>ERZ857969.36-NODE-36-length-194564-cov-6.668787_pt1 | contig 194564 bp, 167 predicted proteins | sample MGYA00519864_ERZ857969 | MGnify/ENA primary metagenome ERZ857969 (study PRJEB31778, sample SAMEA3449382) | human gut metagenome | biome: human gut; feature: human-associated habitat; material: faeces | place: United Kingdom | collected 2010/2012 ...
CTTGTCGATGATACCCGCAAGAACGATAGGACCGTCAACAGCCGCAGCCATTTCGGGCATATCGGGCAGGGACTCCATAACTATTCCGTTGGGGAAGAATATCTGAACCATGTCGCTGTTCCATTCGGCAGTAATGTTCAGGTATCCGTCGGCAATGTCAAGGCTCTCGGGCTTTTTGCCGTTGATCTCCATCACAGGTTCACCCTTTGCCCATGCAGGTATTCTGAAAGCAACGGTAAACTTCTCGGGAGAAGCGGTCTTTACGATGAATTTCAGCAGCCATCTTGACATCTGACCGTCATCATGCTCATCAAAGAAAGCCTGATCGTTATAGTACTTCATGCCCGTGGTCTGCTCAATGGAAATGCTGTTGCCATTATGGTCAAACTCATATTTTGAGGGGATATACTGGCTTACGATAAGCTTATTGCTATCCTCATCTCTGTAATAAATAAGCTCGGGGTACAATGCCTGCGCCTGCACCATGGTTCCATGGCAGCACCAGAAGTCGTGGGTCTTGCTGCCCCATTTCTTTTTGCTTCCCGCAGCAAGGGGCAGGAAGTATGTGGGCATACCTGTAACTGCATTCTGCTGAGCAAGGAAGCCGTTGTAAAGGCTGCGCTCTATGTAATCTGCATATTTCTTGTCGCCTGTCCACTTGAAGAGGTAGGAAGCAACTCTTACCATATTATAAACTGTGCAGAATTCCTGATTTGTCTCGCCGAGGAAATGTCCCTGCATATAAGGAGGGACCCAGAATTCGCCTGCATTCTGTCCGCCGGTGCAGTACATTCCACGGTCGGTAACTGCAAACTTCCAGAAACGTTCAGCCAGGTCTCTCCATTTTTCGTCGCCTGTTACCTCATAAAGCTTTGCAGCGCCGTGGATAAAGGGAATGCTTGCATTTGCGTGGCAGTTGGAAATGGAATCCTTGCCTGCCGCAAGATTTCCGAAAAGTCCGGGATTCCAGTATCTCCGGGCAAGGGTCATGTACTTTTCGTTCTTGGTTATCTCGTAAAGTGAAGCCCATACCTCCAGCATACCTGCTTCCTCGCCGCTGTAAACAGCGTGGGGATTAACGCTCTGCATAGCCTCAGTCCAGCGGAGATACCAGTCAGCCAGGTGGTCGATTATCTCTATTGCCTGCTCATTGCCTGCATAGGTGTAAGCGTGCATAAGTCCCATTATGGTCTTGTGCATAACATACTGAGGAGACCAGATGTACTGTCTCTTTGCAAGCTTGTCAAAGTATTTTTCGGGGATAGAGCCTATCCACTCGCCGCCGTTGAGCTGCTGGCAGCGTGCAAGCTCGGAGATTATCTTGTCAAGCTTTACTTTCAGCTCTGCGTCATGGTCATATGCCACATAGTAGGCAGCAGCGGAGAGCCAGTGACCCAGGAAATGACCTCTCAGCTGGCAGGTGGGAGCTTCCCAACCCCAGTGGAGATTTGCCTTTGCAGGGTCATCCACTACCTGCAGTCCGGGGATAATTATTCCTGCCTCAAGGTAGAAGTTCTGGAGCAGGCACTGCGGATCCAGTCCTATAAGATAAGCACGGTTAAGGGACATTCTCTCACGGAATACGCCGGGGAGAACGGTAACATTTTCTTTATATGCGGTCTTTAACATACCAAGCAGCTCCTTTGATGTGATTTTCATTGACATCATTATAGCATATAATTTGGGATTTGTCGGTAGATAAAACCGCATATAAGGTCAACATTTTTACCTGTCTTTATCTGATAAAGTACGAAACGAACACAATGATTATCATTGCGGGAGAGAGATATTTTATCATAACATCAAACACTCCCGCCAGCCTGAAGGGATATCTTCCGTCGGAGGATATCTCCCGCTCCATATTCTTTCTCCCCCATATCCGCCCCGCAAGAATACAGAGGAAAAAGCCTCCCAGCGGCATTATTATCTGGTCGGAAAGAAAAACAAACAGTTCAAACACCGTCAGCCCGAAGATCCTTACGTCAGACAGCACACCGTAGGAAAGGGAAGCAGGCACGCACAGCAGACCTATTATAATGACAGGTATAACCGTGGCTTTCAGCCGTGAAAGCCCATAACGCTCGGTGAGGAACGAAACTATAGTTTCCAGCAGAGAAATTGAAGAGGTTATCGCCGCAAAAAGCACAAGTGCAAAGAACACCGTTCCCGCAATACGCCCATAGCTCAGCCCACCGAACACCGCCGTCAGGGTGGAGAAGATAAGCCCCGCTCCCTCGTCAGGCTCCAGCCCCATGGCAAACACCGCAGGAAGCACGGTAAGTCCGCTTATCATGGCAATAGCTGTGTCAATGGTGACGATTATCCATGTGCTGCGGCTCAGGTCGTTGTCCTTTTCAAGATAGCTGCCGTAGGTTATAAGAGTGCCCATTCCCAGCGACAATGAGAAAAACACCTGTCCCATAGCTTTAACAACAATGTCAGCCACATCGCCGAAGCTGCTTATCTTTGAAAAGTCAGGCATAAGTAGGAACTTCACGCCCTCCGCCGCCCCGTTCAGGGTCAGGGAATATATCATCAGCCCCACAAGGAACACCAGCAGCAGCGGCAAAAGCACCGACGACACCTTTTCAATGCCCTTTGATACGCCGAATACTACTATAATGCCGTTTATCAGCAGAAAAACCGTCTGCCATACAACAGGCTCCGCCGCCATAGTGCTGTATTCTGAGAAATATGAGGGCAATGGGATATTCCCCGAAGCTGTGCTGAAAAGGTATTTCATCACCCAGCCGCCGACGGTGCAGTAATAGGCAAGCACCGCCGCAGAGCCTGCCACGCCGAAGCCACCCGCAAAGCCCCAGCCCTTTTTTATCTTTTCGCAGGCATCTACCGCATTGCTGCCGCCGTGCCTGCCCACAGAAAGCTCCGTCAGCAGAATGGGATAGCCCAGCACCAGCACAAAGAAAATATACACAGCAAGGAACAATGCTCCTCCGCCTGTGCCGCAGACATAGGGGAACTTCCAGATATTTCCCAGTCCCACCGCCGAACCTGCGGCGCTCATTATGAAGCCAAAGCCCGTTGACCATTTGTCTCTGCCGCTTCCGCTGACATTTTTGCTCATACGATCATTCCTTTGCTGTAACATTCAACAGCTATTTTTCCCCATACATAGCCGTTTATCCATTGTCGTCCGAAAACGTGGCAAAAATAATTATTATAAAAATGTTAAATCTGAATTTTACCTATTCCTATGAAAAACAAAATGTGGTATAATAGTCAAAGCAGCGCCGAAAGAGATAGTAACGGCGTATATCAAACCGCATTTATCATTTATATAGGAGAGCATGAATATAATGGATGATTTCATTAAGGCAAAGAAAGCCGCACTGGAAAAGTATTTTGAAAAAATGAACGATAAGCAGAGGGAAGCTGTTTTCGCCATCAAAGGCCCCGTACTTATCCTTGCAGGCGCAGGAAGCGGAAAGACTACCGTTCTTGTCAACCGTATCGCAAACATGGTCCTGTTCGGAAACGCTTATCAGGACGAGGAAGCATATGCGGCTCTTTCCGATGACGACATTGCGTTTTTGAATAATTATAACGGCGAAAGGGACGAGGCAACCGTTTCAAGACTTGCCGAGATAGTTGCTTCCGACCCCGTAAAGCCATGGAACATACTTGCAATCACCTTTACAAACAAGGCTGCGGGTGAGCTTAAAGAAAGACTTGCAAAGATGCTGGGCGAGGAACAGGGCGGTCAGGTAAACGCCTCCACATTCCACTCTGCCTGCGTGCGCATACTCAGAAGAGAGATCGACAAGCTGGGCTATGCTTCTGGCTTCACAATCTACGACAGCGATGACAGCCAGAGACTTATCAAGACCTGCATGGAAGCTCTTGACATTTCCGATAAGGCATTCCCTCCAAAGGCAGTGGCTGCGGCAATATCCTCCGCAAAGGATAAGCTCATCACTCCCGCCGCTTTTGAAGAAGAGTCCGCCGGAGACTACAGAAAGGTCACTCTCGCAAAGATATACAAGGAATATCAGACCCGTCTTAAAGAAGCAAATGCCCTTGATTTTGACGATATCATCATGCTGACCGTTCAGCTGTTCGAGTCTCAGCCAGATGTGCTGGATCATTACAGAAATCTGTACAAGTACATCATGGTCGATGAGTATCAGGACACCAACACCGCTCAGTACCGCCTTGTTTCCCTGCTTTCGGAGAAGAGCGGAAACCTCTGCGTTGTAGGTGATGATGACCAGTCCATCTACCGTTTCAGAGGCGCTACAATCGAAAATATCCTGTCATTTGAGCAGCAGTTCGAGGGCTGCCACGTTATCAGACTGGAGCAGAACTACCGTTCCACCCAGAATATACTTAACGCCGCAAACTCCGTTATCGCAAACAATATGAGCAGAAAGCCCAAGTCCCTGTGGACAGATCTGGGCGAGGGCGAAAAGATAACAGTTTACAAGGCTTCCGATGAGGCTGCCGAGTCCAAGTTCGTTGCAACTACTATAATGAACGGCGTAAAGGACGGCAGAAAATACAGCGACTTTGCAGTTCTCTACAGAATGAACGCACAGTCAAACTCACTTGAAAAAGCATTTTCCGCACAGTCTATCCCCTACCGTGTTATCGGCGGTATGAGGTTCTATGACCGCAAGGAAATAAAGGATATCGTTGCATATCTCTCCGTTATCAACAACCCCGATGATATGCTCCGCTTCAAGAGAATAGTAAACGAGCCGAAGAGAGGCATCGGCGACAGCACGCTTTCAATGATAGAGCAGATCTCCATTGACCTGAAGCTGTCACCCATTGATGTAATGAAGAACTCCGAGAGCTATGCTCCCCTGAGCAAAAAGTCCGCTTCCCTTGTAAAGGCTTCCGAGATATTCACCCACCTGAAAGAAGCTGCCGACAAGCTCCCTCTTGACAAGCTGTTTGACGCAGTTATCGAAAAAACAGGCTATGCTACCATGCTCAAGGGTCAGGGCGATGAGGGTCTCACCCGTCTCGAAAACATCGAGGAACTTAAATCCAACATTGCCACATATATGCAGGCAAAGTCCGAAGCAGGCGAAGAGGCTACACTTTCCGGATTCCTGGAGGAAATTTCCCTCTACACCGATATCGACAAGCTTTCCGCAGATGATGACGCAGTTTGCCTTATGACTATGCACTCCGCAAAGGGACTGGAGTTCCCCATAGTGTTCATCGTAGGCATGGAGGACGGCATATTCCCTCCTATCCGCACCATGGACAATCCCGAGGAGCTTGAAGAAGAGCGCAGACTGGCATACGTGGGCATCACCCGTGCAAAGGAAAAGCTGTACATCACCCACGCTCAGCAGAGAATGCTGTTCGGTTCCACCCAGCGCAACTTCCAGTCCAAGTTCATCAAGGAGATAGACAAGGACTGCATCGACAGAGTTGACGGAACCGTAAAGACCACAAAGAAAAAGGACGATGACATTATCACCGCTCCCGTTTACACATACACTCTCCAGAGCCAGCTGGCAAACAAGAAAATGGAGTCCGCCAAGAAGGCAGCCGCCGTTGACTACACCGCAGGCGAGAGAGTAAAGCACAACGTTTTCGGCGAGGGAACCGTTATCTCCTCCAAGCCCATGGGCAACGACCATATGCTTGAAATTGCATTTGATTCAGTCGGAACCAAGAAGATCATGGCAAACTTTGCTAAGATAGTAAAGATATCATAAGCGAATATAACAAAAGAGGGCTGCTGCGGTTTAACACTGCGGCAGCCCTCTTTTCGTTCTATACCGCAAATTCCTTGACTTTTAAGGCAAACCATGCTATGATAAAATCAGAATAATGCGGCAGATGTCATGGGGATCTGCCGCAAATATCAAGGAGTGAGGTCAATGTTTGAAAGGCTATTCAAACTAAAGCAAAACAACACCACAGTCAAGACAGAAATTGCGGCAGGCATTACGACTTTCGTTACAATGGCATATATACTTGCGGTCAATCCGAACATTCTCTCCGCAGCGGGCATGGACAGCACGGCGGTGCTTCTTGCCACCTGCCTGGCATCATTCTTCGGAACGCTCATTATGGCGTTTGCGGCAAATCTGCCGTTTGCGCTTTCGGCAGGAATGGGACTGAATGCGTACTTCGCTTACACCGTATGCGGCATTATGGGCTATTCCTGGCAGACCGCACTGCTGGCGGTATTTATAGAGGGAATAATTTTTATCGTTCTCTCGCTGACAAAGGTTCGTGAAAGCATCTTCAACTGTATCCCCTTGGAGCTGAAACGTGCCGTATCGGTGGGAATAGGTCTGTTTATCGCATTTATCGGACTTCAGAATGCAGGACTTGCAGTTGATTCGGCAACGCTTGTATCGCTGGTTGATTTCCGTGAGAACTTCTCGACCTCGGGCATCTGCGCACTGCTTGCAATCATCGGACTGATGATAACAGCTGTCCTTTATATCAAAAAGGTAAAGGGTTCAATACTCATCGGCGTGTTCGGCACATGGATACTGGGCATAATATGCCAGCTGACAGGTATATACGTTCCTGACGGCGAAAGCTATTTCTCGCTGTTCCCCACATTTGCAATGACCGATTTTTCCAAGCTGGGCGAGACCTTCGGTCAGTGCTTCAATGCCGACCTCGGTTCAGTGGGAATATTCAATTTCATTGCCGTTATTTTCTCGTTCCTTTTTGTTGACCTTTTCGATACTCTGGGCACAATCATCGGAGTAAGCACAAAGGCAAATATGCTTGATAAGGACGGCAGACTGCCTGCCATCAAGCCCGCACTTATGGCAGATGCAGTTGCAACATCGGCAGGTGCGGTACTGGGAACATCTACCACCACAACCTTTGTTGAATCCTCGGCAGGCGTTGCGGCAGGAGGAAGAACAGGCCTTACAGCTCTGACAACAGCGGTGCTGTTCCTGCTGTCAATGTTCCTGGCGCCAATCTTTATCGCCATTCCCTCATTTGCCACAGCTCCTGCGCTGATAATCGTGGGCTTCCTTATGTTCTCCACCATCGCCGAACTTAAAGTAGATGAGACAAACTACACCTCTGCTATCCCCGCATATCTTTGCATACTTGCAATGCCCCTTTTCTACAGCATTTCTGAGGGTATCGCCATCGGTATCATTTCCTACGTTGTAATAAACCTCGTATGCGGCAAGGCAAAGCAGATAAATCCGCTTATGTACGTGCTTGCGGTGATGTTCGTGCTGAAATATGTATTTCTTTGATAAAACACGGCACTATACTGATGTATGGGAGGGTCTTACTTGAAAGAGCTTAAAGATTATATAACAAATATTCCCGATTTTCCTCAAAAGGGCATAATTTTCCGTGATGTTACATCGCTGCTGCAGAGCGGCAAGGGCTTTTCGACGGCAGTTGATAAAATGCTCGGTCAGCTTGATGACGTTGAGTTTGATGCTGTGCTGGGACTTGAAGCCAGAGGCTTTCTGTTCGGTGCGCCCATAGCTTACGCACGTAAAAAGAGCTTTGTCCCCGTCCGCAAAAAAGGCAAGCTCCCCAGAGCCACAGTCTCTGCGGAATATGACCTTGAGTACGGCAAGGCAGAGATCGAGATACACACCGATTCCCTGAAAAAAGGCGACAAGGTAGTGATAATAGACGACCTTATCGCCACAGGAGGAACTCTTGAAGCGGCAGCAAAGCTTGTTGAGCAGCTGGGCGGAGAAGTGGTAAGGATCGTGTGCCTTATTGAGCTTACCGACCTTAAAGGCAGGGAAAAGCTGAAAAATTACGATGTCCGCTCGATAGTTACCTACGAGGGAGAATGAGTTTATAAAAATCGGAGCTGTCACAGTATTATACTAATCTTTAATCGTTCTATAGACAAAGCCGACAGATGAAATAAGACCAGTCTAGGAAAGCGACTGCAGGCGGGCTTGTCGCCCGGCAAGGGAGCTTGACGAAGAATGGGCTTATTTCAGCCGAGGATTTGTCTATAGGTTGATTGAGGATTAGTATTAAGCTGTGGCAGCTCTTTTTGATGTAATACTAAGCACCAATTAAAAACTATACAAAAAATCGAGCATGATCTTGCGTATATGGATTATGCGACGATTTTTTGTCTATAGTTTTATTGGTGATTAGTATTATTATCCCGCAAAAGAATTATTCAATGCCCTTTACAGTGTAATCCTTATCCTCGACTGCCTTTTTAAGAACATCATCGGGAACGTCCTTGCTGAGTGAAACAGCTGCAATGCCCTTTTCGTGGCTGACCTCGTTAACGGTAACGCCGTCAATAGCCTCCAGTGCCTTCTTAACAGCAGCCTCACAATGGCCGCACATCATGCCTTCGATCTTGATAGTCTTAGTCATAGTATTTTTCTCCTTTTTCTTTGATTGCTTGATTTTTTTATCCTTATCGGCATTGTGAATGTCGAAAAAGTTCAGTCTGAGAGCGTTTGTTACCACGCAGAAGCTGGAAAGGCTCATTGCCGCAGCCGCAAACATGGGGTTCAGCTGCCAGTGGAACAAAGGTATCCACACACCTGCCGCAAGAGGTATGCCTATGGCATTGTAGAAGAACGCCCAGAACAGGTTCTGGTGAATGTTCCTCAGTGCCGCACGGCTGAGGCGAATCGCAGCGGGAACGTCGCTCAGGCGGCTCTTCATCAGCACCACATCTGCCGCATCTATGGCCACGTCCGTACCTGCGCCTATGGCAATGCCGATATCCGCACGGGTAAGAGCGGGAGCGTCGTTTATTCCGTCGCCAACCATAGCCACCTTGCCCTCGTTCATCAGCTTTCTGATAACGCTTTCCTTGCCGTCGGGAAGCACGCCTGCGATTACCTCGTCAACACCTGCCTGTCTGCCGATAGCGGCAGCGGTCTTTTCATTGTCGCCCGTGAGCATTACCACACGGACGCCCATATTTTTAAGCTCCCTTACCGCCTGAGGGCTGTCCTCCTTGATAACGTCCGCCACGGCTATAACGCCTGCAAAAGCACCGTCACAGGTGAACATAAGGGGAGTTTTGCCCTCCTCCGCAAGAGCTTCGGACTTTTTCTTCATTTCCTCGGAAATATCCGCCTGAGAGCTTATGAACTTCACGCTTCCACCCAGAAGCTTTTTTCCGCCCGATACTGCGGAAAGTCCGTTGCCTGCAAGGGCTGTGAAGTTCTCGGTGCTGTCGGGAATGATATTTCTCTCTGTGCCAAGGTCGATGACCGCCTTTGCCAGAGGGTGCTCGCTGTTCTTTTCAAGGGTGCAGGCAAGCTTTAAGAGAGATGATTCGTCATAGCCCTCGGCGGGGATAATATCCGTTACCTTAGGCTCGCCCATGGTGATAGTACCTGTTTTATCAAGGGCACAAACAGTTACCTTTCCTGTCTGCTCCAGAGAAGCGGCAGTCTTGAAAAGTATGCCGTTCTTTGCGCCCATTCCACTGCCCACCATGATAGCAACGGGAGTTGCCAGACCCAGCGCACAGGGGCAGCTGATCACCAGCACGGAAATACCCCTTGCCAGTGCAAAGCCTACTGTCTGACCCGCCAGCAGCCAGACCAGAGTAGTTACTACTGCAATGGAAATAACCACAGGAACGAAAATTCCCGAGACCTTGTCCGCAGCCTTTGCGATAGGCGCTTTTGTGGCAGCGGCATCGCTTACCATTTTGATTATCTGTGAAAGGGCAGTGTCCTCGCCGACCTTTATGGCACGACACTTGATAAAGCCCGACTGGTTTACTGTTGCGGCAGATACGCTGTCGCCAACTTCCTTATCCGCAGGAACGCTCTCGCCTGTGAGCGCAGACTCGTTCACAGCACTTCTTCCCTCAATAACAACGCCGTCCGCAGGAATGCTCTCGCCGGGGCGCACAAGGAAAATATCGCCGATGACTATCTGTTCTGCGGGAACGGTAACTTCCTTGCCGTCACGCTCAAGAGTAGCAGTCTTGGGAGCAAGCTTCATAAGGCTTTTCAGTGCATCGGTGGTCTTGCCCTTTGAGCGGGCTTCAAGCATTTTTCCGAGAGTGATAAGTGTAAGTATCATGGCAGCCGATTCAAAATAGAACTCGTCCATGTACTTCATCACAGCCTCATGGTTGCCTCTCATCACCGCATCTGTCATGGCAAACAGCGCATATGTGCTGTAGATAAATGCAGCCGATGAACCCAGAGCCACCAGAGTATCCATATTGGGCGCACGGTGGATAAGTCCCTTGAAGCCGCTTATAAAGAATTTCTGGTTGATGACCATTATAATAATGGTGAGCAGCATCTGGATAAGACCCATGGCAACGTGGTTATCCTCTATCACCGCAGGAAGAGGCCAGCCCCACATCATATGGCCCATGGAGAAATACATAAGTATCACAAGAAAAACCAGTGATACTATAAGGCGCTTTTTCAGCACGGGGGTAGCCTTGTCCGCCAGAGCGTCATCGGAGGGGGCGCTGCTTTTTTCCGCACCCTTTACGGAAGCTCCGTAGCCTGCCGCCTCCACCGCAGCGATTATCTTTTCGGGAGAAGCGCTGCCCTCAACTCCCATTGAATTTGTAAGCAGGCTCACCGAGCAGGAGGTAACGCCCTCAACTGCCGATACAGCCTTTTCCACACGGGTGCTGCACGCCGCACAGCTCATACCCGTAACATTGTACTGTTCCATACTTTTCCTTTCTTTCAGATAGATTTCCCATACCGACTTATTTCATCAGCTTTTGCAGGGTACAGACAAGCTCGTCTATTACCTCGTCCTTGCCGTCACGTATATCCTGCGCCACACAGGTGCGGATATGCTCCGCCAGAAGCTCCTTATTAAATGAGTTGACAGCGGCGCTCACCGCAGCAGACTGCACCAGTATATCAACACAGTAAGCGTTGCGCTCCACCATGCCCTTTATGCCTCTTATCTGCCCCTCGATACGGTTAAGGCGGTTTATAAGTCTCTTGTATTCATCATCTGAGCGCTCCTTTGTCTTATGACAGCAGCATTTTTCTTCACTCATATTATCACCTCGTAATGGTGTGCTGTTCAACGTTCCGTTTTTGTTACCTCACACTTACAGGAATAGTATATACCCCCATGGGGTATTTTTTCAAGAGTATATCTCAAACAAAATTATTATTTTAAATGAACATATGATACAATATAGTCTCACTGCACTGTTTTTAACTGCCATTTTAAGTAAAATTAGTAAATGTTTCCTTGGCGGTGTATTATTATTCATTATTTGCTGTGGAAATTTATATATATTTGTGATATAATAAATTTTAATTGGATTTTGCACAGACATTACTTTAAAATATGGAGGATGATTTCGTTGATAAGCGGCAAAATGCTAAAAGACGCACTTATTTCAGCTGCCCTTACCCTTTCCGATATGAAAAAACAGGTGGACGAGCTTAACGTATATCCCGTTCCCGACGGAGACACAGGAACAAATATGTCTCTTACACTTACAAATGCCATGAACGCTCTCCAGAACCTGGACGATGGGGCTGCTGTTTCTGAGGTGGCTTCCGTTGCCGCTTCCGCAATGCTTAGAGGCGCAAGAGGAAACTCGGGCGTTATCACCTCTCTGCTTTTCAGAGGCTTCTCAAAGGGTCTTGCGGATAAAAAAGAAGCTGACTGCGATGATATGGCAAACGCCCTTGAAATAGGCGTTGACGCAGCTTACAAGGCTGTTATGAAGCCCGCAGAGGGCACTATCCTCACCGTTGCAAGAGTCAGCGCAGAAAAGGCAAGGGAATCCTCCTTTATCACAAACGACCCTCTGGTACAGTGGTCGGACGTGTGTGCTGCCGCAAGGGATGCTCTGGATAAAACTCCCGAGCAGCTCCCAATACTTAAAAAAGCCGGCGTTGTTGACGCAGGCGGAAAGGGTCTCGTTATCATCTTTGAGGAGATGTTCCGTGCCTTTAAGGGCGAGCCAAGAACCGTTGTAAACCAGCCCAAGATAATCTCCGACAGCAAGATGTCCTTCACCGTTCAGGACGATGAGACACAGGAGATAACCTTCGGCTACTGCACCGAGTTTATTGTAAACGTCACCGATTTCAAGAAAAAGCCTGCGGACCTGAGAAAATATCTGGAATCCATCGGCGACTGCGTTGTTGTAGTCGATGATGAGGACATCATAAAGGTACACGTTCACACCGACCACCCTGGTCAGGCTATAGAGAGAGGTCTTACCTACGGCGCTCTCTGCAATATGAAGATAGACAATATGCGTCTCCAGCGTGAAAAGAAGGCTGCCGCAAAGAAAAAGCTCAATGAAAAGCCCGTTCCCGCAAAGCCCGAAAAGCGTTTCGGCTTTGTTGCCGTGGCAAACGGAAGCGGCGTTGAGTCCATGTTCACCGACCTTGGTGCGGACTGCATCGTCAAGGGAGGACAGACCATGAACCCCTCTGCGGACGATATCCTCCGTGCGGTATATTCCGTTCCCGCCGAGATCGTGTTCATTCTCCCCAACAACAAAAACATCATCATGGCAGCGGAGCAGGCTATGAAGCTCTCCGAAAAGACAATGTGCGTCCTCAGGACCACATCTGTTCCCCAGGGAATGTCTGCAATGATGAGCTTTGACCCCGATTCCGATTTCGATACCAACAGAATGAATATGTCTCTGGCAGCAGAAAAGGTGCAGTCGGGTCTTATAACCTTTGCAGCCCGTGATTCAAGCTTCAGCGGCCACGAGATAAAGTCAGGCGATATCCTTGCCCTTGAAAACGGCAGGCTCTCATTTATCGACCGTGATGTTACCAGAGCCGCTTACAAGCTCACAAGAAAGCTTGTGAAGAACCTTAAGGGCAGCGCAGGATATGTTACCGTGCTTTACGGCTCGGACGTTTCCGACGATAAGGCAAGCGAGCTTGAAAATATCATGAAGAGCAAGCTCAGCAGCCTTGACATAAACTTTGTAAAGGGCGGTCAGCCCGTATATTACTACATTATCTCAGTGGAGTCAGAGTGATGAAAAAGATCACCGTTATTACGGGACACTACGGCAGCGGCAAATCTACATTTGCCGCAAACTATGCAATAAAATGCGCAGAACAGGGCGAGCAGGTCACTGTGGTGGATATGGATACTGTAAATCCATATTACCGCACTGCCGACCTGGGCGAGCTTTTTGCCCGGAAGGGCGTAAAGCTCTGCGCACCAATGTATGCGGGAACGAACCTTGACGTTCCCATACTCAATTTTGATATTCCCGCAATTTACGCAGAAGGCAGAAAGCTTGTTATAGATATGGGCGGCGATGACGCAGGCACATATCCTTTAGGCAAGTTCAGGAGCTTTCTGGAAGCTAATAAGGAGGAAACGGAAATTCTCTACGTGGTGAATTTCTGCCGATACCTTACCCGCACTCCCGAAGAAGCTGAGGAGATACTCCGTGAGATAGAAGCTGCCTGCGGTCTTAAAGCGACCGCCATGGTCAACAACTCAAACCTTGGTTTTGAAACTGACAGTGATGTTATCGCTGCGGGAATAAAGCAGGCTGAAATGATATCAAAACAGGCAGAGCTTCCCATCTTCTGCCACACCGTTCCCGTTCTTGAAAACAGAACAGTGAGCGCCGAAAGCACCGCCGACATTTTCCCTGTGGAAATTTACATCAAAAACGTGTGGAACTGACAAAGTCTCCGCAAAATCATATGAAAGGAAGTCAATATCTATGGCGAAAATGACCGTCAATACTGACAGATGCAAGGGCTGTTCCCTGTGCGTATCCGTCTGTCCCAAGAAAATCATCACGATACGCAAGGATATAAGAACACCCAAGGGCTACTGCCCCGCAGAATGCACTGACCAGACCAAGTGTACAGGCTGCGCAATGTGCTATACCATGTGCCCCGACTGCGCTATAACAGTCGAGAGATAATTTTCGGAAAGGACTGAACCAAATTGGCAAATGAAAGAATGCTTATGAAGGGCAACGAAGCCCTTGCAGAGGCTGCCGTCCGTGCAGGCTGCAAATGCTACTTCGGCTACCCTATCACCCCTCAGACTGAGATCGCTGCTTATATGTCAAAGCGTATGCCCAAGTGCGGCGGCGTGTTCTTACAGGCAGAGAGCGAGATCGCTGCTATAAATATGGTCTATGGCGCAGCCGCAACAGGCGTGCGTGCTATGACCTCTTCATCTTCCCCCGGAATCTCCCTTAAATCAGAGGGTATCTCCTATGCCGCAGGCTGCGACCTTCCCTGCGTCATCGTAAACGTTCAGAGAGGCGGCCCCGGTCTCGGCGGTATCCAGCCCGCACAGTCCGACTATTATCTTGCAACCAAGGCAGGCGGCCACGGCGACTTCTTCATTCCCGTATATGCTCCCTGCTCCGTTCAGGAAATGGCTACATATGCCGTAAAGGCTTTCGATATGGCCGATAAGTTCCGCACCCCCGTAATGATCCTTTCCGATGGTCTTCTCGGTCAGATGATGGAACCCGTTGAGTTCCCCGACATCACCGACAATGAGCCTGCAAAGGACTGGGCTTGCGTAGGCCACGGCAACAAGAGGCATCACAACATCATCAATTCCCTTTACCTCAAGCCCGAAGAGCTTGAAGAGTCCAACAGACAGCGTTTCAAGAAGTACGATATCGAAAAGCAGGAGCTTCCCGAGGTTGAAAACTATCTCACCGAGGACGCTGACATTATCGTAACAGGCTACGGCGCTTCCGCAAGAATCGTCCGCTCCGCTGTCAATGCCGCAAGAGCAGAGGGCATCAAGGCAGGCATGATAAGACCTATCACCCTTTGGCCCTTCCCCGAAAAGGCTTATGCCGACACCGTTGAGACCGCCAAGGCTTACCTTGTTGTTGAGCTTTCGATGGGTCAGATGGTCGATGACGTAAGACTTGCCACAAGCTGCCGCAGACCCGTCCGCTTCTTCGGAAGAACAGGCGGAGTTATCCACACTCCCGCCGAGATCCTTGCTCAGATAAAGCTTATCGCTAAGGAGGAACTGAAATAATGGCTATATATCAGAAGCCTCACGCTCTTGAGGATATCAGTATGCACTTCTGCCCCGGCTGTACCCACGGTATCGTTCACAGACTGGTTGCCGAGGTAATAGATGAAATGGGCATTGAGGGCGACACTATCGGAATCTGCCCCGTAGGATGTTCCGTTGTTTCCTACGATTATTTTGCCTGCGATATGATCGAAGCAGCTCACGGACGTGCTCCCGCAGTTGCAACAGGCGTAAAGCGTTCAAGACCCGACAAGTTCGTATTCACATATCAGGGTGACGGCGACCTTGCCGCTATCGGAACCTGCGAAACAGTTCACGCAGCTACCAGAGGCGAAAACATCACCATAATCTTTATCAACAACACCATTTACGGCATGACAGGCGGTCAGATGGCTCCCACCACTCTCCCCGGTCAGGTAACACAGACCACTCCTTTCGGCAGAGACCCCAAGGTTGCAGGATACCCCGTAATGGTATGCGAAATGCTTTCTCAGCTCACAGGCACAGCCTATGCGGAAAGAGTTTCCGTTGACTCCCCCGCTCACATCAATGCAGCCAAAAAGGCGATCCGCAAGGGCTTTGAGGTGCAGAAGAACAAGCAGGGCTTCTCCATCATCGAGGTGCTTTCCACCTGTCCCACCAACTGGGGCATGACTCCTTTGGAGGCAATGGAAAGAGTAAGAACGGAAATGATACCCTACTATCCTCTCGGTGTTTACAAGGATATCACCGCTGAAAACAAGTGAGAAAGGAGCAGATAATATGACCAGTGAAATTCAGCTTGCGGGCTTTGGCGGACAGGGTATCCTGTTTGCGGGAAAAGTCCTTGCATACTGCGGAATGCTCGCCGACAGAGAGGTTTCATGGCTTCCCTGCTACGGCCCCGAAATGAGAGGCGGAACCTGCAACTGCTCCGTATGTCTCTCCGACGAGCCTATCGGCTCTCCCGTTGTAAACGAACCCGATCTTCTTATCGCAATGAACGAGCCTTCCTACACCAAGTTCATCGGTGCGGTAAAGGCAGGCGGATACGCATTTGTTGACAGCACTCTGGTTGACTCGGCAAATGTCCGCAGCGATATCCACGAATTCAGAGTTCCCGCTACAAGACTTGCAGACGAAAACGAGCTTAAAGGCGGAGCAAACATCATTCTTATCGGCAAGCTCATCAAGGAGTCGGGAGTTATCTCCATGGACGATATTGAGGCTGCTATAAGAAAGATAGTTCCCCCGAAAAAGGCTCAGCTTATCGAAAATAACCTGAAGGCTATCCAGATAGGCTACAACTACAGCGAATAAATATGGACTTGATTCCTGCCGCCGGGTAGGTCATGCGCCGCAGCCTGTGTCATAAGGCCATTGAAGACACAGGTTACGGCGCTTTTTTATATAATAAAAAAGGAGTATGAAGAAACACGATGAATAATCAGACAAGACCATTTGCAAAATACGCCTCTCTCAGCGTTATAGGAATGATAGGGCTTTCCTGCTATATCCTTGCGGACACATTTTTCGTGGCGCAGGGACTTGGCACAAACGGACTTGCCGCCCTTAACCTTGCCATTCCGATCTACAGCGCCATCACGGGAATGGGCATGATGACAGGCATGGGAGCCGCCACACGCTACTCCATAATGCGCAGCCGTGGGGACGAAAAGGCGGACAAGGTGTTCACAAACGCCCTTTTCATCGCAGCACTCTTAACGCTCATATTCGAGATATGCGGCATATTTTTCTCAGGCAGTATATCAAGACTGCTGGGCGCAGAGGGCGATACCTATGAAATGTGCCGTGTCTATCTCAGAACGCTACTCATATTCTCCCCATTTTTCCTGCTCAATAACATTTCCATATGCTTTCTCAGAAACGACAATGCCCCTCATCGCTCAATGGCAGGAATGCTTGCAGGAAGCTTTTCAAACATCGTGCTGGATTACATCTTTATCTTTCCGTTTAAAATGGGAATGTTCGGCGCAGTCCTGGCAACCTGCTTTGCACCCCTTATCAGCCTTGGGGTAATGTCAGGCTTTTACCTAAAAAAGCGCAACACATTCCACCTTACAAAAACTGCCCCCGATATGAAGCTCATCTCCCGAATAGCCGCAACAGGCGTTCCCGCTCTTGTTACGGAGCTGTCCTCGGGCATAGTTATTATTGTGTTCAATATGATAATAATGTCGCTGGCTGGAAATGTGGGCGTGGCAGCCTATGGCATCGCAGCAAATATATTTATCGTGGTAGTGTCCATATACAACGGCATTGCTCAGGGAATGCAGCCGCTGGCAAGCAAATCATCGGGCGAGGGCGACAGCGCAGCTTCACACAGCTATCTCAGGCTGGCGCTTATCTCGGGCGCTGTGGTGTCGGTTATGGTTTATATCTGCATTTTCTTTTTTGCTGACCCCATTGCAGGCATTTTCAACAGCGAAAAAGACCCCGCATTGCAGGAAATTGCAATACAGGGTCTGAGACTTTATTTTATCGGCTGCTTTTTTGCAGGCTTCAACGTTATAAAGGCAGCGTATCTTTCAGCTGTGGGAATATCCGCTCCCGCAAACCTTATATCCATATTGAGAGGCTTTGCGGTGATAATCCCCGCCGCTCTGGCAATGTCGGCACTGTGGGGAGTTGACGGACTGTGGCTTTCCTTTGCGGCAAGCGAGTTCATTGTCTCCATAGTGAGCCTTTGCATCAATCCAGACCGAACTCGGAAAGCACCTTCTGAACGTCCTTGAGAGCCTCACGCCGCTCCTTGTAGTCGGGAATGACCATTCTCACGTTCTCCCAGAACGCCTCGGAGTGGTTCATCTGACGGGTGTGGCAAAGCTCGTGAACTATAACATAATCTATAAGACTGATGTCGGCAGCTATCAGCTTCCATGAAAGGTTTATCACCTTCTGAGCTGAACAGCTGCCCCATCTTGTTTTAGCGGAATTCACCTTTACATCGGCTATCTCAATGCCCATTCGGTCGGCAGTGAGACGTGTGCGTGCAATAAGCGTGCCCTTGGCAATGGTGCTGTAGAGCCTGCGCAGATATGGCAGCAGCTCTTCAAGAGCCACACCCTCGGGAAGATGGAACTTTCCGCCTGTGTAGCCGTAGGGCTGTACATTATCCACAGGGCACATACCGCCGAAAAGCGGCAGCTCCATGGGCGGCTTTGAGAGCCTTGCGCTGCGCTCACCCACTCTTGCACGGGCTGTGCGTGAGTATTTTTCTATCCAGTCGGATTTTTCGCTTACAAACTTCTCTATCCTGTCATCAGGGAGACTAAGAGGGGCACGGACAATAACATTGCCCTCCCTGTCAACGGTTATTGAAAGGGTCTGCCGCTTGCTGCGGATAACTTTATAATCAGGCGTATTTCTCACTTCCTTGTATCGTTTTTGCCTGCAAGCTCATAGGGCGATGGCATTACCGCTCCCACAGCGGCTTCAAGAAATCCGGCAGGCTCCTTGGCATATAATTCCCACAGCTCATCGCTCCAGCCTGCAAGCACTCCGGTGTCGTTATGGTGGACCTCATCAATGATAAGGATACCGCCCTCCTCGGAACAGCTGTATGTAAATATCCTGCCGCCCGATGTGCAGAAGTTTATGAAAAACTGCTTTGTTTTTCCCGTATATACCCCGTTGTAATAGTTGTACTGGAACTTCTGATTCATAAACATCCAAACCACAATTTTCATGGGTATGACCTCGGTTTTCAATCCCATGCAGCCGAAAATACAGTCTCTGCCCACGCACACGGCATCACCGCCGCATCTGAAAAGCGCACCTTCGGCAAACTCCCTTTCAGCGTCCTCAGCAGAGCCGCCGTCCGCAGCCTTAAAAGCCGCCAGTGCCTGCTTGTAGTCCTTTCCCGAAGCGGCGTGTATCAGGAAGATGACCGCACCTATAGCCATAGCTCCTGCTATGATAATGTACGGCAGCGAGCTTTCGGCTATTACGAAAAGTAGCAGGAAAAGAGCAAAAATAAACAGTCCAACAGCAAGTTTAACTGTGCGGTAATATAATTCGCCCTTTAAACCCTTGTGATAATGCGCCTTCTGTGCAGCTTTCTGTATCTTCCTGTCAAGCTCTTTGCGATGTGAAACACTCTGGGGGCTGTTTTCATCTTTAAGCGCCGCTTCACGCTTTCTTTCGGCTCTTTTAATGAAAATGAGGAACCCGCCAACAGCGATAAGAAGCAGTGATATCGCAAACGAGACCCATGTAACATTTGTAGCCAGTATCCACAGCGCAATTATTATCATGATAACTCCTGCTATCACGCTTGATACCGCACTGTCCTTTTCATAATCCTCTGTTGTTTTCTCCCTGCGCTTTTTCATATTAACCCCTTGTAACTGATTATTTGTCAGTGTTTATGTATTCCTTGTAGCCATTAAGATATATCGCACCTGATATCACGGTGAGAATAGTGGATATCCAGATAAGCACCTGCTCTGTAATGTTTACCCATGCCGCATAGCCTGTGCTGTCCTTGCCGAAAAGCACCGCAAAGAACAGGATAATAACTATTGCTACCATTGTAAATGCTGTTTTGAGCTTGCCCCAGATACCTGCGGCAACAACAACGCCCTCGTTTGCGGTAACAAGCCTGAGACCCGATACCATAAACTCTCTTGCGATGATGATTATTACGGGAACCGCTCCCACAAGCCCCATCTGAATGAAGCAAACCAGTGCGGATATGACCAGCACTTTGTCAGCCAGAGGGTCAAGGAACTTGCCGAAGTTGGTCACAAGATTTCTGCTGCGGGCAATATGTCCGTCCAGCGCATCGGTTACAGATGCGGCTATGAACACAACAAGCGCCAGTATGCTGCTTGCCTGACTGCCGAAAGGCACGTCGCAAAGCAGGAAGAAAATGAAAAAGGGAACGAGGATAACTCTCATTACCGTAAGCTTATTGGGCAGATTCATCAACAACATCTCCTATCAGGTCGTAGTCCATAACTTCATTGATATGTACGTGAACGAACATTCCGGGAACAAGCTTTCTCTTCTTGGAGTTGAAGAATATCTTGCCGTCGATCTCGGGAGCATCGGCAGCGCTTCTGCCGAAATAGCACTCGCCGTAACGGTCATAGCCCTCAACCAGCGTTTCGATAACAGTGTCACGGAGAAGCTGATTTTTCGCACCCATTATCATCATTTGCTGCTCCATGATAATATCCGCACGGTGCTGCTTGGTCTCTTCATCAAGCTGACCGTCCATCTTGGCAGCCTTAGTACCCTCCTCAGCGGAGTATGGGAAGCAGCCCAGGCGGTCAAATTCCATGTCACGGACAAAATCAGCCAGGCGGTCAAACTGCTCGACAGTCTCTGTGGGGAAGCCTGTGATAAGGGTAGTTCTCAGGATAATTCCGGGAACCTTTTCACGTATCTTCTTAATAAGCGCCCTGAGAGTCTCCTCATCGCCGGGGCGGTTCATCTTTTTCAGGATATCCGCATCGCAGTGCTGAATGGGCATATCTATGTACTTTACGATCTTGTCCTCTCGTGCCATAACGTCCAGCAGCTCGTCGGAAATGCGCTCGGGATAGCAGTACAGCACTCTTATCCACTTGAGCTGAGGAATGGTGCAGAGCTTTTCAAGCAGCTCGGGAAGTGAGGGCTTGCCGTAAATATCCTCGCCGTAGCGTGTGGAGTCCTGAGCAATGAGAATAAGCTCTCTTACGCCGTTGACCGCAAGCTCGGTAGCCTCCGCAAAAAGCTGCTCCATGGGAACGCTGCGGTTTCTGCCTCTGATAGAGGGAATAGCGCAGAAAGAACAGCAGTTGCTGCAACCGTCGGCAATTTTAAGATACGAGTAGAAAGACAATGTTGTCTGGATACGTCCGCCTGTAAGACCCAGATTAAGCTTGCTGTCAAAGGCAGTGAAGTGGTCGCCCTCCAGTACCTTTTCGATAACGTCGCATATCTTGTCATTGCAGCCGATACCAACAACAGCGTCAGCCTCGGGTATCTCGGAAGCAACTTCGTCCTTGTAACGCTCTGCAAGACATCCTGTAATGATTATCTTCTTGATGCGTCCCTCTTTTTTAAGCTCCGCAAATTCAAGTATAGTCTCAATAGCTTCCTGCTTTGCAGACTCTATAAATCCGCAGGTATTTATGATAGCCACATCAGCCAGAGCAGCGTCGCCAACCAGCTCATAGCCCTTTTCATTTATCTTGTATAACATTCTTTCGGCGTCAACCTGATTTTTTGAACATCCGAGAGAAACCATTCCAACTCTTATGGGCATTTATAACTCATCCTTTTAATTTTATTATATATCTGTATGCGCACATATACATTTTAAATTATACTACATTGTATTTCTGTTTTCAAGTGAATTTTGTAAAATGTATAAAAAATCCCGTCTGAAATTGATATGTACCCTCCTTACTGATTGTCCGATAAAGAGAGTACATATCAAATTCAGACGGGGTAACATCTATCTTCCGTTCATCTCCCTCTCAATCCACCTCATCAGGAGATTTACTATCCTGCGCTGTTCATCGGCAGAAAGCTCACGTCCCTTGGGAACACGGTACCATTTTTCAAGGCAGCCCCTACAGCAGCAGGCACAGGCGTGCTGGGCGATGAATATGGGGTGCCCACGCATGGGAGTCTGCTTGCCGTCATTGGGTATCGCAGCAGGAGCAAGGCGCTTGGCGATAAAATCTTCTCCATGGCTGCGGATAACGTCCATGCCCTTTTCCCGCACATATTCCCTGTCCTTTTGGGACAGATGAAATTTTCGCCTGAAAGCCGACTTTTGCAGCTTGTCAAGAGCTTCATCTACAGTCTGCATTTATATGACCTCTTATGAAAAAGCCCGCAGTAACCGCAATACAGCGGAAAATGCGGGCTTTATTGTTTTAACGTATGTTATGCGCTATTATTCAACAACGGGAACAGTCCAGCCGAAGGTGTCTTCGGTCTTGCCCCACTGAATGCCTGTAAGGGTCTCGTAAAGCATATGAGAAACAGGACCGATCTCACCGTTGTTAAGGGTCATGATCTTGTCGCCGTACTTCAGCTCGCCGATGGGAGAGATAACTGCGGCTGTACCTGTACCGAATGCCTCGTCGAACTTGCCCTCGTCATAAGCCTTGGTAAGCTCGTCGATCTCAATATTTCTCTCGGAAACTCTGTAGCCCTTGCTTCTGAGTATTTCCAGGCAGGACTTTCTGGTGATACCGCCGAGGATAGACTTTCTTTCAAGGCTGGGAGTAAGAACTTCGCCGTCAATTACGAAGAATACGTTCATAGCGCCTACTTCCTCTATGTACTTGCGGTGAACACCGTCAAGCCAGAGAACCTGCTCGTAGCCTACCTTGTCAGCCTCTTCCTGAGCCTTCAGGGAGATAGCGTAGTTAGCAGCAGCCTTTGTAAAGCCTGTACCGCCTGTTACTGCACGTACATAGTTCTGCTCAACGTAGATCTTTACGGGAGCAAGGCCTGCCTCGTAGTATGCGCCTACAGGAGAGCAGATGATGCAGAAAAGCAGATGCTTTGCAGGGTGAACGCCAAGCATGGGGTCAACTGCGAAAATAAAAGGACGAATGTAAAGAGAAGTGCCGTAATTATGGGGAACCCAGTCCTGGTCAATCTCCACGAGCTTCTTGATAGCTTCAACGCCGAATGCCTCGTCGATCTGAGGAATGCAGAGACGGTCGTTGGAAACGTTCATTCTTGCCATGTTCTGCTCGGGACGGAACAGCTGTATCCTGCCGCTTTCGGTTCTGTAAGCCTTCATGCCCTCAAAATCAGCCTGACCGTAGTGGAGGCACATTGCGGAAGGCTCAAGAGGAATAGGGCCGTAAGGAACTATTCTTGCATCATGCCAGCCCTGACCCTCATCATAGTTCATAAGGAACATATGGTCAGTGAAAATTTTACCGAATCCAAGCTTGGATTCATCAGCAGGCTTTGCCTTAGGCGATGTTGTTTTTGTGATTTTGATCTCCATAATTAAAATCTCCTTTTTACTAATCTTCAAGAAGCAGCCCTAAAGCCGCCAGATGTTATCAGTATTTATGTACGGAAGAAGAAACTTCCGCGTAATTTATATAATTATACCATACACAATTATATTTTTCAAGTCAAAGTTATATAAATTCCTCTTGATTTTTTTTATTTTATATGATATAATGGACAAGTCACCTGATATAAGGTGAATTTGTCTCCGTAGCTCAGCAGGATAGAGCGTTCGCCTCCTAAGCGAAAGGCCATGGGTTCGAATCCCGTCGGGGACGCCATTAAGTGCAGATCTTTTCAAAAGGTCTGCATTTTTTTATGCAGCATTAAACAAAGCGGTCTGATGAAATCGCCTCATCAGACCGCTCTATTTTTAGTCGTATTTTTTCAGAACGCTTACCGCTCCGATAACTATTTCGGAAGCCTTTTCAAGGTTCTTGACTATCTTTTCGGCATCGCTGCTGGTGCGTGCCATTTCCATAGCCTGATTAACAGTCTCCCTGCCCACATCTACCTGAGTGCGGTAAATGTCGTCCAGCTGGGACATGGCAAACTTTTCAAGATTGCTGTAGCAGTCCTTCAAATCCTTGATGGTGTTGTTTCTGATATCATCGTAATTTTCCAGAGCGGAATCAATGATCTCGGACTGGCGCTTCTTTTTAAGGATATTCCTGAAAAAGGGCATTGTGGTGGAGGGGAAGCCCATCTCACGGTCAGCACCCTGAGAAGCCGCAGCCTTTACCTTGTCCGCAACGAAAGTGTTTACGTTTACTGTCTCGCTGCACGATATCCTTGCGCCTGCAAGGTTTGCTATGCCAAGCTTTCTCGAAAGCTCAGCCGCCATATCGTCAATGATGTCGTTAAGGCGTGACTGATGGATCTCCAGACACTTTCTGTAAGCCTCGCCCACCTTATCCATAAGGTAGGAATAGAAATGTCTCTCCACGTCCTCGTCGTTGGCAGTGGTACGGCAGGCAAGAATATCCTCTCTGAGCTTTGTGAAGAACTCGTACATCCAGTGCTCCGCTTCCTGCATCATCTCGGTGATGGAAAGGATTATCTTAGGTTTCTGGCTTTCCAGAGCAGCGGCAAGTGTGGTGCACTCGTGCTCAAAGTCAACGGAAAGCTCATCAAGCTTCTGCCTGTCCATCTTGACCATGTCGCTTATCATGTTGAGACGGTTAAGGGTGTCGGAAAGCATGAGCCTAAGCATGGAGAATACACGCTGGGTGCGGATAGTGTCCTTCTGAACAATTATCTCACGGGAAAGAGCCAGCTCAAATTTAAGGAACTGATTTTCGTAATAATCCTGAAAGCCCTTGATGTCGGGGCGGATAAGACCAATCTTTCTGCGGTACTCGTCGATGCCGCTTATGCCGTAAACCTCGGCGTAAGGGATTATCTGGGAGCACTTTTCGCTGATTCGGTCGATTATCTTCTCGATATCCTCCATGGAGTTCATGGCGTCTATCATATTTACCAGCACGAATACCTTGCTGAAATTCTGGGGAACGATGTGGCTTGCAATGAAATACTGCTCCGACTCGGAAAAGGGAGACAGTGCGGAAGCCACGTAAATAACAGCGTCCGCCTTGATAAGAAAGTCCTTTACCTGATTGTCAAGGTCGTCAAGGTCGCTGAGGCCCGGGGTATCGACTATCTGTATCTCCTTGAGGATAGGTGCATCGCTGCGCACATCAAGATAATCCAGCTCGCCGGGGAAGAAATCCAGCAGACCCGAAAGCCTGTCACGGCTCAGGTCGTCCTGGGTAAGGGTAACACGCTTGCCGTTTTTGAGCACAGCTTCCACCGAAGGGCGCTCACCGTATGAAATGCAGTTGATGGTAAAGGTCTCGGGAGCAACGTTTACAGGAGCAATGGAGCGGCCCAGTATGGCATTGATAATGGTGCTCTTTCCACGCTTGAAGTCGCCGATGACCATCAGCGAAAACGGCTGATCCATCTTCTGACCGATGACAGAGTCCCACTTGGACATTCTTTCCACAGCCTCGTCACCGAGAATGGCGGAAAGCTCGGGGTCCTTCACCAGCCTTGAAAGCTCACTGCGAACATACGCAATATCCGCAGAGGCATTGTCGTAATTTTTTTCCATCGTTATCCGTCGTCCTCCTTTACGCAGAATGGCTGCTGCCTGCGTCGGCTATGATGTCGCAGCGAATTTCAAGTGACTGCTTGTTTCCGACGTGTGTCATAGGCGCAGAAAGGTCAGGCCGCCAGATGTACAGTATCTCGCATCCGATAAATTCCATTCCCGCAATTATCCTGCGCTCGTCGTGAGAGCATTCGCTGCCCATTTTAAGGCTGCGGACAGGTGTTACGTGGAATGTCTCATATCTTTTAAGAATGCCGTCAATATCAATGCCCGTGTTTACAGCTCCGAAGGAATCGGGAATGCCCCTTCGCCTTACGGAAGCATATACCTGCGGGAACTTGCTTGGGTCATCAAGGCAGATTATGCCCGCACGGTCGGCGGTGATATCGCCCAGAATCAGCCATTTGTTAAGGCTGTAGTTCAGCTCTCTAACATTGCTCTTCACATTATCGGCAGGGTTTTCGGAAACATCTCCCCTGCTGATGCCGGGATATGTGAAAGCGTAGTTGAATGCGGAGTGCCTGTTCTGGAGCCTTCCGCACTCGCAGCCGATAAGATAGCAAAGCTCATCATAGGAGCAGTTGTCGGCAATATCGCTTGTCATGACAATGCACGGCTCAATGCCGTCACCTGCCATGGACATTATCTCGGGAACGTCGCCCGCCTTGCGGACAAGCACAACGGGCAGGCTTATCTGAAGCCTCTCGCTGCATTTTTTTGCAGCCTCATACGCCTTGGCATGCTGCATGGAGCCTGCGCTGTCGCTGCTCTGGAAATATCTCTTGAAGCGGTTGGGGATATCGCTGCTGATGATAGCCTTGTAAAGGCGTGACCAGCCCGAAAAGCCACCTATCTTCTGCCTCATGGCAAAATCCGCATCAAAGGCATAATCAAGAGTTCCGCCGACAACGTGTTCCTGATAGGAACGTGTTCTTGCGACCAGATAATCGCAGAACGATGTGTTTATATCCATAAGAGGATTGTATGAATCCGTCATCAGTAAACCTCCGAATTACTCATAATCGTCCGACAGTATCTCGGTAAGACTCTTGTGGAGGTTATAGGTTTCCGCAAGCATACCGCCAACATTTTCGGCGATACTCTGGAGCCTGATCTTTTCATTGTCGGACATAGTTTTCTTCTGCTGCTTGACTTCATTGAGGTTGTCGAGGGTCTTCTGGGTATCCTTAAGGATTATCTCAGTCTCCTGCTCGATCTGGTTTTTAAGTCCCGCAAAAGAGTTATATACCTGCTGACGCACAGATTCTGTGAAGTCGGAATTGATACGCATTTCATGGAACTGCTTCTTTACATTTGCCTTAACATTTACCTTGAACTTATCGATACGTTCCTGAACCAGCAGCTTATCAACGGCAAACTTGCCCGTAAATGTGCCTGCAAAGCCCGCAAACGCAAGTATGCACAGACCCGCAGGGGTAAGGAATGCGCCGCCCACAACGGTAGTTACCAGCAGGAAAGAGGTAGCGAGCCATGTGGTAAGACCTGTAAGTCCGCCCAGCAGAGCGCCCTTGATGCCTGCCTCTCTGAATCCGATGAACAGACCGCCGATGCCGCCTGTGCCTATAACGGAACCGATGATGCTGTCAACAGCGCCGCCGTTCCTGTTGTGCTTAGCCTGAACGGAGAACATTTCCTGGATACGGTTCAAGGACTCGAAGAATTCGTCCTGGAAAGACTGGAGACGTACAGCTTCTTCCGACAGACCAACATTGATATCGTTCTGGATCTGCTCGCAGATGAGCTGTGCCTTGTTCTCGATATTTTCCTTTATCTTCTGTGTAAGCTTTTCATAAACAAGCTTGAGCTTTTCACGCTTGAGGTCGTCACCGCACATCTGATAGTCGTCGATGACCTGCATAGCAGTCTCCTCTATCTTGACCCAGTATTCGTCAAGGATAGGCTGCAGCTGCTCGAATACCTTGTTGGCAGCGTTGTTGATGCGTACAAATTCCTCACGCTTCTTGGTACGTATCTCCTCGATCTCTTCAATGGCAAGCTGATACTTCTCCATGAATTCGTCGGTCTCCATAACAAGAGCGTTTTCGTGGATAACTATAGAATTGATGATCTCAGAGCCTGAGCTGATTATCTTATTTGCAAGTATCTGGAGAGTAATTGAACCTCTCTCCTTGGTGAGCATGGTCTCAAGAACGCTTTCAAACTTGGGGAAGTTACTTTCTGCCAGCATAGCATCATCGTGAGCTTCCTTTGCCATGAGAGCCTTCTTTGCGTAAACGCCGATTACCTTGGGCTTTCCTATCTTGCGCTTGTAAACGGCAAATTCTTTGGAATTTTCGCCCATGACCTTCTTTGCCTTATCCATTACATAGCTGCAGATACGCTTCTCGACAGTCTCAACTATTCTGTCCTCGTCCTCCTTGGAGAAGGTCCCGAAGCAGTTGACCGCAAAGATGATCCTTCCCAGATCGCTTGTGAGCATCTTATTTTCAAGGAACTCCTTTTCAAACTGGGAGAAAGGAGAGTTTGCGCTGATAACGAAAACCGCAGCGTCGATCTCGGGCAGGATAGACATGGTAACATTGGTCATCTGCTCATCATCGTTAAGACCCGGAGTGTCTATAATATCAACGTGGTTCTTGCAGAAATCGGTGTCGTAATAAACAGTGGCTTCCTTGACAGTCTCAGCCTTCTTTTCGGATTCAAAGGAAAGCTTTGTAACATAGTCAGCCAGATGGTTGATATCTACCTTTTCGGAAGAGCCGTCCTTGTATTCCACCACAACATAAGGGTCCTTGCTGTATGTAACTCTGTTGAGAGTGGCAGTTGCGGGAAGGACATCGGCAGGAAGCACCTCCTGACCGAGAATAGCGTTGATGAGCGTACTTTTTCCACGCTTGAACTCACCTACGATAGCGACCTCGAAATGCTCGCCCGCATTCTTGGCAATAACGTCGCCGATAGACTTTGCCGTATTATCGAGCTGGAGAGAGGAAGCATATTCCCTGAGCTGCTCCAACGAGTCGATCAGTTCATTTACGGTGTCACGGAAAGAGGCGTAGCTTCCGAAATCATAAGTCTGTTGTTCCATTATAAACCTCCTGTAGAAAATTCTGCAAACGGCAAAACGCCGCAGGCAGTGGATTTATCAGATGTCAAACACAGAAAGCCGCATAGACTTTCTGCACCAATCACGCAAAATCGCAAGGGGCAAATGGGCACAAAAAGTCCGCATATTTACCCCATAATATATAATATTATATCATATTTTTCTTAATAAAGTCAATGAGAGACAAGCTGTAAATCACACAAATTAAGGAAGCATTTTTGGGCATACCGAACAAATTCACGCATATTTTACCCCGCTGCCTTTAAAAAGGTTACAAATTTATTAAAAAAAGAAGCCCGCCTGACATGACGAGCTTCTTCATATTTCATATTAAGATGTTTAAATAGTTAGGCGGACTCACTCCTTGCGTTTTAAAGCATTCCACTCATTCGGCTGTGAAGTAAAATCATTGCTTCGATCACACCTTTATATAACTGCAATTCATAGAACCTAATCTATATTAAGCATTCATCATGCGGAAATTATCAAAGTGATTTTCGCATTCAAGGCACATCTTATGCCATTGGAAACAACTCCGTTTTCTTAAAATTTTGTCTGAGAAAGATTCAACTTTCCATGGGACTTATCTCCTGTCAGTAAATTTTCATCATTCAGGCATTCACTGTGCCATGGGAAACAACTCCAAACTGTACAAATTTGTTGTATTGGTTGGAAAAATCAGCTTTCCATCGGACTTATCTCCTGTCATATATTTTACAGGCAAACCCAGCGTGCCATTGGAAACAACTCCGTTTTTAAGATTCCGGTAAGACCGGTGATAGAACTTGAGGCATTGAATGTTATGCCATGGGACTCACTCCTGTTTCTTTAAAATTCAAGCATAAAAGCCTGTCCTATCATCATATGAGATCATCCTTTCGGGATGTAAATTTCGTGATTTAAAGTGTGCCGTGCTTTTCAGCTGTCGGCGGAGACTAAATAGTCAGATCGTAAAAACCTCTTGTAATCATAGCTTAATCACCCTTTCGGTAAGATTTCAGCCTGCCGCTGCATTTCTGCACTGTTGCGGCGAATTTAACAAATACAGAGAATATGGAACCTCTTTTTCATAACATCACCAGACCCTTTCCTTGGGGATATCCTGCCGCTGCCTTTCAGCATTCATGCGGTAAAGTTACTTCTGTGTCGGACTCACTCCCTTGCGTTATCGTTCAAATATTCAGATCATAAAATCCTCTTGTGATCATAGCTTAATCACCCTTTCGGTAAGATAAGCCTGCCGCCGCCTTTCAGCACCGATGCGGCACATTTAGTGAATACAGAGAATGTGATAACCTCTCGTCATAATATCAAACCCTTTCATCGGGATATCCTGCCGCTGCTTTTCAGCATTTATGCGGTAATGTTATCGGTATTTCGGACTCACTCCTTGCTTTATGATTTAAATATTCAAATCGTGAAATTTCCTTCCGAACATATTTACCAGATCCTTTCCGATATCCTGTCCTGCCGCCGCTTTTCAGCGATAATGCGGTAAACTCAACAGCCTGTCGGACTCACTCCCTTTCGCTTAAAATTCAAGTATGAACCTCATTTTCATAGGAATCATCCTTTCGGACTTATTGTCACAGCCGATCGGGGGAATAGCGTCCCGACACAGCGGACTGTATATCATCTTAACTGCCCTGCTTTAATGTCATTTCATCCGGATATAAATATAACCCTCTCCATCGGACTTATCCCTTTCATCATTTTCTGACGAGATGTTCTTTGGAAGAAGGTATAAAAATACCGCCCACACATTCGTGCTGCGGCTCTTGTTAAATCTGCTTTTTTACTGAACTAATCGTTCTGTGGATCCGAAGTGGTCAGTTATCAAACTGAACTTCCTTTAAACTTCGCTGACGATCATTAAAGCAATTCTGCAAAAAACGAGCCGCTGCGGAACATCCCGCTATTAAACTGCTGCTCACTAACGTCTGCCATCGGACTCGCCTTCCTTTCCAAACTAATTGCAGATCGCTTTCACTCCGAAAGTCTGCTGTTCTGTGAAGAGGAAACCCATCGGAATCTTCCGAACCTCTTGGTTCTCTGTTTCCTTATCTTGGTCATTTCCCTTTCCTTGATACTAATATACCACACCCATTAGTAAAAGTCAATAGTTTTGAGCATAAAATACTGCATATCTTTTGTGCATTATTTTTATTCACTTTCAATATTGACTTTTTATATAAAATGTAGTAAAATAAAAATGTTGGGTCGCTTCTCATCGGAATAATCTGTGAAAAGCGGCATACTATTATATTAAAATACAGGAGGTAACGAGAATGGCTGATTACGATATGGGCGCTGATCTTTTCACTCTCACCGATGAAGAGGGCGTTGAGCAGACCTTTGAACTTATGGATACCTATGAAGATAAGGACGGCAATGTTTATTACGCACTTGTTCCTTATTATGAGAACCCCGAGGAAATGGTCGAAGCCGATACTGAGCTGGTTATCCTCAAGAGCGAGGACGACGGCGACGAAGAAACTCTTGCCTCCATCGACGATGATGACGAGTACGAGAGAATCGGCAAGATCTTCATGGACAGACTTTCCGAGATGTTCGACGACGGAGAGGAATAATTTCCCGTACTTTGTGCATCACCACGGAACTTATGCAAATTTACAAAATTTATCCGTCAAAATTGACAGATATTTATATTGATTTTTGCTCCGTTCTGTGATATACTACACTTAAAGAAAAACTTCTGCCTTGACCGATAAAGTGTGGTTTTATAATCCAACACTTTTATTTAGGGATTCAGTCTCCTTTGACGGATTGCAGACCTCCCGCCGCATTAGATGTGCGGAATTACGGACGCAGGGAGCGTGAAATCAAAGGGCTGTTGCCCACCTGCCTTTGTGCGGGTTTTATTCGCCACATGGCGGCAAGGCGGTGTTTTCTAAAAAAAGCTCAGTGCCTGCGGTTCTCCGTAGGCACTTTTTTTGCCGCATAAGCTATAAAAGCAGGTATCCCAGCGCAGCCAGCAGCGGCAGGTCGGCTCCGTTTCTGGCAAGAATAACTATCAGCAGGATTATGATGATCTTTTCCTCATCAAGCTTTATGCCCCCAAGCATTCTTCCAAGGTCAAAGCCATTATTTCCCGCAGGCCTCTGAATGTTCTGCTCACGGGGCTGCTGCTCACGGGGACTTTCCCTTGAGTTCATTCCCCTGTCACTGCGTTCATAAAGGTTATTCCGCTCGGGAGCGCTGCGGGAATTATCCTGCATACGCCTGTCATTTCCGCCGTACATTCGGTTTCCCATATCGGGCGGACGCCTGCCCATGTTCATGCTGCGGTACCGCATATCTCCTGCGGGCATTGCTCTTCTGCCCCCATCTGTCATATTATCATCTCCACGGAATGACTATAAAAGCGAATCAAGGCTGCCAAGAAGCCCGCTGTCCTTCAGCGCATTTGCTGCGGAGTAGAGCTTCAGCATCCTGACCGCCTTATCCACCCTCTCCTGTTTGTCCCCGCTCAGATGAGGACGCAGCGCCATAAGCAGCGCCCTGTTTTTATCCTCACCGTTCATCGCCGCCAGCACCTTGCTTACAGCCGTGAGCATATTGGGGTCAAACTGCCCGCCCATCAATCCCGCAAGGCTCCCGAAATCAAAGCCGCCTTGGCTGCTCTGACCGTTCTGACCGCTCTCCCCGCTTTTGCCGTCGGAGGGCATTTCCGATTTGAGCATATCCGCCAGCTCTTTTATCTGCTGCATACTTTCGGGGTCACTTAGCAGCGAACCCAGCATATCGTTCATATCCTCCATCGGCTTCACCTCCAGTGCGGCTATGTAATCACATATTATCTGCGGCCGTTGTTATTCTGTCCGCCCTGACCGCCCGTCAGCTTCTGATAAAGTGCCTGCGCCTGCGGTGCGCTCATAAGCTTTTCAAGCATCTGGGGATTTGAAAGCACAGCGTTGAATTTCTGGGCTTCATCGGGCTTCATGTTTTTGATGGCACTGTCGAATTTGCCCTGCATAAGCTCACGCTTCAGCCTTTCGGGAGGCATATTCAGCTTTGAGCCTACGGTTTTGAGGAGCCTGTCGAGGTTTTCGGGATTTGTGCTGCGAATGTCCATATAGCTACCGCCTTTCAAAATAAGTCCGTCAGCGTGGTTATAATTACAATGACGAAAAGACTTTATTTCTTTACATATTTATGTTATAATGTATTTAATTAGACTACCGAGTGAGCTTACTGTCGGTGCCACTATCATATTATGCACAAGGAGGAATTCTGTGAGAATAATTGCAATGTCCGACTCCCACGGCAACGCATATGCACTGAAAAAGATATTTGAACGCACCAAGGATACAGGCGATATTTTCGTTCATCTGGGCGACGGTCAGCGTGAGCTTGACCTTATGCGTGCCGAATACCCCTCTCTTGAGATACACCACGTTGCGGGCAACTGCGACTACGGCTCCGTATCGCCTAATTTTGAGGTGATACCCTGCGGAGATACAAAAATTCTCATTACCCACGGTCATATCTACGGCATAAACTACGGCAGAGAGACTCTCCGCTGCACCGCACAGAATTTCGGCTGCAAGGTAGCCCTTTTCGGTCACACACACTGCCGATACGAGGGCTATGAGGACGGCGTTTATCTTATGAACCCCGGCAGCTGCTCATGCCCCAGGGATTTCAACAAGCCCTCCTACGGCTTTGTGGATATAACCCCAAACGGTATAATCACAAATATCGTGGATCTGGACTGATAACAAATAATACGAAAGGATCATTATATTATGGAACTTAACGGATTGAGCGAAAGAGCAAGAAAGCTTATAGAATCATGCGGCTACGGCAAGCCACACTTTATGTCCGAGGACGATGTTGCCGAGCGTCAGGCATTTTTTGAGGAGGAGGGCTACACCGTTTCCGATGAGGCAAAGGAAATAATCGACAACTTTTATATGCTCTCCATCGGAAAGCACGGTACATTCAAGGACGGCACCTTTGTTATCACCGAAAACGATGATATCGAAAACAAACTGGTGGTGTATCCCGAAAATATCTATGATGCTGCTCACCTGTTCAAGCAGCTTTCCGACGCAGTGGGCGACTACATTATCCCTCTGGGACTTATCAACAACGACTTTATCGCTATCGGAAGCAGCGGTAAAATATATATCATCGGCGATGACGTTTATGTTGGCGGAAATTCATGGGTAGAGTTTCTCAATAATTTTGCGGATAATTTTTCATCATTAAAAAAGGATTAAATGTCGAAATTGGGCTTGAAAAAAATATACGGATATGATATAATTATATAAATTTGATGATAAATCCAACGCTAATGAAACGAGGCTGATAATCCAATATGGCTGAACTTGTATATAACGAACAGGGCAGACTGCTTTTTACCGAGGAAATGAGAAAGGAATATACTATCCTTATCCCCAATATGCTCCCTATCCATTTCCGTCTTCTGGAAAGAATTTTCAATAACCACGGATATAGAATGAAGCTTCTTACCTCCACAGGAAGAAAGATCGTGGACGAGGGACTGAGATATGTACATAACGATACCTGCTACCCTGCACTGCTCACTATAGGTCAGTTCATTGATGCGCTCAAATCGGGCGAGTACGATGTAAACAAGACTGCTCTTATGATGGTCCAGTCAGGCGGCGGCTGCCGTGCCTCCAACTATATCCACCTTATCAGAAAGGCTCTGAAAAAGTGCGGTATGGAGCAGGTGCCCGTTATCTCCCTTAACCTGGCAAGCCTTGAAAAGAACCCCGGCTTCCACCTTACCCCCGCTCTTCTGGCGGAGCTTATCACCGCAGTCTGCTATGCCGACCTGCTGATGCTCCTTGCCAATCAGGTGCGCCCCTACGAAAATAACAAGGGCGATACCGACAAGCTCATCGATGTCTGGACAGACAAGCTCACCGAGCTGAATTTCAGCTACACCGCTTTCGATAAAACAGCCGTTCAGATAGTAAAGGAGTTCTCCGAAGTGCCATTCACTCCCGACCCCGACAAGATTAAGGTAGGCGTTGTGGGAGAGATTTACATCAAGTACTCCCCTCTCGGCAACAATGACCTCCACAAGTTCCTTGAGTCCGAGGGCTGCGAGGTATATTGCCCCGGTCTTATCGACTTCCTTATCTTCATGGGCGACCATCACGTTGTTGAGACCGAGCTTTACCACGTAAAGTACAAGAAGTACATTGCGTCCAAGGCTGTAAAGGGCTTCTTCAAGATGATGCAGAACAAGATAATCAAGGCTGTAGGCCCCTCAAGATTTTTCGGCCCCACTCCCTTTGAGGAAGCTAAAAAGGACGTTGAGCCTTTCATCTCCCCCGCAAACAAGATGGGCGAGGGCTGGCTCCTTACCGCCGAGATGATAGACATGATAAACATGGGAATAAACAACATCGTCTGTGCCCAGCCTTTCGGCTGCCTTCCAAACCACATCATAGGCAAGGGCATGATAAGAAAGCTGAGAGAGACTTATCCCCAGTCCAATATCGTTCCCATTGACTATGACCCGGGCGCTACACGAGTAAATCAGGAAAACCGCATCAAGCTCATGCTTTCCACCGCAAGACAGCAGATGAACGAGAAAAAAGCGGCAGATCAGTAAACATAAAAAGTCACCCGAAAATAATATTTCAGGGTGACTTTTTTTGAAGCAGCATTTATAACACAAAGCCCTGTTCCGACTAACCTGCGGAACAGGGCTTTTCATTTAATGAAGCTTATTTTTCTCTTTGTCCTTATCCATAAGAGGAGTCATGCTCTTTGCGCATATCATCATTGTTGACGCATTATGCAGCAGTGCTGAGGTCGAGGGCGAAAGCACGCCCAGCAGTCCCAGTACCAGCAGGCTCGAATTGAATGTAAGAATAAAGCGGTAATTCTTGTTGATGCGCTCCATAAGCAGCTCGCTGAGCTTTCTCAGGCGGACAAGTTCTGTAAGGTCGGCGCCTCTGAGAGTGATATCCGCAGTTTCCTTTGCGATATCCGAAGCGTCGCTCATGGCTGCGGATACGTTTGCTGCCGCAAGCGCGGGAGCATCGTTTATGCCGTCGCCTACCATGATAACACGTCTGCCCTGAGCCTTCAGCTCTTCTATCATACCGTGCTTCTGTTCGGGGAGAACCTGAGCATGAACTTCGGTGATGCCAAGCTTTGCGGCGATTATCTCCGCTGCCTTTACGCTGTCGCCTGTGAGCATAACGATATTTTCGATGCCCTCACGCTTGAGCATTTCAACAGCCTTTGCCGCCTCTGCTCTGGGGGGATCGCTTATGCACAGAGCGCCTGCCAGGCTGTCGCCCACCGCAAGATATACCACGGAGCAGGCTCCCGACTTTTCGTCGATCTCGTTCTGCTGAGCTTCGGTAATGAATATGCCCTCGTCCTCGGCAACAAAATGATGGCTGCCGATGATAGCCTTTTTGCCGTGGAGAGTGGTAGAGATACCGTGAGCCACTATGTAGTTCACCTCTGCGTGCTCCTCAGCATGGTCAAGTCCCCTGTCTGCGGCACCCTTGACGATAGCCCTTGCAACGCTGTGGGGGAAGTGCTCCTCCAGGCAGGCTGCTATTTTAAGCGCCTCGTCCTCGGTATATCCGCCGAAAGGAATGACTGTTTCAAGCACAGGCTCAGCATTGGTGAGCGTTCCTGTTTTATCGAACACAACGGTGTCCGCATTTGCAAACTCTTCAAGATACTTTCCGCCCTTGACGGTGATGTTCATATCCGCAGCTTCCTTGATAGCGGAAATTACGGAAATGGGCATAGAAAGCTTTATGGCGCAGGAATAATCCACCATCAGCAGGGAAACTGCCTTGGTGATATTTCCCGTAAGCAGCAGAGTAAGACCAAATCCCAGGAAGCTGAAAGGAACGATGCTGTCCGCCAGTGTTTCCGCACGGCTCTGAACGCCTGCTTTCAGGTTCTCGGAGTTGTCGATAAGCTCGATTATCTTGCTTATCTTTGTATCGGAGGAAAGGCTGCGGACTGTTATCGCCACAGTACCCTCTTCCACAACGGTTCCCGCAAACACGCTGCTTCCTGCCGACTTCATTACAGCCAGAGGCTCGCCTGTCATGGAGGACTCGTTTATGTAAGCCTCGCCCTCGCATATCTCGCCGTCCACGGGGATAACGCTGCCTGTGCGCACTCTTATCCTGTCGCCTGCGTGAAGCTCGGACATGGGGATAAGCACATCGGACTCTTCCGTTACCAGCCATACCTTGTCTGCCTTTACAGCAAGACTGTCCGCAAGAACAGCCCTTGTGCGTGCCCTTGTGTAGTCCTCCAGAAGAGCGGATACGGACAGCAGGAACATTACGCTGCCTGCGGTCTTGTAGTTTTTCCGGCTGAGGCAGGCTGTGATGGAAGCTCCGTCAAGCACGTCAACGGTAAGCTTGCCCTCGCCCAGTGTGCAAAGGCCTTTCCAGATGTATTTCAGTCCCTTTATTATCGTAAGCGCATTGCTTACAGGCATAGGGAGAAATGCCGTGAAAAGTATCCTCTTTGCCACCAGCTTACCAAGCTCACTGCCGAAGCTGCGGTCTATCTCCGCAATGCCGAACTCGGGGTCGGTATCATTGGGAACGAGCTTTCTTGGGTCAAGAGCCGATACAGCCTTTATGACCTTGTCACGGCAGCCCTTTTTGTAGCATACAAGTATGCCGCCGTTCCCGCTCCTTACCTGTACCGATGAAACGAAGTCCTCGGCGGTAAGGGTCTTGTAAACGCTGCACTCAAGCTCCTTTTCAAATGCGTATCCGCCGCAGCGGAAACGTATCCTGCCCGGAGTATCGTAAACTATACGAAATTTCATTAGTCGGTCACTTCGTCCTCGTCATCGTCAGCTTCCTTAACGCCTGCCTCTACCTGTGCATCGTAGCAGAGGTCAGCTGCATCGTCCTTCATGTTCTGGAAGGCTTCCTTAGCGTCGTGAGTGAACTTCATACCCTTTGCAAGACCTGTAACAGCAAGCTCTCTGGTCTTCTTTGCGGTAAGTATCTTCTTACCTACGATAACTGCTGCGGCGCCGCCTATTGCGCACCAAACCTTCTGATTTTTAAAGCATTTCCACATAATTCATGCTCTCCTTTACTTAAATTTATGGGGATATCCCCCTTTATATAATCGCCTGCAAATGCAGGACGGTCATATCATTGGTTTTTATATTTCAATTAGCCTGAGCTAACCAAAAACTTGCTTTTTAAGCGTTTTACTTATTAAGAATGTAGTCAGCCAGGCGCTCGGCAGTCTCTTCCGAAACGTGAGAAACGATAGCCACCGCATCAGCATCTGCCTGCTCCTCAGTAAGGTCAAGATTCTTGCTGAGAAAATCACGGATAATAAGGCACTTGGTAAAAAGTGAGTTTGCTTCTTTCACGCCGATGTCTGTAAGGGCTATCTGACCGTAATGCTCCTTGTCGATATATCCGCTGTCGCATAGCTTCTGGGTCATGGAAACGGTGCTTGCCTTGCTGACACCTACGATCTTTGCGACCTCCGCAGAACGAACATCCTTGCCGTTCTGACCCAGCTTATATATTGCGAAAAGATACTTTTTCTGGGAATATGTAAGCATTTTCATCTTTCCTTTCGGTAATTGGAAAAGTTCTGAAAGCAATCCATAAAGTTATATATGGCTAACTTTATGATATTTTTTACAGGCATGGTCTGCCTCTCGGATAACTTTCAAGCATTGCCCTTCAAAGTCTTTAAAATTGTTAGCATACCTTAACCTTAACTTTATTTTACAACCTATTATTTCAAATGTCAAGAGCGCAGCGCAGGATATTGCACATAATGGCGAATTTTGTAGATTTTACACATTCCGAATATATTTCACGCAAAAATAATATCAGCTTTGCACAATATCACAAATGTTACAATTAAATTAAAAATCTCGAAAAGCCCTTTACTTTTATATTTTAGAGTGCTAAAATAAGAGTATATATAGAATTTGAAAGGACGGTTCAAAACATGGACGAAAACAGAGCAGATGAAAAAAGCCTGGACTATCTTTATGAGGCTCTTCTTTGCCTTAAAACAAAGGAAGAATGTGCAGCGTTCCTTGATGACCTCTGCACTTCTCTGGAGCTGAAGGCTCTTTCTCAGCGTATGATGGTCGCCAAGATGCTTTCCGAAAAGAAGATATACAACAATATCGTTGCAAGCACAGGCGCCAGCACCGCAACTATCAGCCGTGTGAACAGGACTCTTAACAGCAAATACAGCGGAGCAGGCTACAGAATAGTATTCGACCGCCTTGGCTCAGGCAGCGTTACCGAAGTCAACACAGGCGCTGAAAACGGAAAGGCTGACTGATCGTGAGCGGATACGGTCCATTTTCATACTTTTACGACAGGCTCACGCTCAACATCTCCTACAAAGGCAGAGCCGAATACTTTGACAGGCTCATAAAGCTCCACGGCGGCAGAAAGAACCTGCTTCTTGACCTTGCCTGCGGCACAGGCAGCCTGTCCGAAGAATTTGCAAAAATGGGCTACGATGTCATTGCCACCGACATCTCACAGGAAATGCTCAACTGCGCTCTGGACAAGAAGTTTGAAAGCGGTCTGCCAATTCAGTATCTTTGTCAGGATATGACCGAGCTCGATATGTTCGGCACAATAGATGTAACGATCTGTGCGCTGGACAGCCTTAATCATCTTTCTTCAAAGGAAGATATGCAAAAGGCGATAAATAAGGTCTCGCTTTTCTGCGAACCGGGCGGACTGTTCATATTTGACGTGAACACCCCTTACAAGCACAAAAATATCCTTGCGGAAAACACCTATGTGTATGACCTTGACGATGTTTACTGCGTATGGCAGAATTCATTTGCAGGCACTCCCGACAGCCGTGTGAACATCACTCTTGACATTTTCGAGCGTGATGATGACGGCAGATTTACAAGATACGGCGAGGAATTTTCCGAAATAGCTTTTGAAAAAAGCGTTATGGAAGAAATGATAAAAGCCTCAGGAATGACAGTGGAAGCGGTCTATGACTATGACACCCTTGACCCCGCCCGCACAGACAGCGAAAAGCTGGTATTCGTTGCAAAGAAACCTCTGGTTTAATATATAATAGTATTTGGAGAAATCATATGGCTAAGATCGTTAGAACCATCTCGGACGACGCTTCCGTTGTAGCGACCGCTATCGACGCTACCGACATCGTTTCTGAGATAGAACAGATACACAAGACATCGGCAGTGGTAACAGCAGCCCTCGGCCGCCTTACCATAGCCGCTTCTCTTATGGGAATAGGTCTCAAGGGCGAAAAGGATACCCTTACCCTGAGAATGAACGGCAACGGTCCCACAGGCGCACTTATCGCCGTGGCTGACAGCCGTGGAAACGTAAAATCCTACGTCTGCAACCCTGTTGTTGAGATACCTCTCAACAAGTACGGCAAGCTGGACGTTGCGGGAGCTGTGGGAAAAGAAGGCACTCTTTCCGTTGTAAAGGACCTTGGCCTCAAGGAGCCTTACTGCGGTCAGATACCCATTGCGTCGGGCGAGATCGCCGAGGATATAGCAAGCTACTTTGCCACCTCCGAGCAGATACCCACCGTATGCGGTCTGGGCGTACTGGTAAATCCCGACCTTACGGTAAAGGCAGCAGGCGGATATCTTATCCAGCTGCTCCCCTTTGCAGATGAAGGCGTTATCGACACACTTGAAAAGAACGTGAACGCTCTCCCCTCGGTAACACAGATGCTCTCATCGGGCGTGACTGCCGAGGATATGGCAATGAAGGTGCTGGAGGGTCTGCAGCCCAACGTTATGGACAGGCTGGAGGCAAGCTACAAGTGCGACTGCTCCAGAGAGCGTGTGGAAACCGCTCTTATCTCCATAGGCAAAAAGGAGCTTTCAGACATGGCAGACGAGCAGGAGACCTCCGAGGTATGCTGCCACTTCTGCGGCAAGAAATACACATTTACTTCCGACGAGATCCGCAGCCTTGCAGAAAAAGCAAAGGCATGACAATATAATACTAATCACCGGTAAAACTATATGCAAAAAATCATCACATGATCCTTGTACGCAAGATTATGCTCGATTTTTTGTATAGCTTTTAATTGGTGCTTAGTATAAAAAAGAATAATTATCACCGCAGCGGAATAAGCTTATAAAAAAAGCGCTGTGCGGCTGAAAGGACTGAGCCTGATGGCAAAAACAAGAGTTGCTGTAATTTTCGGCGGAATGTCAAACGAGCATGATATCTCGCTTATATCCGCCTCAAACGTTATCGCACATTTAGACCCCGACAAGTATGAGATAATCCCTGTGGGAATCACCAAAAAGGGAAGATGGTTCTTCTATCCCGGAGATATTTCGGGCATAAAGGACGGCAGCTGGGAGACAAACCCCGACTGTGTTCCCGCAGCTATTCTCCCCGACCCTCTTTACGGCGGCATCGCAAAGATATCCGACGGAAGAATGAACCTTGTAAAGATAGACGTTGTTTTCCCCGTGCTCCACGGCAAATACGGCGAGGACGGAACCATACAGGGTCTGCTTGATATGGCAGGCATTCCCTATGTGGGCTGCGGCTGCTTTGCTTCCGCTGCCTGCATGGACAAGGAGTATGCACACTGCGTTCTCCAGTACAACGGCATCAATATGGCAAAGTACAGAACAGTAAAGCAGAGCGACCTTAACAATCTGGACGCTGTATGCGAGAAGATCGCCGCAGAGCTGAAATATCCTCTGTTCGTAAAGCCTGCGTGCAGCGGCTCATCTGTTGGCGTTAACAAGGCAACCTGCTTTGAAGATCTGAAAAACGCTGTAAAGCTTGCTTTCACTCATGACAAGAAGGTCATCGTCGAGGAATTTATCAAGGGCAGAGAGCTTGAATGCGCAGTTTTGGGAACAGACAATCCCTTTGCCTCCGAGGTTGGAGAGATACTCTCCTGCAATGATTTCTACGACTATGACGCTAAATACATACTGGGTACATCGGGACTGAATATCCCCGCAAATATTCCCAAGGAAGCCTCCCTTGAAATAAGGGAAACTGCCGTAAAGGCATTCAAGGCTCTGGGCTGCTTCGGTCTTTCAAGAGTTGATTTCTTCCTTGCGGATAACGGCAAGGTATATCTCAACGAGCTGAACACCATGCCCGGCTTTACATCTATCAGTATGTATCCCAAGCTCATGGAAAACCTGGGTATCCCCTACGGCGAGCTTCTCGACAGGCTCATAAAGCTTGCTTACGAAAGAAACTGACGAAAGGGTATTTCAAAATGGCTGAGATTTTAACCGAAAAAAGTGAAAAGGCTATCGGCGTTTTCGATTCGGGTATGGGCGGCCTCACCTGCGTTGCTGAGATAATGAAGCTGATGCCTAACGAAAATATCATCTACTTCGGCGATACGGCAAGAGTTCCCTACGGCAACAGGAGCCGTGAGACTATCCTCGAATATGCCCGCCAGGACGTGAACTTCGTCAAAAAGCACGATGTAAAGATGATAATCGCAGCCTGCGGAACCGTTTCATCTGCCGTGGGTCAGGCAAAGGACTTCGGCGGCGGCGTTCCCTTTACGGGCGTTGTGATACCCGCAGTTCAGGCTGCCTGCGCTGCCACAAGAAGCGGCAGGATAGGCGTTATCGGAACCGCAGCCACTATCCGCTCAGGCGCATACGGCAAGGCTATCCGCACAATCAGGCAGGACGCTGTTATCATCGGCAATGCCTGCCCCCTGTTCGTTCCCCTGGTGGAAAACGGCGTTACCGACAAGGACGATATCGTTGTAAAAACAATGGTCAGCCGCTATCTGGAGCCTATAAAGAGGGAAAATGTGGATACCCTGATCCTGGGCTGCACCCATTACCCGCTTCTCCGTGATGCCATCGCAGAGTACATGGGCGAGAGCGTGAAGCTCATATCCTCAGGTGCGGAAGCGGCAAAATATACCATGAATATGCTTGCTATGAACAATATGCTTTCCTCCCGCAGTGAAAACGGTCATGTTACCTACTTCACCAGCGACAGCAAGATGCTTTTTGAAAGCAACGCCCACGCCTTTATCGGAAGCCTTAACGGCAGCGTGGAGCAGATATCCATAGACGATGTTATTATGCAGAAGGACTGTTGAAAATGCCTGCAAAAGCTAAAAAAGTAACCATAACCATGAAAAGCATATCCGACACCGCAGGCGGTGCGCCCGATGTGATGGAGCTTATAACCGAAGGTACTCTGAGGCCCGTGACGCTGGGCAAGGTGCAGGGCTGGGAGATATCCTACAACGACAGCGAAGCTACAGGCTTTGCAGGCTCTGTGACCACCGTTTCCTGCATAGGCGAGGAGCTTGCTTCCATGACCAGAAACGGAGCGGCAAACGCACGGCTCATCATTGAAAAGGACCGCCGCCACCACTGCCATTACGGCACGGAATACGGCGAGATGCTGCTGGGCATATCCGCTTCAAGAATAGTCAACAACATGACCGAAGACGGCGGAGATATGTATTTCAAATACACAATCGACGTGAACTCCGCACTTGTCAGTGAAAACGAAATATATCTGAACGTAAAGGTCTCGGAATAAAAGGTACCCGACTCGAAAGCATATGCAATCGGGTCGGGTACGTTTATTAAAAACGGCATTCGGTACCGATTCATACGGGTTATCCGAGGATATGCCGCTGCGCACCGCACATCGCCCGTATCGCCGACTTACTTATGCCGTAATACAATTTATGCAGCGGACGAGCGCAAGGTTCGCATATATGGACAGGCTCATATCCTGTCTTTCCCCCGATAAATAAAAAAGCAGCGAAAAACTCACACCAAAGTACATAAAAAAAGAAAGGAACTGAAAAATTATGAAACTTATGTTCGCTTCCGATATCCACGGCTCCGCCTCCTGCTGCAGAAAGCTGCTTGAGCGCTTTGAAATCGAAAAGCCGGACAAGCTCATTCTCCTGGGTGACCTGCTCTATCACGGCCCCAGAAACGATCTTCCCGAGGACTATGCTCCCAAGGAAGTCATAAAAATGCTCAACGGAATGAAAAAGCACCTGCTCTGCGTAAGAGGCAACTGTGAGGCAGAGGTAGATCAGATGGTGCTGGAATTCCCCGTAATGGCTGACTACATGACCATGTGGACAGACGACAGAATGTTCTTCTGCACCCACGGTCATCTCTATGACATTGAAAATATGCCCAATATCAGCGAGGGCGATGTTGTCCTCAGCGGACACACACACCTGTTCCGTGCGGAAAAGAAAAACGGCATCTACTACATAAACACAGGCTCCGTATCTCTCCCCAAGGGCGGCAATCCCAAGAGCTATGTTATCTACAAGGACAGAATGTTCGAGGTGCTGGATATGGACGGCAAGCACCTTACGGGCATTGTGGCAAAGGATTAAGAACCCGTCTTCACAAGCATATGCGCACGTCTTTTCGGCAAATTTTGCCGCAGACTGCGTTAAAAATCCTTGCCGGGCGAAAGCCCGCCTGCGGATTTTTGCCTACTCTGCAACAAAATTATGCTCGAAAATCCGCACACATTTCTTATGAAGACAGGTTCTAAGATTTATTTAAGGATAATGAGATATGATCATATCATAAACCAGTAAAGGACGATGAAAATGAGAGTTCTTATTGCCGAAGATGAAAACAAGCTTGCCGACGCTCTCGTGCAGATACTTGCCAAAAGCAAAATAACCGCCGATGCCGCATACAACGGCATTGACGCTCTGGACAACGCACTGTCGGGAATATATGACGTTATAGTCCTCGATATCATGATGCCCGGAATGGACGGCATAGAAGTCCTGCGGAGGATACGTGCCGAGGGTATGCAAACGCCTGTGCTCATGTTCACCGCCAAGGACGAGATATCCGACAAGGTGCGTGGACTTGACAGCGGCGCTGACGACTATCTTACAAAACCCTTTGCCACCGACGAGCTGCTGGCACGTATCCGTGCCCTGGGCAGGCGCAGCAGTGCGGCAATAGTAAGCTCCCCCGTTATATCCTGCGGAGATGTGAGCCTTGATTCATCGTCCTATGAGCTTTCCAGCGGCGGCAGCTCCGTAAAGCTGGGGCTGAAGGAATTTTCCATAATGGAACTGCTGATGAAAAACGCAGGCACGGTAATAAGCAAGGAAACACTTATCACAAAGATATGGGGATATGAGTCGGACGCCGAATACAACAACGTGGAAGTATATATCTCCTTCCTGCGCAAAAAGCTAAGCTTCATAAAGTCGAAAGCCACAATAAAAACTCTCCGTGGCGTGGGCTACAGCTTCAGCGAGTAAGGAGGACGTATGATAAAACATCTGCGAAGGCGCTTCACTGCTGTGCTTATGAGCCTGCTGGGAACGGTAATGCTCATCGTTCTCGGGTCGGTGTATGTGTCAATGTACCGCTCGGAAAATATGAACACCGACCGCATAATCAATTTCGCCATGAACCTTGAAATGCACAAAGACAACACCGACCCGCCCCCTCAGTCGCCCCCTGACGGCACCGAAGAGCCGCCAAAGGATTTTGAGGGCGATATCCATTTCGACAGCTTTTTCTTTCCGCAAAGGACACGTCAGACACGTGACAGAACAGATGATATCTCCACAGGCTGGATATCCGTTACCGTGGACAGCAGCGGAATGATAACCGATATCTTCCGCAGCCAGCAGCTTTACGGCTCGGAGGACGAGGACAATATGGACGCTGCGGCTCATGCGGCGGCAGAAAACATACTCTCAAAGGGCAATCAGAAAGGCATAATCTCCGTTGACGGCATATCCTACCGCTATGAGATGCGTGACAAGGACAGCGGAAAGGTGATAGTCCTGCTGGACCGCACAAACGAGGTCTCCACAATGACCCGTTTGCTGGTGATACTGGCAGGTATATTTGCGCTTTCGCTGGTGGTGCTGTTTTTATTGTCGGTGCTGCTGTCAAAATGGGCAGTAACGCCGATAGAGGACGCATGGAACAGGCAGAGGGTGTTTTTCTCCAACGCCTCCCACGAGTTGAAAACTCCGCTGGCGGTCATATCCGCAAATCTGGACGTTATCACTTCAAACCCCGATGAGACCGTTGCGGAGCAGGGAAAATGGTTCGGATATATCCGCTCGGAAGCGGACAAAATGTCCCGCCTGATAAACGAAATGCTGTACATTGCCCGAGAGGAACGCACCGACAGCAAGACTGTCATGGCGGAGCTTGACCTGTCCGAAGCCGCAGAGGGTGCCTGCCTCGCCATGGAAGCGGTGGCATTTGAAAAGGGCAAGACACTGATAACCGACATTGAGCCGAATGTTACCGTAAAGGGCGATAAGGAAAGCCTTACACGCACCATAAACATTCTTATCGACAACGCAGTTTCCCACTCGTCGGAGCATTCCGAAATCACGGTTCGGCTGAAAAAGAGCAGAGGAAAAGCCAAGCTCACTGTGGAAAATCAGGGCAAGCCCATACCGAAAGAGGACTTGCAGCGGATATTTGACCGCTATTACCGCACAGACGCTTCCCGCAGCAGGGACACAGGCGGTTTCGGGCTGGGTCTTGCCATTGCAAAGACCGTTGCCGAAAAGCACGGCGGCAGTATCACTGCCGAAAGCGATGAAAACAGAACTGTATTTACGCTTATAATTTAATAACTTTTGCAAAAAGCCTTTTACGCAAAAAAGCCTCCGTACATCTCACATAGAAATGTACGGAGGCTTTTTATCATTATTATTCTCAGCCGATCTTGTTTATCTCGTCAAGAAGAACCTTCTTGGCTTCAAGGCTGCTGAGAGCGTTGTTTACAAGCAGATCCATTCTGTAGCGGATATATTCCTCGTAAAGACCTGTGCCGAACACGTTCTCGGTAATAAGTGCCTTATACTTTGCCTCGCTGCAGTTGCCCGATACCAGACAAAGCATCTGCTCCAGCATGAGCATCTTTCTGTCTCTTGCGGACATACTGCCCTCGGTCTCAAGGCGCTTGAGCTGCTCCAGAACTGCCAGTCTGTCCTTTCTTACGGAAAGACGGCTGTCGGAAATGCCCGCTGCGGTGCGGATAGTGTTGGTTCTGAAAGCCTCGTCCGCAAAGGGGAAGGTTCCGCTTGGGATTCCGCCCTCGACTACGTTCTCGTAGATATCAGCGTCAAGAACTGGGTAGATAAGCTCCTCATAAACGGGTGCGAACCAGTAAGCATCAGCGTCCCTGAAAATAACGGGATACTTCCAGCAAAGGTCTGTTCCGCCGAGAGCTGTATCGTTGCAGGGAGCCTTTTCTGTGGTGTAGAAGCTGTTGTAATCAACAGCGCACTTTGCGGAGGTAAGCTCTGCAAGCTTTGCAGCGCTGTAATCGCCTGTATCGTCACGGTCGCAGTCAAGGAATGTTCTTACGCCGCTGGTGCACTTGCGGTAAAGGTCCTCGCAGAATGCGGGAACGTTGGTGTAGCTTCCGAAATAGTCAGCCGCAAAGGAAACGGTAACATCATCGGCAAGAAGCTGAACATCGTCCTCCTTGTCGGTCTTGTACTTGGAGGTGATATATGCTTCAATTCTCTGCTTTACAAGAGCCTTTTCGCTGTCGGAAAGGGTAGCAAACTCAATTCTGCTGAACACGATATCCATCATCAGCTTACGGGGAACAAAGCCGTTGAGGTACTTGAAGCGGTCATTTGAGAGGAGCATTGCCATCTTTGGCAGTATCTTCTGCTGCTCGGAAACGCTGGTGGGAACCTTGTTGGACATTACGCCCAGATAAGCCAGCATCTCAGCGTATTTCTTCATAATGCCAGCTTCGTTCAGGTAGTTGAAGAAATATCCGTATATGTAGCCCTTGAAGAAGTCCTTAACGGACTGAAAAACTGCGGGATTTGAGTTTATCTCGTTCTTGAAGCTTTCGATAAGTGCTTTTGCCTCGTCGCAGCCAACAGTTTCCCTGCCGCCGTTGAGGGCGATTATGGTATCAGCCTGTGACTTGAAGAAAAGCTTTGTGAAAACTGCGCAGCAGCAGTCGGGGTCAGCGCCGTTCTTCTGCTCCTCGTTGTAGGACCAGATAAGATATGCACGGTGCATATTTTTGAGGGTGTCCTCGGATTTTTCGGTAAGCTCCTGCTCGTTTATCTTCCATGAAGAGGAAAGATGTCCCGTTGCGTTGAAGTCGCTGAGGATAGCCTCTATCTCCTCCTTGAAAGCTGCATAGGACGGAGAATTATCCATGTAGATAACTGCATCCATAAGCTGGGGTGTGATCGCTGTAAGGTCAAAACGTACGCTCATTTATCAAGACAGTCCTTTCGGTTTAATTTTTTAAGATATATTTTACGCCTGAATCAGTTTACTCCATAGGTCTTGCGGTATTCCCTCATCTTTTCAAGGTACTCCTTGCCGTCAACAACGCCCTCCTCGATAGCTGCGATGATGTCGTTAATGTTAACGATGGAATATACTCTGATGCCGTAATCCTTATAAGCCTGCTGAACGGCGGAAAGCTCGGTATCAAGAGCCTTTTCCATTCTGTCAACGGTGATTATCATGCCTGTGATATCAACATCGGCAGCGTCCTTGAGCTTGGGATATACTTCCTTGAGAGCCTTGCCTGAGGTCATAACGTCCTCGATGATAACGACCTTTTCACCCTTTGCAGGCTGCTTGCCTACGAAAAGGCCGCCCTCGCCGTGATCCTTTACTTCCTTGCGGTCGAAGCAAAAGCTTACGTCCTTGTTATATTTCTCCGCCAGAGCGATGGCTGCGCAGGAAGCAAGGGGGATACCCTTGTATGCGGGACCGAAAAGGCACTCAACGTCGATATTATGCTCCATGATGCAGTCTGCATAGAAGCCGCCAAGCTTTGCCAGCTGTGCGCCGGTCTTATAGTTGCCCGTATTGATGAAATAGGGGGCCTTTCTGCCGCTCTTGAGGGTGAAATCACCGAAGGTCAGCACGCCGCAGTCTGCCATGAATTTGATAAAATCGTTTTTGTAGCTCATTTTTTTTACAACCTTTCAAACCTGAAACTGATACTCCACTGCTCTGCTTTTGGGGCAGAAATCCAGTGTAGTCATACATATGAAATAATTATATCATATTTTTCCGTCATTTTCAACAGTCAGGAGAAATATTGGCATAAAATATTTAAGCAATAAATTGTATATTTTGCGGCATTGTGATGCTTTACCCGCCAGGATATGTATAAGACCGTATATTTCCATGTACAGGAATTTATAAATAAAATCTATTGCCATTTTGGGAAAACAGTAGTATAATATATTGTGAGTTACTATTTTTATATGGAGGACTTTTTGAATATGAGAACGAAAGCCGAGATCTTTTTTGAAAATATGAAGGATAAAAAAATAGCGTTCATAGGCGTTGGTGTCAGCCACACCGACCTTATCAAGCTCTTTCTGAAAAAGGGACTGAACGTTACCGTCTGCGACAAAAAAACTGCGGAGCAGATGAAGGAATACGAGGAGCTTAAAGCCGCAGGCGCTGCCTTTTCTCTCGGAGAAAGCTACCTTGACGGCATGGCAGAGGGAAAATATGACGTTGTTTTCCGTACCCCCGGAATGTACTATAATAATGAAACACTTACTCAGGCAAGGCTTCACGGCACTGCCGTCACTTCCGAAATGGAGGTATTCTTCGACCTTTGTCCCTGCCCAATCTACGCAGTGACAGGCTCCGACGGAAAGACCACCACTACCACCATCATCGCCGAGTTGCTGGCAGCCGAGGGCGTTACCGTTCACAAGGGCGGAAACATCGGCCGTGCGCTGCTCCCTATCATCGAAGAGGTAAAGGATGACGATGCGGCTGTTGTGGAGCTTTCCAGCTTCCAGCTCATTTCCATGAGGAAGTCCCCCGATGTGGCGGCTATCACAAATATCCGTCCCAACCACCTGAACGTCCACAAGGATATGCAGGAATACATTGATTCAAAGGCAAATCTGCTGCTTCATCAGAATGCCTTTTCAAGAGCGGTGCTGAGCTACGACAACGAAACTGCCCGTGACCTTTCCCCTCTGGTAAGAGGTCAGCTTGCATATTTCAGCCGCTTTGAAAAGCCCGAAAACGGCGCATTCCTGGCTGATAACGGTATGCTCTGCTACAATGACTACGGCAAAGTCACCGAGATACTTGACATGAAGGATATCAAGATACCCGGTATGCACAACGTTGAAAATTACCTCACCGCCATTGCAGTCACATGGGGAAAAGTAAAGCCCGAGACTGTAAGAAAGATAGCAAAGGAATTCGGCGGCGTTGAGCACCGTATCGAATTTGTTAGAGAGCTGGACGGCGTAAAATACTACAACAACTCCATCGCATCAAGCCCCACAAGAGTTATCGCCTGCCTCAACACCTTCCCCCAGAAGCAGATAATGATAATGGGCGGCTCCGACAAGGGCATTTCCTTTGAGCCTATGGCAGACCTGGTATGCGAAAAGGTAAAGCTCCTTATCCTTATGGGTCAGACCAAGGAAAAGATAAAGGCAGCTGTGGAGGCATCTTCCAAGTTTGCTGACAGCGGCCTTGAAATAATCATCGTAAACGACATGGCGGAAGCTGTTAACACCGCAAGGGCAAAGGCAAAGGAGGGCGACATCGTTTCCCTTTCCCCTGCCTGCGCAAGCTTTGATATGTACAGAATGTTCGAGGACAGAGGAAACCACTTCAAGAGCCTTGTCAATGCGTTATAAGAAAGGAAAAGTAAGGAAAACTATGGATAAAAAGGAACTTACATCTCTTATAAAGCAGATAGCGGACTGCAGGGGCGTTTCGGGCAGTGAGGAGCCTGTGGCTCAGCTGTGCCATGACATCATGAGCCGCTACACCTGCAATGCTGAGATAAAAAACGGCAACGTACTCGCCCACTTCGGCAGCCGCTCCCCCGAAAAGCCCCATGTGCTCATTGACGCTCACCTTGACAGGGTGGGTCTCATTGCCACATACATCACCGAGGAGGGCTTTGTAAAGGCAGACTGCCTCGGCGGTCTCGACAGAAGAATATTTCCTGCACAGAGGGTCATCATTCACGGAGGAGAGGACATCTGCGGAGTTATCTGCACCCTGCCCCCTCACCTGAAAAAAGACAGCTCCGTAATGGATAAGGATCAGATATATATTGACACCATGCTTTCCCCCGCAAGGGCACGAAAGCTCATTCACCCGGGCGACGGCATTTCATTTGACTCCCCCTGCCACGAGCTTATCCCGGACAGCGGCAGGATATGCGGAGCGGCTCTTGATGACCGCTGCGGAATTGCCTGCATAATTGCGGCTGTTGATGCTCTGGGCGGAAAGTATGATGAGCTGCCCTTTACCTTTACGGTAATGTTCTCCACTCAGGAGGAGCTGGGCGAAAGGGGTGCCTGCATAGGCGCATTTGAAGTTGATCCCGACATATCCATTGCGGTAGATGTAAGCTTTGCCATGAGCATGGGCGAAAATCCCAGAAAGTGCGGAGAAATGGCAAAGGGCTGCATGATAGGCTATGCTCCCTCTCTTGACCGCAGGCTTTCAAAGTGGTTCACCGAATATGCCGAAAAGAACAATATTCCATTCCAGTATGAGGTGATGAACGGCACTACGGGAACCAATGCGGACAGATTTTCCGTAAACCGCTGCGGCTCAAGGGCAGTCACCCTGTCCATACCCCTCAGATATATGCACACCCCTGCCGAGGTAATCGACGCAGAGGACGTTATCCTTACCGCAAAGCTTATAACTGCATTTTTAAAGGAGGGCGCAATATGAACATCAACAAGGAACTGCTGCGCACTCTCTTAAAAGAGCTGTGCGAGATAAACGGCGCTTCGGGACGAGAAGAGAATGTACGTGAATATATCCTCGATAAAATAAGAAACAAGTGCAGCTGCACCATACTCCCCTCGGGCTGCATAGTGGCAGAATACAAGGGCAGAAAAACGCCCGAAAAGAAGTTTATGATATCCGCCCACATGGACGAGGTGGGGCTTATCATCACAGGGATAAACTCCGACGGAACGCTGGCTTTCAACTGTGTGGGCGGCGTTGAGGCGGACGCTGTTATCGGCAGGCAGGTAATGACCGAAAACGGCATTTACGGCTCTGTGGGCTCCAAGGCTGTTCACAACATGACCGAGGACGAGAGGAAAACTCCTCCTAAATTCGACGGGCTTTACATCGACATCGGCGCAAAGGACAAGGCGGAAGCCGAAAAATTTATCCGCCCAGGCGATTATGCTTATTACACCTGCGGATATGCCCTCTCGCAGGACGGCTATGTGCGCTCCAAGGCAATAGACGACCGTGCAGGCTGTGCGGTAATGATTGCAATGATACTGGAGGATATTCCCGAGTACGACTGCACATTTACCTTTGTGACCCAGGAAGAGATAGGTCTCAGAGGCGCAAGGACGGCAGCATTTTATGCCGCTCCCGATTTTGCCATAGTGCTCGAAGCTACCACAGCGGCGGATATTCCCCTTTCCGAGGGCGACAAGCGCTGCTGCCTGCTGGGAAAAGGTCCCGTGGTATCCTATATGGACCGCTCCACCGTTTATGACAGGAAGCTTTTTGACCTGTCGCAGGAAATCGCAAAGGACAACAGCATCGGCTGGCAGACAAAAACACTCATCGCAGGCGGAAACGACAGCGGCGCAATTCACATCAGCCGCAGCGGCGTGAGAACGATAGCAATATCCGTTCCCTGCCGATATCTGCACACCCCCTGCTGCGTTATAGACGAAAACGACTACTTCGATACATTTGCCCTTGCCTGCGCAATGGCGGATAAGATACTTGACTCCGAGATCTGAAAGGTAAGGGACATTCAATGATATTGCGGGCATACGAGCGCTCCGAGCTGAGACTGACTGACGACTATTACTGCGGCAAAATTGAGGCTGCGGTAAATGCCTACGGAATGAGCTACGATTTTTGCAGGCTATATTCCGTAAACGAGGGGCTTACATGGGGAAATATCCTGCTGTATAACTCCGCCGCAGTGCTGGGCGGCAGCCTGATAAATGAAGACGAGCTGGCGGATTTTATCCGCATAAACGCTCCCCAGACGGTGGAATGCCCCAGATATACGGGAAATCATCTGGCCATAGAGGGATATGAGCAGAAAAAGCGCCTGCTTTTCAGAATGGTGCCCGACAAGGATTTTGACGAAAAGGAATTTGTAAAGGGCGTTGACAAGCCCGTATCTCTCCAGCAGATGTTCATTATCCTGAACAGCAGCTTTCAGGGGCTGCAATACGACCTGTGGTATGCGGATATGTCCCACAGGATAAGGCACGAGGTGTCAAGGGCGTTCACGTACAAGTCCGCTTCCTGCGCAAATATTGAGTTCTGCCTCAACGGAAAGGCATATATCTCAAGCGTGGCAACACTTCCCGCCGCAAGAGGACATGGCGGAGCGTCGGGGCTTTTAAAGCACATTGCCGCCATGCTGTCCCGCTACAAAATTGAAGGCTATCTGTGGTGCTATGAGGAGCTGGCAGATTTTTACACAAAGCTGGGCTTCAAGCTCACAGATGATGATATCATACTTATAAAAAAAGATAACACATGAAAGGAAAATTCTGATGGCTGAAATATTTGACCCCAAGCCCGTTGTTCAGAAGGGCTTTGAAATTGAAGAAAGAATACTTAAAGCGGCTGCAAAGGCAGAGGAATCCTGCGAGGCTGCATTCAAGGAGATCGACCGCACAGCACGTTACAACGGCGAAAAGGTACTGAAAGCTTTTATCGACAACAAGGTAAGCGATGTCTGCATGAAGGGCAGCTCGGGCTACGGCTACGGCGACGTGGGCAGAGACACCCTTGACGCTGTTTTTGCTCAGGCAGTGGGCGCTGAGGATGCTCTTGTGCGCCACAGCATAGTTTCGGGCACACACGCTCTCACCATTGCGCTGTTCGGACTGCTTAGAAAGGGCGACAGAATGGTATCCCTTACAGGCAGACCCTACGATACTCTTGAAGAGGTCATCGGTCTGAGAGGTTCGGGCAACGGCTCTCTGGCTGACTACGGCGTGGAATATGAGCAGGTTGACCTTACCCCCGAGGGCAAGCCCAACGTTGCGGAGATATTCCAGAAGGTAAAGGGCGCAAAGCTTGCTTATATCCAGCGTTCAAGAGGCTACAGCCTCCGTCCCTCCCTTACCGTAAGCGACATTGCCGAGATAGTAAAGGCTGCAAAGGGCGCAAACCCCGATATCATCGTAATGGTAGATAACTGCTACGGTGAATTTACCGAAAAGACCGAGCCTGTTTCCGCAGGTGCCGATATCATCGTCGGCTCACTTATCAAGAACCCGGGCGGCGGAATCGCCGAAACAGGCGGATATATCGCAGGAACAAAGAAGCTGGTGGAGCAGTGCTCCTACAGGCTCACCTGCCCAGGCGTGGGAAGAGAAGCAGGCTGCTCTCTTGACCAGAACAAGCGTATGTATCAGGGACTTTTCTTTGCTCCCGAGGTAGTGGCAAACGCTCTCAAAACAGCTACATTCACCGCTGCGATAATGACACAGTTGGGCTTTGAGTGCTTCCCCAAGCCCAATGAGCCAAGAGGAGATATCATCACAGCCGTGCTTATGAAAAATCCCGAAAATCTCATCGCATTCTGTCAGGGCGTTCAGAAAGGCTCCCCTGTTGACAGCTTTGTTGCTCCCGAGCCTTGGGATATGCCCGGCTACGACAGCCAGGTAATCATGGCGGCAGGCGCATTCAACAACGGCGCTTCCATCGAGCTTTCCGCCGATGCACCTCTCCGTGAGCCCTATGCGGCTTATGTTCAGGGCGGACTTACCTACGCAACAGGCAGAATGGGCATTCTCTGCGCACTTCAGGAAATGTTCGAGAAAAGATGCCTTAAACTTTTCTGATAATAAAAAGGACTGATAATATGAAGCTCTTCCGACTGGCAGCCGCTGTAATGACTGCGGCAATGCTCTTTACCTCCTGTGGGGCTGATACGACTGAGCCAAAGGACTACAGCTCCCGCAGCTCTGCCGAGATAGTCAGCGATATGAAGATAGGCTGGAACCTGGGCAACACCCTTGACGTGTGCGCCGCCGACAGAGACGGTGACGGCATTATCAACGATGTTCCCGAAAACGGCATCGTTGACGAGACGCTGTGGGGCAATCCCATGACCGACAGCTCACTTTTTGAGGCACTGAAAGCTGACGGAATAAACGCCGTGAGAATACCTATTACCTGGCGTGACCATCTGGGCGACGCTCCCGACTACAAAGTAGATGAGGACTGGATGAACCGTGTCAAGGAGGTCGTGGACTACGCCTACGACCTTGATATGTACGTTATCATAAACATTCACCACGACGGCGGAGACGACAGCAAGTTCGGCGCATGGGTACGCAGCGCATCGGAGGATTATGACAAATTCAGCGAAAAATATAATGCTCTCTGGAAGCAGATATGCGCAGAGTTTTCCGAGTATGACGACCGCCTTATCATGGAGAGCGCCAACGAGATAGGCTTTGACGACCTCCCTCAGGACGACGCATATGCGCTTCTGAACAAGATAAATCAGCAGTTTGTCGATCTGGTAAGAGCAAGCGGAGGCTACAACGCAACCCGTCCCCTGCTTATTGCAGGCTACTGGACGGATATCGCAAAGACCTGCGACAGCCGCTATCAGATGCCCGCAGACCCTGCAAATAATCTTATTCTTTCCGTTCATTACTACACTCCCTGGGAGTTCTGCATCATCAACAAAAAGATGACATGGGGCAGCGAGGCTGATGTTAAGGAGCTTGAAAGGAACATGAACAAGCTGAAAGAAAACTTCGTTGACAAGGGCGTTCCCGTTATCATTGGAGAGTTCGGCTTCAATAATGGAGTTCAGCCCGAGAGCAAGGTGAAATTCGCCTCTGCAGTCTCAAAGACCTGCTATGATATGGGAATACGCACATTCCTGTGGGATAACGGCGAGGTATATGACCGCACAAACCACGTATGGCGTGTGGAAGGTCTTATAGAAGCTCTCAGAGAAAGCGTGGGCTTATGATAACGAAAAGCATTTCCCTTGCACCGCCCTACGAAAAGGCAGGACTAAACAGTGAAGGTCTTTCCCCCACCCTCACCTGCATTATTCACGACAGCCAGCCCGAAAGAAAATATCCCGCTCTTATAGCTATCCCCGGCGGAAGCTATGAGCACTGCTCCAAGCGAGAGGGAGAGCCATGCGCCGCAAGGTGGTATTCCTACGGCTACAACGGCTTTGTGCTTGACTACAGCTGCGTGAACAAGCCGTTCCCCACGGCTTTGCTGGAGCTGTGCGCTGCGGTGGAATATATAAAAAGCCATGCAGATGAGCTTTGCTGTGACGGCAGAGTTATCCTCTGTGGATTTTCTGCGGGAGGTCATCTGGCGGCAAGTCTGGGAGTGCATTTTGGAAAATATCAGGAGCTTTTTAAAGAAAATATCCGCCCTGACGGCATGGTGCTTTGCTACCCTGTGATAACAGCGGGAAAATACACTCACCCGTTATCAGCACAGAATATTGCTCCCACCGATGAGCTGAGGAAGCTCGCTTCGCTGGAAGATCACGTTTCGGCTGACGTTTGCCCCACATTCATCTGGCACTGTGCGGACGACAACATCGTCCCTGTGGAAAACAGCCTGATGTTTGCATCGGCGCTGTCGGGAAGCCATGTCCCCTTTGAGCTGCATATTTTCCCCAAGGGCGGTCACGGAATAGCCATGTGCGACATAACCACCATAAAGGACGGAAACGAAAGATATCTTAATCCCACTGCGGCACAGTGGTTCGCCCTTGCCCTGGACTGGGCAGAAAGGATACTGAAATGAATATCGAGATGAGAAGAATAACCTCGGAGAAAGTTCACGAGGCAGTTATGATATGGAACAAGGTAGTTGAGGACGGCGTGGCATTCCCCCAGACAGAGCCTCTTGATGACGACACGGGAGCGGAGTTCTTTGCCGCTCAGGACTACACAGCCGTTGCCTTTGACACCGACACAGCCGAGGTAGTGGGAATGTACATTCTTCACCCCAACAACGTGGGCAGATGCGGTCATATCTGCAACGCAAGCTATGCAGTGCGCTCCGATATGAGAGGAAAGCACATAGGCGAGCTGCTTGTCACAGACTGCCTTAAAAAGGCAAAGGAGCTTGGCTACAAGATACTCCAGTTCAATGCGGTAGTTGCCACAAACACCTCTGCCCTGGAGCTTTACAAGAAGCTGGGCTTTGTTCAGCTGGGCGTTATCCCGGGCGGATTTTTAATGAAGGACGGTCACTACGAGGATATCATCGTTCATTATCATACCCTGTAAAAGGCTGTCGGACAAGGGCGCTTTTACGGTATATATGCGTTTTGTTAAAAAGAAATTTGCTTGACAAAACAGGATAGATACGGTATAATAAAAATAATTATTGTGTTCGGATATTATGCGGATATTCCCGTGAGGTATTATCGGAATTTCCGTGATTGATTATTGATTGTTGAATTGCCGCTGTTTTTTGTGATGTTTTGCGGTGCGCTGAAATTATGTCTCCGCCGTTTTTGCTGTTGTTATTTAATGGTGCGGGGAATGATAGTTTTTGTTTGGTTTGCGGAAGAGGGGTCGTTATGCTTCCGTATGATGTTTTATGCGCCGATAAATGCGGACAGGCTGTCGGATCGTTTTAACCATGTGATCTCCGAACATAATAACAAATAACAGGCAGAGTTTTTTTTATGTGCGTTTATCGGAAACCTGCCATATGTATTGGAAACCTGCTATAAATATGCAGTCAGATGAATTGATTTGAAATGAGGTATTTAAAATTGTCAGAAAACCAGAATAAGGGAAACGATATCGCCGTTAACGAGTACGGCGAAAGAATTGCTCCGAAGCCTGAAAAATCGGAAAACACAGCAAGAAACAATGCTTCGGCAAATAACAGATCCTACAGCAGATATCAGAAGCCTTTCCGCCGCCCCGCTCTCCCTCCCAAGGGAGTTTCCGCCGCAGCTTTCGGCAGGCAGCAGGCTGAAAATGCAAACAATAATAACAATAATGTAAATGCGGAAGCACCCGAAAAGCCCCGTCAGGAATATCAGCAGCAGAACGGCTACAGATCTTACCGCAATAAGCCTTACAACAAGAACTATAACAAGAATTATAAGGCTCCCCGCCAGCAGAATGACGCTGCGGTAACTGAGATACCCGCTCAGCCCTTTACCTTTGAAAAGACCGCTTTTGAAAAGAGCTATGAGCAGAGCAAGCCCTACGGCAGAAAGAATCAGGAGATAAAGAACTACAATCAGGAGAGAAGATATCAGCCCAGAAACAATTACAGGGACGATCAGCAGGCTGCTCCCGAGGAAAAGTATCAGCACGTTGTTTATCACTCCAACCACAGGGCTGTAAAGCGCACACCCCTTAGAATAATCCCCCTGGGCGGACTTAACGAGATAGGCAAGAACATGACCGTTTTCGAGTGCGGAAACGATATGTTCATCGTTGACTGCGGTCTTGCTTTCCCAGACAGCGATATGCCGGGCGTTGACCTTGTTATCCCCGATTTCACCTATGTTGAGCAGAACATCGACAAGGTAAGAGGCATCGTTATCACCCACGGTCATGAGGACCACATCGGCGGACTTGCATATCTGCTGAAAAAGGTGAATATCCCCGTTTATGCCACCCGTCTTACCATCGGTCTTATCGAGGGCAAGCTCAAGGAGCATAATCTTCTGAGCCAGACAAAGCTGAACGTTGTAACTCCCAGACAGACCGTTAAAATGGGCTGCATGGCAGTTGAATTTATCCACGTAAACCACTCTATCCCCGACGCTGTGGGTCTTGCTATCCACACTCCTGCGGGAATAGTTATCCACACAGGAGACTTCAAGGTGGATTTCACACCCATTGAGGGCGGAATTATCGACCTTGCACGCTTCGGCGAGCTGGGCAACAGGGGCGTTCTTGCACTCATGTCCGACTCCACAAATGCCGAGAAGCCCGGGCACACCGCTTCCGAGCGCAAGGTAGGCAGCTCCTTTGAAAACCTCTTTGCAAAGGCTGAGGGCAAGCGTATCATCATTGCGACATTTGCTTCAAATATCCACAGAATACAGCAGATAATCAACAACGCTGTCCGCACGGACAGAAAGGTCGCTGTTTTCGGAAGAAGTATGCTCAACGTTATCTCCACAGCTATGGAGCTGGGATATCTGAGCGTGCCCGAGGGCGTTATCATTGATCTGGAGGCTATGAACAAGTATCCTCCCGAGAAGATAGTTCTTATCACCACAGGCAGCCAGGGCGAGCCTATGTCTGCACTTACCAGAATGGCGATGAACGAGCACAGAAGCGTCACCATCACACCCATGGACTATATCATCATCAGCGCAACTCCTATCCCCGGCAACGAGAAGTACGTTACAAGAGTTGTGAACGAGCTGCTCAAGGCAGGGGCTGAGGTAATTTACGAATCTATGTATGATGTTCACGTTTCGGGTCATGCGTGCCAGGAAGAGCTGAAGCTTATAATGGCTCTCACCCGCCCCAGATTTTTCATTCCCGTTCACGGCGAGTACAAGCACCTGAAAAAGAGCGCAGGCCTTGCAAATTCCATCGGTATCCCCGAGAGCAATATCATCATCGGCTCCATAGGCGATGTTATCGAAACTGACGGCACCGACCTGAGAATAACAGGCAAGGTAACGGCAGGCAGAGTTCTGGTTGACGGTCTGGGCGTTGGCGATGTTGGTTCTATCGTGCTCCGTGACAGAAAGCATCTTGCTGAGGACGGTCTTATCGTTGTAGTTGCCACTATTGAGAGCGAGAGCGGCACTATCCTTGCAGGACCCGACATTCTTTCAAGAGGCTTTGTATATGTCCGTGAGAGCGAGGAAATGATGGAAGCCGCAAGGGATATCCTTAGAAAAACTCTGGAAAGCTGCCTTGCAGGCGGAGTAAGGGACTGGAACGGCATCAAGTCCAGCCTGAGAGACTCCCTCAGCGACTATATTTATATGAAAACAAAGCGCAATCCCATGATCCTCCCCATTATCGAGGAAATATGAAATCGAAGGCAGGTGATATTCAATGACAGGCAGAGGCTGGCGGCTTTTTAAGCTGGTTTCAATGCTTCTTGTGGCGGCAGCTGTTTCATGCGCCTTTTCACTGGCAGGCACGGACGAGGTGAAGTTCTGGTCTATGCTGGCGGTGGTATGCCTGATAAGCCTTGCGTACATCGCTCTGTTTATCCGCTGCGAGCAGAACCTTCACAGCTTCGTTTCGGAAATGGAATCGCAGCTGAACCTTACCGAAAGGGACTCACTGTACAAATTCCCCGCTCCCGCACTTATCGTTGACAGCGACGGGATAATCATATGGTTCAACAAGGCGTTCACCGAGCAGATACACGCTTCCGACGCTTACGGAGTCCATCTGAGCCAGATCATTGATATCGACCTTTCAACTACATTTTCAAAAATAGACACTGTAGTGGAATATAACGCAGGTCACTACAGGATAAGAGCTGTCACAACCGAGAAAAAGGATGAGAGCAACACTCCCGTCTCCGAGCTTACCCTCCTTTATTTCCAGGACGTAAGCGAGCTTATCGACGTGAAGAACGAGTACGCACGCAGTCGAAACTGGGTGGCAATGCTGCTCATCGACAGCTACGACGAGCTTTTTGCCAAGGTAAAGGACTCTGACAAGGCTCACATCACCATGCAGATAGACAAGCTGGCGGAATCTTTCATTGAAGAGCACAACGGTCTTATGAAAAAGATATCCTCCGACCGCTATTTTGCCATAATCAGCGAAAATGAGCTGATAAAGCTTGAAGAGGAAAAGTTCAAGTCCATTCTCGATAAGGTGCATCAGATACTCGTTGCCGAGCATACTCCCGTTACCCTTTCCATCGGTATCGGCAGAGGCGGCAGCAACCTGAGTGAAAGCGAGGAAATGGCACGTCAGGCGCTGGATATGACCCAGGGCAGAGGCGGCGACCAGGTAGCTGTAAAGGACGAAAAGGACTTCACCTTCTTCGGCGGCAACTCCTCGGGAATAGAAAAGAGCACAAAGGTAAAGACACGTATATTCAGCTCGGGTCTTATAAGCCTTATCCGTGCGGCTGACAAAACTATCCTTATGGGCCACGCATGGGGCGACCTTGACGCAATAGGCGCAGCTGCGGGTCTGTGCGGCGCAATAAGAGCCATCGGCGCAGATGCCTATGTGTTCTCCGACACCGACCACACCCTTGCAATGCCCATAATCGACCGCCTGAGAGAAAACCTTGAGGACGGCTCCGACCTTATCATAAACGAGGAAACAGCCCTTGAAATGATGACTGAGAACACTCTGCTCATCATCTGCGACACAAACAACAAGGACCTGCTGGACAGCAGGCAGATATACGAAAAAGCAAAGAACATTGTATTCATCGATCACCACAGGCAGGTCGTTAACTGCATAGACAATGCAGTTCTCAGCCTCCACGAGCCATACGCATCTTCCGCCAGCGAAATGGTGGCGGAGGTCATTCAGTATTTCGGCTACGAGCAGCTTTCCAGCTACTACGCCGATGCAATGCTTGCGGGCATAATGCTGGATACCAAGGATTTCGTTATGAAAACAGGCGTGCGCACCTTTGAGGCTGCGGCTTACCTGAAAAAGCTCGGTGCGGACACCGTTGCGGTAAAGAGGCTTTTTGCCATCTCCATCGAAACGGGCATAAAGCGCTCTCAGCTTGTCGAAACAGCAGAGATATACAACCGCTGCGCCATTGCTGCCAGCGAGGATTCCTCCGACGGCATACGCATTGCCACTTCTCAGGCAGCCGATGAGCTGCTGGGCATTCAGGGCGTTGACGCAAGCTTTGTCATCTATGCGGCAGGCACAGGCGCAAACATCTCCGCACGCTCCTTCGGCATAATGAACGTTCAGATAATCATGGAGCATCTGGGCGGCGGCGGTCATCAGACCATGGCGGCGGCTCAGCTGAAGGATATCTCGGTATCCGACGCCAAGAAGCAGCTTATGGCAGCCATCGACGAATACATCAGAAGCATAAGCTGACAGGAGCAGATATGGGATTAAAACAAGTTATCTATGCAGCAATAGGAATGTTCAGGATACTTACAAAAAAGGTGGCTCCCACCGTTTATATGGAAGAGATCGAGGATCATTTCTCCGAACTTTTCGATATAAAGGATGAGGATCACCGTGTGATACATGAGCTTATGTCCGAAAAGGTGCATATCGACCTGCACATCATTGCTCCCGATGAAAACAGACCCTTTTACGTGGTATTCACCACAGGAATGAGCGACCTGCCCATGACCATGGGCGAGGACGTTCCATGGGATCTGCGCAAGACCCACGAAAGGGCAGAGCTTTTCTGCCTGCTCCCTCCCGACTGGAAAACGGAGTTTTCAAAGGGCAGTCAAAAGGACTATGACCGCTTCTGGTGGATATTTGCCGCAATAAAGCAGGCGGCACGCTATCCACACCTTTCAGGCACATGGATAGGAAGCAATCACACTCTCCAGTATTCCGAGGATAACACCCCATTCCACGAAAGCACAAAGCTGTGCTCCGCTATCTTTCTCCACCTTGACGAGAAGGACTTCGGCGGAAAGTACGGCGACCGCATGAACTACATGCGAACCAAAGACGGCAGCTACATAAATCTGCTGTGCTTCATTCCTCTGTATGCGGAGGAAATAGATTTCAAGCTTGATAACGGCTCGGACGAGCTGTTTATGAGAATGTTCGGCAGCACGGTAACGGATATGTTCCAGCTGGTGCTGGATCCCCAAAGAAAAAATTACTGCACTGCCGAAACAGCATAAATTTGCAGAAAGCTATAAGAAAGGATAGATAATCATGAAAGTAATTTTTGTACAGGACGTTAAAGGCTCAGGCAAAAAGGGCGAAGTAAAGGAAGTTTCCGACGGCTACGCAAGAAATTTCCTTATCGGCAAGGGTCTTGCAGTTGAAGCTACCGCAAAGAACCTCTCCGACCTTAACGGAAAGAAATCCTCCGAGCAGCACAAGGCTGACGTTGCAAAGCAGGAAGCTATCGACAACGCCGCTAAGATAAAGGGCAAGAGCGTTACCATCAAGGGCAAGGCAGGCGCAGGCGGAAAGCTCTTCGGAGCAGTTACCGCAGGTCACGTTGCAGACGCTATCGCTGAGCAGCTGGGCGTTAAGGTAGAAAAGAAAAAGGTAACACTCAATATGGAAATAAAGGCATTCGGCGGCTACACCGCAGAGATAAAGCTTTACCCAGGCATTTCCGAAAAGATCACGGTAAGTGTTGTCGAGGCATAATTTCCGATATCCGTTGACGTCGGTGCTCCCGACGTCAATTCTGCGTATAATAAGAGTAAAGGAGAGCGTTTATGGAATTTGATGATATTTCCGCCAGAGAAATGCCCCACAGCATCGAAGCCGAACAGACCGTTCTGGGCGCTGTTTTGCTGGACTCGGAGCTGCTGGGCACGGTTATGAACTACGTAAAGCCCGAAAGCTTTTACGTTTCAAAGCACCGTGAGCTTTTTTCCATAATCCTCCGACAGTTCACTCTGGGAGTAAACTCGGACATTATCACCGTTCTGAACGAAGCCGTTCAGGAGGGAATTTTCGAGGACTCCGCATCGGGAAAGGAATATCTTGGCGCAATAACCGAGAGCATTCCCTCCCTTGCAAACATCGAAAGCTACTGCAAGATAGTCGAGGAAAAATATTACCTGCGCTCCCTTGCTGAAGCTGCAAAAAAGATAATCTCCAACTGCACCGAAAGCGCCGAGCCTGCTTCCGTCATACTTGATTCCGCCGAGCAGATGATATATGACATCAGGCAGGGCAAGGAGGTCGATGGCCTTACAAAGGTAGATGAAGTTCTGCTTGAGACCTATGACCACTTGAACCGAATATCTGGCGCTGACAAGGAAAAATATCAGGGTGCAAAATCAGGCTATGCCGACCTGGACAGCGTTATAAGCGGTCTCAACAAATCCGACCTGCTTATCCTTGCTGCCCGTCCCGGTATGGGAAAAACTTCATTTGCGCTGAACATTGCCTCCAACGTGTGCCGCAGAAGCACCGACAAGGAGGTCGTGGTGTTCTCGCTGGAAATGTCAAAGGAGCAGCTTGTAACACGTATGCTCTCCGCCGAGAGCCTTGTTACCAGCGACCACCTTATCAAGGGCAATATCGACGAAAAGGACTGGGAAAAGCTTGCTCAAGGCGCTGACCGCATGGCTGGCATGAACCTGTACCTTGACGATACGGCGGGCATCACCGTAGTTCAGATGAAAGCAAAGCTCAGACGTCTTAAAAACGTGGGGCTTGTCATCATCGACTACTTACAGCTCATGAACTCCAGCAAGCGCATTGATAACCGTGTAAACGAAATTTCCGATATCACCCGTCAGCTCAAGCTTATGGCAAAGGAGCTGAACGTTCCCGTTATCACCCTTTCACAGCTTTCACGTTCCGTTGAGTCACGTCCCGACAAGCGGCCTCTGCTCTCCGACCTGAGAGAATCAGGCTCTATCGAGCAGGATGCGGATATCGTAATGTTCCTCTACCGTGACGGCTACTACAACAAGGACAAGGTGGAGGATGTTAACCTTGCGGAATGTATCGTTGCCAAGAACCGTCACGGCGAAACAGGCACTGTAAACCTCAGGTGGAACGGTCAATATACCCTGTTCCTCAGCGAGGACAGACGGCCTGCTCCCGCAGAATAAGAGGTCGGCATGAACGTTTCGGACAAGGTGCGTGAGACAATAACACGCCGCTGTATGATACAAAAGGGCGACACTGTTACCGCAGGGCTTTCGGGCGGTGCGGACAGCGTTTGCCTTGTAACAGTCCTGCATGGGCTTTCCCATGAAATGGGCTTCACGCTGAGGGCAGTTCACGTAAATCACTGCCTGAGAGGCGAGGAAAGCGACCGTGACCAGCATTTCTGCGAGGAGCTGTGCAAAAGGCTTGATATCCCCCTTGAAGTCTGCCGAGTAGATGTGACGGGCTTTGCCAAGGAAAGCGGAAGATCCACCGAGGAGGCCGCACGTATCCTGCGTTACGGCGCATTTGACAAGGTTTCCTGCGGGGGAAAGACAGCCACCGCTCACAATAAAAATGACAACGCCGAAACGGTGCTTTTCAACATCGTAAGAGGCTCGGGGCTTAAAGGTCTCGGGGGCATACCATATGTGAGAGGGAACATTATCCGTCCCCTGCTGGACGTTTCCAGAAGCGAGATAGAGGAATACCTCTCCCAAATGGGTCAGGGCTTTGTCACCGACAGCACCAATCTCACCGAAGATTACTCACGAAACAAGCTGCGCAGGCGTATCATACCCCAGCTTGAAGAGATAAATGCAGATGTCACCGACGCACTTTGCAGGCTTTCACTATCGGCAGAGGAGGACGAGTCATTTCTCTCTCAGCTGACAGACGATATCGACCCACAGCGCCTTTGTGAATATGCACCGTCTCTGCGGAAAAGGTATATACGCAGGCTGCTGAGCGAAAACAATATCCCCGTAAGCCGTGACAGGATAGAGGAAATAGACGCAGCTGTTATATCAGGCAGAAAAACACGCTTTGACCTCAGCCGTGATATTTTCGCCGTAACTGACGGAAAAAGCGTTGTTATAAGGGAAATGAGCAGAGCGGAAAACTTCCGCACAAATGTTGTTTTCAGCAGTGATAAAGAGATAATTGTCCCCGAATATGATAAAAAGGTGATAATTGAACGACCTTCAAATGATATTTTTCAAAAGCAGGGCATTGTTAAAGAAAAATTAACAAACGGACTTGTAAATTATGATAAAATACAAGGTGTTGTTATTCTACGGAATAAGCAGGACGGCGACAGCATAAGGTTTGCCCGCCGTGGCCATACCACAAAGCTGAAAAAGCTGTACAACTCCCTTAAACTGACCGATGAGGAAAGGCAGTCCGCCCTTGTTATGGAGGACGATGAGGGGATATTCTGGAGCGAATACGGCGGCGCAAGCGACCGTGTTTCCTCCGATAAAAATGAAACTTCGGAAAATTTATATATTATTTCAGTAAGGCGGAAGATAAATGATAACTAAGGAAAATGCACCCGTTGCCGAGGATTACGGCTACGGCTCCATCAAGAGAGTTCTTATCACCGAGGAAGAGATCGCACAGGCTGTAAAGAAAACAGGTCAGCTCATTTCCGAGGAATATGCGGGCAAGCCCCTGCTTATCATCGGCATTCTCAAGGGCTGCTATGTTTTTCTTGCGGACTTTTGCAGAGCTATCAAGATTCCCTGCGAGATCGCATTCATGGCTGCTGAAAGCTATGGTCAAAGCTCCGTTTCCTCAGGCGATGTAAAGATAACACTGGACCTGAAATGCGATATCTCCAAATATCACGTAATAATTGCGGAGGATATCGTTGACACAGGCAACACCCTCTCCAAGATATGCAAAATACTGAAGGAGAGAAATCCCCTTTCGCTGAAGGTTTACACCCTTCTCAACAAGCCCGACCGCAGAACAGTGGATTTTACGCCGGATTATTCCATTTTCACTATCCCCGACCTTTTTGTTGTGGGATACGGTCTCGACTACGGCGAGCAGATGCGCAACCTGCCTTACATTGCTGAGGCTGAGCTGTAAGCGCACATCAGGCACGACAGAATATTTTTAACGGACGGTATCGGAAGTGACTGCAATCCGATATCGGGAAAAGGAAGGTTTTAGTCACATGAAAAAAGGCAGCGGTTTATTTATCTACATCATAATTGCCATTGTGCTGATGTTTTCAATGGTATATTTCCTTAGGCAGTCCTCTCACCCCCAGGCTGAGTACACCTATTCCGAGATAATGTCCTACTTCGACAACTATCAGGTATCGCAGTACACATTTGATCTTGGCACAGGCGATCTGGAAATGACTGTTGACGATAACGGCACAAGCAAGCAGATCAGCTACACCGTTCCCAACGTTAATCTCTTCGTTGACGAGATCCAGTACAGCCAGAGCGGCGAGGACAACTACCGTCAGGCTTACAACAAGCTCCACCCCGATGCTCCCCTGAACCAGGAATACTACAAGATACAGGATACCTCATGGCTCTACAATCTTCTCCCCTCACTGATAATGCTTATCCTCATGTTCGTGCTCTTCTTCTTTATGATGAGGCAGGCAGGCGGCGGAGCTAAGATCAACAGCTTCGGCAAGGCAAATATCAAGAACCAGTCCAAGAAGAAAAACACCTTTAAGGACGTTGCAGGCGCAGATGAAGAAAAGCAGGAGCTTGCGGAGATCGTTGATTTTCTCAAGAACCCCAAGAAATATAACGACATCGGCGCAAGAATCCCCAAGGGCGTTCTGCTCATGGGCCCTCCGGGTACAGGTAAGACACTGCTTGCAAAGGCAGTCGCAGGTGAAGCAGGCGTTCCTTTCTTCTCCATCTCAGGTTCCGACTTCGTTGAGATGTTTGTCGGCGTCGGTGCTTCCAGAGTAAGAGACCTTTTTGAAACAGCAAAGAAAAATGCTCCCTCTATCATCTTCATCGACGAGATCGACGCAGTAGGCCGCCAGAGAGGCGCAGGACTGGGCGGCGGTCACGATGAGCGTGAGCAGACCCTTAACCAGCTCCTTGTTGAAATGGACGGCTTTGAGGGCAACGAGGGCGTTATCGTAATTGCGGCAACAAACCGCCGTGATATCCTTGACCCCGCACTTCTCCGTCCCGGACGTTTCGACAGAGAGGTAATGGTAGGCTATCCCGATGTTAAGGGAAGAGAAGAAATACTCAAGGTACACGCAAAGAACAAGCCCCTTGCTCCCGACGTTGACCTTAACGTTATCGCAAAGACAACTCAGCAGTTCACAGGTGCTGACCTGGAAAACCTGCTTAACGAGGCTGCCCTCCTTGCCGCAAGAAACGACCGCAAGGCTATCACCGAGGCAGATATCGAGGAAGCTACCGTCAAGGTCGTTTCAGGCCCCGAAAAGAGATCTCACATCGTTACCGACCGTGACAGACGCATCACCGCTTATCACGAGGCAGGCCATGCAGTTGCTGCATATAACCTCCCCCTCGCAGATAAGGTGCACATGGTAACAATTATCCCCAGAGGCGATGCAGGCGGCTTTACAATGGCTCGTCCCACAACAGACGACCAGTTCAAGACCAAAAATCAGCTCATCCAGCAGATCGTATGGGCAATGGGCGGTCGTGTTGCCGAGTCGATCGTATTTGACGACATCACATGGGGCGCATCGGGCGATATCCAGTCCGCAACAAGAATCGCAAAGACAATGATAACCAGATGCGGCTTCTCAGAAAAGCTTGGACCTATCCAGTACGGCAGCAGCGACGAGGTATTCCTCGGCAGAGACTTCGGTCACACTCAGGATTACAGCGAAAGCACTGCGGCTCTCATTGATGACGAGGTAAAGAACATCGTGGAAAGCGCATATGCAGACTGCGAAAAGATACTCAAGGAACACCGTCACCAGCTTGACGAGCTTGCAGATTACCTGCTTGAATACGAAAAGATCGACGGTGAAAGCTTTGATAAGCTTATGAAAGGCCAGCTCGACTGGCGCAAGGATATCAAGAAGGCTGAACCTGCAGCAGAGCCTGTAAAGAAAACTGAAACAGAAGCTCCCGCAGAGACAGATTCCCCCTCAGAAGCTGACGAAAACAAAACAGAAGAATAAATATCAAATGAGCTGTTGCACAAGATGCAGCAGCTCATTTTTTATGTCCGCAAAGAGAAAAGTACACACAAATAAGGCACAGGTACGGACAAATAAAAGGGCTTTTGCGGTGTTAATCTGCAAAAGCCCTTTTATTTATGCGTTATAAAATATCAGCCTATCTTTTCAAAATCCACAGCACCGTGCTTGCATATCGGACAAACAAAATCAGCAGGAAGCTCTTCTCCCTCATAGATGTATCCGCATATCTTGCAAACCCAGCCCTTTTTCTTTTCAGCCTGAGCAGGCTTGGACTTTACATTGCTGTGATAATACTCGTATGTCATTGAGGGATTGTCTGAAAGCACTGCTCCGTCTGTCATTTCAGCAATGAACATGGTGTGAGTGCCAAGGTCAATCTCACGAACCACCTTGCCTGACATAAAAGCGTTTGTGCCGCTCTTTACATAAAGCAGACCGTTATCGCTGTAGTGCGGGGCAAATTTGTAGGAATCGGAAGTGCCGAACTTCTGCACCTCTCTGCCGCTCTGGAAGCCGAAATGCCTGAACAATCCGAAATCGGCAGTCTTATCAATGACAGAAACGTTGAACTTGCCTGTGTTCTTTATCATATCGTGGGTAAGATTTGCCTTGTTCACAGTGACGGCTATCTGCATGGGGCTGCTTGTAAGCTGGATAAGAGTGTTTATGATGCAGCCGTTATCCTTGTCTCCCTCCGAAGCCGTCAGCACATACAGTCCGTATGATATCTTGTAAACAGATTTAGCGTCCATATTAGCCTCCTTATTTTTTCACGACAATGCACACCGCATGGGCGGAAATTCCCTCACCCGAGCCTGTGAAGCCCAGCTTTTCCTCTGTGGTGGCTTTGACACTTACGTTGTCAATGTCCGTTCCGCAGGCGTTGGCAATGTTTCTGCGCATATTTTCAATATACGGCGCAAGCTTGGGGCGCTGGCAGATGATAGTGCTGTCGATGTTCCCTACCTTATAACCCTTTTCACCGATAAGCTCAATTACATGACGGAGCATTTTAATGCTGTCCGCACCGCTCCACTTCTCGTCAGTGTCGGGGAAATGCTCTCCGATGTCCCCCAGAGCACAGGCTCCGAGAAGTGCGTCCATCACCGCATGAGTCAGAACGTCCGCATCGGAATGCCCCAACAGACCCAGCTCGTAAGGAATCTCCTCGCCGCCGATAATAAGCTTTCGGTTCTCCACAAGCCTGTGAACGTCATATCCGTGACCTATCCTCATCATATCTGCCTTTCAATATCACTGGTTCATTATGGCTTCTGCTATAGCCATGTCTTCGGGAGTGGTTATCTTGATGTTCTTGTAGTCGGAGGGGGTCATATTTATCTTGACGCCCATTGCCTCCACAAGCTGGCAGTCGTCTGTAAAATCAAGGTCATGCTCGGCGGCAAAGTTCACGCCGTCAAAGTAATACTTTTTCTTGAATATCTGAGGTGTCTGGGTGATGTAAAGCTTGCTCCTGTCGGGAGTGTCGCATATCATTCCGCCCTCAACGTGCTTGATGGTGTCCTTTACGGGAACGCCCAGCACCGCTCCCCCGAATATGGAAGCGTCCTTTATGCACTGCCTGATATTGTCGGAATTTACCAGAGGACGTGCCGCATCATGCACGGCTATGAGAGTAGTCTCCCTGGAAACCAGCTTCAGCGCATTTATAACCGACTGCTGACGGGTCTCTCCCCCGCCTGCACAGCCTGCAAACTTGGTTATGCCGTTATCAAGAGCGATGTTTGCGATAATGTCCGCATCGCACTCACGGGCAGCGACGATTATCTCGCTGACCTCCTCCACAGCCTGAAAAGCAAGCATAGAATAAGCAATAACAGGCTTTCCTTTGAGCATGGCAAGCTGCTTGTTAAGCCCCTGCATACGCTCAGCATGACCTGCTGCCGCAATAATTACCGAAACCGTATCCATACCTTAATATCCTTTCTTCAAGGTCACAGTTACCTCGGGCGAAATATTGCTGCCCGCAAAGCTGTAATGAACCGTGTATTTTTCTTCGTTGACCGTTATCCCGTAGTTTTCCTCAAGATATGAGAGTTCCTCGGGATATGCCCCCTCAGCCGCATAGCACATAGCCGCAGCCCTGACGATATTCTGCCGCAGACTGCTTGTCATATATGCGCTTTCCGCACTTTCGGAGCGGTCTATACCCACTGCTGCGATCACTGCGGCAGCGGCAAATATCATAAGTGGGATAGCAGTACAGAACCTGACAGCATAAAAGCTCAGCTTCTTTCGCTTTCCCGTCCATATGTTTTTCATATTATTATACCCGCTTTAAGGCAATGTATCAGAAGCTTCCGCTGGAATGTCCGCTGTCGCTGCTTCCCGAGGAGTCGGAATCAGTCTCACGCTTTGTTCTGGTGATGCTGGAGTAAAGGAAAATATCCCTTGCCCTGTCAAGGCTGAATCCGCCATTGCGCAGATACTCGTTTGCCATGGGATTTGTTTTGAGGGTGTTCATCTGGCTCTTCATAATAAGCACAGTTATAAGAGCAATGACCAGTCCGCAGCCGATTCCGATGGGAACAGCATATGAAGGCTCGGCGTTGGGACCGTTCTCATATACGTTGTATATTTCCTCTTCCACCTTGTCAGCATAGCCCATAAAGGCGGTGTAATATTCTCCGTCAGTGAGATAAGGCTGAAGATCGGACGCAAGGTCGTTACGAATGCTCTTTATCATTATCTCATCTTTCATCTGACCGAAAGCGTAGATATCATACTTGCGCTCGTTCATCGCCACAAGATAGATGATTCCGCTGCCGTTTATGCCTGCGTCCAGCTCGGAAGCCAGCCGTTCATTGTAGCTTTCCACCTCATAGCCCTCAAGGTCATCAGTGGTATAAACAATAACGTCCTGACTGTATGTGTATGCGATCTCCTCAAGGCGTGTCTCGATCTCACGAGCATCCTCCTCGGCAAGGAGACCAGCCTCATCATAAAGCTTGTATTCGCTTTCTGCGCTTACAGCCACACCTGACATAAGCATAACAGCCGCCGCTGAAATCGCACAGAATATCTTTGATACTTTTTTCATGCCATGTCCCCCTTACTTGTCATTGCGCTTATTCAGCTTGATAAGCAGAATGTTCACTGCCGCAGAAGTCAGGGCAGCAACGGCAAATGTAACAACGATCTTCATAAAATTAGACATACCGCAGCCTCCTTATATGCCAAGCATACCGAGTATCAGAGCTATAATAACAGCCGATACCGCAGCCACAGCCACAAACATTGCCGCTGCACGCTTGGGAGACACGGGAAGTTCGCCCACGAATCTGCCTGTCTGACCGTTCATTGCAAAAGTATATTTCTTATCGCCGAACTGTACGGACATGAGCCACATGGGCATAAGGGCATATCCCGTCTTGCCATCCTTCATTCTGAGGTTGGCGCTTTCCACGGTCACGGCTGAATAATCTGCCGTGGTAGCCATGAAAGCGTTCTCGGTGCTTTCCTTGATACGCTGATTTGCACGCTCACGGCAGTCCTCGGCGGGAATATCATATCTGTCGGCAAGGTAGCCGGAAAGATACGCCGCATTATAGCCCGTAGCTGCGTCCATGGCAAAAGGCTCGATAGCTTCCGTTATCTCGCTGCCAAGCTTTGTGGTTCCGTCAACGGGAACGTGCTCAAAGCCTACCTTTCCGCCTCTTATGAGCAGGAAATGGTCGGTCTTTGTAACGTCATAATCACCCTCTGTCCAGCTGGTGACCTTTTCGCCTCTGAAACGATAGTCAGCGTCAACATCGCAGTCGAAAAGCCAGTAGGGAACATACATTCCCTCTACTTTTTCTATCCTGTTGCCGTTTATAAAATCAGAGGGAAGCAGGGGGCGGCCCTTGCAGAATGACTTGAACTTCTCAACTGCCTGCTCCTTGCTCACCTTGAAGGGAATAACATAATCGGGACGGAGCATACCGTCAAACTTGTCGTTCATTACAAAGGGATTGCCGCAGTAGGGGCAGTATGTGGCGCCAAGGCTCTTGTCGCCTGTGACCTCTGCGCCGCAGGAAGAGCAGGTGTATGTGCAGATGTCGCCGTCCATATCAACAGTAGTGTCACTGTGGTCGCTCCACTCCATATCAGTGCTTGAAGGCTCGGCTGACGAAAGGGCATTAACGGCCTCAACGTCCAGCTCGGTGCCGCAGTATTCGCATGTCATTTTCTGGGACTGTGATGAGAATGTCAGCTCCGCACCACAGCAGGGGCATTTAAATGCAGTTGTACTCATATGATGTCCACCTTTCCGACATTTGTTGAAAATATCTGATTAAAAGCGTATATTACTGCTATTATTTTACCATATTATTACATTTAAGTCAATAGAATTTATAAATTTGGCAAAGTGCAGGGCGTTATCATTCTTCTCCCCTTGCAAATCACAGCCCGATAGTGTATAATGATAACAAACAAATCTGAAAGGCGGCTGTTATATGTCAAAGGTTTATGAAAGACTTTTAAAATGCTACCAATGCTTCAAGGAAAAGATCGACTTTACCCCCAAGATAGCACTTATCCTCGGCTCGGGACTGGGCGATTACGCTGAACAGGCGGATATAAAGGCTGTGCTTGATTACAAGGACATCGAGGGCTTCCCCGTTTCCACCGCTCCCGGTCACAAGGGTCGCTTTGTTTTCGGCTACGTGGGCGGCGTTCCCGTGGTAATTATGCAGGGAAGAGTGCATTATTACGAGGGCTACTCCATGGAGGACGTTGTGCTCCCCACCAGACTTATGAAGATGATGGGTGCAGAGGTATTGTTCCTTACCAATGCGGCAGGCGGCGTGAACTGGCAGTTTGAATGCGGCGATTTTATGCTCATCAACGACCAGATCTGCATGGCTCCCTCTCCCCTTATCGGCGAAAATCCCGATGAGCTTGGCCCCCGCTTCCCCGATATGAGCGAGATATACAGCAAGGAGCTGCGTGAGGTGATCCGCCACACTGCAAGAGACCTTGACATCAGACTCAGAGAGGGCGTATATATCCAGCTCACAGGCCCCAATTACGAGTCACCCTCTGAGGTAAGAATGGTTCGTACCCTTGGCGCAGACGCTGTGGGAATGTCCACCGCCTGCGAAGCCATTGCGGCAAATCACATGGGAATGAAGATAGCGGGGATCTCCTGCATCTCGAACCTTGCCTGCGGCGTATCCAACCGTCCTCTTTCCCATGCGGAGGTGCAGGAAACAGCTGACAAAGCTGCTCCCCTTTTCACAAAGCTTATCACCGAGTCCATAAAGAATATTTACGCACAGATGTGATAATAACCAAAATAAAACGCATACATCAAAAAATCCATGGAAGTTTTCCTTTCCATGGATTTTTTGTTTGCATTATCAGCTGAGCCATTTTTGCAGCACCTTGACAAGCTTATCAATGTCAAGAGGCTTTGCAATGTGTTCGTCCATGCCTGAGCTGCGGGCTTTCTTAACGTCCTCAGCAAAGGCATCGGCAGTCATGGCGATGATAGGTATGGATCGTGCGTCCGCTCTGGGCTGGCTCCTGATGGTAAGGGCGGCATTGTAGCCGTTCATCACAGGCATCTGGATATCCATAAAGATAAGTCCGTAATAGCCTGCCTTTGAAGCCAGGAACTTATCCACAGCCTCCTGACCGTTCTCCGCCATTTCAACGGTTATGCCTGTCATTTCAAGCAGCTCGCCTGCTATTTCACGGTTAAGCTCATTATCATCTACCAGCAGCACCCGCTTGTCCTTGAAATGGGCTTTTTTAAGGTTATCCACATTTTTCGAAGATGGTGTGAGGGCTGTGGGAAGCGCATTTCCGCCGTTGCCGCCGAATTTAAGGAACAGCGTAACGGTGAACACAGTGCCCTTTCCGGGCTTGCTCTTTACCTGGATATCGCCGTTCATCATCTTAACAAGATTATAGGTTATCGCCATGCCAAGACCTGTGCCCTGCTGCTTGTTGACACGCTCGTCCTCTGCTCTTTCAAAAGGCTCGAAGATGTTTTTCAGGAATTCTTCCGACATTCCTATGCCGTTGTCCTTGAAAACAAACTCATAGCAGCCGACGTTCTTGTTGCCCACAGGCTTTTCGGTAACGTCAATGGTGATAGTGCCGCCGTTGTTGGTGTATTTGACAGAGTTGCTTACGATATTCACGAACATCTGCTGTATTCTCAGTCCGTCGCCTATGACTGTGGGGTGAACTATGTCGTGCTTGTGCATGATTATCTGGTGATCCTTTGCCTTGGCATCGGGCTTCACCATTTCAAGCAGGCTGTCAAGGAGAGCATTAAGGTCTATCTTATCCTCGATAAGCTCAAACTTGCCTGATTCGATCTTGCTCATATCAAGAACATCGTTCAGTATTGAAAGCAGATAATTGCCCGATACGGATATTTTTTCAAGGCAGTCCGCAACCTTTTCCTTGTCGTCGATATGGCTGTTTGCGATAACGGTCATGCCCACAATGGCGTTCATAGGCGTTCTGATATCGTGGCTCATTCTGGAAAGGAAGTCAGTCTTGGCATTGTCCGCACGCCTTGCGTTCTCGTAAGCGTCACGGAGCGCTCTGTTTGCCTTCAGGAGCTTTTCGGTGTACTCATTGTCCTTGTACTCGGCTATCTCCTTCTTTTCGGCAACAGTTTCGGAAATATCCTGAACAAGTCCGATAACGTCCTTGTTTAGAGTGGAAAGGGTTATCTTGTACCACACTTCCTTGCCGTTCTTTTCTCTCTTTATCTCCACGCTGCTTCCCGATTCCGGAACGGAAGCGGCATCGCAGTACTGCTCAAGTATCTTTCCGTCAGTGTCTATCTTCTCGAACTGGTGACTGAATATCTCCTCGGAAACGGTGATGTCGCTGTGAGGGATATCGTCAAAATCCATTATCCTTGTAAGGCTTTCGCTGACGAAAACGGTGTGGGCACGCATATTTACCATGAATACGCCTATCTTGCTGTCCGTAAGGGTGATTATCCTTGACACACGGGAGGCATATTCATTGGCGCTGACTTGGAGCTGGACTATTGCCGAAGCCAGCCTGTCGATCTCGGTGATGCCCGAGTTGCCGAAGTTCAGCAGCGCACCCTCGTTCTGCTGTGCGTTGTTGAGGGTGTTTATCATAGCCGCAACGGGCTTGCTTATCTTGCGTCCTGTGTAAAATGAGAACGCAATGCCGCACACTACCGTAATAGACACGGATATGATGAACACATTGATAAGGAACCAGTAAATGCTCAGTATCCCCGACTTATCCGCCGCAGATATCAGCGCCCAGTGCTGCTGATTATAGGGTGAGCCTGAGTTATAGATGTTCATTCGCTGTATGCAGCCGAGGGATGAGCTTTTGTGCCCTGCCGCAAATTCATAAATGCCGTAGCTGTTGTCCGCATTTTCATCAAACACGGTATCAGCGCTCACAAGTCTTGTGTAGATAGGGCCTGAGTGAAGCTCGGGAGTATATATGCCGTCTCCCTCAATATCTCTGCTGATGATATAGCAGGCTGACTCATTGAAGAAGTCGTTTGCGGGTATATTTTTAAGTATTGTCTTTTCCATAAGACCAATTCCTACAACGCCATACACACGGCCGTCAGATGAAACCAGGGGAAAGGTATATTTCATGCTCTTCTGAGCCGAAGGGGATATTTTGGAAAATCCGCTCCAGTAGCCCAGATTATACACGGGCTTGTCTGGATAAAGCTCCTTAGACTCCATGGGAACTGTGTAAAAGCTGAAATCATTATCATCATTTATCACCAGATGCGGCGCCCATTCGGAATCGAGAGCCGTTCCAAGCTCATGTGCGATATCTGAGCTGCCCATCTCCATGTATATGTCCTTTATATCTGTGGTGCTGTTCTCATAGGCATCCGTATCACGCAGATACAGTCCCGCACGTACGGTATCCGTATCGGTATCGTAAAGGCTGCCCGTATCGAGAATGATAAAGGCATCGTTCACCATATCTCTTCTGATAAGGGATACAAGGGCATCTGATGAACGTATCAGCAGCTCCTTGTTTACCTCCTTATCCTCCGAAAGCTGATCCAGCGTAATGCCGTTTTCGTCCAGATATTCCTCGGTTATATGGTTTATCTCCACCGCAGTCTCATATACCGGCGAGGTCTTCTGATTGAGCATATACTCCACATAGCTTGCTCTGTTGGCTGTCTTTTCGATAAGCAGATTATAGGAATATTTCTTTATGTAGGTAAGCTCGCCGCTGACCAGCATTACTATCGCAAAAACAGCTACCTCCAGGATACCGAGTATAAGCATTGGAATCATTACCTTGGAGAGCATTGATTTTCCATGTACCTTTTCAGACTTGCCGTTCATACCCGAAACCTCCTTTCACGTTATACCGTTCTCAACAGCTCTTATTATCAGTTTGTTCAGCTGATCGCAAAGCCGGAATTTTTAACATTGCCAAGACCTGCCGCAAAATCGCTGTACCACTTTTCAAATGCGGCATCATTGGTGTATTCGTCCAGCACAGCAGTGCGGTCCTCGCCTGCGTCTATCCTGCTGCTTGCCTCTTCATAAGCGTCCTTTGCGGTGTTTGTGAGAGTGCTGTCAATGTAGGAACGAACATCGGCGGAAGCCTCATAAGGCACGCTGGTGTAAAGATTGTAGCTGTTTATCTCGTCGATAGCCACCTCAAAGGTGCCCTTGAGATTGTCGGAGATATCGCTCTTGTAGCTTATGATCTTGTTGATGTCATTTGCAGACTTCTTAACAGGCAGATAGCCGGAGTTTACGGCAAACTCAATGTTTCTCTCTTCCTCGGTGAACCATTTGAGGAATACAGCGCAGGCATATTCGGTCTTGTCGTCCGACTTTACAACGGCCATTCCCGCACCCTGCTGAACGATATATGGGTCGCAGCCCTCGAAATTGGGCACCTGAAGCACGGCAATGTCAATGGGATAGGTATGGTCGTCGTTGATAGTTACCTCGTTGGGGCAGTAGGAAGCGGCTGAGTTGGAGCATACCATGGCAATGATGTTGCCTGTTTTCATATCATCGCTCCTGAAACGGCTGTCCGCAGCGTAATATCCCTTAACAAAGGGAACGTAGTAGTTTTCCCACAGGCGGCGGAGAACTTCCTTGTCAGCACTGACCACAACGTTTCCGTCACCGTCAGGCTCGGCAAATGCGCAGCCCAGCTGCTTTGCGCCTGTTACCATGTAGTTTGCGATGGAATCCCTGCCGAAAAATGCCTTGCCGTCGTTGGGGATATCGGGGGTAAGTCCGTCGGTGTAGTTGTAATACTTCTCGGCGGTGGCTGCCAGACCCTCCCATGTGGAAAGATCATCAAAGAAAACATTCTCAGCCTCGGCAAATTTTGCCCAGTCTGTAACGTTTATCATCATTATCTCGGTGCTTTTCGCAACGGGAAAAATTTTAAGAGACTCATCACCGCTGCCTGAATTTATCCTGCCCTCGGCTATGTATTCGTCAACATATTCATCAAGCTCCTCATCGGTGAAGAACCTTGATATATCAGCCAGAGCGCCCTTTTTATCTGCGATATAAGCTGTCTCGGCGTATGTTCCGAAAATATTCGGAAGAGTATCGGCGCCCGCATCGTTGTTGAGAGAAGCCACAACGCTGTCTGCCAGCTCGTTTACGGAGTTCTTGGAAAAAGCCTCCACGATAATGCCCTTTTCCATTCCCACGGTGTTGTTGAACTCAGCCACCATATCGTCAAACTGGGTCTGCTGGATACCGTTATAGTAATGCCAGATGGTTATTGCCACTGGCGAATCCTTATCAAGGAGCTTATCGTAATTTTTTGTTCCTGTATCTCCGCAACCCGAAAGAACAGACGAAAGAATGACGCAGGCAGCGGCAAGCGCTGTTTTTCTGTAATTTCTCATTTATTTTCCCCTTTTCTTTATTTGTATGCCCCACAGAACTGCTGTCTCATCAGAGCATGAAAAGACATACTGTAATTATAGCGCACTATTGTTAATAAAGTCTTGTGTTTAAAATAAAATCGAATAAATAATTATGGATTTTATTTCAGGCTGACAACAAAAATCCGCCTGCCCCGAAAGACAGACGGATTTTTAGAACCTGTCTTCATAAGAAATGTGTGCGGATTTTCGAGCATAATTTTGTCTAAGACAAGGCAAAAATCCGCAGGCGGGCTTACCGCACGGCAAGGATTTTTAACGCAGTCTGCGGCAAAATTTGCCGAAAAGACGTTCGCATACGCTTGTGAAGACAGGTTCTTATTTGTGATCAGTATAACTTCTCAAAAATGCCGCCCCAAAGCATTGCTCCGGAGCGGCATATCATACTGATCTTTAATTATTCACCGTATTTTTCCTCGTAAAGCCTTACAAGCTCTTCAAGATCATCACTGCAGCCGATCTTGCTTCCTATGCCCGAAAGCAGCTTTTTGATGTCGGAAAGGCTTGCCGTGCCCTTGAAGTCGCTGTCTTTAAGTATAAGCCCGAACTCGGTGACAGCGCAGGCAAACCTCATTCTTGTGCTCATCTTCTCCGCAGGCGAGTACAGGCTGCCCTTTATGGCTGCGGATATCATTCTGGACTTTGTTTCCTCCGGGAGCTTGTAGCGCACCTTTAATGTACACCACTCGTCAGTATTTTTGCCTGTGTTCTGCTGATATTTAAGTCCGCCTGTCTTGCTGCCGTCGGCGGGGATTATCTCGTAAAGCACGGTCACGCTGTGACCTGCGCCCACATCTCCTGCGTCCTTGGCATCATTTTCAAAGTCCTCATTGTTAAGTCTGCGGTTGTCATAGCCCACCAGACGATAGCTCTTCACGTTTTGGGGATTGAATTCCACCTGTAGCTTAACGTCCTTGGCAATGGTGTAAAGGGTGCTGTTACGCTCCTCCAAAAGTACCTTTCGTGCTTCCTTTGCGGAGTCGATATAGTGATAGCTTCCGTTGCCGTTGTCAGCCAGAGCTTCCATCTTCTCGTCCTTGAGATTGTCCCCGCCGAAGCCCAGAGTGGTGAGATATATGCCGCTCTCACGCTTTTCCTCAATAAGCTTAACAAGCTCGTCGGTGTCGGTTATGCCCACGTTAAGGTCGCCGTCGGAGGCAAGGATAATGCGGTTGTTGCCACCCTTGATGTAATACTTCTCAGCCAGCTCATATGCAGCCCTTATGCCGCTTTCGCCGTCAGTACAGCCGTTTGCATCAAGCATACCTGTCACAGTTTCCACAGTCTTTGTCTGATTGCCCCTTGCCCCTGCAAGAACAATGCGCTCATTGCCCGAATAGGTTATGACGGAGATCCTGTCATTCTCCGTCATAGTGTCCATAAGAGTGTTTACTGACTCGATTACCAGCGGCAGCTTATCATTGCTGTACATTGAACCGCTGACATCAATAAGGAACACCAGATTTGAATTCGGAGTTTTCTCTTCGGGGATATCCCTGCCCTGAACGCCTATCATCATAAGCTTGCTGCCCTTGTTCCAAGGGCAGTCGGAAAGCTCATAGGTAAGGGAAAAGGGTGACTCGCCCGTGGGCTGAACGTAGTTGTAGTCAAAATAATTGAGCATTTCCTCAATGCGGACAGCATCTTCGGAAATAGTATCTCCGCCCTTTATGAGCCGCCTGAGATTTGCGTATGAAGCTGTATCCACGTCTGCGGAGAATGTGGATACAGGGTCGGTAACGGAATTTTTATAGCCGCTTTCCTTTGCGTCGGAATATTCCTCGGTATTTTCGGCATAGCGTTCACTGTCATAATAATCATCTGTTTCTTCCAATATTTCCGAATCCTCGCTGTCAACGCCCTCTCCCGCATCGATAGAGATTCCTCCGTGAACGGACGGCCGTGGACGTCTAACCTTTACCGTGTTTGAAAAAGCCGTCTCGACCTTTTCGCCCTCATCGGTCACGGCAACTGCGGTTATGCAGTATTCCGCCGATTTTCCCACATAATCTTCGTATTCCGTTCCGAACAGTGATACGTCAAGAGAATATTCCTTTTCTCCATTTTTCTTGACATAAATATTGTAATACAGCGCATTTTTCACAGGCTTCCAGTAAAGCTCCACTCTGTTGCTGCCCTCCAGGAGGCCGCCTTTGAGCCCGGGCTTTGACTTTTTGAAAGCCTTCACAGCCGTTTCATCAGATGAAAGGGTGGAAACAGATGCGTGCACAGTGTTTGAAAAATCCGTCTCCACCATCTCATCGTCATAGGTAAAGGTAACGGCTGTGACACGATAGGACGTGAATTCGAAGATATTCTCACTGTAATTCGTGTCAAAAGTTGCTTCGACAAGCTTGTAATCGTAATCTCCGACTTTCTTGTAAACATTGTAATACAGTGCATTTTTAACAGGCTCCCACTCAAGACCTACCTCTGCAAATGCACCCTCCCAGTTCATATAACCGCTGTCCGGCTTCTCGCAGGTGACAGCAAGCCCGGGCTTTGATTCCTTAAAGCTTTTTACCGCCTTTGCATCGGAAGAAATTGGTGTGGGAAGATCATTCATATCTATCTCAGCCGATGTATTCCCTGCCATGGGTACAGTTCCCGCCGCAATAAGCACTGCAAGTAAAAATGACGCTGCCTTTTTCAAAATACGACACCCCTTTATGTTAACTGAAATTTCAAATAATATTTTGTAATTTCATTATACAACATATTACAGATATTTTCAACAATTATTTAATTTTGTAACCGTATTTTGATAAAAAAAGAGCGGAACAAAATGTCCCGCCCTTTGTATAAATTCTTATTGTAATCAGTTGCCCTTAGCCATTGCAGCAACTTCAGCAGCGAAATCGTCTGCCTTCTTCTCAACGCCTTCGCCACGCTCGTAACGAATGCACTCAACAACTTCGATGGTGCCGCCAAGCTTCTTAGCTGCATCTGCAACATACTTAGCAACAGTGCCTTCGAAAAGGTCGCTTCTTACGAAGGTCTGCTCGAGGAGGCAGTTCTCAGAGTAGTACTTGCCAACCTTGCCTTCAGCGATCTTAGCTCTTACCTGCTCGGACTTGGAAGCCATCTTAGGATCCTCAGCCATCTGAGCCATGATGATGGTCTTTTCGTTCTCGAGAACTTCAGCAGGAACAGCCTCTCTGTTGAGGTAGGAAGCGTTCATAGCAGCGGACTGCATTGCAACGTTCTTACCAACCTCTGCAACCTGGTCAGCAGAAAGATTGGTTTCCATTCTTACGAGAACGCCGATAGAACCGCCATTGTGGATATAGGAAGCGAGAACGCCCTCTCTTCTCTCGAAACGACGGATAACGATGTTTTCTCTGATCTTCATACCAGCAAGCTCAGTGAGAACTTCGCCAACGGTGGAAGTACCGCCGCTGATGGTCTTGGTCTTGAGGTCCTCAACGTCAGCAGGATTGGTCTCGATGATAGTCTTAGCAACAGCAGCAACGAAGTTCTTGATATCGTCAGTGTTAGCTGCGAAGTCAGTCTCGGTGTTTACCTCGAGAAGAACGCCAACATTGCCGTCAACGATAGCGGTAACGATACCCTCTGCTGCAGCTCTGCCGCTCTTCTTAGCCTGGGTAGCGAGACCCTTTTCACGGAGAAGAGTGATTGCCTTTTCCTTATCGCCGTCAGCCTCTTCGATAGCCTTCTTGCACTCCATCATGCCAACGCCGGTTGCTTTCATAAGTTCCTTGATTTCAGCAGGTGATGCCTTTGCCATAACTTTATCCTCCTAAAATTTTTCGAGTTTTCGTATTTTATCTTACATTCTTAAAATGCCCGAACGCTTTTCGGTCATTCGGGCATTTCGCATTACATTTATTGCTATTGCTTGATTATTCAGCAGCCTCTTCGGACTCAGCCTCAGCAGCTTCTGCAGCCTGCTGCTCGCCCTGTCTGCCTTCGATGATAGCGTCAGCCATTGCGCCTGCAATGAGCTTAACGGCTCTGATAGCATCATCGTTGCCGGGGATCACATAATCAGCGTCATCGGGATCGCAGTTTGTATCTACGATTGCAACAACGGGGATACCGAGCTTCTTAGCTTCGGAAACAGCGATCTTTTCCTTGCGGGGGTCAACGATAAAGAGAGCGCCGGGGAGCTTCTTCATGTCCTTGATACCGCCGAGGTACTTCTCGAGCTTCTCGATCTCGAGCTCAAGCTTAACAACTTCCTTCTTGGGGAGGAGGTTGAAAGTGCCGTCTTCCTGCATGGTGTGGAGCTGCTCAAGTCTTGCGATTCTTCTCTGAATGGTCTTGAAGTTAGTCATCATACCGCCGAGCCATCTTGCGTTTACATAGTAAGCGCCTGCACGGAGGGCTTCTTCCTTAACGGAATCGCCGGCCTGCTTCTTGGTTCCTACGAAAAGAACATTGTCGCCGTTCTCAGCAACGCTCTTGATGAAAGCATAAGCTTCGTCGAGCTTCTTTACAGTCTTCTGGAGATCGATAATGTAGATACCGTTTCTCTCGGTGAAGATGTAGGGAGCCATTTTAGGGTTCCATCTTCTTGTCTGATGACCAAAGTGTACGCCAGCTTCGAGGAGCTGCTTCATTGATACTACGCCCATTTTAATTTCCTCCTGGTTAGTAAAAAAATAAATTTTCCTCCGCCGTGTTTAGCTCGGTTAAAATCCCTCCGTGAGAAGAGACACCATCACCGAAAACGTCGGCGTGCGAATTGCTTTAATATTATACCATATCACCCGTTTGTTTTCAATAGGCTTTTTAACATTATTCAAACAAACTTACGCCTCTGTTTTTAGTGCTTTTATACAATTCATCGTCCTTTGCCGACACCAGCACCGTATCTGTGCCTATTTTTTCGATGTCCGAGCAGGGTATCACTATGTCCTCATCTCTGCCCAGAAGCCCCATCATGCGTGGTCTGCCGCAGATAATGAGTGACTTTATCTTTCCCGACTCCGTGTCTATCTCCATGTCATCGATATAGCCTATCCTTGTGCCGCTGGACGTGCTTATGACCTCTCTGTCCCTCAGTTCGGAAAATGTGCATTTCATTGAAAGCCCTCCATTCATGACAAAACCGTCTCATACATAGGTATGAAACGGTCTGCGATAATATGTCAGCTTTCGTCAAGGGGTTCTTTTTTTATCCTGAAAATTATCCTGAACAGACCTGCCAGAAACTTTGGGCTCTTCACAACTACCATTTTCATAAAAGCACCTCCGAAATGTTTATATCTTATATTATTCGGTTTTATGCTTTTTGACACTCAGTATTCGATAATTACGAGAATTTTTCCCTCATATACCTGTATCTCGCCGTATTCTTCCCTGAAATTGTTGCTTACGCCCAAGGGGAAGTCACGGGTGACGGTCATATCCTCGCCGCCGTATTTCAGCCCACGCATGGCAAGCCGTGAACTGTCGGTCAGGGAAAACACTGAGATATACCCCGCTCCCCTGCCCTCGTATCGCCTTGTGCCATCGGTCTGCACGAACATCTTGCAGCTGCTGTCGATGATGCAGCCCTCGCCGCCGTGATCTGCGATATATTCAAGGGAGGATATGGCAGCAAGCGTGTGGTCAAGCCTTTTTCCGCCTGTAACGCCTGTCAGCACAAAATCCCTGTATCCACGCTCAAAGCCTATCTTTATGGCAAGCATAGTGTCCGTATCGTCCTTTTCGCAGGGGGCACGGACTATGGGGATATCCGAAGCATCGGGGACGCTGCCCTGTATGCTGTCCATATCCCCCACCAGCAGGTCGGGGGCGATGTTATTTTCCACGCACCTGTTATATCCGCTGTCCGCAGCGATAACAAAAGCGTCCTTTGTGTCGGGAAAGCGAGCTTCTCCGCCGCCTGCAATAACGCATATCATCTGCCAATCTCCCATTCCTTGATATTCTTTGCTTCCTCAAACATTTCCAGATAGCTTTCGTATCTGCTTTTTGCAATATCTCCGTTTTCTGCGGCAGCAGCCACAGCGCAGCCCTTTTCGCCGATGTGATTGCAGTCCGCAAAGCGGCATTTGCCCTCGTACTCCTCAAACTCACGGAAGCAGTATTTCAGCTCATCTTTCAGAATGACCGCATACTGCATTGTCTCAAAGCTGGAAAAGCCGGGAGTATCGGCAATATATCCGCCGAAAAGCTTGTAGAGCCTTGAAACTCTTGTTGTGTGGCGGCCTCTGCCAAGCTTTCGGCTTATCTCAGCCGTTTTAAGCTCCAACTCGGGAGCAATGTGGTTCAGAAGTGTGGATTTTCCCGCACCAGTGTTGCCTGTGAATGCGCATATCTTCCCCTCCACAGCCGCCTTGACAGGTTCAAGGCTCGCAGGGTCGCTGTAGTCGCACACGATCGTCGGAATGCCTATTTTTCCGTAAATGTCGGGGATATTGCCGCACTCTTTAAGATCAACCTTTGTTATGGCGATCATGGGCTGTATGGACTTATACTCGCACACCGCTATGAACTTATCCACCAGCGTCAGGTTGGGCGTCGGCTCGCAGGTGGAGATAACAAACACCATCACGTCCAGATTTGCCAGCGGCGGACGGATAATGCTGTTTTTGCGCTCGTCAATGCTGCTGATAACTCCGCCCTCAACGGTGCATCTGTCGCCTGCACATGGAGAAAGCCCGTCCTTTCTGAATATTCCTCTCGCTTTGAGCTGGACAATGCCGCTTTCGGTCTCCACAGTGTAAAGTCCGCCAAGGGATTCAAGTATAAGCCCTTTTTCCATTCAGTACGTTCCTTTCAAACAAGCGCCTGCAAAAGCCGATGTTTTGCAGGCGCCACTGTAGTTTTATAAAAGTTATCAATAAGCGTTGATGATGCTGTTCCACCAGTCATCATATCCGCCGTTTCCGTCAAGGTTCGGGTCATAAGGGTCACTGAAGCTTCCGCCGCCGATGGGCTGGGTTACTGTAGTGGTTTCCCCGGGAACGCCGAACATCTGTCTGAGCAGATCCTTGTCGAATTTAAGCTCGGTAACGGTCTGAGCAGTAAAGTCAATGGTATATTCACCGATGATGTTTGTATCGCCCTTGCTGTCCGCAGCTTCAAGAACTACCTTCTGGGTATCGGTACCCTCAACCGGAACGGAGATAGTGGAAACATATGCGATGTTATCCACGGATATTGTTCCTGCAATGTTGCCGTTGACATAGGCATTGAATATTGCCTTGCCCTTGAGGTTGTCGGGAACTGCAAATGTGATGCTTACCTCTGCAGTGGGAAGCTTTCCTGAGCTGTATGTGAGCACCACTGTCTGGTCGGGGCTTACAACGTTGGACTCGCCGTCCTCGGTAAGAGCGGGAATGCTCTGCGAAATAACGGTATCCTCTTCCTCGGCTGAATCCTCTGCCTGGAGCTGTACTGTAAAGCCCATGCCCTCCAGTGTAGCCACAGCCTCTGCCTTCTTTGTGCCAACGACATTGGGCATTACCACGTCATATATCTCGGGGCCAAGGCTTACGTACATAAGGACTGTAGAGCCTATCTCCGCCTCGGCATTTCTGGGAGGATCGGTCTCGATGACCGTGTTCTTGTCGATATCGCTGTTCTGCATTACGATGCTTACGTTAAGTCCCGCACCCTTCAGCATACTTGTAGCCGTATTCGGCTCCAGCGAGTAAACGTTTGGCACAATTACCATCTGAGGGCCCTTGCTGACAACTGCCTTTACCTGAGTGTTGCCCACGATGATAGGCGTGCCTGCCTTGGGGGTATGTGAAATGATGCAACCCTGAGGTATCTCGGAATCGTACTTTTCCTGATCTACAACCAGGTCAAAATACTGGGCATATGTGCTCTTGCACTCCTGATAGTCATATCCTACCAGATTAACCATTTCCTCGGTATCGGTGCTTCCGCCGAAATTCTTGAGAATAACAATAGTGATGAAAACCACCGCAATGATTATGACTGCCGCTGCAATAGCTGTAAGGGCAACTACGAAATAAGATGACTTGGATACCTCGGTATCCTCCTCGTCCTCATCGTAATCATCGTCCTCGTCATATTCGGGTTCCTGTATCTTCTGTTTCTGTGGCTTTGCGGTCTTCGTTTTTCTCACCTCTTTTTTCTGAGCCTTTTTCTCAGGCTCAGGATCCTTGAATCTGGGACCTGCGGGTATCTCCTCTTCCGTAACAGCCTGAACGGCATCGGGCTTGCGGAAATACTGGGTCTTTTCCTCCTCCCCTGCGGGAAGGTTATATTCAAAAACAATGCTGGGATTTCGCTTGAATTCCTCGATATCCTTTATCATTTCCGATGCGGACTGATATCGCTTTGAAGCGTCCTTCTGCATGGCTCTGAGAACTATGGCCTCCAGCCCCTCGGGAATGGTGTCGTTTATCTGTCTGGGAGGTCTGGGAGCGTTCTGCATATGCATAACAGCCACAGCAACGGGAGTATCCGCATCAAAGGGCTTCACACCTGTGAGCATCTCGTACATCATAACGCCTACGGAGTAGATATCACTCTTTTCGTCGGTGATATCTCCCCTTGCCTGCTCGGGGCTGATGTAGTGAACGCTGCCTATTGCCTTGTCGGAGATGGTCTTTCCCTCTTCACGGGCAAACCGTGCGATGCCGAAATCCATGACCTTTATGGTGCCGTCGGGGAAAAGCATGATGTTCTGGGGCTTGATGTCTCTGTGAACTATTCCCCTGTAGTGAGCGTGCTGCAATGCCCTCAGTATCTGGATTATGAAGTGAACGGTGTCCTTCCATTTAAGAACGCCCTGCTGCTCCATAAATTCCTTGAGGGTGATGCCGTCGATATATTCCATTACGATGAACTGGATCTTGTCGCTGAATCCAACGTCGTATATCTTAACGATATTGGGGTGGCTGAGAACGGCAATAGCCTTTGACTCGTTCCTGAATCTGCGGACGAAATCGTCGTTGTCGGCAAATTCGCTCTTGAGGATCTTTACTGCCACGACCTTGTTGTCCTCCATAAGGTCAACAGCCTTGTAAACGTCAGCCATTCCGCCGATGCCGATAAGCTCGGTTATCTCGTAACGGCCGTCCAGCTTTTTGCCGATATATTTATCCATCAATCAAATTCACTCCAATTATTTCTGTTATGGGTGTGCGTCACTTCATGAGCACAGCTGTAATATTGTCAGAACCGCCGTTGTCAAGAGCGACCTTAACAAGCGCATGAGGCACTTCCTCGGGGGGAAGATCCTTCACTGTCCTGAAAATAACGCCCTCATCGCAAAAGTTTGACAGTCCGTCCGAACACAGAAGAACAGCAGCTCCCTTGGGAAGCTCGCTTTCAAAATAGTCAGGCTCCACGTCCTGCGCAACACCCACAGCTCTGGTGATGATGTTTTTCTTCGGGTGATTTTTAAGCTGCTCCTTGGTGATATCCCCACGCTCGTAAAGGTTCATTACCATTGAATGATCCTTCGTTATCTGGGATATCTGGTGGGTGATAAGATACCCTCTGGAATCGCCCACATTCACCGTATGCAGCATATCTCCCCTGGCAATGGCAGCAACACAGGTAGTACCCATGCCCCTCCATTCGGGCACAGCCGAAGCAAGGTCATATATGACCGCATTGGCAGTCTTTACAGCCGCAACAAGGAGATTTCGTATCTTGTTGTCATCGTAATCGCTGCGGTAGCTTTTCTGAATCCTTTCGGTAATAACGGAAACAGCACGGCTGCTTGCCTCGCTGCCCGCATTTGAGCCGCCCATACCATCGCACACGACCGCAAACACAGCACCGTCAAGCACAGCAACACCCGTGCTGTCCTGATTTTCAGAGCGCTTGTGCCCTATATCTGTGTGAGTATAGACCATCATAGCCTACTTCCGTCCTTTCACCGCAAGACCCGTGCCGAAACGCCGTGATCTTTAAATTTCGTATTCCCGTCTGAGCTGACCGCAGGCTGCGTTGATATCAGCACCCAGCGTTCTTCTCACGGTAACGTTCATCCCCAGATCAGTGAGTCTCTTTGCAAACACCGCCACGCACTGCCTGTCGGCGGTATAGCTCCTCTCCTTGATCTTGTTTACGGGAATGAGATTTATATGGCAATTTATCCCACGGAGCAGCGCCGCAAGCCTGCGTGCGTCCTCCGAAGAATCGTTGACTCCGCTTATGACCGCATATTCAAAGGATATGCGCCTGCCCGTATCCCTTATGTAATCCCTGCAGGCACCAAGCAGCTCGGATATCTGCCACGCATTGTTTACGGGCATTATCTCGCTCCTGCTCTTGTCGTCCGCAGCGTGAAGGGAGACCGACAGTGTAAGTCCCGTTCTGAGCTTTGCAAGCTCCCTTATTTTTGGCACGACTCCACAGGTGGAGAGGGAAACGTGCCGCAGGCTCATATTCCTGCCCTTGGGAGATGAAAGCAGCTCCAGGAACTTTATAACATTATCGTAATTATCCAGCGGCTCGCCTATGCCCATGAGCACAAGGCTGTCCACATGCCTGCCGCTGTCCTTTTCCGCCATGTATATCTGCATGAGCATTTCCGACGGAGCAAGGTTCCTTCTGAATCCTGCAATGGTGGAAGCGCAGAACTTGCAGCCCATTTTGCAGCCCACCTGAGTGGATATGCAGATGCTGTTTCCGTGCTTATATTCCATCAGAACTGTCTCGATATGATTGCCGTCGTCCAGCTCATAAAGATATTTTATCGTATTATCCGTACAAGATTCAAGCCTTTTAGCAATATTTAGTCGTTTTATATAAAAATTTTCAGATAACTTTGTGCGAAGCTCCAAGGAAATATTAGTCATTTCTTCAAATTCTGTGACTTTTTTTACATGAAGCCATGAAAAAATTTGTTCGGCACGGAATTTCTTCTCTCCCAGAGCGTCAAGGGCAATGATAAGCTCCTCAAGGCTGAGGGATAAAATATCGGTCTTTTCCATTACTTTTTTCCTTTCCTCATGCGGCAGATGAAAAATCCGTCGCCGCCGAACTGCTTTGAAAAAATGGCTGACATGAATTTTCCCCGGAAGAAATCTCCCATATCCTTGGGGAACTCTTCGCCGTGAAAATCACTGTTTTCCGCAAGGAATTTTTCGATAACACACTCGTTTTCCTCTATATTCACCGTGCAGGTGGAATATACCAGAAGTCCGCCGTCCTTTACATATCGGCAGGCTGTCCGCAGGATATCCAGCTGTATCTCGGGGAGGCGCTGCGCTTCCGAAAGGGGCTTGTACCTTATCTCGGGCTTTCCTCTTATAACTCCGTATCCGCTGCAAGGCACATCGCATAGAACTCTGTCCGCCACGGGCAGCTTTTCGTTATAAACCCTCGCATCGTTGGTGACAGCTTCAATGCAGCTTATGCCAAGCCGCTCTGCTCCCTTTACTATAAGTCCCGTCCGCTTCTCGTGAAGCTCGCAGGCGAATATCCTACCCTCATCGCCCATCATCTCCGCCATGGTGAAGGTCTTTCCTCCCGGAGCAGCGCAGATGTCGATGACCGTTTCTCCCTTTCGGGGAGAGACCGCCTTGCAGCAAAGCTGAGAGGAATAGTCCTGAACGTGATAATTTCCCGCAATAAAGTCAGGGTCACGCTCCACGTCCCGCAGGTCGTCACAGATGACCGCATTTTCCTCAAATTCGCTTGCCTGTGCGGATATCCCTCTGCTTTTAAGAGAAGCTATAAGCTCCTCAGATGAGGTTTTCAGCACATTTGTCCTGAGAACCGTCACCGAGGGAAGCAATGATGCTTCCAATAAAGATACTGTGTTTTCCTCGCCGTAGCCCTTGCATATCCGCCTGATAAGCTCGGCGGGGCAGGAGTATTCCACAGCCATTTTATCGTATTTATCGCCCTTAACAGGCGGTATTTTCTTACCGTCACGGATAATACTTCTCAGCACCGCATTGACCATTCCCGAAGCCGATGCCTTGCCAAGCTTTTTGACCAGGCTCACCGACTCGTTGACCGCAGCGCTGTCGGGCACATTATCCATGTACATTATCTGATAAACGCCCATCATAAGCGTTATGCGCACCTGCCTGTCAAGCTTTTGCAGGGGCTTTGAAACATATGCGCCTATGATGTGCTCCAGCGTAAGCTTCCGCTCGGTAACACCGTAAAACAGCCTTGCCGCAAACGCCTTATCCCTGTCGGAAAGGGAGTCTGATTTTGAGAACATACCGCCCAGAGCGATATTGGAGTATCCTCCCGTTTCGACTTTTTCGATAAGCTTGTATGCAGCATACCTTGCGGACATTTTATCACACCTTTACATTAAAAATCATTTGTTGTTTGCGCCTGTCATCATGCGCACCAGTGACGCAAGAAGCGATGCAAGCGCCGCAGCGTAAACAAGAGAGGCAGTCCTTATGACCTTCTGCGCACCTTCAAGCTCGCTGTCATCAAGGATATTTTCCTGACGAAGAGAGGCAATGGCACGCTTTCCCGCATCTGCCTCCGAAATGAACATCACAGCCTGAAATACTGCCATTACGATAAACAGCACAGTTCCCAGCCTGATAAGCGGTTCTATAGAAAACAGTGAACCGAGAAAAAGCACGACAACAAGGAACTGCGAACATATCGCCGATACATTTCCCGCAACGCCTGTCAGACTGTTAAGGCTGTAGCCGTCAGCCCGCTGCATCACATGACCCGCCTGATAAGCAGCCATGCCTACCGCCGCCACACTGTCACTGTCAAAGGTGCTTTCGGAAAGCTCCACTCTCATGAGCGTGCTGCTGTCTGAAAGATCCGACCTGATACGCTCCACAGAAACATACGAAAGTCCCCTGCCGTCAAGAACAGCCCTTGCCGCCTCAGCGCCGGATATCTTTTTGGCTGTTGCGATATCATCATATTTCAAAAAAGTAAGCTTTATCATCAGACGTGCGCCTATGCTCACCGCATAGGAAAGAATGATGATAAAAAGCGTCATTCCCCAGTTCAATCCGTTCACTCCTTCGCAAATATAAGCTGTCCCAAAAAATGTTATCTTCTGCTATTGTTCCTGTTCCTTATGAGCAGCAGTCTTGCAAGGGAAGCAAGAGCCGAGAACATTGCCGCCACATATGTGAGCGCCGCCGCTGTAAGAACGCTTTTTGCGCCCTTCATCTCATCATCGTCAAGGAAATGCTCTTCTCTGAGAACTTTAAGGGCACGTCCGCTGGCATTGAACTCCACAGGCAAGGTTATCGCCTGAAAAAGCACCACCGTGCAGAAAAGCAGGATACCTGCTGTAATAAGCACGTTGCTTGAAAATATTATGCCAAATATTACCAGGGGCGTTGAAAGATTGGAGCCGAACTGGGTTATGGGGATAATGGCGCTCCTTACCTTTATGGGACCGTAGCCCTCCGCATACTGTACCGCATGGCCTGCCTCATGAGCCGCAACGCCCACAGCCGCCACGCTGTCATTGTTATAAACGCTGTCCGACAGGCGGATAACGTTGGCACTCGGATCGTAGTGGTCGGTAAGCTCGCCGTTTATATGCTCGATGCGGATATAGGAAAGTCCGTTCCTGTCCAGAATGGCTCTGGCAGCGTCCGCTCCAGTGTATCCTCTGCTGTTCCTCACTCCGCTGTATTTTGAAAAAGCGCCCTTTACCATCAGCTGTGCAATAAGGCTGAATATCAAGGCAGGAATGAGGATTATAATTGTCTGATCCCAGTACATGAAGCATTCTCCTTTAAATCAATAAATCAAAGCTTGTTTCCCCTGAGATAATCCGCTGTTTTCATGCGCTTGCCGCCATCTGCCTGCACCTCGGTGAAGGTGATGCCGAAGCCGTCGCCGCATACAACGGTGAACTTGTCTTTGTCGCAAATATCCCCCGCAGCATAGCCCTCGTGACGCTTTCCGTCAAGCTCGCTGTGATATACCTTTAAGCGTCTTCCCGCTATCTGTGCCACAGCGCAGGGCCATGAGGAAAGACCTCTTATCTGATCGTGTATCTCTTTTGCCGTCTTGCTGAAGTCAATGGGGCAAAGCTCCTTGGTGAGCATTGGCGCATAGCATGACATCTCATCGTCCTGCGGCTGGGGATGGATATCCCCTGTCTTTACAGCCTTTACCGTTTCAAGCAGCACGTCCGCACCAATTACGGCAAGCCTGTCATGAAGCTCGTCGGCAGTTTCGTTTACGCCGATCTCGGTGGCAGCCTTGATGAGCATATCGCCTGTGTCAAGACCCTCGCCCATTATCATAGAGGTAACACCGGTCTCGCTCTCGCCCTTGAGTATGCACCACTGAATGGGGCCGGCACCTCTGTATTTGGGCAGCAGCGAAGCGTGGATATTTATACAATATGTCTTAGGCAGGTCCAATATACGCTTGGGAAGTATCTTTCCGTAAGCCACAACCACAATAAGGTCGGGAGCAAGCTTTTTCAGCGTTTCATATGCTTCCTCAGCGTCATCGCCCTTTTTAAGGCTTGCAGGCTGATATACGGGTATATTCTGCGAGACCGCATATTCCTTTACAGGCGGCGGAGTGAGCTTGTAGCCTCTTCCCTTGGGCTTATCGGGCTGAGAAAATACCGCCGTAACGTTTTCACCGCTTTCCACCAGAGCTTTAAGGCAGGGAACGGCAAAATCGGGAGTTCCCATAAATACAATGTTCATCGTGGCACCGCCTTTCAAAAAACTTATTCTGCGCTCTTTACCTTAACTTTGAGCTTCTTTCTTGTTTTGCGCTCCTCCTGCATATCCTCGGGGCGCACAAATTCCTCAACTATATCAACGAAAAGCTGACCGTCCAGATGAGCGTTCTCGTGGCATACGCACTGAGCGCCCAGATCCTCGAACTCTCTTTCATACCAGTTTCCGTTTCTGTCCTGCGCTCTGAGCACAGCCTTTTTGGGGCGTGTTACATATCCCCACTTGTCGGGGCAGGAAAGGCAGCCTTCAACAACGTGCTGAGATCCGCTGGTTTTGAGTATCTCGGGGTTGATAGCCTCCACCTTGTCATCATCTCCAAGGTGCATGATGAATATGCGCCTGCACATTCCCACCTGAGGAGCGGCAAGTCCTACGCCCTCTGCCTTGTCAAGGGTCTCGTGCATATCATCGAGAAGCGTTGCCAGCTTCTCGTCAAATTTTTCCACAGGGCGGCAGACCTTTCTGAGAATAGGGTCGCCCTCAACATAGATATTGCGAAGTGCCATATTAACTTTCCTTTCAGTTACAGCGAAATATCGCCGTTCATATCAATAAAAACGGAAATCTTTCTCATCTGCCCCGCCGTTTCCGTTCTGATACCGCTTATAAAGCTGCGGAATGCGGAATTGTTGCGGCATTTGATGATTATCCTGTAGCGGAATTTTCCGTTGATCTTTTCAAAAGTGCATTTTGACGGACCCAGCACACGTATTGGCATCTTTTCCGCCATCTTCTCCACTCCCTCGGCAATTTTCGCAGCAAAAAGCTCTGCCGCAGCCGAGACTTCCTTTTCATCAGCGCCCGAGAAGCCTATCACGCATATGTCGCAGAAAGGCGGATAGATAAGCGCCCGCCTCATGGCTATCTCCTGGCTGTAAAAGGCTGTGTAATTCTGCTGTGCCGCAAGATTGATGACGTAGTGGTCGGGAACATAGGTCTGTATTATCGCCCGTCCCCCTGCCTTTGCTCTGCCGCTTCGTCCCACTACCTGAGTAATGAGAGAGAACGTCCGCTCATAGCTGCGAAAATCCCCCGAAAAGAGAGCCTTATCCGCATTGAGCACGCCTGCAAGGGTAACGTTGGGGAAATCCAGTCCCTTTGCTATCATCTGGGTGCCCACCATAATGTCATACTCCCCGTTGCCGAAAGCGGTGAACCGCTTGTCATATGCGTAGCGGGAATATGTGGTGTCAGCGTCCATTCGCAGGATACGGGCATTGGGAAAGAACTCCGCCAGCTCGTCCTCAAGCCGCTGAGTGCCCATTCCGCTGGCTTTCAGGTGAGTGCTGCCGCACTTGGGGCACTTCTGCACATAGTCCTCGGAATATCCGCAGTAGTGGCATATCAGGCGGTTGTTCACCTTATGATAGGTCATTGGAACGCTGCAGTTAGGGCAGGAAACAGGCTCTTTGCAGTCACAGCAGGAAATATAGGTGTGGTATCCTCTGCGGTTAAGGAGCAGTATGGACTGCTCTCCCCTTTCAAGATTGCCGTTGACAGCCTCGATAAGCTCGGTGCTGAACACCCGTCCCGTTCCCGTCATATCGACTATCTCGGCACGGGGCATCTCAGGCTTTCTGTAAGGGTCGGCGCAGTAGCGCTCGGGCATCACAAACAGCTTTGATCTTCCCCTCAGCGCATTGTAATAGCTTTCTATGGACGGCGTTGCCGACGCACACAGAAGCACGCTTTTATGATAAAGGCACCGCCTTGCGGCAGCGTCCTTTGCGTTGTATCTGGGGCTGGACTCGGATTTGTAGGTGCGTTCACCCTCCTCGTCCACGATTATAAGCCCTATGTTATCAAGGGGAGCAAAAACGGCGCTTCTTGTCCCAACGACTATCCTGCACTGACCTGACTTAACCCTCTTGTACTCGTTTGAGCGCATGGAAAGGGAAAGTCCGCTGTGCATAACAGCCACAGTCTCTCCGAAAAGCCCCCTGAAACGGCTGAGCGTCTGGGGAGTGAGAGATATTTCGGGAATGAGCATTATAACGTTTCTGCCCATGTTCAGCGTGTATTCTATCAGCTTTGCGAATACGGGAGTTTTTCCGCTGCCCGTAACGCCGAAAAGCAAAGCCGCAGCAGGCTTTTTCTCGGCTATCATCTGGGATATGCCCTCAAAAGCCGCCTGCTGGTAATGGTTCAGTGTTATTTTTGAGATATCGTCACGCTGCACCGCCTCGGGCGTTTTCAGCACCTCATAGTCGAAAAGCTCCGCAGCGCCGCACTTGACCATATTCTTTACCACCTGAGCCGTGCAGCCGCACATATAGCAAAGCTCCTTGACGGAAGCGCAGCCCTCACGCTCAAGTATCTGAGCGGCGGCAGTCTGCTTTGGGGTGAGCTTTATACTGCCCTGTGCATATGCGTCGGTAAGGCGCACCATGCTTACGGTGTCGTCCTTCACCCTCTGCTTTGCAATGTCGGTTTCCTCAACAAAACCGCCCGAAACAAGCTCGTTTGCAAGGGTAAGGTCGGAGGAAAGGATCATATCCAGCTCATCGCCGTCCTCCGCCTCGGCTGCGGACATATAAAGCCCCAGCGCCTTATCGGAGACCTGATCTTTCTTCGGCTTTTTTGCACCCAGGCGGTACTTGCTCACAAAGTTCACGCCAAGTCCCGGCGGGATAAGGGCACGGAACGCCTCAAAATAGGTGCAGAACACCGTATCTTTGAGCCACATGAGCAGCTCCAGCTGTTCTTCACCGATAACAGGCTCGCTGTCGATAACGGAGCTTATCTCCTTGCAGCCCTTGCCGTCGGAGACCTCCATACCCACCACGATGCCCGTCCTGCGGCGGTTTCCTCTGCCGAAAGGGACTATGACCCTTTTTCCAACAGAGACTTTGCCCTCAAGCTCAGGCGGAACGATGTAGCTGTAGGCAATGTCGAAAGCGTCATTTGTGCCGCTGACGCCCACCAGTGCAGTAATGCAGTCCACTTGGCTCAGACTGTGCCCTCTGTGGATTTGCCGGGTCTTACAGCAGGATCCTCAACGATAGAGAACTTGTGAGCCGCAAACTCGTCAACAGCAGTCTTAACAGGCTTTTCTTCAAGTATCTGATTGTTCTCGCTAAGCTCGTCAGCGATCTCTCTTGCACGCTTTGCAACGCCGATAACTACAGAATAGCAGCTTTCACCGTGAGTAGCGATCTGATTCATAGCAGGTCTTAACATAATAAATTACCTCCAAAATTATTTGTTTAATATTTCATCTATTGTTTCGGAAGAACGCTTTACGGTCATTTTCTCAGCCTTTACGACTGCAAGAAAATCAGCCACAGCGTCATCCAGATCGTCGTTGACTATGATATAATCATAATTGTGAGCCTTTTCTATCTCGCCCGCAGCCTCGCCCACACGCTTGTCTATGACCTCGGGAGTTTCGGTGCCACGCTTTTCAAGGCGGTGGCGGAGGGTTCCCAACGATGGAGGGAGAATGAACACGAACACAGCATCGGGGCATTTTTCCTTGATCTTCATAGCGCCCTGCACTTCAATTTCAAGTATAACGTCCTTGCCCTCTTCAAGCTTGTCGAAAACAGCCTTGCGGGGAGTGCCGTAGTAGTTGCCGCAGTAGCAGGCGTGCTCAAGCATACCGTCTTCAGCAATGAGCTTCTCGAAGCCCTCCTTGGTGAGAAAATGGTAGTTCACGCCGTCAACCTCGCCCTCTCTTGGGGAACGGGTGGTAGCGGATACGGAATAGTAGAAATTATCATTTTTGAGCACCTGTGCAAGAATAGTGCCCTTTCCGCAGCCTGACGGTGCGGAAACAACAATTAAAAGTCCTTTTGACATTTTAATGTTCCTTTCGGTGTGTATTTTAAGAGAATATGTTACTCCTCTTCCTCATCTTCCTCCGTGTCCTCGGCACGGCCGGAAATGGACGCAGGCGATGAAGCGGAGAGGATAACATGGTCGCTGTCCATAACAAGAACGGACTTGGTCTTTCTGCCGTAGGTGGCGTCAATGAGCATTCCTCTGTCACGGGCGTCCTGGATTATGCGCTTTATGGGCGCTGATTCGGGACTTACCACTGCCACAAGGCGTGAAGCCGAAACGGCATTTCCGTAGCCGATGGGAATAAGCTGCATATCTGTTCCTCCGTCCGTTATTCTATGTTCTGAATCTGCTCTCTTATCTTTTCAATCTCGGATTTAAGATCGACAACAAGCTTAGTAATGGCGATATCCTGTGCCTTGGAGCCGATAGTGTTTGCCTCACGGTTGAACTCCTGGATAAGGAAATCAAGCTTCCTGCCCACAGGCTCGCTGAGACTGAGCATATCGTTCAGCTGCTTCAGATGGCTCTTCAGGCGGACAGTCTCCTCTGCAACGGCAGTCTTATCTGCAAAAATGGCAGCCTCGGTAACTATCCTCTGCTCATCAATATTCTTGTCGGCAAGCACCTCGCATAAACGTGCGTAGAGCTTGTTTCTGTAGCTTTCTGCGGAAATGGGGGAAAGTCTTTCTATCTCGAACACCATTTCTTCAATAGCGTCCGCTCTTTCAAGGACGTCCTCCTTCATCTTCTCGCCCTCGGTCTCACGCATCTTGATGAAGCAGTCGGAAGCCTTGTCGGCAACGGTCTTTACATCATTCCAGATGACCTCTTCATCCTCGGCAGTTTTTCTGACGGAAAAGATATCGGGCAGGCGGATAAGCTTTGAAAGAGTCAGGTCATCGGTAAGACCAAGCTCTTCGTTGGCGCTTCTGAGAGCATCAACATAGCCCTTGGCAACGCTCTTGTTGACCTCGATAAGCGCATCGCTTGTCTCCACAGCGGTGACAGTAACACTCACCTCCACCTTTCCACGGGATATCTTTCCGCTTATGTAGCTCTTGAGTTTTTCCTCAAGGTAGCCGTAAGCTCTGGGAACACGGGCGGAAAATTCAAAATAGCGGTGATTTACGGAGCGGATCTCAACAATAATGTCTCTGCCGCTGATAATTTCCTCGGCTCTGCCGAAGCCTGTCATGCTCTTTATCATTGTAAATACTCCCTGAATCATTTATTTTTACGAACAGGTGCGAACCTATAGGCACGCACACGTACATTATGCCATAACTTATTTTATTATAGCACACTTTACGGCGTAAATCAAGCGAATACGAAAAAATATAATGGTTTTCGGTAAGTAAACAAATTGTGAATGCAGAAATTTCATTTCACTCTATATACAAAAACGGCTGCATCAAGTGATACAGCCGTATATATCAGGATATTGTCCTGCCCTTGGACTTTTTCTTTTTGCCCTCGATGGGAGCTTCCTCGCCGCCCTTGTCAAGGAACACAGCGTCCTCGGCATCAAGGGGCTTGAGATAGTCATACTCAGGATTATCCTGACCCTTTTCCGCATAGAACGGATCTATAACGTACTTCTGGATAAGAGGATAGCTGTTGAAGATGACCACAAATCCCATAAAGCTCAGCGCCCACACGGGCACAAGGATAAGCGTCAGAGGACTTACCACCGTTCCGACAACGATTATCGCTGTGATAAGGAACAGGATAAGCAGTGTGATTATATTCTTTTTAAGCCCGAGACAGGTAAGGAAAAAGGAATTTTTGATGATATTCTTGAATGAAAGCTCTGTGGCAACTATCATGGGGAATGCGTAAAAATTCATCATAAGTACCGTCAGCGCAAAGCTTACGGATATCACGCACAGAACATAGTAGATGGTTCCGCTGCCGCCCGACTGCGCCGCTGCCTTAGCCATGGCAGGATACACGTTCAGTGCGCATATGAGCGACACTCCGAACGCCACGTCGATAAGTCCAGCAGGGAGAGATTTCTTCCAGTTCTGGGAGAAGCCCTTCCAGAACTCGTGCCAGATGAACGTATCCTTATCCAGCTGATAGCACCGCAGCACCTTTGTCATGCCCGCTATGGCAGGACCAATGGTAACAACAGGGATACAGAACACAAAGGTCAGGAGACTCAGCTTGATAAGCTTCCAGAATCTTCCGAAATACATTTCCCAGAACAGGAAAAACGGTTTCTTTTTTGGGGCATTTTTGGATATGCCCGAGCCTGCTTTTTCATAGTCGGCTCCGAAGCCTAAGAATGACAATGACTACACTTCCTTAAATATTTTATTCCCCGTTTGATACTAAGCGCCAATTAAAAGCCGGTTTTGTTGGTGCTTGGTTTAAAGCACTGCTGCCATAAGTCCACGCATCGCAGCTGCGGCGATGCCGGTAAGCAATATCAGCGCAAATTTTGCAAGATAAAGCCGCAGGCTGCCCTCGTCTGAGGCTTCGCCCGAAGCTCCGAATGACCTGCCCGAAATGTAGGAGGACATTCTTATATTTTCCCTAGCCCCAAAAATGACCGTTACCATGCTCACAGCCTCAAAGGGAAAAATGTTCAGAGCAGCGCAGACATCTCCGCTTTTCATTGCGCAGGCAGCATATGCAGCCAGATACCCTGTGCCAAGCCCTTTAAAAAAGCACAGTATATATCCCATAGGCTGACCCACAGCGGAAAGTCCGCCGAAAAAGAACAGCAGAACGTATATCCCCACAGAGCAAAGGCTTGTCACAAAGGCGGACACAAAGCCGCCCCCGGCATTTACCTCCCCGCCGCTGTAGGTATATGCTCCAACAAACACCCCTGCCGCCGCAATAACTGTCAGCAGCATATAAAGCCGTCTGCCGGGGGACATCTCCCTTTCGGCAGGCAGTTCACGGGTCATGCGGCGCACTCTGTACCGCCGTCTTTTCTGAACATTTACGGTCATATTATCAATCGTCCTTTGTTTTGTATTTGCAGTATTGCTTATACAAAGCTTATGCGGACGACCGCAATAAAATTACTTTATTTTGAAAGCTCGTATGCTCTCTTTGTGCATCTCTCGCAGCAGTCCTTGACAACATCGGTAAGCTTGCCCTGATACAGTCCGTCAAGACCTGCAAGGGTGGTTCCTCCGGGAGAGGATACCATTTTGATAAGCTCGTCAATGGTCTTGCCCGACTCGGTCATCATCTTTGCGGAGCCGATAAGGGACTTTGCAAACAGCCTGAGAGCAGCGTCGCCGTCAATGCCGTTTTCCTTAGCGTAGTCGATAAAGCCCTTGGCATACAGATAGATGAATGCAGGAGAGCTGCCGTTGATTGCGATGATCTCCTTCATCTTGTCCATGGGAACTACCTCAGCGATACCGCCTGTGGAGAAGATGCTCTTTACCACCTCAAATTCCTCGTCGGTGGTGTAGGTTCCCTTTGCAAGAGCGGTTGCGCCCTCGCCCAGCAGGAAAGGAGTATTGGGCATTACGATAACGGTATGCACCTTGTCCTTTGTGGTCTTCATGATGTACTCTTCCGTGATGCCTGCTGCGATGGATACGACGACCGTATCCTCCTTAACGTGATCGGCAAGCTTGGGGAGAACGGAATCAAACACCTGAGGTTTTATTGCAAGGAACACATATTTGCACTTGTCGCATATCTCGCCCTCGGAGGAAACTGCCTTTACGCCCTGCTTTTCAAGCTCGGCAAGCTTTGCAGCGTCGAGGTCGTATGCGTATATTTCCGCTTCTGACTTGTATGCTGCGGCAATTCCTCTGATAATGGCGCCGCCCATATTTCCAGTGCCGAGAAAACCAACTTTTATCATAAGTCAAGCTCCTTTTTATTTTGCCTGCCCGTACTGCGACCGCACTCTGCAATACGCTGCCTGAGCCGCAGGCACCGTCATAGACAGAAGTGCCACGTCAATGGGGAACTGTCCCAGATTTTTCACAACTCTCGGGAGTATCCAAACAAAGAATCCGTTCATCATGGTCTCGTTTGCTCCAAGAAGAGTAAAATCGGGATTTACGTAGAGTGTGTATATAAAGTACGAATTAAGGCATATGTTGCAGATGAGTATTACCGAAAATCTTGCCAGTGCAACTCTGAGAATATCGCTCCACTGGGGCTTAATGGTCTGCTTGTAAAGGAATATGCCGTAGATGATGCCCGAAAGAATGACCACCAGCGCCAGCTCTATGCTGTAGCCTCTTGCCGACTTGTTGTCGATAAGGAAGCCGATAAGGTCAAGGGCAAATGTGGACATTCCGCACACCACGGGGCCATAAAGCAGTCCGATAAGGCTTATGGGTATGCAGGTGAACACTATTCTGAGATCCGGTGTTACCTGTATCGCCAGCGAGCGGATAGCTATCGCCATTGCAAGCAGCATACCTGTTGTGGCGATAGTCCTCAGATTTTTCAGTGATTTTGCCGACTCGGCAAATAAATTAAAAAAGCTTTTCATTATAGAACCTCCTTAAAATAATGCGCAGCTCTCTTGCCTTGTGCATTATATCTGAGGAGAATGAAAAGCTCCTTTTGTATAATGCATTCAGCGGGATGCGATGACTGTACCGCATTTCCGCTTTTCAGCGGAAAATTTCGTCCCCGACACAACTCCCCGTTGTCGGGACACTGCGGTGCCTGTATTCAGGCTCCAAACGCACAGTCATCTACTCTGTAATGCGTGATTTTTTTAGAATGTGATCTCGTTGCAGACTCTGTAAAGCTCAGTATCAAAGGGCTTCTTCATAGCAAGAGCTTCCTGGATATCAACGTCGATGATCTTGTTATCCTTCATGCCTACGACTCTGTTTGTAGCGCCGCTGTCGATAAGCTCAACAGCACGGTAGCCCATCTGGCTTGCAGCAACTCTGTCTCTCAGGGTAGGCATACCGCCTCTCTGAACGTGACCGAGAACTGTAAGTCTGGTCTCAATGCCTGTAAGCTCCTGGATTCCCTTGGTGATGCCCTCAGAGTTGTTAACGCCCTCGGCAACAACAACGATGAAGTGCTCCTTCTGAGCCTCATGTGCCTTCTTGATCTTTTCTGCGATAGCATTCATATCATAAGGCATCTCGGGAGTGATGCAGGCAATAGCACCTGAAGCGATGGCAACGTTAAGAGCGATCCAGCCTGCATTTCTGCCCATTACCTCAACAACAGAGCATCTGTCGTGGGACTGGCTGGTGTCTCTCAGCTTGTCGATCATTTCCATAGCGGTGTTCATTGCAGTATCGTAGCCAATAGTGTACTCGGTACACTGGATATCGTTATCAATGGTTCCGGGGAGACCTATGCAACGGATATTGCCCAGACGGGAAAGATCTGCAGCGCCTCTGAATGAACCGTCGCCGCCGATTACAACAAGACCTTCCATATTAAGGCTCTTGCACTTTTCAGCAGCCTTGAGAATATATTCCTCTTGCTTGAATTCGAGACATCTTGCGGTGTAAAGGATAGTGCCGCCTCTCTGAATGATATCTGAAACGTCACGGCAGCTGAGTTCAACGCATTCGCCATGAAGCAGACCGTTGTAACCTCTCTGGATACCGATAACTCTGTATCCCTTGTTGATAGCAGCTCTTGTTACGGCTCTTACAGCCGCATTCATTCCGGGAGCGTCGCCTCCGCTTGTTAATACGCCAATAGCCTTCTGCATAATTCTTTCCTCCGATTTTTTATAATCAGCGGCAATATGCTTTAACAAAGCCCTGCCGCCTTTCAGACAAAAATATAGAAAACGTTTTACGTTCCTCTACTATTTTACACATATCGCCCCTCTTTGTCAAGGGGGGAATGCTTATTTTCTGTAAACTTTCACAACATTAAAGCGCTGACGCACACCCAGCTGTGCTAAATCACAACCGAAAGCGCCGTATTTTCCGTTCCCGCAGCCTCAGACAGCTCCTCTATCAGCTCCGCCGATATGCTGCAGGTCTTTATCTTCCTGTGGGCAATGGTTCGGCTGATGTCGGAAAACCTGAACAGCACGGGCGAGCTGCCTTGGTGCTTTCGCAGGATATCGGTGCAGGCGGAGATTATATCCCCGTCGGTGCTTTTGCACCTGATAAACAGCTTGCCGCCGCATACCTTCTTTGTAAACTCCTCCTCCGAAAGTATCCTGTCCGCCAGAATTTTCATTCCGCCGTCCCTTGAGGGCGAAAGCCTGCCCTCGATGTAAACACGCCTGCCGCTTTCAAGCAATGGCTTTGCGGTCACATATACCGACGGGAACACTACGCACTCACATTCGCCGCTCATATCCTCCACGGAAAGGAAAGCCATCTCGCCGCTTTTGGCAGCGTGCTTTTTCACCCCCGTAAGAGTGCATACGAAAGCGGTCTTTGTACCCTCTTTAAGCTTCATCGCCGATGCGATATCGGGCATGCGCATCGCCTGAGCCAGTGTGCGCATATTTTTTAGAGGGTGCCCCGAAATGTAAATGCCCAGTATCTCCTTTTCCATTTCCAGCAGCTCGGAGGAACTGAACTCATCGCTTTTGGGGAGGGTGCTTTCAATATCCGCCGCAGAGCTTCCGCTGTCGGACATTCCGAAAAAGTCCAGCTGACCCTCGATAGTGCCCCTTGAATAATCGGCGCAGGCATTTGCGATAAGGTCATAGTTTTCAAGCATCTGCCGCCTGTTAAGGGCAAAGCCGTCCAGCGCCCCGCATTTTATAAGGCTCTCGGCACATCTGCGGCTGAAATCATGACCGTTCATTCGTTTTACAAGGTCGGTGAGGCTCACGTATCTGCCGTTTTTCTCACGCTCTTCTATTATCTCGCTTATCATTCCCCTGCCGAGATTTTTCGCCGCCAGCAGTGAAAAGCGAATGCCGTCCTCTGCGGCGGTAAAGCCCATATCGCTTTCGTTGATGTCTGGGCGGAGTATCTTCACCCCATGCCTGCCGCACTCGGAGATATATTCCATGAGCTTGCCCGTATATTCCGTAAAGGCGGACATAAGCGCCGCCATATATTCCTTATAGAAGTGGCATTTTAGGTACGCCGTTCGGTATGCCACCACCGAATAAGCCGCCGCATGGGACTTGTTGAAAGCATAGGAAGCAAAGCCCGCCATCTCGCCGAAAACGTCCTGAGCCACCTTTTCGGGCACGTTGTTCTTCACCGCTCCCGCAATGAAGATATCCCGCTCCTTTTCCATAACATCGTGCTTTTTCTTTGCCATGGCACGGCGCACAAGGTCGGCTCTGCCATAGGAATAGCCCGCCATTTTGCGGCAAATCTCCATTACCTGCTCCTGATAAACTATGCAGCCGCAGGTAACGTCCAGGATATCCTTTAAAATGGGGTGAGCATAGGTTATCTTTTCGGGGTGACGGCGGTTTTCAAGGTACTTTGGAATGCTGTCCATAGGTCCGGGACGGTAAAGCGACAATGCCGCCGTCAGATCCTCTATCGAACGGGGTCTGAGCTTCATCAGAAGGCTTGTCATGCCGCCGCTTTCAAACTGGAACACGCCCGACGTATCCCCTGCGGAAAGCATCGCAAAGGTCTCGGTATCATCATCGGGGACTTTTCTTATATCAAAGTCGGGGATATGCTTCCTTACCGCCTTTTCGCAGTCATGGATAATGGTAAGGTTGCGAAGCCCCAGAAAGTCCATTTTGAGCAGTCCCACGCTTTCAAGGGCTGTCATGGTGTATTGTGTGGCAACCACGCCGTCACGGCACACCAGCGGAACATAATCGCTGACGGGAGCATCGCATATAACAACTCCCGCCGCATGAGTGGAGGTGTTTCGGGGCATTCCCTCAATAGAGCGTGCCGTGTCTATAAGCTCATGCACCTTCATATCGGTCTCGTAAAGACTTTTAAGCTCCGCAGAACCATCAAGCGCCTTGTCAAGAGTCATATGCAGCGACTGTGGGATAAGCTTTGAAACTGTGTCTCCCACGCTGTAAGGCAGGTCGGACACACGGGCAATATCACGTATGGCAGCCTTTGCCGCCATGGTTCCGAAAGTAACTATCTGCGCCACTCTGTCGCTGCCGTACCGCCTGATAACATAGTCAATGACCTCCTGCCGCCTTTCGTAACAGAAGTCGATATCAAAGTCAGGCATGGAAACTCTTTCGGGGTTTAGGAAACGCTCAAACAGCAGGTTGTATCTGATAGGGTCAATGTCCGTGATGCCAATGCAGTACGCCGCAAGGGAGCCTGCTCCCGAACCACGTCCCGGGCCTACGGGGATATCCTTGCTTTTGGCGTATGCGATAAAATCCCACACAATAAGATAGTAGTCGGTGTAGCCCATCCTGACCACCACGTCCAGCTCATATTCCAGCCGTTCTTTTATCTCGGTGGTGATGTTATCATAGCGCTTTTTAAGCCCCATATGGCACATATTCCTGAAAAAAGTCTCATTATCTGCGCCAATCTGCTTCTGTTTTTCGGAAAGGTCAAAGCGTGGGAGCTTCAGCTTGCCGAACTCCATTTCAAAGGAGCACATCTCCGCAATTTTTGCAGTATTCGCCACAGCATCGGGTCTGCCTCGGAAAAGGGGAAGCATCTCTTCCTCGCTTTTAAGGTAAAATTCATCGTTGGGAAAGGCAATGTTCAGCCTGTCCGCCAGAGTGGTATTGGTCTGGATAGCAAGCAAGACCCTCTGCACCCTTGCATCTTCCCTGCGCACATAATGAGCGTCATTTGTGGCGGCAAGGGGGATATTGGTCTGCGCCGAAAGCCTGTAAAGGGCAGGGAGAATTTTTGCGTCCTCAGGAGTGGAATGGTTCTGCACTTCAATATAATAGTTGCCTGCGCCGAAAATATCGTTGTATAAAAGAGCTGTCTGCTTTGCCTTTTCAAAGTCGCCCTCGGCAATATGCCTTGGCACTTCTCCCGCAATGCAGCCCGACAGGCATATAAGCCCCTCGGAATATTCCCTGAGAAGCTCAAGGTCAACCCTCGGCTTGCTGTAAAAGCCCTCGGTATAGCCGAGGGACACCATTTTTATAAGATTTTTGTAGCCCTTTTCATTTTTGCACAGCAGGATAAGATGATACGGGTGGGAATCCAGCCCGAAATCCTTGTCAAACCTTGTTCTGCGGGCAACATACACCTCGCAGCCGATGATAGGCTTTATCCCTTGAGCTTTGCACTCGTTGTAGAAATCCACAGCCGCAAACATATTTCCGTGGTCTGTTACCGCAAGGGCAGTCTGCCCCATTTCCTTTGCACGGCTCACCATATCCTTTATGCGGCAGGCGCCGTCAAGCAGGCTGTATTCGCTGTGAACATGAAGATTTACAAACATATGACAGCTCCTTTCCCGTAATTATCGCATATAATTGCCGCATAAAATCAGTGACCCATGATATTATCCCCGAAAGGCGCAGGGCATATTATATCGGCGATATAATATCCGTCCTCACGGGGGATATCCATTTCTTCAAAAGGGTCAAACATATAAAACCGCCGCCACGTCTCGGAAGAGGGATAAACATCTGCGCTGCCGATATCCGCAAGCTTCTTTTGGATATCCATAGGTACATTTGTGCGCACAATAAAAAGCAGCTGATTTTCCGTGTGATTGCCCGTTCCGCTTGTGTTGCCCGTGTAAACAAAGCTGTCGCAAATCTCTCCGCCCATATCGCTTATAAGCTTTTCCGCCCTGTCCGCACGGATATGCCCGTCCGCAATGTTCACAGCTGCGCCGACAAAGGGCAGTGCGCATATTATCAGAAAAACACACCCTAACACAATTCCCGTTATCCTTGCAGCCTTTTTCATGTCATTACTCCCGAAATTATTCTTTTCCTGCCTTGCTCCTGTCCTCACGTATCTGGTCGGCTATCTCCATAAGCTTTTTGAGCCTGTGATTTGCCCCCGAACGTCCCACAGGCTTGTCAAGCATTTCTCCCAGCTCTTTCAGCGAAACATCGGGATTTTCCAGCCGCAGCTCCGCCATGTTCCGAAGCTCGGGGGTAAGGCTCTCAAGTCCCTCGGTGTTCATTATGTACTCAATGTCCTCTATCTGCTTCTCGGAAGCTTTGAGGGTCCGCTCGATGTTTGCCGCATCGCAGTTTGCTATGCGGTTCGCCTTGTTGCGCACGTCTTTGAGAATTTTCACGTTCATCAGCTCGATGGAGGATTTTGTGGCACCCATGAGGGTAAGCATATCCTCTATATCCTCGCTGCCCTTGAAATACAGCACATAAAGCCCTTTGCGCTCCACGTATTTTGACATTATGCCCAGCCGTTCCAGCAGTTTTTTCAGATCGGTGCAAAGCTCCTCAAAGGGCACGGCAAATTCAAGATGATACTCCTTTATCGGCTCGGTAACGCTTCCGCATGAAATGAACGCCCCTGCAAGGAACGCAAAGACGTTGTTATTGTCTATGATATCCTCCTGAATGCGGTGTATGAGCTTGCTGGAGGATATCCTGAAACGGAATATCAGCTCTTCCCTGTCAGGCTCGGCAGGAACTGTAAGGCTGTAGAGCGATGAGCCGTTTTTCTTTTTGGTCTCGTTTATGGCAACAGTGCCGCTCCTGCCGATTATCTTGTCGGAAAGCCTTGAAAACATATCCGCCGCCAGGCGGTTCTCTGTCTGGAACTGTATCTCCTCCGCACTGAAGCGGCGGCAGAAGAGCAACATTCCGTAAAGGCAGGCATATTCCTTGTCACGGTCGGTTATAACAGAGCAAAGCTCCTCTTTTACGCTTTGTGAAAATGACATCTTATCCCTCTTTCATTGCTTCCAAATTACAGCTTTCCGACCTCGATATCCCTGTGGCACACTCTTGATTTAACGCCCTTGTCATCAAGATAATGATAGATATTTTCCGCAAAGGTAACGCTTCTGTGCTTTCCGCCGGTGCAGCCGAATGCGATGACAAGAGAGGTCTTTCCCTCGTGGCGGTACAAGGGGAGAAGGAAGTCGATAAGGTCTTTGAGCTTTTTGTCAAGCTCCTTGGAGCTGTCAAAGCTCATAACATAGTCTCTTACGCAGCTTTCAAGCCCTGTGTGCTTTTTAAGCTCGGGGATATAAAAGGGGTTTGGCAGGCATCTCACGTCAAAAACAAGGTCAGCCTCACGGCAGTTTCCGTACTTGAAGCCGAAGGACATTACCTTGACGGACATTCTGTCGTCGGGATTATCCATAAAAAGGTCGAAAATAGTCTCTCTCAGCTGGGCAATGGTCATGTCGGAGGTGTCTATGGTGTAGTCGGAAGCCTCCCTGATGTGGGAAAGTATGCCTCTTTCCATGGTTATAGCCTTTTGCAGGCTGCCGTGGGACTGTTCGTCCAGCGGGTGACGGCGGCGTGTCTCCTTATAGCGCTTGATAAGTACCTCGTCCGATGCGTCAAGGAAAAGCACCTTTACTTCAAGTCCCGATTTTCTGAGATAATCAAGGCTGCTGTCCAGCTCATAGAAAAGCTCACCGCCACGGATATCGGTAACTATAGCCACCTTGCTCATATGTCCGTGGGATTTTACGCAGATATCCGCAAATTTCGGTATAAGCTGGGGAGGGATATTATCTATGCAGTAGTAGCCGATATCCTCAAGAGCGTTCACCGCACCCGATTTGCCTGAGCCTGAAAGACCCGTAACTATCAAAAAATTCATAATATCCTCCATTCCGCCTGTTTATGCAGGGCATATGTTTATGCCGGACATAAACGACATAACTATATCATTATATAAGATTACCACAAATCGGCTAAGAAATCAACAGGACAGGGCAAGTTATTTTTGAACATTAAAAATAGCGTTTTCACCTGAGTTTCACCGTATTAACGTATCACTCTCATAAATTTTATAACAAATTGGCGTAATATTCACAAAAAAATAATAATTTGATATCCTATATTAAATGAATATTGAAAAGAAAAGGTATATAATTTTTTTATATAGTCTTTTTTTGATGAATTTTGTAATTTTTGTTATTTTTACGGGAGAAAATGAGATGGAGATTTTAAAGCAGCGAATTTTAAAGGACGGCGTTGTAAAAGAGGGAAACGTCCTTAAAGTGGATAAGTTCCTCAATCACCAGATGGACGTTAAGCTTTTTAACGACATCGGCGAGGAATTTGCAAGGCGTTTTGCGGGTCTGGGCGTAAACAAGATACTTACCATCGAGGCTTCGGGTATCGGAATCGCCTGCATCGCAGCCCAGCATTTTAACAACTGTCCCATTATCTTTGCCAAAAAGACCCTCAGCCAGAACCTTGACGGTCAGATGTACATCACTCAGGTAAAGTCCTACACAAAGGGCGTTACTTATGATGTAATGGTCTCAAAGAAATACCTCGGCAAGGGCGATAAGGTCCTTATAATTGATGATTTCCTTGCAAACGGCTGCGCTCTTATGGGTCTTATACATATCGTCGAGCAGTCAGGCGCCGATCTGGTAGGCGCAGGCATCGTTATTGAAAAGGGCTTCCAGGTGGGCGGACAGACTATCCGTGACATGGGAATAAAGCTGGAATCCCTTGCAATAATAGATTCCATGGACGACGGCAAGATCGTGTTCAGAGATTAACGCAAAAGGCGTTAATATAGCTGTTATAACTGACAGCGTACAGGAAAAAAGTTTTATGGAGGAAGAAAAATGAAGAAAAACCGCTTTCTGGCACTTGCTCTCTCAGCGCTCATGTCTGCATTCGCATTCACTGCCTGCACAACAGCCGCTGACGATACAGCAAATGCAGGCACAGACGCAGCAGGCTCCGACGGAGCTGACACAGCTGCTGTTCAGACACTCACCTATGACGATGTAAAGATCGGCGTTATCCACATCGGCAACCCTGCTGACGGCTCCGGATATACATACGCTCACGATCAGGGTATCGTAGGTATGCAGCAGGAGCTTGGTCTCAGAGATGACCAGATCGTAAGAAAGAACAACGTAAGCGACAGCGACCCTGCCGCAACCGAAACAGCTATCCGTGAGTGCATCGAAGAAGGCTGCAACATCATCTTCGGCACAAGCTGGGGCTACATGGACAAGATGGAGTCTCTGGCAGCTGAGTTCCCCGACGTTTACTTCTGCCACGGCACAGGCTACAAGAACAACGGCACTAACCTCAACAACTACTTCGGCAGAATCTACCAGGCAAGATATCTTTCCGGTATCGTTGCAGGTATGAAGACCGAGTCCAACCTCATCGGCTACGTTTCCGCAATGGGCGTTGAGAACTCCGAGTGCACAGGCGGCATTGACGCTTTTGCAATGGGCGTTTATTCCGTAAATCCCGACGCTAAGGTTTATGTAAAGGTAACAAACAGCTGGTACTCCCCCACAGAGGAGACAAACGCTGCCAAGGCTCTTCTTTCCGAGGGCTGCGACGTTATCGCTCAGCACTGCGATACCCCCAACCCCCAGCTCGAAGCTGAGAGCGCAGGCAAGTGGGGCGTAGGCTACAACACCGATATGTCCAAGGACGCTCCCAAGGCTACCCTTACTTCCACTATCTGGCACTGGGACGCTTACTACACCTATCAGGTAAAGCAGATCGTTGACGGCGGCTGGACCTGCGAGAACTACTACGGCGGCATGGCTGACGGTCTCGTTGATATCTCTCCCCTCAATATGGACATCTGCACCGATGAGATGCAGGCAGCTGTTGACGCAGCAAAAGCAAAGATCATGGACGGTTCCTTCAACGTATTTGACGGCGTTATCGAAACAAACGACGGTCAGACCGTAGGCGAGGAAGGCTCCACTCTCGACGATGCAACCATCACAGGCGGCATCAACTGGTACTTCAAGACTGTTGAAGTAAAGTAATCGACAATAAAACCAAACAGAGCGGCAGGATTTATATTATATTGATTCTGCCGCCCTATTTTTATGGTATCCATGAGAAAACGGCAGCTGATACCGCCGCTTTCTGATGAATATCAAACTGAAAAGGAAAGGAAGATCATATGAGCGGGAATGAGATCGCCGTAAAATGCAGCGGGATAACCAAGACCTTCGGCGGCGTTGTGGCAAACGACGATATAAATCTCGAAGTAAAATACGGCGAGATACTGGCTCTTCTGGGCGAGAACGGCTCGGGCAAAACAACTCTTATGAATATGCTCTCGGGCATCTATCACCCCGACAAGGGCACCATAGCCATTTCGGGCAAAACTGTTGCCATAAATTCACCCAAGGACTCCATTGCACTGGGAATAGGCATGATACATCAGCACTTCAAGCTGGTGGAGGTGTTCACCGCAGCGGACAACATCGTTGCAGGCACAAAGGGCAGCCTTAAAGGCAAGGGAGCTGTAAGGGACGAGATAAACAAGATATCCGAACAGCTGGGGCTGGAAGTTGACCCCGACAAAAAGGTATATAATATGTCCGTCAGCGAAAAGCAGACGGTGGAGATACTTAAAGTCCTTTACAGAGGCGCAAAAATACTTATCCTTGACGAGCCTACCGCCGTGCTTACCCCTCAGGAAACGGAAAAGCTCTTCGCTATCCTTAAAAAGATGAAAGCTCAGGGCTGTGCCATTATCATCATCACCCACAAGCTGGACGAGGTAATGGAGATATCCGACAGAGTTACCATTCTCCGCAAGGGAAAGAGCGTTGAAACGGTGCAGACCGCCGAAAGCAGTGAGAAAAAGCTCACCGAGCTTATGGTGGGCAAGCCGGTTGACCTTTCCATCGAGCGCCCCGAGCCTGAGAATGTAACACCCATACTCAATGTAGTTGACCTGACGGTAAAGAACTCCGAGGGAAGCATCGCCCTCAACGACGTAAGCTTTGTCATCAACAGGGGCGAGATACTGGGCGTTGCAGGCATCGCAGGCAGCGGTCAGAAGGAGCTTTGCGAGACTATCGCAGGTCTCCGGAAGATAGAAAAGGGCGCTGTGCTTTATAACAAGGAAAACATCATCGGCAAAACTCCCAAGCAGATAATAGAGCTTGGCATAAGCATGAGCTTTATCCCCGAGGACCGTCTGGGAATGGGTCTGGTGGCTTCCGCAGGAATGACGGACAATATGCTTCTGAAAACCTATAAAAAAGGAAAGTTCTGCTTTGTGGACAGAAAGCCTGCAAGAGCGCTCTCCAAGGAGCTTATCGACAGACTTGAGATAAAGACAGCCTCCACCGAGCAGCCCGTAAGAATGCTTTCGGGCGGAAATGTTCAGAAAGTTCTGCTGGGACGTGAGATACACAGCCAGCCCGACCTGCTCATAACCGCATATCCCGTAAGAGGTCTGGACATCAACTCCTCTTACATGATATACTCCCTGCTCAACGAGCAGAAAAAGAAAAACACTGCCGTGCTGTTCATCGGCGAGAGCCTTGACGTTCTGCTGGAGCTGTGCGACAGGATAATGGTGCTGTGCCACGGAAAGATAACGGGCATATGCGACGCAAAGAAGCTTACAAAGGAAAAGATAGGCCTTATGATGACAGGCTCAACTATGGAGGAGGTAATGGGCGATGAGTGAGGCTAAAGCCATAAAAAAAGAACCCCTTATCAGAATTGCCAAAAGAGCCGAGCGCTCCAACAGGGAAAAGCTGGTTTTAAGGCTTCTCTCCGTGCTTCTTGCCATATGCGCAGGCGGAATTTTCATTCTGATACTGGGTAAAAATCCGTTTCTTTACTACAGCAAGATGGCTGCAGGAGCATTCATAGGCAAGAACCCAAAAAATCCCATGATGCCTTTCCGTGAGACCATAAAGATAATGATACCCCTGCTCATATCCTCTCTGGGCATAACGCTGGCGTTCAAGATGAAATTCTGGAACATTGGCGCAGAGGGTCAGATAATCATGGGCGGCATATTCGCTTCATACTTTGCACTTTTCCACTATGACCTGCCCCATTATCTGCTGTTCATACTCATGTTTATAGCGGCAATGATAGGCGGCGGACTTTACGGAATGATACCCGCATTCTTTAAGGCAAAGTTTGATACAAACGAAACTCTGCTGACGCTGATGCTAAACTACATCGCCCTGTACATTATCGACTGGCTGACAAAGGGCGCTTGGCAGGATCCCGAATCAAAGGGCTATCCCAAGATAGCGACCTTTGACAAAAACGCTTGGCTTGACTCGCTGGTCGGCATTCAGATCGGCTGGGTAATAGGTCTTGTGCTGGCGGCAGTTATATTCGTATATCTCCGATACACCAAGCAGGGCTATGAGATAATGGTAGTTTCCGACAGCCACGCCACTGCAAGATACGCCGGCATGAACCCCGGAAAGATAACCATTAGAACAATGTTCCTCAGCGGCGCTGTCTGCGGAATCGCAGGCATGGTGCAGGCGTGCGGAACAGAACATACCCTTTCCAGATCGGTCGCAGGCGGCGTGGGCTTTACAGCAATCATCGTTGCATGGCTTGCAAATCTCAGCCCAGTGGGCATCGTGATAGTTTCCTTTCTCTTTGCAGTGCTCCAGAAGGGAAGCACGGTAGTTTCCTCCGAATTTAATCTGTCACCCTACTGTTCACCCGTATTGCAGGGAATAATCCTGTTCTTCGTGCTGGGCTGCGAGTTCTTTATCAGATATAAATTCATCTTCCGTCATAAGGAGGAAAAGTGATATGGAAAGACTTATTGCATTTCTTGCTCATGCGGTATATATGGGCACTCCCCTGCTTTTCGGCACTGTGGGTGAGATACAGAACGAGAAGTCGGGCCACCTTAACCTGGGCGTTGAGGGCATTATGGCTATGGGAGCCTGCGCAGGCTTTATGACTGCCTACAAAACGGGCAGCCTTGTGCTGGCGCTGATAATGGCTTTTATTGTCGGAATGGCAGTTTCGCTAATCTACGCATTCCTTACCATCACCATGATGGCAAACCAGAACGTTACGGGTCTTACCCTTACCATTTTCGGCACAGGTCTTTCAAACTTCATCGGCGAGCAGATGATAACCGCTTCGGAAACAGGAAACCTGAAGCTGCCCGAAAATGTATCGGCAGCGCTGAAAAACATTAAGATTCCTCTGCTTGGCGATATCCCCGTGCTGGGCGGTGTGCTTTTCAACCAGAACATATTCACATATATCAGCATCGTAATTGCGATAATCATGTTTATCTACCTGAACAAGACAAAAACAGGTCTTAACCTGAGGACCATTGGCGAAAGTCCCGCAGTTGCGGACGCTGTGGGAATAAACGTTGTGAAGTACAAGTACATCAACGTGCTTATCGGCGGCGGAATATGCGGCATCGGCGGAGCGTTCTGCTCAATGGTAATAAACGGCGGCGTTTGGATGGCAAACAGCGTAAACGGACTGGGCTGGATAGCCGTTGCACTGGTAATATTCGCAGTATGGAACCCCGCAAAGGCAATATACGGTGCATACATCTTCGGCGCATTTATGGTGCTGAAATATTACTTCCCCAAAGACCTGGGATTTACCGTTCCCGAATCATTCTTTGATATGCTCCCCTACCTTGTAACGGCGCTGGTGCTTATCATCACCTCCGTAAAGAAGTCCAAGGAGCGTTCACAGCCTGCTTCCTGCGGCGTGAACTATTTCCGTGAGGAAAGATAAATATAAACAGCAAACCGCCGTATCGGATCTTTCCGATACGGCGGCATTTTTATTTATCCAAGCCCTTCTGCACATAAGGCGTTTTAAGAAATCTGTGGTAAAAGATAAATCCGACTGTGGTTGTGATGATCTCCGTAACAGGGAATGTGAGCCAGAACCTTTCCAGTCCGAACCGTGAGAAAATATATCCCAGCGGAACGAACAGAATGACCGTCCTTATAACTGTCAGCAGCGAGCTTTTCACGCTGCTTCCCACCGCCTGAAAGAACACGGGGAAAATAAGCGACGTTACCATGGGGATAAAGCTTATGCCGATTATCCTGAGCCCGAATGTTCCTATCGCCACCACCTGCTCGTCAGAACTGAACACCCTCAGCAGCTGCTCGGGGATAACTGCAAAACATAATGTTCCCAGCGACATAAGCGCTATGCCGAATATGACCGAGGCGGACAATGTCTTTTTGCAGCGCTCGATATTGTGCGCCGCATAGTTGAAGCTTATGACAGGCACTATGCAGGTCTGCATTGCTCCCAGGGGGATAAAGAAGAAGGTCTGCCACTTGTAGTAAAGTCCCAGCGCTGTGACTGCCTGATCCGAAAAGCCTGAAAGTATGAGGTTAAGTCCAAGAATATAGAACGTGTATGCGGACTGCATAAGGATATTCGGCGTGCCCAGAGCGAATATGCGCTTTATGTATGCAGGGTATTTTCTCCTGTCGGGAGACCTGCGGAAGCCTTTTTTCATGACCACCAGCGCTGCAGCTATCTGACCCGCAACTGTGGCGGCAGCCGCTCCCGATATGCCCATTTTGGGAAGCCCGAACATTCCGAAAATAAGCAGAGGGTCAAGGATAATGTTGGTGATCGCACCTATTATCTGCGCCGCCATAGGCGTTTTCATATCGCCGTGAGCTTGCAGGATCTTTGTCCACACGCTTTCAAGGAAAAGCCCGAAGCTGAACACGCACACTATCCTGCCGTATGCGATAACATCGGCAATGACCGCAGGCGAGTCGGTGGACATTTTTGCATATGCGGGCATTATTGCATAGCACACAGCGGCAAACAGCAGCCACATCACCACAGCCAGCGGAGTTCCCACTCCCGCATACTCGTCGGCTTCCTTTGTTCCGCCCGTGCCAAGCTTTGCTGCCATGGCGGTGTTTATTCCCACGCCCGTTCCCACGGCAAAGGCTATCATCAGCAGCTGTATGGGATAGATTATTGAAAGGGCGGTAAGTCCCGAATCGGAAGCCCTGCCAACGAAAAAGCTGTCAACTATGTTATAAAGCGCCTGAATAAGCTGCGCCAGCATTACAGGCGGAGCAAGCTTCAGCAGAACTTTGCTTATCTTCTCCTTGCCAAACAGTTCGTTTGTATCCATTTTATGACCATTCCTTTCGGAAATAATATGCAGCTTTAATATAATATCACATCAGCATAAATATTTCAAGCTGTGCCGACGCTGCTTGATGTGAACTTTATTCAATTAAAATCCCTGCAAATCATTGACATCAATGTTACAATAGTGTTATAATCATTAAAAGACATTTTGGGGGTAATTATGGCTATCATAGGAATTGATCTGGGAACTACAAACAGCCTTGCCGTATGCTACAGGAACGAAAAGGCTGAGATTATAAAAAACAGTCTGGGAGATAACTATCTTCCCTCTGTTGTCAGCATTGACGACAATGGCGAGATACTTGTGGGCAGGGTGGCAAAGGAGCGGCTTATATCCCACCCCAGTGCCACAGCGGCAGAGTTCAAGCGGATAATGGGTCTGCGCCAGACCGTAACTCTCAGCGGACGGAGCTTCTCTCCCGAGGAGCTGTCCTCCCTTGTGCTGCGCAGGATAAAGGAAGATGCGGAAGCCTATCTGGGCGAGCCTGTGACCGAGGCTGTCATCAGCGTGCCCGCATATTTTGACGATAACTGCCGAACCGCCACCAAGCTTGCCGCAAAGCTTTCCGGCATTTATGTTGAAAGGCTGGTAAATGAGCCATCCGCCGCAGCGCTTGCCTATCAGGCACGCCACGGCTTCGGGGACGGCACATATATGATAGTGGATTTCGGCGGAGGCACCCTTGATATCTCCATAGTCGATTCCTTTGACAGCGTTATGGAGATACTTGCCGTTGCAGGCGACAATCATCTGGGCGGTAAGGACTTTAACGAAGCCATTGCCTACTACTTCTGCAAGGAAAACGGCATTGACATGAACACCCTCTCCCCCGATGACAAGGCGATAGTATATAGGCTGGCAGAGGAATGCAAAATATCCCTTACCACCCAGCCAATGGCAATGATGATAGCAAACATCGGCGGCAAGCAGCTTTCGCTGACCCTTGACAACAACAAGCTCATAGAGGTCTGCTCCGCAGTGTTTGAAAGAGTGGCATCGCCTGTAAGAAAAGCGCTCCACGACAGCCGTCTCAGTATTGATGATATCGACGATATAATACTTGTGGGCGGCTCATGCAAAATGCCCACAGTCAGGGCGTTCATCGAAAAGATAACAGGCAAGCGCCCCTGTACAGATATCGACCCGGATACTGCCATTGCTCAGGGAGCAGGCATTTTTGCAGGCATAAAGGACAGAAACGACAAGCTGAAAGACATTATCCTCACCGATATCTGCCCCTTTTCCCTGGGAACGGACGTTCTTGACATACAGAGCCGTGAATCGGTAATGGACTTCATCATCGACCGCAACTCTCCCCTGCCCACCAGCCGTGAGCATATCTACAGCGCCGTGAACGACGGTCAGACCGTGTCAAAGTTCAAGTTCTATCAGGGCGAGAGCCGTGTGCCCTCACGCAACCTGTACATAGGCGAGCTTTGTGTAAAGCACCCGCCTGCACGAAAGCATCAGCCCACCTGCACCGCCCGCATGACCTATGACATCAACGGGATACTTGTGGTCGATGTCACCACTTTAGCGGATAATAAGCACTACAGCCACGTAATGCTCAGCAGTTCCAACAATATGAGCGATGAGGAGATAAACGCCGCCCTCAAGAAAATGGAAACTCTTAAAATAAGCCCTGCGGACAAGGAAGAGAACCGCCTGCTCATTGCCCGTGCCGAGCGCATTTATGAGGAAGCTCTGCCCGAGGAGCGCTATATAATAGACAATGCTCTGGGCAGCTTCAAGGCAGCACTTAATATGCAGAACAACCGCCGCATTCACGAAGCTGCGGAGGATCTGACCGCTCTTCTGGACAATCTGGAATACTGATATGTGGAATATACTTGGAATTGAGCCTACAAAGGACATAAGGGAGATAAAGCGTGCCTATGCCCGCCTTGCAAAGCAGTACAATCCCGAGGAACACCCCGAGGAGTTCAAGAGGATTTTTGACGCTTACAAGTCCGCCTCTGCCCTGGCAAGATCGGTAAATGAGCGCCGCAGCGATCCTATCGTTACGATCACAGCAGCTGCTACCGAAGCGAAAGAACAACAAGAACCGTTACAGCATGAACAGCATGAGCAGTCCCAACAGCCTGAGTTCAACTTCACCTCCGTGGATATTTTCCCCGACTTTGAGATAACTCCACAGCTGGCTCAGGAAAAGTTTTTGCAGAACATGGCTCTCATACTTTCCGACAAAAACAAGCGTGACGATATCTCCTGCTGGAAATGGCTGCTGGGAAAGCCCACATTTCTGTCCGTATGCGATGACAAGGGCTTCAGAAAAAAGGCTCAGAAGCTGCTTGACAAGGAGCTTCTTGCGCCGAATGTATCATCATACATTGCAAGCAGATTCAGCCGTGGCTCACGGGCTTTGCCGCAGAAAAAGGGCGACAAATGGGCGGTTTACATCTCCCACAGCGGCAAAAAGCCCCCGGAAAGCTACAAGGTGCCAAGCTATATGGGCGGCCCAAGCCTGCTTCATCGCACCGCTCCGCAGCTTATGACCATGGTTATCATATCTTTGATATTCTTTGCTCTTGTACTGGCAGGCAGCCTGTTACAGCAGTATTTTTCATAAGGCAAAACTAACGAAAGGCATTTACATATAAATGTGGAATATACTTGGAATTGAACCTACAAAGGACATAAAAGCCATAAAAGCGGCTTACGCAAAGCTTGCAAAGCAGTACAATCCCGAAGAACACCCCGAGGAGTTCAAGCGGATATTTGACGCTTACAAGTCTGCCTGCGCATATGCACGTTCGAAGAACACGCCAGAGCCGCAGAAGCCCGACACCACCCAAGAGGGTCTGAACCTTTCCTTTGCACCAAAACAGGAGCCGTCTCAGTCAGAGGAAAACGGGCAGGAAAATGCCTTTGATTTCTCCAATGTAAATGATAGCGCAAAGCCTCAGCCGCAAAGGGAAGATAAAAAAGAGGATAATGCCCTTGACTTTTCCTCTGTAGATGAAGCACCAAAGCCTGACGCCGACGATGAAGAAATCGACGGCTTTGATTTCAGCTCCCTTGACCCCGAAAAGCTCAATCAGACAGATGAAGAGCGCATGGAAGCTATGCGGAAGTTCTATCTTGAAAAGATACGCCGCATGGTAATGAAAAAATCCACTGCCGACAATTATCAGCTGTGGTACGAGCTGCTGAACAGCCACGACTTTTCCCGTCTGGCAGCAGATGAGGACTTCCGCCTGGAAGCCACCTCGCTGCTTTACCGCACCACATACACCAAGGAAGTGGCAAACCTTATCGCCTACTGCTTCGGTCACGGCGCTTCATACATCTGCGTCAACTCCATTTCCAACGAGTGGCAGGTTCGGCTGATAACACCTAAGGCATCACGCCGCCGCACACGCTTTATATCCGAAAGCCCCTCAAATATGCCCAAATGGGTGGGCGTTGCAGCCGTCATCATAGCTATCATGCTGTTTATCGTCTGGCCCATGTCTATACTCGCCTCGGACAACAGCTCATCGAACAGAATGCCTGAATACACTCCGCAGGAGCAGGCACATGACCCTGACGAATATCTTATCGACGCATTTGTAGATGCCGCCAACGACCATTCCTATGACCTTGAAACCCTTTACCCCATGTGCGTGGGCAAGTGGGAAAATGAGCAGGGATATATCATCATTGACGAAAGCTACGGCTATGCGCTGTGTTTCAACGGCGACACCGCCGCAGGCTCCGTTTCCGCCGTTCCCGCCGAAAAGGGCACAACGGTTTATGCCAGCCTTACATCGGATAATCCAAAATATGACGGCACCCTGCTCGGCATAGTTTTAATTTCAAAGGACGGCAAAAGTCTTTCCGTCATATTCCCGGACAAAACCACCACCGTTATGTATAAGGCTGATGAAGCGGAAACGGAAGTGACCGCCGCACAGACCGAAGAGACGCAGGCGGAAACCTCACAGACGGAAGACGAGGGAATATCCGAAAGCTATGATATCGACGGCTTTTCCGTAACAGTCACTGCCTACAAGAATAAGTCCTACACCGATATAGACATGACAAACACAAGCGATAACCCATGTCTCAGCGCTCCAAAGGTGCTTTATGAAAATCGCTTCTTTGAGGACTGCACCGAAGCAATGCTCTACTACCCCAGCGGAATGTGCGAAAGGGTGCCGATAAACGACGGCATACCCGACACCCAGAACAACGAGGTCTATCTCCCCGTGCTGTGGGAAGACACTGACAAGTACAGGCAGGACGACATCACAAGTCTCAGGCGGGTCGAGCCGGGCGAAACCATGAGCGCCCGCTGCATTTTTGAGAAATAATATCAAACAGGGCTGCTGCGGATATACCGTAACAGCCCTGTTTCTTGCATTATTACTTTTTTCAATGAGATACTTTTGATGATCTTATACTAATCACCAATAAAACTATAGACAAAAAATCATCGCATAATCCATATACGCAAGATTATGCTCAATTTTTTGTATAGTTTTTAATTGGTGCTTAGTATTACAAATACCAAACTTACAATCAAAACGATAGCCTCCACAACCGGCATTACCACCCATAAGCTGCTGCCGCCGAATAATATGGGGAATGTAATGATGGCAATGCTGCTGAGCAGGATATTCCTGAGCAGTGATATGCACAATGATCTTTGAACGCTTAAAACTGATTAGTATAAGTCCATAGCTATTCCTCCAAAAAATAAAGCCAGATAAGAATAACATCTTATCTGGCTCATGATGATCATGTCCATCCGGGAATCTCACTTAAAAAGTGAAACACCTTGCAAGGTGCTTGTATGCACCGTCCGAGTTTGCTAAGTATAGCAAATGATATTTGCAATGTCAATATTTATATTCACGACTTATTTTTTGACTGTTAGTGTGTCTTTGTGCAAAATCACGGCGGCGAACCGCCTATTTACCCGAACATCATCTCGCCAAACTTTATGGCATATTCGTTCCAGAAAGTCATATCATGACCGCCCTTGCTTTCAAGATATATGTGCTTTGCGCCTATGCTGTCAAGGAACGAATGGAACTGCCTGTTTTCAGCCAGAAGAAAGTCCTCCGTTCCGCAGGCCATGAATATCTCGGGAAGCCTGCCGCTTTTGTGAAGTCTTTCCGCCAGCACCTCGGGATTGTTGTCGCTTTGTTCCACGGTATCAAGGTCGCCGAAGCAGCTGCGGTAATAGTCATAATTGGCAACGCCGTTGTTCTCCCCCTCTTTCATGTGTGCGATCCGGTGCACTATCAGCGCAGAGGAAAGAGCTGTGACCTTGCCGAAATTATCGGAATACGCAAACGCCGTGTGAAGTGCGCCGAAGCCGCCCATGGAAAGCCCCATTATATATGTCTCACCGGCGCTCATTGCCAGACCGAAGGTCTTTCGCACATATCTTACCAGCTCATCACCCACATAGGTGCAGAACTTCCGCCCTGTGGCAGCTCCGTTCAGCCAGAAGGAATTCTCGCCGCTGGGCATGACCACGGCAAAATTATACTTCTCCGCCACCCATGTCGGCATCCAGTTGAAAGCCTTATCCGTGTAGCCATGGAGCAGAAAAAGAGTTTTCATTTTCCGCTTTGAATACTCCGTTTCCTCCCGTGGGATATCCGCACGAAAATCATTCGGGATATACATTTTAAAAGTAACGCTGCGCATCAGCGAATTTGAAAAGAAGTCTATTGAAATATCAGCCATAAAAAAGCCCCCTTTTCAAATATTATACGTTATTATAATACCTTTGTAAAGAACATTAAAGAAAAAATCCCCTTATTTGCCTTATAATAAATAGAAAATTATTATATAAGGAGTTATGTAAAATGAAGGATCTGTCGATCTACACAAATGATTTTATAAACTATTGCAGGCTGCACAAGGGGCTTAGCGCCAAAACACTGCGGGCATATTCCATTGACCTGAACCAGCTGTGGGAACGCACCCACGGCGACCTGAGCAAAGCATCTATCTGCCGGTACATATCCCATCTTCACAAAAGCTATAAGCCCCGAACCTGCCGCCGAAAGATCGCCGTTATCAAGGCTTTTGTGCATTTTCTGCTTATAGACGACATCATAGACAGCAACCCCTTTGACAAAATAGACGCATCATTCCGTGAACCGTCGCTGCTGCCGAGGACGATACCGCTGAGCATCATAAACGGCATTCTCAAAGCGGCGTACAACGAACGCAAGCTTGCCAAAACCGCCTATTCGGACAAAATGTGCCTGCGTGACATCGCCATTCTGGAAATGCTCTTTGCCACAGGCGCAAGGGTGTCGGAAATGTGCTCCCTTACTCCCGATGACATTGATCTGGAGTACCATTCCGTCAGGATATTCGGCAAAGGCTCAAAAGAGCGCATAGTGCAGATAGAAAATACAGACGTGCTGGAGATTCTCAGGGAATACAGCAGCGCATTCAGCTCGGATATCACATTCTCGGGATATTTCTTTGTAAACAGGCTCCACAGGCGGCTTTCCGAGCAGTCCGTGCGGGAGATAATAAACAAATACGCCCTTTTGTGCCGTGAGGACATACACATCACACCCCATATGTTCAGGCATTCCTTTGCCACGCTTCTGCTGGAGGAGGACGTGGATATCCGCTACATACAGCGGCTTCTTGGGCACAGCTCCATCACCACCACCCAGATATACACCCACGTTGCCATGTCAAAACAGCGTGAGATACTTTCCGCCAAGCACCCGAGGAATAAGATAGATATTTGACCCGATCTGCTCCCCCATACAGTGCCAAACCCTGATTTTTTTATTGCTATTTCAGCCCCTATATGTTATAATAATAAATAATGTCATTTTATAAATATACTTCTCAGAAAGGAACGATAATATATTATGAACGACGGATTTGTAAGATGCGGCAGTGCTGTGCCCGATATCAAGGTGGCAGACTGCGCCTTCAATGCCGAAAAGATAATCGAAAAGGTTCGTGAAGCTGCCGAAAACGGCTGTTCGGTGCTGGTTTTCCCCGAGCTTTGCATCACAGGCTACACCTGCGGAGACCTTTTCCTCTCCGAAACACTGAAAAACGGCGCTGCTGCTGCGCTCAAAACCATACTTGCCGCCACAGCCGAGCTTGATATACTTTTCATTGTCGGACTTCCCGTCCCCCACCTCAACAGGCTCTATAACTGCGCCGCAGTGTGCTGCAAGGGCAGGCTGCTGGGTCTTGTCCCCAAGCGCAATATCCCCAACTACTCCGAATTTTACGAGGCAAGGCATTTTTCCCGCTGGGAAATGGGCCGGGGCGAAAATGACTGTGTTAATATTGATATGGGTCTGGGCTATACCGTCCCCATGGGCGAACTTATCTTCTCATGCCAAAACTTCCCACAGCTTATGATAGCTGCTGAGATATGCGAGGACCTGTGGGTACCCGATCCCCCCTCGGTAACGCTGTCAGAGGGCGGCGCTGTTATCATCTGCAATCCCTCCGCTTCCGATGAGGTCATAGGCAAAAAGGAATACCGCCGTGACCTGGTAAGAATGCAGAGTGCAAGGCTTGTGGGCGGATATATCTACACCGACTGCGGCTTCGGTGAGTCAACCCAGGACATGGTCTTTTCGGGTCACTGCCTTATCTGCGAGAACGGCTCCGTTCTTTCCGAGAAAAGGACATTCAGCGGCAGCGGCATCATTTACGCCGACCTTGACCTTGAACGTCTGGCAAGCGAGCGCAGAAAGATGACTACCTACGGAAATTCCGCAGAATATAAGCTCCCCCTTATCACTTTCAGCATGGATATCCCCGAAAATAAGGAGATAAAGCGTTTTTACGCACCAATGCCCTTTGTCCCCGCAGACAAGGCAGACCTTTCCGCACGCTGCGAGGAGATCCTCACCATGCAGGCAACAGGACTTGCCACACGCCTTAGGCACATCGGCTGCAAGACCTGCGTTATCGGTCTTTCGGGCGGACTGGACTCCACTCTTGCTCTTATCGTCACTGTTCACGCCTTTGATATGCTCTCCCTTGACCGCAAGGGCATAATCGCCGTGACCATGCCATGCTTCGGCACCACAAAGCGCACCAAGAGCAATGCGCTTATCCTGGCGGAAGCCTATGGCGCTTCTATCCGTGAGATAGATATTACAAAGTCCGTAAGGCAGCATTTTGAGGATATCGGTCAGGAGGAAAGCGTTCACGACGTTACCTACGAAAACTGCCAGGCAAGAGAGCGCACTCAGGTGATAATGGATATCGCCAACAAATCAGGCGGCATAGTTATCGGCACCGGAGACCTTTCCGAGCTGGCGCTGGGCTGGGCTACCTACAACGGCGACCATATGTCCATGTACGGCGTTAACTGCTCTATCCCCAAGACCCTTGTTCGCCATCTGGTGGCATATGAGGCGCAGATGTCGGAGGGTCAGCTTTCCGAGGTGCTTCGTGATATCCTTGACACCCCCGTTTCCCCCGAGCTGCTCCCCCCCTCCGAGGACGGCACGATTTCACAGAAAACAGAGGATATCGTAGGTCCCTACGAGCTGCACGATTTCTTCCTTTACTACACCGTCCGCATGGGCTTTACCCCCAAGAAAATATTCCGCATTGCAAAATGCGCCTTTGCAGGCAGATATGACGATGCTACTATCCTCAAATGGCTCAGGACATTCACATGGAGATTTTTCTCCCAGCAGTTCAAGCGCTCCTGTCTCCCCGACGGTCCCAAAGTGGGAAGCGTTACGCTTTCACCCCGTGGTGACTGGCGTATGCCCTCCGACGCATCGGCTGCCCTCTGGCTCGCCCAGCTGGACGAGCTGAAATCAAAGATAAACTGAAAGGCGGTGCTATGATGAAGCTCAATGAAATAGTTCTGCGATACCTTAAAGGTCAGAAAAAGCATACGGTGCTGACTGTCCTTGCCATAATCGTTTCAGTTGCGTTCATGACCATAATCCTGTCCGCAGTTTCGGTTTACCGTGCGGCTTCGCTGAATATCTCCCGTGAGACCAACGGCACATATCATATAGTATTCAACGGTCTGGACAAGCAGCAGCTCATTGATATCCGCAGCATGGATATTTTTGAAAAAACTGAGATATACAGCATTTCCTCCTATTCGAGCAGCGTTGATATGGACTTCGTTAAAATGGCGGAGGACAACGCAAAGGTGGAATATCTGCTGGTGAACGGTCTGCCTGTTGATGATAACTTTCTGAGGCTCAACGCCGATGACTGCGACCTGCTGCCCCCCTCCATGCGCACTGTGACCGGCGGACGGCTTCCCGAAAAGGACGGCGAGCTTGTTATCAACAGTGCCAACGCCGAGCAGTGGGGATACCCCGAAATAGGCAGCACCGTCAATGCGGAGCTGTTTGTCTGCGGCGTTAAAACGGGAGCTGAAACTCCTGCGGGCACGCCTATGATACTGGCTGAGAATTTCGACATCACAGAGATAAGGGAGATTTCCTTTACCGTTGTGGGCTACAGCGACACTATAAATATGGTAAGCTACAACGATACTCAGCTCAAATCCTACAACTATCTTTCGGACAATCTTGTTGCCCGCTTCTCCGACAGCGCCAATGACTTTTACTGGGATATGGACAGGTCATTTTCCGCTCTGGGCTACGAGATAGATGACTTTGACTACGGCATGAATCAGGAGCTGCTTAACATGGAGGGCAGAGGCGTTACCGCCCGTTTCTCCCAGGCGCTTTCCTTTGCTGTGGAATATCTGGTAGTACTGTTCTTCATGTTCTGCATAAGAATGGTAATAGACAACTCATTTGAGCTGGCTTCAAAGGAGCGCATAAAGCAGTTCGGTCTGCTCAAAGCCGTGGGTGCTTCCAAAAAGCAGGTGTTCTCCCTTGTAATGTGGGAGGCATTTTATCTGGCAGTCCCCGGCGTTATCCTTGGTATCTTTGCAGGTCTGGGCAGCTCGGCAGCTATATTCTCCGCAGTAAAGAACCTGCCCTATCTCCACGATGTTTCCCTTGATTACGACCTGGCTTCCATGCTGGAATTTGATATCAAGCCTTATGTTTATATCTCCTCGGCTATTATCGGCTTCCTGTGGGTGTTCGTTTCGGCAATATCCACGGGTATGCGCTCCATCAAGGCTTCCCCTGTAGATGCAATGAGAGCCGCTGCCAAGAAAGAGAAGATAAAGCCATCACGCCACGGCTCGGGAATCGAGCAGGGTCACGGCTTTATCGGCGCATACTCCGCACTCAGCGCAAAGCGCAACAAAAAGCGCTATATCATCACGCTGGTATCAATGGTAATGAGTATCGTGCTTTTCACCGTGTTCTCCTACGGAATTGAGATCGCAACGGGCAATCTGCAGAATGAGTTCGATGTTAAGCGTATGCCTTATGACTACACCGCAAACCTCAGCGTTACCGACCCTCAGACCGTTTATGAAAGAGCGGAGCTGATGAAGCAGTCGGGATATTTCTCCGATGTTCAGTATGACACTCACCTGTCGCTGTTCGGCATGACATCTTCCGCAGGCATTGACGACGGCACGGAGCTTTCAAAGAGCGAGACTGTTTTCATCGACATTCACCCCGTAAACCGTGAGACATATGAAAAATACATTCAGTCCGATGTAAGCTACGATGATCTTTCAAACGGTCAGCTCATGCTTTGCAGCGGAATGTACTCCACCGCAGGAAAGCTGCTTTATACCGTTTACAGCAGTGCCCCCGAAAGCATCTCCGCCGCTCCCTTTGTGGATTACAAAGTAGATCTCCTTGACGAGCGCAGCTTTGATACGGCAGGCATCTACACCACCGACAACAGGGTATATCGCTCTACAGACGGCCGTATTTCCGCTGTTATGGCAGAGGAAAGCTACAATGAGCTTTTCGCTCAGTGCGGTGCAGACTCGGGCACATCATCAATAGCCGTTTCCGACGGCAGCGAGATAATAGTTTACAGCAGAACTATCTCGGCAAATGCAGCAGTCGGCATGGAAGAGCAGGCAGAGGTTTATATGAACAACCACTTCTACAATTCCTACAGCAACAACCTCTCCGATATGAACCTTTCCTACGCACTGCTCAGCATGATAAAAACAGCAGGCTATGCGGTGATAGTGCTTATCGCCCTCATTGCCCTTATCAACGTGGTAAATATCATCTCCTCCAACGTTACGGGCAGAACTTCCGAGCTTGCAATGCTCCGTGCCTGCGGAATGTCCAAAAAGCAGCTGAACAGGCTTATGCTCACCGAAAGCCTTTTCTATGCGGTAATGGCAGGCATCGCCTCACTTCTGATTACCGAGCTTGCTATTTTGGTGATACAGATACCCTTTATGACCCATTTCCACGACCTGGATATGGACGATCTGGGCTTTGCATTCTCCTATCTTGCCCCCATAAAGTACATCGTTATCGCAACGGCTGTGTCCTATCTGGCGGCAGCTGTATCCTCCGTTATCCCAGGCTCGCACATAGCAAAGGCACCTATCGTTGAAAGCATTGAAAGCGCAGAAATATAAGGAGCGGCAATGAACGAATTTGATAACATTTATCACACCGATGAATACCGCCGCTTCATGGTACAAAAAGAGGAAAACATATCCGACCTGTGCCGTGAAGAGCTGACTATCCCCCTTGACCTCGGCTACAGCCTGTGGTGCGGAGAATATGCCCACCGAACCGACAACGGCCGCTCATACAGATGCAGGCTGTTTTCCCCCGAGGGCAAAATGATCTATGGCTACACATTTTATTACAGCAGCTTTCATGAGACTGCGGTACAGGTGTTATCCGCTCCCGAGGGACTGTACTTTTTCTATACCGAGGGGCTTTACGGCTACAGCGTGCTGCGGCTTTCCGATATGGAACAAATGCACTATGTCCCCCGTGGCAATTCGGGTGAGTCATTTATCATCACCGACCTGCACTATTGCAGCGAAAACCGAATTGCGGCAGCAGGCGGCTGCTTCTGGGCATATCCGTATGATGTGGCACTTATCGACCTATCAGAGCCCATGAAAGAGCCTGAGAAGATGACCACGCTCTTCCCTATAGTAAATCCCGAGCATGATTATGACAGGTTTGAGGATATCGACTTTGTTCGCTGGGAAAAGGGCGGCAGGCTCATTGTCCGCACCGATACGGGCGAAGAATTTGCCTTTAATACTAACGACCTGAGAAAATTTATGGATTAAAATAGGATTAAAATGCTAAAAAACCATTGCTATTTTGTGTAACTTATGATATCATAATAATTGTTAAGAAAAACAAACGCCCCGTTATTATCTGACGGAGCATCATGACGAAAGGATTATGTTTTATGTGGACAGTTTCAATGCTTAAAGAGAACGCAAAAGCGGCACTGAAAAACTTTTACTGGCCTGCTTTTCTCGTTTCTCTCATCTTTATCCTGCTGACAGGCACAGGTTCAAGCAGCTCGGGAGGCGGCTCCTCAGATGAGTTCATAAACGAGTATTACAATAACTACAGCAATTCATCCGACAGCAGCTACGACTATGGCGATTACAGCAGCGACGATGATTATGATGATTATGATGATTATGATTACAGCTACGACTACGATGATGATATCGACAGCTCATTCTCTCAGGACGATTATGAGCAGATATTCAACGATATGTTCTCGGGCTTCGGCGATATGCTGGGCGATACCAGTGTCTCGGCAATAATATCTGTAGCTATCGCAGTGGTAATCATTGTAATGATAGTTACGCTGGCTTACAACATCTTCTTTGCAAATCCCCTTACAGTCGGCTACAACAATTTCTTCCTCAACGCACGCACGGGAAATGCTGGCGTGGGCGAGCTCTTCTCCCAGTTTAAGCATGGTCATTACATGGCAACCGTAAAGAATATGTTCTTCCTCAAGCTTAGACTTTTCCTCTGGTCGCTGCTGGTTCTTATCCCTATCGGCATCGGAGTTCTGATCTTTGCAAAATCCGACAGCAGAGATATAATGGGATCGCTTGTTCTTTCAATTCTTATAGTTGTTCCCCTGTATTTTGTGGCACTTATCCCTCAGATAATAAAGAAGTACGAGTACTTTCTTGTTCCCTACATAACCGCAGAAAACCCCAACATCACCCCCAACCGTGCCCTTGAGATAAGCTCTAAGACAATGAAGGGCGAGAAAATGCACTGCTTCGGTCTCCAGATGTCCTTTATCGGCTGGCTTATCCTCGGCGGACTGGCAGGAAGCATCTTTACTGCGTTCCTCGGCGTTCTGCTTGGCAGCGCTGCCACCGCAGCGGGAATGGCTCTCATTTACCCCTATCTTTACGCAACACTTGCAGAGTTCTACTGCTGCATGAAGGAAAAGGCTATTGCAACAGGCATTTCTTCCAGAGATGAGCTTGACGGACTGTACGGCCGTGCCGCAAACGCACAGCCTTTCGGTCAGCCCATGGGCTACTCCGATCATCAGGGCTACGAGCCATATCAACCCACTGCTCCCTCTCAGCCTGCTGACAACAGACTTTTCGGTGAGTCAAAAAGAGACGATAATGATGACAACTACAACGGACCTGAGATAAAGTAACACCTGAATAAGATACAATGGCTGCTGCGGTAATGCGGCAGCTTTTGTTTTTTCAGTAACACGCATTTTCTATTGGAGGCTATTTGATGATAAAAGATATTATTATTAGCCACGAAGCCGCTATGTGGGAAGCTGCAAGACGCTGTGACAGCTCCGCTTTTCTTGAGGTCGTAAGCGGATCTGCGGTCATGGTATGCGGCGGATCCAAATGCACCGGTGCTGACTACGCCCGCATCATAAGCGAATTTGACTGCAAGTCCTACAAAATATCCGATTTTGAGGTCATCGCTCAAAGCAATGATATTGTTCAAGTTCACTACATCATTGAAACAGTGGCTGAAAAGCCTGAAAATCAGGATCTTGCAGGCAGGTTCCACATCACCTCCACATGGAAAAAGGGGGACAAATGGAAGCTTATTTTCAACATGGATTCAAGGATATATGAATAAATGCAAAAAAACGCACGGTTGAAGTTAAAAGTTCAACCGTGCGTTTTTTTATCAATATCTTTTGCCTTTGAGCTTACAATATTCCTCGAACACTTTCAGGCAATCTTCCCTCTGCTCACATTCCAGCGGGATAATTTCCATGCCGTTTTTCAGTGCGGTGTAGAAATCCTCGTCCCTGAAGCCTATTTCTGCGGTGTCGTGAGCGGTGCAGCCGTAAACTATGCGGCTGATATTTGCCCACATTGCTGCGCTCAGGCACATGGGGCAGGGGTAAGCGGTGGTATAAAGCGTACAACCGCTCAGGTCGTGGCTGCCGATATTTTTGCAGGCATCTCTTATTGCCGCAACCTCGCCGTGCATTGTTGGGTCATGGTCGGCAAGCACTCGGTTGTGACCTTTTCCGATCATCTCGCCGTCCCTTACGATAACGGCACCGAACGGACCGCCCTCGCCGTTTCTGATACCCTTGTAAGCCTCATCGGCTGCTATATCCATATACATCATTTATGCAGTTTCTTCTCCTCTGCGTTTATCATGCCCATAAGCTCGCTTATTGCCTGATCTGTATTTCTGCGCTTTTGAGGTGCTGCGGGCTGAGGTGCCTTGACCTCCTTAACAGCTTCCCTGACGGGCTGTTTTACTTCCGGAATTACAGTGTGCTGTGCTTCATTGTGTGAAACCGCTTCCTGAACGGGAGCTGTCGGTGCAGCTTCAACAGCTGCAGGAGCTTCCTTAGATATATTCTCACTTGCTGTCTCTGGCTTCTTATCCTTATGAAGCTCGTGACCAATAGTGAAAAATCCTGCAGACTTTCTGTCGTTTACCTGCTCTTCCTCGTCTTCAACTATCTCCTGACGCTTTATTCTGCCGCCGTAAAGCTGGTCATCAGCCTTATCAGAAAGGTAGGAATAGAAGCTGTCGGTATTGGGTGTCTTGGGCTTGGGGATAACGTGCTTGGGCTTTTCCTTTTTCTTCTCTGCCTCGGGCTTTTCAAAGGTGAAGATAGGACCGTCCTTATCTATCTCGGCAGCCTTGCCGCTGTCATCAACGGTGAGAACGCCTGCCGCCTCATCTGCCTTCTTGGCAATGGGTCTGAGCTTCGGCTCTTCATCGGCGGGGATATCGTCGCTGAACATATCCTCAAATCTGTTGTCGGAATCCTTCATTATCTCGTCCAGATCGTCCAGAGAGGAAGCGTCCTCTTCCTTGCGCTTTACGTTGATTATCCTTATCACCTGGAACACTATTATAATAAAGCTGGGGATAATGATTATCAGCATTATTCCGAAAGTAGAAGTTACAAAGCCCAGCATTGAGCCAAGGCCTGCGCTCTGGTAGATAGCCTTTGCAATAACATTATCCCCGGGTATCTTGAACGTATCCGCAGCGGGAGCTGTGTCAAACTTTACCACGTAGGAAAGCTGACCGTTCTCGTTCACTATCTGCACAACTCTGGTAAGCACCGTGGTCTCATCGACCTTGCAAAGCACCACGCTGCCCTCCTTGATATTGTCTATCTCGGAAGCCTTTGCAATTATCGCCGTGCCTGCGGGGATATCGGTCTCCATATTAACCGCCATTGTGCGGTAGAAGGTGTATCCGAAGAACTTGGGTGTGGCGCCTGTTTTGCTGAACGCAAAATAAACCACCAGCATAAAGATTATAAGCACGATAAGAACTGTTATCACTATACCCTCAATAATATTGACGGGTGAGCGCTTTTTATCAGCAGAAAATTTTTTAGCCATAATTACCTCCGAAAGCTATAATTTTTTGTCTCTTCATAATTCGATACCTTTTATCATTATAGCATATCTGTCGGCAAATTTCAAACATTTTTTCATTATTTTTGTAATTGATCTGAAAACAGGAAAATGCGCCCCTTCGGTATTACCCTATCAGAGCGCATTTCCTTGCATTGTTATTTTCAGGGATGGAGATAGCTTTTAGTCCTCTTCGTTATCCTGGAGAGCGTCGTATCCGACTTCACCGGTTCTTACACGAACAACGTCCTCAACATTGTAAACGAAAATCTTACCGTCACCGATGTGGCCGGAGTAAAGTGCCTTTCTTGCGGCTGTGATAACTGTTTCAACAGGAACCTTGCAAACCACAACATCGACCTTTACCTTAGGAAGCAGTGAGGGTTCAACAGGAGTACCTCTGTAGTACTCGGCAGCACCTCTCTGAGTACCGCAGCCAAGTACCTGTGTAACTGTGATACCTGTTACGCCGATATCTGCAAGAGATCTCTTGAGAGTCTCGAACTTATTCTGCTTGCACACAATAGAGATCTGAGTGTATTTGAGTCCGCCTTCGGGAATTGCTGCATCAGAAGCCTTGGAAGGCTTGTAGGTCTCAACGGGAACAGCTGCATTTACGGGAACAGGCTCGCCTGCTTCAGCATATGCCTCTGTATCAACTGCCATAACAAATCCGGAGTAAGAGCTTTCGATACCGTGCTCTTCGATATCCAGACCAACAACCTCTTCGTGAGCGGAAACTCTCAGACCGATAGTTGCCTTGATGATAAGGAATGTAATTGTGATAGTGATAGCTGCCCAAGCGCCTACTGTAAGAACGCCGAGAGCCTGACGGCCGAGAAGCTGGAAGCCGCCGCCGTAGAAAAGACCGTTAAGTGCTGTGAACTCATCTGCACTTGCATTTACGGGGATAGAATAGCCGGGAGCCTTAGATGTTGCGAAAAGACCAACTGCAAGAGTTCCCCAGATACCGTTAAGGCAGTGTACTGCGACCGCACCAACGGGGTCATCAATGTGGAGCTTGTAATCAAGGAACCATACACCGAAAGGAACCAGAAGTCCTGAAACGATGCCGACCATGATAGCGCCGAAGCAATCCATAACATCGCAGCCTGCGGTGATACCAACAAGACCTGCAAGGGAAGCGTTAAGGCACATTGAAACATCGGGCTTGCCGTACTTGAGCCATGTGAAGATCATGCAGACAACTGTTGCAACTGCGGGAGCAACTGTTGTGGTAAGGAATATAGATCCGAGCTGAGGGCCGCTTGTTGCAGCAGCACCGTTGAAGCCGTACCAACCGAACCAGAGAATGAAGCAGCCGAGAGCACCGATCGTCAGAGAGTGACCGGGGATAGCCTTTACCTTTACGATCTTGCCGTCCTTGTCCTTAACGAACTTGCCGATACGGGGACCAAGGAGCTTTGCGCCGATGAGAGCGGAGATACCGCCGACCATGTGGATAGCGCAGGAACCTGCAAAATCGTGGAAGCCCATCTGAGCCAGCCAGCCGCCGCCCCAGATCCAGTGAGCCTCAATGGGATAGATAAGAGCGGAGATAACGCCAGAGTAGATGCAGTAAGAAAGGAACTTTGTTCTTTCTGCCATAGCTCCCGAAACGATGGTAGCTGCTGTTGCGCAGAACACAAGGTTGAATACGAAGCCTGAGAAGTTGAAGTTATCATATGCTGTGAAAAGATCAAAACCGGGCTTGCCGATAAATCCTGCAACGTCCTCACCGAGAAGGAATCCGAAACCGATAAGAATGAACATTACTGTACCGATACAGAAGTCCATCAGGTTTTTCATGATGATGTTGCCGGCGTTCTTTGCTCTTGTAAAGCCCGTCTCAACCATTGCGAAGCCTGCCTGCATAAAGAACACCAGTGCAGCTCCTATGAGGAACCATATACCGAAGGCCTCGGCATTGACTGCCTCACTTATTGTTGATAAGATATTTGCTTCAGTCATTTTTAATCACCCTCCATTAAAACACACAACGGCACCGTAAAAATGAGTATTCCCTGACAGATACACATTTTTTCAGCGCCGTTGCTGTTTTTTTCTTTATGTCTGTATTATACTCCTTAATTCCGCCCATGTCAAGGGGTTTTTGAAAATTTATGCAATTAAATATATTTTAACTTGCATTTTAAGACTATATTATCCGTTTTATACAGTTACTTCCACAAAATTATGACATTTTATTATATTTATCATTCATTTTTGTGTATAGCCTATTTGCATATGGGCATAAAAAAAGCACCGCAGTGATGCGATGCCCTCATATTCATATAAGATGTGTGTTGACTCAGATGAGCTGTGCGTCCTTGTGTACGCCTGTGATGGAAAATACCACCCATTCCGCAATATTGGTGGCATGGTCAGCGATACGCTCCATATATTTTGCTATCATAAGCAGGTCAAGGGCGCTGTTTGCCTTGCTGCTGTCCTTGACTATCATATCGGTAAGCTCGGTCTTTACACGCAGGAAAAGATCATCTACTATGTCGTCGGACTCGATAACGCTCTTTGCAAGGGCTTCATCGTTATACACATATGCGTTTATTGCCCCTGTGAGCATCTTGACAGCTTCATCAGCCATTTTGGGTATATCCGCCAGGTCGGGCTTGTCGGGGCCTTCGTCCAGAAACAAAGCTATCTCGGAGATATCCACCGCATGGTCGCCTATGCGCTCCATATCGGTTATCATTTTAAGCGCTGCGGAAACACGTCTCAGGTCGGAAGCCACAGGCTGCTGCTGGAGGATTATTCTCAGGCAGCGGCTCTCTATCTGCTTTTCCATCTCGTCAATGTTGCAGTCAGCCTCTATCGCCTTTTTGTTAAGCTCATCATCACGGCGCACCAGTCCGTTGACAGCGGCAGTTATGGCGTTTTCAACCATTCCGCCCATGCGCACCATTTCAAGATTAAGCTCCTTGAGCTGTTCGTCAAATTGCCTTCTCAATGCCATCTTCCTTTCATTAACCGAATCTGCCTGTGATGTAGTCCTCTGTTCTCTTGTCTGTAGGCATGGAGAACAGCTTTTCGGTCTCACCGAATTCCACTATCTCGCCGTGAAGGAAAAATGCAGTCTTGTCGGAAATACGGGTGGCCTGCTGCATATTATGTGTAACTATTACGATGGTATAATCTTTTTTCAGGTCAAAGCAAAGCTCCTCTATCTTCATGGTGGAGATAGGGTCTAGGGCAGATGTAGGTTCGTCCATGAGTATTACCTCAGGCTTTACTGCCAGCGCTCTTGCAATACAAAGTCTCTGCTGCTGACCGCCTGACATTCCAAGGGCGGACTTTTTCAGTCTGTCCTTTACCTCGTCCCAGATAGATGCCTGCCTGAGGCTCTTTTCGATTATCTCATCAAGGTCAGCCTTTCTGCGGATACCGTGGGTGCGGGGGCCGTAGGCGATATTGTCATAAATGCTCATAGGGAAAGGATTGGGCTTCTGGAAAACCATGCCCACACGTCTTCTCAGCTCTGTTATCTCAATGTCCTTGTAGATGTTCTGACCGTCAAGGAGAAATTCACCCGTGATCTTGCAGCCCTCAACAAGGTCGTTCATGCGGTTGATGGATTTGAGCAGTGTGGATTTGCCGCAGCCTGAGGGGCCAATGAATGCCGTTACTTCGTTGGGTGCGATGTTAAGGCTCACATTTTTCAGGGCGTGGAAATCCCCGTAATAAAGGTCGCAGCCCGATATGCTGAGTTTATAGTCGGAAGGCTTTACAATATTTTCATTATCCATAAAATAGCTCCTAATAATTTTATCATGCTCCCTGACGGGCGGCAAATCTTCGTGCGATCATCTCTGCAATGGTGTTAAGGAGAAGAACTGTAGCCAGCAGGATAACAGCCGTTGCGGAAGCCTCACCCATGTGAAGTCCCTCTCTTGAAAGGGAGTACATATGAATGGACATGGTTCTTGCGGAGTCGAGAACGGATTCGGGTATCTTTGCCACAGTACCTGCAGTGTAGATAAGGGCAGCTGTTTCGCCCACGATACGGCCTATGGAAAGGATTATTCCCGAAAGGATACCGCTTGCAGCGGAGGGGAGAACTATTACGAACACAGTTCTCAGCTTGCCTGCTCCAAGACCGAAGCTTCCCTCACGGTAGCTGTCATCAACGGCGAGGAGAGCCTCCTCGGTGGAGCGGATTATGGTGGGAAGCACCATTATAGCCAGCGTAAATGAACCTGCCAGAATGGAATATCCCCACTTGATAGCTGTTACGAAGAAGAGCATTCCGAAAAGTCCATAGATGATGGAGGGAATGCCCGAAAGCGTCTCGGTGGCAAGTCTGATGATCTTTACCAGCTTGTTGCCTCTCTTTGCATATTCGCAGAGGTATATTGCGCAGAACACGCCCAGAGGCACTGCGATAAGCAGCGTGATGCCTACCATCTCAACGGTGGTGATGATAGAGGGCAGCATTGATACGTTTTCCGTGGTATAGTTCAGAGCGAAAAGGCTGGGTTTAAGGTAAGGTATTCCCTTTACGCACACATATCCTACCAGCGCAATGAACAGGAATATCGTAACTGCGCAGGCAAGTGTTACAAGTATCATCATTATCAGCGAAAAGGGGTGGGTCTTGTATGTTCTCAGCTTTTCCCTGAGCTTTGTCTTAAAAAGTTCGGCTTTTTCTGCCTTTGTCATAATGAGCCTCCTCAGTTCTTCTGCTTATTGAGCAGTGAGAAGCAGATATTGAGAATGAGTATGAATACGAACAGCACAACGCCTGTTCCGATAAGTGCGTCATAGTGAAGATCTGCTGCATAGCCCATTTCGGTAACGATGTTTGCTGTAAGGGTCCTTACGCCCTTGAGTATTCCCTTGGGCATTCTTGCCTGGTTGCCCGCAACCATGATAACTGCCATGGTCTCGCCGATAGCACGTCCTATGCCGAGAATAACCGAGGACATTATGCCCGATCTTGCGGCAGGGAAAATAACCGTTGCAACAGCTCTTTCGTGAGTTGCTCCCAGAGCAAGCGCACCCTCATAATAGCTGGAGGGCACTGCGTTCATGCTGCTCTCGGAAAGTCCCACAACGGTGGGAAGTATCATTATACCCAACAGCACGGAGGCTGTGAGAATGCTGTTTCCGTCTCCGCCGATATGCTGTCTTACCAGGGGAACGATAACGATCATTCCGAAGAAGCCGTAAACGATGGAGGGAATGCCTGCCAGCAGGTTTATCATGGGCTTGAACACGCCGTACAGCTTATTTGGGCAGAAGTGTGACATGAATATTGCTGTGAGAAGTCCTATGGGCACGCCCACCAGAACCGCTCCTGCGGTGATGTAGATACTGCCCAGTATCATGGGGAGTATGCCATAGCTTGCAGGCATGTCGTTGGGCTTCCACTTTTCGCCCAGCAGGAAGTCAAAAACGCCTATTTTTGAAATAGCGGGAACGCCGTTTACGAAAATAAACAGACAGATAAGTACAACTGCAAGTATGGAAACACACGCCGCAAGTAAAAATACGACGTGCATTACAATTTCAAGTATTTTATGTGATGATCTTGTTTTAGTTTCCATGCTCTTCTCTGCGGCAGTTGTCATTGCCGCCTCACTCACTGAACGTCTCCCCAGGAAGTGATCTCGCCTGTGAAAATACCCTTGATCTGATCCATAGTAATGTTATCAAGGTCGTTCCGGTTGTTTACGATAATTGCGATACCGTCCATTGCGATAGCGGTAGGAGTAAGACCAGCTTCAAGCTCGCTGTCCTTAAGGTCACGGGAAGCCATTCCGATATCGCAGGTGCCCTCGATAGCTGCCTTCATGCCGGAGGTGGAGTCGGACTGCTGAACTTCGATGGTAACATCGGGGTTAAGTGCCTTGTATGCTTCTGCAAGCTTTTCCATAACAGGTGTTACGGAGGAGGAGCCTGCTACAACGATCTTTCCGGAAGCGCCGCTTGCGGTGTAGCTCTGGGTATCGTCGGAAGGAATGTACTTGTTTGCCTCAATTACCTTCTGACCCTCGGTGCTCATGATGAAGTCGATGAAATCCCGGGACTGTGCGCTGAGGCCTTCCTTGACTGCAATGTTGAAAGGTCTTGCTACGGAGTAGGTGCCTGCCTTGATATTTTCAACGGAAGCCTCTGTGCCGTCAACGCTGAGAGCCTTTACGGTGTTGTTGAGGGAGCCGAGGGAGATGTATCCGATAGCGGACTCATTGCCTGCTACCTGTGTCATAACAACATCGGTGCTGTTTGCGATGATGGCGTCTTCTGTGGTGCGGTCAGCCTTGTTGCCGTCAGCGTCCTTTTCCTCAACGCCTGTAAGCTCAACGAAAGCGCCTCTTGTGCCGGAGCCGTCCTCACGGGAAACAACGGTGATGTCTGTAGTGAGCTTTGCTGCAGCAGCTGTTTCTGCATTTGCTGCGGAATCGGCAGCAGCAGAGGTTGTTGCAGCAGAACCGCTGTCAGTGCTTCCGCAGGCAGTTGAAGATACAGCCATGGTCATAGCCGCTGCAATATATGCGATCTTTTTTACAATAGAAGTTTTCATAATTTTCTTTCCTTTCGGGCAGCTCTTGCTGCCTATGTTATTTGTCCTTTCAGGTACAGTTATTATGATACTACCCTATTGTAAAATCCAAAACCACAGAAAAGTGAAAACAGGGTGATTTGTATTTCACTTTGATTTTACAAATATAAACAAGTCTGAACAGAAATAAAAAAATACCTGTCACCGCAATGATAACAGGTATTTTGGTATGATGTTATTCCTTTACATATTTCATTATGTCGTCGTAAATGGCTCTGTAGCCCTCTTCCTTGATGTGCATTCCCTCGATGGTGTATTCCGCTTTCAGCCTGCCCCGGTCATCTTTCAGGTTGCGGCTGATGTCGATATAGCGCTGACCGTGCCTCTCGGCCAGCTTCTTCACCTCGGCATTGGCGGCAGCTATCTTCTCATTGGTGCGTATTTTCAGGCACTCTTTCATTTCGGGAGCGGCAGCCTCGTAATTTACGGGATAATATGCCATGAGGTATATCTTCACATCGGGGACTTTTTCTATCTCGTCAAGTATCTTGCTGTAGTTGTCAATGACCTGACTTATGGGGATAGATGACCAGCTAAGGTCATTTGTGCCGATATTGATGAACACCTTTGAGGGCATAAGGTCAACAGCACACACATCTATCACTTTGAGCAGCTCGTCGGTGATAAATCCGCCAACGGCTCTGTTGTAGATAACCGTGCTGTCGTGATGCTCCTCCAGCAGCTTGTTTATGGGGAACATCTCCATAAGCGAAGAGCCTGTGAAAACTACCTGTCCTTTAAGGGCGGTCTTGTTAAGCTCTCTGTAGCGTTCTACTTTCATTTCCTTGTCTGTCATAATAATTCTCCTTGGTCTATATTATTAGAACCCGTCTTCACAAGCATATGCGCACGTCTTTTCGGCAAATTTTGCCGCAGACTGCGTTAAAAATCCTTGCCGGGCGAAAGCCCGCCTGCGGATTTTTGCCTACTCTGCAACAAAATTATGCTCGAAAATCCGCACACATTTCTTATGAAGACAGGTTCTTATACTTACAACTTAACACTAAACATCTTAACAAATCAGAATTATACCACGTCCGCAGGGAATTTGCAACCAAAACAGCTTACCCGTTTGTGAACAGTATCAGAACAGATCAAGCATACTGTCAAGATAGATCTTTTCCCTCACCCGCAGCTGATACTCGGGCTTTGTCATATAATAAAGCAGAAATTCCAGTATCAGTGCACTGCCCAGTCCCCTGCCCTCTATCTTGAAGTTGGAAAAGCCCATTGGCAGATAGATGTTCAGGATATCGTCCGTGCCGATAAATGCAGGGTTTTCCATTGCCTTTGAAAACAAATATCCGTCGGCGGAATTCGGAGCGGTGCAGATGTGGTCGGGGCAGCTTTCCCCAAGGTTCTTGCGGCACACGTTCTCGTAGCAGACTTTTCTGTCCCTGCAGCCGATATAGCAGCACTCGTTGCACAGAAATTCCGTCTTGCCCTTCTGTTCCCGTGTCATGGCACTTAGCCTGTCAAACGCCTTGTTTAAGCGAAAATCTGGCACAACATACATAAAATCATCACGCTTGGTCTCATCTTCAAACCGTGAAAAACCCGTCAGCACTTTTGTGGTGGAGGATACAAAATAAAAGCTCGGGTAATGCTTTTTAAGATATTCCATCAGCATATCCGAGCAGATGATAACTCCGCTTGCAGGCTCGCTTTCGGAAAACAACTCGCACAGAGCGTTGCATTTTCTGTCCGCAAGATGCTCTTCTCTAAGAAGCGAATTGCTGAACGTGAGCCGTGGGGAGATATGATATTCCCTCATCAGCGCCAGCACATCACGGGGGTCATGGTCGCCGAACCCCACACGTCCGCCGCCCCAGATACAGTCCGAGGGAGCGCCGTATATGGAGCCGATGTCGCACCAATCATAGAAATACTCCCTATGCTCACGATACATCGGCAGAAATGCGCTGTACAGCTCATAAAACTCAAACAGCCCCGGAAGGTGGTAATGTGCTGTGTTTTTTTGCGGGATATTCATATTGATTCACCTCGAATGTATTGGTTTTGAAATTTGCTGTTCATACAAACTAATGTTGTCAAGCCGCAAATATGTCTCTGCGAGACGGCAGCGGCGACACGCCGCCAAATTGGGATTTTGTCTCTCCATCAGACGATGAAATAAAGCTTCTGCCTGCAATCTCTAACCACTATGATCTATTTTCCGTCAATCGTAGATAAAAAATTTAGCATCATTGCATTTATCTCGTCTATCTGCTCTCCCACAAAATGAGGATGGTGCCCGCCATCCTTTACCTCATAAGCTTTTGCAGCAGGCACTTTTTCCAGTAATTCCGCACAAGTTCCAAAAGGGTCATTTTCTCCATTAATAAAAAAAACTGGACATTTTATCCCAGCCCATTCTTCCTCTGTAAGGCTCGGATGTGACTGCCAATCTGAAACTGTTTTCCTTAAATAAGTTTTCCAGTCACCTTTATGTGCTTCATAATGCCGAAGTTTCATATCTTCAATAAAATCGGTATCATTCCTGCTTATAAGACTTTCTGGCAAGAAATCCACTGCACCATCGGCTCTGGGATATGCACCTCCACCAATCGATATAAGACTTTTCACTTTTTCCGGATATTTCGCTGCCATATAATAACCTACATATGCTCCGCAACTATAGCCAATTAAATGGGCACTTTTTATTTCCAATGCGTCAAGAAAATTTGCCATATCATCTGCTATCATACGACTATTCCAATCTAAATTTTCACACATGGTACGCCCGTGACCACGAAAATCAGGGTAAAGACAACGATAATGACCTGCAAAAGGAAGAATTTGTCCCGAAAATGCTAATAAGCCTCTGCTAAAATGACTGTGTAAAAACAGAACAGTCTCCCCTTTTCCAAATTCTTCATAAAACATATTCAAATCATTTAATTTAATGTAAGGCATTTTCCTCTCCCCTTAATATATAAAATTGAATATCGCCTGAAATTATGAATTTGCAAAAATAAAAAGCAAAATAATACCATTTAAATGGCTCTTCATCAAATTCCGATTTGTCATTCACACAAATAAACGGTACAGAGCCACAAATAAGAGATTTTCCTCAAAATATCTCAGCGAGACGGCAGCGGCGACACGCCGCTCAAAGCTTCTTACCGCAATGAGAACAATACGTTCCCTTAAAAGTGATAAGCTTACCGCAGTAAGGGCATTTTTTTGACAGCTTCAGAACCGCAATGCACACAAAGAATATTGGAAAGCAAACAGCTCCGATGTATGCTTCCGTAAGAATATCATAATTTCCGCCAAATATCTTGATACCAAGCAAAGCCCAGTCCGCTGCAAAAACGAGTAAAGCAATAATTGCGATGCAAGCTATAACCTTTTTCATCTGATACCTCCGCCAAGTAAGCATTTTCCTCAAAACATATCCGTATTTACGATTATACCACACCGCCGCACATTTTTCAAGCTCAGCCGTTTTCATCATGGGTCAGCAGTTTTTTATATGCAGAGTCAATGCCGATAGCACCGAGCGGGGCGGTTATGAGTATGGCAAGCACCGCAACGGAAAGCACTATCTTGCCGCAGGGAAGCCCCATTGCCAGCGGAACGGAGCCTATAGCCGCCTGAACGGTCGCCTTGGGCAGATATGCGATGATGCAGAAAAGCCGCTCCTTAAAGCTGAGGGACGTTTTTACCAGGCAAAGCGAAACGCCTATGCCACGGAAGATGAGCGCCGCAAATATCATCGCCACCGCTGCAATGCCCGCTTCAAGAGTGTAGCGGATATCCACAGCTGCGCCTACCAGCACAAAGAGTATGACCTCCGCCGCAAGCCACAGCTTTCCGAACTTCTCCGAAAGCCTTGCCGTCACCTGCGGAACGCAGCGTATCCTTATAACGCACGCCATGCTTACCACAGCCAGCAGTCCCGAAACGGAAACTATGCCCTTGAGCCATGTCTCCACAGCCATCAGCAGGAATGACACGCCCAGAACTATTATCACCTTGACGCTGTTTCTTACGCAGTGCCTGTGGGCATATGATGTCTCAAAAAATACGCTCAGCACAAAGCCTGCGGCAGCTCCCAGAGCTATGCCCAGAACTATTGATACGGGGATATTCACAAAGCCCATGACATTTGCATGGCCGCCCTGTGCCATTCCCGAAAATGTGGAAAAAAGCACTATTACAAAGATATCATCGCAGGAAGCTCCTGCAAGAATAAGCTGAGGTATGCTTTTTTTCGTGCCGTATTTTTCGTCCATGAACCGCACCATTCTGGGCACTACTACCGCAGGCGATACCGCAGCCAGCACCGCTCCCATGACTGCCGCCTCGATGCGTGTTACCCCCAGCAGAGAGGGTGCCAGCAGGAAAAACGCCAGTATCTCGCAGCTTGCGGGAACACATGACATCATTATCGCAGGTCTGCCCACCTTTTTCAGGTCGGACAGATCAAGCGACAGCCCCGCTTTGAGCAGGATAATGATAAGCGCCATATGCCGCAGGTCCGAGGATACCGAAAGTATCGACGGGTCAAGCAGGTCAAGCACATACGGCCCCAGCACAATTCCCGTTATAAGCATACCGATTATCCCGGGCAGCTTCAGCCGCTTGCACACAGCCGCCATAAGCAGCCCCGCAAGGAAAATAAAAGCCAGTGATGTTAACATATTACTCCTCCTTAAAAACAAAAAAGCCGACAGCTTCTGCGTAATATCGCAGAAGTCATCAGCTAATAAGCGGTTTTGGTTTCCCAAGGGAGCACTTCATTCCCTTTGTTAAGTTGTATCTTGATTATACACCCTTTTTGCGGATATGTCAAGGAAAAATTTTATCCGTTAAGTGCCTCGGAAAGAGTTCTCCAGCCAAGCATAGCGCACTTTACTCTTGCGGGCATATGGGAAATGTCCCTGAGAGCGGAGGCTTCTTCAAGGCTTTCTATCTCCTCTTCCGTTGCCTCGCCCCTTATCATTCTCATGAAGATGTCGCTCTTTTTGAGTGCATCTTCCTTCTTACATCCTATTACCATTCCAAGCATGATATCAGCAGATGCCTGAGAAATGGCGCAGCCGTCGCCCACAAATGCGCCGTCGGTGATGATGTCGCCGTCGGTTTTCAGCTTAAGCTGTATCTCATCGCCGCAGCTGGGGTTTACTCCGTCAAGCACAATGTCCGCATCCGGAATGTCATGCTTGAAGTCGGGGTGCATATTGTGTTCAGTCAGTATCTCATTATAAAAGCTTCTGTTTTCCATATCCCATACGCTCCCTGACAGTCGAAAGACTGTTTATAAATTTATCTGCATCATCAAAGGTGTTGTAGAATGCAAAGCTTGCACGGACTGTTGAACGGCAGCCAAGGAAGCTGAGCAGCGGCTGTGCGCAGTGATGTCCCGCACGCACCGCAACGCCGTCGGCAGCCATTATCTCGCTTACGTCGTGAGGGTGAACATCGTCCACGGTAAAGGTGATTATCTCGCTGTGATCCTCCGCCCTGTCCGAGCCGATGATATTTATGCCCTCCATCTGCTGCATCTTCTTGAAGGTGTAAGCGGTAACGCTGCTTTCAAGCTCATGTATCTTATCAAATCCAATGCTGTTTATATACCCAATGGCAGCTTTAAGCCCTGCCGCACCTGCTGCGTTTACGGTTCCCGCCTCGAACTTGTGGGGAAGCTCCGCATAGACCGCAGATGTTCTTGTAACGGATTCTATCATCTCGCCGCCTGTAAGGAACGGAGGCATTTTATCCAGCAGCTCTTTTTTGCCGTAAAGCACGCCTATTCCCATAGGTGCATAAAGCTTGTGACCCGAGAATGCAAAGAAATCTGCTCCCAGCTCCCTTACGTTAACGGGGATATGGGGAGTGCTCTGTGCGCCGTCCACCAGCATGACAGCTCCCTTGCGGTGAGCGATCTCAGCCACCTGACGAATGGGATTTTCTCTGCCCAGCACGTTTGAAAGCTGGGTCATGGCAACTATTTTGGTCTTATCGGTGATGATATCCTCCACCTTGTTAAGGTCAACGCTGCCGTCCTTTTCGCACTCGATGAATTTCAGCACCGCACCTGTCTGACGGCATACCATCTGCCAGGGAAGCAGATTGCTGTGATGCTCCATTATGGAAACAACCACCTCGTCCCCCGCATGAACTGCGGAAAGGCCGTAGCTGTACGCCACAAGATTTATGCTCTCTGTGGTGTTGCGGGTGAAGATCATCTCCTGAGAGGACTGTGCGCCGATAAAATCACGCACAGCATCCCTTGCGCTTTCGTATGCCTCGGTAGCCGCCACGCTGAGGTCATAAATGCCTCTCAGCGGATTGGCGTTGTGCTTTTCGTAAAACTCACGCTCAGCGTCAAGAACGCACCCGGGGCGCTGAGTTGTGGCAGCGTTGTCAATATATATGGTGGGGTCCTGCATAAGCAGGGGAAAATCCGCCTTGTAATCCTTCACTGTTATCATTTTTTATTCCTCATCGGTATCTATTATTCCAAGGGCATTCTGTGCCTGCTCCGCAAATTCCTTATCGTCCGACAGACGGATAAGGCGCTTGAGAGCGGCATATGCCATTATGCGCTCAGCCTCTTCCCTGCCTATTCCACGGCTCTCGAAGTAGAAGAGCGTGTCATCGTCCAGCTCGCCGATAGTTGCGCCGTGGGAGCCTTCAACGTTCTCCTCCGAGCAGAGGATAAGGGGAACGGTCTTGTTTACCACATCGTCGCCCAGCATGATGACTGTCTCGTTCTCGCTGCCCTTTGAATCGGAAGAGCCTGTCTTGAAGTCGATAGTTCCTCTGAACACCTTTTTTGCGCTGTCCATAAGCGCACCTGCGGCATTTATCCCGCTGTGAGTGTCCTTGCCCCAGTGGTTTACGGCGATATTATAATCAATAGTCTGGGAATTTTTGCCCAGATATGCGACTTCAACATATATGGAGCTGCTGTCGCCCTCAAGCTCGGTGCGGTTATCCGAATAAATGTTGCCGTCGCCTGTCATAATTGTCATTATCTGAAATTTGCCGCCCTTGGAGCAGTTTGCAAATGTCTCGTGGCGGAGCTTTTCTGTGGGATTTAAAAGCTGTACGAGCTTTACGGAAGCATTCTTTCCGATATCAAAGCTCAGCTTCACGGCGCTGTTGCTTCTGTGCAGCTCATATACCGTAATGCTGCTGTTCTCCTCTGCGGTAAAGGAGACCTCACTGTCGCCCGCTTCCGAAAAATCCAGCCTGAAAGGCTCGTGAGCTTCGCCGCTTTTTACTGTGATGCTCTGCTTTGCGGGAGCGGTCTCTTCCCACTCCACCTCAGCGTAATTTACGCCCAGCCTGTTCCATGTGTTCACAGGCAGCTTGTTTATCTGTATCTTTTCTGACATATCAAACACCCTTTATCAGCCGATGCTGCCTTTCATTTCAAGACGGATAAGATTGTTCATCTCTACCGCATATTCCAGCGGCAGCTCCTTGGAAACATTGTCCGCAAAGCCGCTTACGATAAGCGCACGGGCATCTTCCTCGGTCATTCCTCGGCTCATAAGATAGAATATCGCATCTCCGCTTATGCTGCCGATCTTTGCCTCGTGTCCCACAGCAGCGTCCTTTGTGCGGATATCCATTGCGGGGATAGTATCCGAGCGTGACTCGGAATCCAGCATCAGTGACTGGCAGGATACGGAGGACTTTGCCTTTTTGGCGCTCTTTTCCACCACAACGCTGCTGCGGAATGTGCTTATGCCGCCGCTCTTGCTGATGGAACGTGTATTCATAAAGGAGCTTGTGTTCTTTCCGATGTGTACTACCTTTGCGCCTGTGTCAAGGTTCTGACCTGCGCCTGCAAAGGTAACGCCTGTGAACTCCATTTTGGAGTTATCGCCCTTGAGAATGCTCATGGGATAAAGGCAGCCCACATGAGAACCGAATGAGCCTGATACCCATTCAATAGTGCCGCCCTCTTCAACAAGTGCACGCTTGGTATTAAGGTTGTACATATTCTTTGACCAGTTCTCGATAGTGGAGTAGCGGAGCTTTGCGCCCTTTTTAACAAACAGCTCAACGCAGCCTGCGTGGAGGTTTGCCACATTGTACTTGGGTGCGGAGCAGCCCTCGATGAAGTGGAGGCTTGCGCCCTCGTCAACGATTATAAGGGTATGCTCAAACTGACCTGCGCCCTTTGCATTCAGTCTGAAATAGGACTGGAGGGGGATAGAAAGCTGAACGCCCTTGGGCACATACACAAATGAGCCGCCCGACCACACAGCACCGTGGAGAGCTGCAAACTTGTGGTCACGGGGAGTTACCAGCTTCATGAAATATTTCTTCACCATATCGGCATATTCGCCCTTCATGGCGCTTTCGATATCCATATAAACAACGCCCTCGGCAGCGACCTCCGCCCTTACGTTGTGATAAACAAGCTCGGAGTCATACTGAGCGCCCACGCCTGCAAGGGACTTTCTTTCCGCCTGAGGTATTCCCAGACGGTCAAAGGTGTCCTTGATATCCTTGGGCACGTTTTCCCAGTTGTTCTGCATCTTTGTGTTGGGACGGACGTATGTGGCAATGTTGTCAATGTCCAGTCCTTCAAGTGAGGGCCCCCAGTCGGGAACGGGAGTTTCGTTGTATATCTGCAAGGACTGTAATCTGAACTGCTGCATCCAGACAGGGTCGTTCTTTTCCTTGGAGAGCTTTTCGATTATTTCGGGAGTAAGACCGCTCTGCATACGGTATGCGTCGTTTTCCTCGTCCCGTATATCATATATGCTGCGGTCAATATCCGCAACCTGACTTTTTTCTTTCATGTGAGGTCATTCCTTTCCGTGGGATCAAACGCCGGCAAAGCCGTTGCTGTTTATCTCTTCAACCAGCTCTGCACCGCCGCTGCGGACAATAACGCCGTTTTCCATAACATGGGTCTCGTCAACGGTAAGTGCTTCAAGTATCCTTGTGCTGTGGGTGATGATGAGCAGTGAGCCGTGAACTCTCTCACGGAATATCTTTACGCCGTTGGAAACTGTACGTACAGCGTCAACGTCAAGGCCTGAGTCGGTCTCGTCAAGGATAGCAAGCTGAGGTTCAAGCATAAGCATCTGGAGAATTTCAGCCTTTTTCTTTTCGCCGCCCGAGAAGCCGACGTTAAGGTCACGCTCGGCATAGGACTCGTCCATATTAAGGAGTTTCATTGTCTCTGCAAGCTTCTTCTTGAAGTCCCACAGGCGGATACGGCTGCCTGTTTTCTGCTCAAGAGCGCTGCGGATAAAGGAGCTGAGTGTAACTCCGGGAACTTCCAGAGGATTCTGGAAAGAAAGGAAAATGCCCTTCCTTGCTCTTTCGTTAACGGGCATATCGGTGATGTTCTCACCGTTGAAGATTATTTCGCCCTGAGTAACGTCGTAAGCGGGATTTCCCGTTATGGCATATCCGAGAGTGGATTTGCCCGTACCGTTGGGACCCATGAGAACGTGGGTCTCGTCATGATCTATTTCAAGGTCAACGCCGTGGAGTATCTCCTTTTCGCCGATATTTGCATCGCCTACGCTTACGTGGAGATCATGTATTTCAAGCAGTTTCTTTTTCATAAGTCTGTTTCCTTTCAATTATTGGTTATCGGTATGAAAATCACCGCAGCAGCAGTGAGTTTTTTCCTTGTCGTCCAGCAGGTCTTTCAGCGTGTAGCTGTCAACATAAGCGTTGATCTGCTCTGCAAGCCCGTTCCAGAACGGAAATGTGTAGCAGGTACAGTTTCCCGTACACTTTTTGCCGTCCTTTGCAAGGCAGGCAACGGGGATAAGGTCGCCCTCGACGGCTTTGAGTATCTCCCCCACGGTGTATTCCGATGGAGAACGCACGAGCCTGTAGCCCCCCACCTTGCCGATGGAGCTTTGCACCAGCTCTTTCTTGCAAAGCTCGGTCATAATGCTTTCCAGATACTTTCTGGAAATATCCTGCCGCTGTGCAATATCCTTGAGCCTGATATTTTCATCGCCCTGCTGCTCTGCCATATCAAGCATCACACGCAGCGCATACCGCCCCTTAGACGATATCATCATAGGCACCGCTCCTTTCACAGCAAAGTTTATCATATCTTACCGATAGACATTATATAGCCGCAATAAACCGCATTCCGAGTGCGTTTTATCATAACAAGGCTGTAAATTCATACCTTTTCAATAAGTATTATACCACAAATTCCTACAAAGTCAATAGGAGTTTATAATAAGTCGTTGTATCAAAGCTGAAAATTTTATGAACAGTGCAGAATAATACTGATCACCACTAAAACTATAGACAAAAATCATCACATGATCCATATACGCAAGATCATGCTCGATTTTTTGTATAGTTTTTAATTGGTGCTTAGTATAAAAGCATTTTCAATTACAGATATTTATTTCAGTCAGAAATTTTTTATCTCACAGCCGGGCAGGAATATTGACACCCGAGCGTTTATGTTATATAATTAACCATATATATTTGCAACGGTTTAAAGCAAAAAAAAGCATAATACTAATTATAAACGAGGTGCCGGAATTGACCGCAGAAGAATTCATCGCCAATAATCTTGCCCCTATAATGGGTCTGCTTTTCCTGCTGATGACTATAGTAAAAAATGATACCATGGATCTGCCCGACAGGAAGCTGTTTTTGCATATCTGGATATTTGAGCTGCTGGAGCTTACAGCATATAACCTTGAGCTTGTTACCGCATCATACGACCACCCCACCAATATGCGGATATTTCTTTCCGCCCTGGGCTATTCACTGCGGCCGCTGATACCGTACATACTTATCAAGCTGATAAATCGTGTGGAAGACAAGAAAATATACGAGGTACTGCTGATATTGCCGTGGGTACTGGCTGTGATACTGTCGTTCTCCGCATTCTTTACGGATATCGCCTACAGCTATGATGCACAGAACGTGTTCCACAGAGGTCCGCTGGGCTACTTCTGCCAGGTGATAACCGTATTGTATATGTTCATACTGATGATACGTGCTATCCGCTCCCATATCTTTGACAAAAGGATAGAATCAAAGGTAATGCTGCTGGTGATGGCATATATCACTGTTGCCATGGTGCTGGAAGCAGCTTTCGGCATAAGGAGCATAGGCAGGACTTCCATGGTGTATAGCACCGTTTTCTTCATGTTCGCCCTGCAGACAAACAAGCTGAGGAAGATGATACCCGCCGTCAGCGAGAACGAAGCGCTGAAAAACGCTCTTGCCGATGTTGAGCGTGCAAAGCAGGAGGCAGAAAGAGCAAACGCCGCAAAATCACGTTTTCTTTCAAGAATGTCCCATGATATCAGAACACCCCTTAACGGAATAATCGGTATCCTTGAAATAAACAGCAAGTGCCATGATGAACAGATCGAGCAGGAAAACCGTGATAAGGCAATGGTAGCCGCAAATCACCTGCTGAGCCTTATAAACGACGTTCTGGAAATGAGCAAGCTGGAGGACGAGAACACCAAGCTTGAACACACGGCTTTTGATCTTAAGGCTCTCACCGAGGACGTGCTTGTCATCACGGGAATGCGTGCCGCCGAAGAGGGCATCACCCTTGTTCACAGCGACTGCTCCTCTCAATTCCAATATCCGTATGTTTACGGCAGTCCTCTTCACGTCCGCCAGATTTTCCTAAACATTTTCAGCAATGCCATAAAGTACAACAAGCCCTCCGGTCAGATATCCTGCAAGGTCATGCTTGAAGGCAATGACGATAAGACCGTTCATTACAGGTGCATCATCGCCGACACGGGCATAGGAATGAGCAAGGATTACCTTGAACACATTTTCGAGCCGTTCTCCCAGGAAGAAAGTGACACCCGCACAAGCTACCGTGGAACAGGTCTGGGCATGGCAATAGTCAAGACCCTTATCGACAAAATGGGCGGAACTATCGACATACAGAGTGAGCCTGATGTGGGAACGACCTTCACCGTGTCCCTCCCCTTTGAGATAGCAAGCGTGGAAGATGTACACACCCTTACCGACGATGAGACCAAGGCGGATATCTCGGGAATGAAGCTGCTTATCGTTGAGGATAACGAGCTTAACCTTGAAATAGCAAAATATCTCCTTGAAGACGCAGGCGCAGTTACCGACACTGCCGCTGACGGCGAGCAGGCTGTGAAGAAGTTCACCCAATCGCCCGAGGGCACATATGACGCTATCCTTATGGATATAATGATGCCCGTTATGGACGGATATGCCGCCACAAAGGCGATAAGAGAGTATGACAGACCCGACGCCAAAACTATCCCCATAATCGCCATGACCGCCAACGCCTTTGCGGAGGACGTTCTGAAGTGCAAAAGCGCAGGCATGAACGACCATCTGGCAAAGCCACTGGTGCTTGACACTGTTATGAAAACACTTGCAAAATACAAAGCCCCCGCTAAAGCGCAATAATTAGTATAACATATCGGCTGCTGCAGTTTTGCTGTAACAGCCGATTTTTTGTCTCCTGTTCTTTAAACGGCTGTCCTTACATATAAATTACCAACCAAGGATAATCATACAGCCAAAGGAGACGCAGATATGTCACAAAGCATATTGGAACGGGAATATGAAGTCCGCCCGAAAAAGCAGGGCGGCGGAATGGGACTTACCTCGGAAGAGGCGGCGGCACTGTTAAAGGAATACGGCGAGAACACTCTGCTATCGGACAAGAAGGCAAAGCCTCTCAGGATATTCTTAGGGCAGTTCAGGGACGTTATGGTCATGATACTCCTTATTGCCGCAGGAATATCCGCATTCATCGGCGAAACTGCGGATGCTGTGACCATTATAATCATAGTGATGCTCAACGCCATACTGGGCTTTATCCAGGAGTACCGCACTGAAAAAACTTTGCTGGCGCTTAAAAGTATGTCCGCCCCCAGTGCAAAGGTCTGCCGTGACGGTCATATGACAGTTATCCCCGCTTCCCAGCTTGTTCCGGGAGACATCATCTCGGTGGAGGCAGGCGACAAGGTGGCAGCGGACGCAGTTCTGCTCACCGCCAAGGGACTTATGGCGGAGGAAAGCATTCTAACAGGGGAAAGCGAGCCTGTTGCCAAGCGCTGCGGCAACACATCGGACAAGGATAACTCCGCAGGCAAGGAGAACATCATCTACAGCGGCACCATGATAACCAAAGGCACAGCCCGTGCAAAGGTCATAGCCACAGGCGTTAATGCCCAGATGGGCAAAATATCCGATATGCTCACCGACATCGAGGACGAGGAAACTCCCCTGCAAAAGCGCCTCGGAGAGCTGGGAAAGATCGTTGCAATCATCTGCATAGCCGTCTGCTTCATTGTGGCAGGGGCAGGCATTTTAAAGGGCGAGCCTGTTTTCGATATGCTCATGACAGGCATAACGATCGCCATAGCGGCTATCCCCGAGGGGCTTCCCGCCACAGTCACCATTGCGCTTGCGCTGGCTGTCAGCCGAATGCTTAGCAAAAATGCCCTTGTTCACAAGCTCCACTCCGTGGAAACTCTGGGCTGCACATCGGTCATCTGCACCGACAAGACGGGAACTATCACCGAAAACAAAATGACCGTCCGCAAGGCGTGGACAGATGAGGGCGAATACGATCTTTCGGGTCAGGGCTACCGCCGTGGGGGAAATATCCGCTGCGGAGAAGATATCGTCACAAAAATGTCCTCCAAGCCCCTGTGCGAAATGCTCCGCTGCGGAGTGCTCTGCAACAATGGCGATATTGCCACCCAAGATAGCATTGCAAGCGATACATCTGACATCGGCGAATGGTCAGCCGCAGGCGATCCCACCGAAACAGCTCTCCTTATTGCCGCAGCCAAGGGCGGAATGAGCCACAGCGCCGAAAGGACAGCTTTCAGGCGCCTGGACGAGATCCCCTTTGACAGCGACACAAGGCGAATGACCGTGACCGTCCGCACTCCCTCGGGGGACACATCATCATACACCAAGGGCGCTGCGGATATTATCCTCAGCCGCTGCACGGAGATACTTACCTCAGGCGGCGTAAAGCCTCTGGGCTACAGCACACGCAAAAGGATAGAAGATGCCTGCGCCGAAATGTCCTCAGCAGCACTGCGGGTATTGGCATTTGCATACAAGCCCAAGGGGGATAACAGCCCCGACTCGGGAATGGTATTTCTCGGACTTATGGGAATGTCCGACCCTCCCCGTGAAGAGGCAAAAAAAGCCGTCCGACTCTGCCGTGAAGCAGGTATCAGGACAGTAATGATAACAGGCGACCACAGGAACACCGCTGCCGCCGTAGCAAGGCAGGCAGGCATTTTAAGGGAAAACTCCCCCGAAAGTGCAGTCATCACGGGAGCGGAGCTGGAAAATATGTCCGACAGCGAGCTTGAAAAGGCAGCCGCAGGCGCAAACGTGTTTGCACGGGTCTCCCCTGCCGACAAGCTGAGGATAGTCAGGGCCTACAAGCGTCTGGGGCACATAGTCACCATGACAGGCGACGGCGTGAACGACGCTCCTGCCGTAAAGGAGGCGGACATCGGCGTTGCCATGGGCATAACAGGCACGGACGTTACCCGTCAGGCGGCGGATATGGTGCTGCTGGACGATAACTTTGCCACCCTTGTAAGCGCCGTGGAGCAGGGCCGTGGCATATATGCAAATATCCGCAAATTTGTCCGCTACCTGCTTTCCTGCAACATAGGCGAGGTGCTGACCATGTTTCTCGGCATAATCTTTGGAATGCCCATGGTGCTTATGCCCTCACAGATACTGCTGGTAAATCTGGTAACCGACGGTCTGCCTGCCGTGGCGCTGGGCGTAGAGCCTTGCGGCGAGGAGAATATGAGAAAGCCCCCACGCCACAAGGACGAAAGCTTTTTCTCAGGCGGACTTATGTTCCGCATAGTTTTCAGGGGCATACTCATCGGCATATGCACCCTTGCATGCTTCACGGTAATGCTCCGCACAGGCGCAGGTCTGGGAGCCGCCCGCACGGGAGCGCTGCTGACGCTGGTAATGTCACAGCTTTTCCACGTTTTCGAGTGCAAATCCGAGACAAAGAACATCTTCACCGTTCCCTACTTCAACAACCCCAAGCTTATACTTGCGGTGCTGTGCTCGGCAGCGGCAATATTCGGCGCAATCTATTTTCCGCCCCTCCAGACCGTGTTCAGAACAGTTCCTCTGAACGGTGAGCAGGTGCTCATCTCTCTGGCTCTTGCCTTTGCCGCTCCCCTCTTGCAGTGCTTTGCAAGGCACAGGTAATGAAATATAGCCAAAACACGCCCCGCAGGCTTACTGTGGGGCGTGTTGTCATATTCCTGTTTTTTCTTTCATACTAAGAACCAATTAAAAACTATACAAAAAATCGAGCATAATCTTGCGTATATGGATTATGCGATGATTTTTTGTCTATAGTTTTATTGGCGATTAGTATCAGGCGGTCTCTGAGATACTCATATCTCAGCCGCTTTTCTTCCTTGGCAAAATGCACTTCTCTGAGCTGTTCGGGGTTATTTTCGTAGCACAGCTTTTCATCGCCGAACTGTTCGCTGGTAAGGTCAAAAACGCAGTCGCCTATAACATTGTAGCAGTGATAATTGCCGCCGCTGCGAAGTATGCCGTAAACCTTTCCGCCGAAAATATCCTGAGCAAGGAATGCGGTTATTGAGCACTGACCCAGAGTTTTATTATCCTCCGACCACTTATCCCTGAGCCTTGGGGCGCAGGTGTCTGCGCACCATATGCCGCACAGCATATCATAAAGCATTCTCGGGTCTTTTATCGCCTTGTATTCGTCATTTGCGGGAGAAACATCTGCCCTTTCCCAGCCGTAAAATTTATATTCCATATTATCCTTTCATAAGCAAGGCTTCAAGCGCTTTTTCAAACATCTCGTCCTGCTGCGGCGTGCGCTTGGGGCAGCCTTTAAGCCTGCCGCCGCTTCTGCGCACCTTTTTGCCTATGGCACGAAATTCCAGCAGACCCGAGATGTTCCCGTCCGAATACTGCCTTCCGTCCTGATTTATCACCAGCGCCGACCTGCCAAGGCACATTGCCGCCAGACCGTAATCCTGAGTGACGGCTATGTCCCCTGCCGAAAGCATATTCACCAGCCTGAAATCGACGCTGTCAGCGCCCTTTTCCACCACGATAGTTTCCGCTCCCTCACGCTCTATCCTGTGGCAGGTGTCGCAGAGGATAACGCAGCCAACGTGATATTTTTTCGCCAGCCTTACCGTGATATCCACCACAGGGCAGCCGTCTGCGTCAATATAAATTTTCATATCAAACGCTCATTTCGTTGAGCAGGTCATTTTTCTTGTCCCACAGCTTCTTTGAAAGGTCAACGTAATACTCGTGGGGATTTTCAAATCTTGTTACCTCGCTCCAGAGCGTGCCTATCTGCTCATGGCAGAAGTCACGTATCTCCGTTGCGGAGGGGGACTCATATACGCACTCGCCCTTGTCAAATATCTGCACAAGAAGCTTCTTTGCGGTAAAGTCGGTGACAGTCTTTTTCTTGTATGGGTGCTCGGGATCAAAAATGGTGTAGGGCTTGGTGTCATCTACCTCTTCGCCGTAGCAGGTGATAAGGTCGGCAATAGCCTTGCCTGTTGTCTTGTCGTAAAATCTCCAAAGCTCCTTGAAATCGGGAGTTGTTATCTTGGTAACATTTTCCGAAAGCTTTATCTTGGGGATTATTTGCCCGTCCTTTTCAACGGCTGTGAGCTTGTAAACTCCGCCGAAAACAGGCTCGCTCCTTGATGTGATAAGGCGCTCGCCTACGCCGAAGCTGTCGATGCACGCACCCTGACGGAGAATATCCTCGATGATATATTCATCAAGGGAGTTGGAAATGCAGATCTTTGCATTGGGGAAGCCCGCATCGTCCAGCATCTTTCTTGCTTTTCTTGAAAGGTATGTGATATCGCCGCTGTCAATGCGTATGCCCGCAGGCTCATGGCCCTCTGCCCTAAGCTCGTTGAACACCTTGATAGCGTTGGGTATGCCCGATTTAAGCACATTGTAGGTATCCACCAGAAGCAGGCAGGCATCGGGATAGCACTTGGCATATGCCCTGAAAGCATCAAGCTCAGAATCGAACATCTGCACCCAGCTGTGAGCCATGGTTCCCAGAGCGGGAGTGCCCATTTCCTTGTCGGAGATGGTGCAGGCAGTTCCCGCACAGCCGCCGATATATGCAGCTCTTGCGCCGTAGATAGCGCCGTCGCTTCCCTGAGCACGCCTTGAGCCGAACTCCATAACAGCTCTGCCGTCAGCAGCCTTTACAATACGTGCAGCCTTTGTGGCGATAAGGCACTGGTGATTTATGCAGAGCAGCAGCATGGTCTCCATAAGCTGAGCCTGGATCGCAGGGCCTTTTACAATGACCAGCGGCTCATTTGGAAAAACGGGAGTTCCCTCGGGGATAGCCCACACGTCGCAGGAGGACTTGAAGTTTCTCAGATAATCAAGAAACTTTTCGGAAAATATCTTCTTGTCCCTGAGATATGCAATGTCCTCGTCTGTAAAGGACAGCTTTTTGATATAGTTTATAGCCTGCTCCAGTCCGCACATAACCGCAAAGCCGCCGTTATCGGGGACTTTTCTGAAATAAAGGTCAAAGCAGCACACGGTATCGGCAAGCCCGTTTTCAAGATAGCCGTTGCCCATGGTCAGCTCGTAGAAATCTGTGAGAAGTGTAAGATTACGGTCGTTCATCACGCACATATCCTTTCATAAATTGTATTTATATTTTTACTCTGTAACAGCACTTACAAACCTGATGCCGCTGTCCTTCATAAGCTTGTAGGCGGCAAGATTAGTGAAATCGCTGCTGTGATAGGGAGCGTCATAGGTCTCGACGCAGTTCACGGGAACGATTATGGACACCGCCTCGTTTTTCTGGGTGAAATAAGTTTTAAGGCTCAGGCAGAACTGCATAACGCAGATATCGGTGCAGTCGCCTGTGACGATAAATGTATCTATCTCGGGGTGGCACTCCAGCAGGTCTCTGAACTTTTTCTCGTGAAAGCCGTTGGTGGAGTTTTTGGGGATAAGGATATAGTCCCCCGCAGCTTTAAGCTCATCGACCACTTCCGACTCGGAGGTATTTTCGATGCAGTGGGGAGGAAATGAAAGAAACTCAGCCGCATTTTCCTTGTGGCAGTCCGCAAAAGCAGCGGTAAGGATACCCGCATGAGAGCAGGCACTGAGCAGCCTTGCATTCGGCTTGATTATATCCTCTATCCGTGCGGAAGCCATAGCACCCTCACGGATAAATCCGTTGACGATATCCATAAACACCGCCATGGCTGATTTCTTTGACACAGCTGACAGCTTCATTTCGGGGAGAGAGGCAATTTCATTAAGAAGCGACTGAGCCTCAGCTGCAATGCGGGAGGTGCTGTTTTCGGTAAATTTCATATTATCGGCTTCCTTTCCGTATGAATGTTATATAAACATTATACCACGGCGTGCCAGAATTGTAAATAGCAAATTGGCAGGCAAAGAAGCTGCAGAGGTCAGGCAAATTATATTCACAGTTTATTTACCCATTGCTACCAATGTGAAAATCTTACGTTGATTGACTTATCTGCCCGAAAGTTGTATAATAGACCTGATAATAGCTTCCGCATAGGCGGAGGCAATACTGCAATGTTATTATGGGAGATAATTCGTAATGAGCAAATTCAGGAAACAGCATATGTCCATCGACTGGCATGAGATCGTAGGAGAAGAAAACTACGAGCCTGCGGTGAACGCCACTCTTAAGGAAAAAGCCTCGCTGGTCGAGCGTGTGGGAATGATGATGCTTTCGGTGGGAACGGGAGCATGGAGAGTACGTGCTTCGATGAACAAAATAGCCCGTGCGCTGGGCATTGTGTGCAATGCGGATATCGGCCTGCTGACAATCGAATGTACCTGCATAGAAAACGGCGATACATATACAAATGAGATAACCCTCAGCACCACAGGCGTAAACACCGACAAGCTCAACGAACTTGAGCATTTTGCGGATGGCTTTGCGGAAAGGGTCACAAAATACTCGGTACTGCAGTTTCATCGGATACTTGACAAAATTTCCGAGATACCGCCCAATTACAAGGCATGGAATTTGGGTCTGGCATCGGGTCTTGCCTGCTGCGGATTTACATTTCTTCTGGGCGGCGGGCCTGTCGAAATGATCCTTGCATTCTTCGGCGCAGGCGTGGGAATGTACGTCAGAAAAAAACTGCTGGAGCGCCACATTACTCTGCTTGCAAACGTGGCTGCGGGTGTTGCCGCCGCCTGCTGTACATACCTGCTGCTTTTCAAGCTTTTTGAGGTGATTTTCAACGTCTCCAGTGTTCATCAGTCGGGATACATCTGCTCCATGCTGTTCGTGATACCCGGCTTCCCGCTGATAACCGGCGGCATCGACCTTGCAAAGCTGGATCTAAGATCGGGTCTGGAGCGCATCACATACGCTCTGCTGATAATACTGATGGCAACAATAACGGGCTGGGTGGTCGCACTGCTGCTCCACTTCTCGCCCGCAGATTTCCCCGAGCTGGAGATGGCTCCGCTGCTTAAAATGGTCATAAGGATCATCACAAGCTTCTGCGGAGTATATGGCTTCTCACTCATGTTCAACAGTAAGCGCAAAATGGCAGCCTGCGCAGGACTTATAGGAATGATAGCCAACACAACACGTCTGGAGCTTATTGATTTCACCCCCATACCCGCAGGCGTTGCTGCATTCATCGGAGCTATGATAGCAGGACTTCTTGCATCGGCGATGAAATCAAAGGCAGGCTATCCCAGAATAACCCTTACAGTTCCGTCAATAGTTATCATGGTCCCCGGAATGTTCCTGTACAAAGGCATCTATTATCTTGGCTCATATGATATCTCAACGGGCGGAATGTGGCTCACAAAGGCTTTCCTGATAATCATATCGCTTCCCTTGGGTCTGATTTTCGCAAGAATATTCACGGACAATAATTTCAGACAAAGCAGCTGATATTCTAAAAAACCTCCGTTCTCTTTACTGATGTTGTAAAGAAGGCGGAGGTTTTGCTGTTACCTCTATTTTCAATACAAAAGACATTAACCGAATCCTTAATTTATTGTGATTTATTCAGGCAAAACAATTTATTCAAAACAATTCATTACCACATTTAATCGTGAGTTCAAGCCAAGCTTTTTTCTGAAATGAGCTATAAAATAAAAGAAGTCCGTAGATGACGTATCTACGGACTTCTTTTGGCAATATCTGCCAAGATATTGCAGGGGCAGAGAGCGCAAGTGCGAACAAGCTGTTTGCGGTATATTCAGAATGGTGTGAGCAACACTGCGAGTATCGTATGAGCAGCACGAAGTTTGGTATGGAGATGTCAAAGAGATTTCCGAAGCTTCGTACAAAAGCAGGCTATGTTTATATGGGAATAGCTTTAAGTCAGATACCTCAAAGCAGGTTCACCGTAAATTAAAGCAGGTTCACTGTAAATTATTGATGTATAGTGGTGTATACGATGTATACCTTTACCCCTAAATAAAAAAGTATTTTATAAATTATATAGTATAATATAAAAGTTTAAAATACCCCTCATACTAAGCACCAATTAAAAACTATACAAAAAATTGAGCATAATCTTGCGTATATGGATTATGCGATGATTTTTTGTCTATAGTTTTATTGGTGATTAGTATCAAACCATACACCCTATACACCAACCCTACACCGAATATCAAAAGGAGTGATAAATTTTGACCGAGCAGGAGCTTAAAAGACTGAAACGTCAGGCATATGACGGCAGCATAAATCTTGATAATCTCCCCGCTCCCGAATACCGATATTTTGACCGTATCCGCAGACTTTACAAAAGATACAAGTTTGACAAAAATATGCCCAAGGATTTTGCCGAACGCATGAAACGGATAGCGTACTCTGAATATATGCAGGACATTGAAGAGCACAAGAGGTACACTTCGATGTATGCACAGTATCAGTACAACATTAAGCAGGCGGGCACTCTCAGGAGCGAGCTTGTAAAGTCCGACGATATTTACGATATCGCCGACAAGGCAGTAATGATAGTGGGACTGCTCACGGGAGATCTGGGACTGAGGAAGAGAATGAATACAAAATTAAAAGGAGCGACAAACAATGAGGACATACATACCAAAATATCTTGACAAAGAGGTTTACAAGCGTGTGCTTTCCGTGGCACGCAGCTATGAGGATAACAAGCGCCGAATAAAGTCCATCGAATTTGACAGGATATACAGCACGCCTGACTGCACTGTGCATGGCAGCGGGATATCCAAGCCCGTTCAGTCGGTAACGGAACAGATTGAAAAGCATACCGCTCTGCTTCAAAAGCGGGTTTCTGCTGTTGACAGAGCGCTTGCGGTATTTCCTGATCACGAGCAGCGCTTTATTATGCAGAATGTCTGCGGAAGCACTCCTATGATATATTGTGATACACTGAACTGTGAGCGCACATGTCAGGCTATACGCCACGATTTTCTGATAACTCTTGCATCCGAGCTTGGAGAAATTCTTTAAATCTGTGCGGGTACGGGGCAATTTTCTGATGTATTATTATATCATGCAAAGAATGCAAAATCGCCTGCTCGGCACCTCACGGCCGTCAGGCGATGGTTTTTAAATTATTTTAAAATAATATGTTGTAAAGTATTGACTTTTTATTTGATTTGTAGTATTATAAATATGCACAAAGTGCAATTATATTATGACGGAGGTTAAACAAAATGAGCATGTCAATTTACAAATGTCCTTTTTGCTGCAAAGACACAAATTTTATCAAACTTTACAATTTAACACCCAATTATTTACCTGAAGAAAAAACCCCTTCAGGAGGAGCTTTTCAATATCCAGCTAATGCAGAATCATACGCTTGCACAGAATGCGGATATGTTTTTCAAAAGCTATCACCTGAATCAATGAATAACCTAAAAAAGCATTTAAAATAATATAATTTTTTTAACTGATAAATCGGCTGCTGTAATTTGAAACTATAGCAGCCGATTTTTTATACCAAAATCCGGCAGGTGGTGACCCGTGAATGAAAAAAATCTAATATCAAATTCCGAACGAACTCCGAGTGAACTCCGAGAAATCACTCAAAAAGGCGGCAAGGCATCGGGTGAGGCAAGGCGGCGCAAAAAGGATATGAAGCAGAAGATGAAGGCTCTGCTTGAACTTCCCGCTGCTGCCAATGACAGGGAGCAGCTTGAAGCTCTCGGCATTTCTCCCGATGATATGGACAACGAGATGGTGCTTGTTATGTCTATGTTCCTCAGTGCTGCTCAGGGCGATACAAAGGCGTTTGACAGGGTGATACAGATACTCGGCAAGGATATTGCGCACGAGGAGCTTGCCCTTAAAAAGCGTGAGCTTAAGTTAAAGGAAAAGGCTTCTTCCGAGGGAGACAGTGCGGCGCTCTCCAAGCTTGACGAAGTCCTCGGCAAAATTGAAGGGGGCTTTTGATGTTCACGGATATGCAGCAGGAATATTTTCGGAATGCTACGCACCGATGGAACGTCAAGACAGGGGCGACACGTTCGGGAAAGACGTATATGGACTATTACGCCATACCCAAACGCATTCGCAGTGTGGTGGGACGTGAGGGGGCTGTGCTGCTCCTGGGACATACTCAGGGCACGCTGCTCCGAAATGTCATATATCCCCTGCAGGAGCTGTGGGGCGATGAACTGGTAAAGTCTATCCGAACGACTGACAACACGGCTATGCTGTTTGGAGAACGGTGTTACTGCCTCGGAGCTGACAAGAAAACATCGGTTGACAAGATACGGGGTATGTCGGTCAAATATTGCTATGGCGATGAGGTCGTGACGTGGAACGAGGCTGTCTTTGATATGTTGAAATCACGTCTGGACAAGCCTTACAGCCGTTTTGACGGTATGTGCAACCCTGAGGGTCGGCAGCACTGGTTCAAGAAATTTCTTGACAGTGATGCGGACATCTACTGTCAGAAATACACCCTTGACGACAACCCCACGCTTGACCCCGATTTTGTCAAGGCTCTGAAAACCGAGTATGCAGGCACGGTCTATTACGACCGCTATGTGCTGGGCGATTGGGTCAATGCGGAGGGCGTTATATATCGCCGCTTCAACGACCGTCCGAATGACTTTATCATTGACAGCCTTGACGGACTTGACCTCGTGCTTGCCACTGTCGGGGTTGACTTCGGCGGCGGAAAGTCGGCTCACGCATTCAACTGCACGGGCTTCACCCGTGGGCTCCGGGATATGGTGACTGTTCACGATTACCGCAGGAAAGATGCTGCGACACCTGAGCAGCTATATGCTGATTTTGCGAGCTTTATTGCAGAATGCAGGCTCATTCTCGGGGGCGTTCCGCTGGTCAATGTATATTGCGATAGCGCAGAGCAGACACTCATCGAGGGTATGCGCATAGATGCGGCGAAAAGAAATTTGTGTGTGGAAATACATAATGCCCGAAAGGGTCCCATAAACGACCGCATACGCTTCTACACGGTGATGATGGGTGCAGGGCGGTACAAGATACTTAAGGGCTGCACATCGACCATAGATGCGCTCTCAGAGGCTATGTGGGATAGCAAGGTCAAAACGGCTGATGTCCGCCTCGATGACGGCACAACAAACATTGATAATCTCGATGCGCAGGAGTACAGCACGGAGCCGTATATGCGGGAGATGATGGAGAGGGTGATAAGTAGATGATGATAGAAAAAATGCGGCAGGCGTTTCCGGAGGAAGAATTTCCCGGGGATAACGGCTTTTACAGCGGCTATATGGACAGGTGGCAGGATATTTACGAGGGTCGCCCGAAATGGCGTGAGGTAAAGCGTGCGGGGCTGAACAGGGGCACTGTGCGGCAGATGAATATGCTGAACACGGCGAAAATTCTGTGCGACGAGTTTTCTCACAAGTGCTTTGCGGAGCAGGTGGACATATCCTGCGGGTCGGAGGTTTATGACACATTCATTCGTGATTTTTTATGCCGTGAGGGGTTCTGGAAGAACATTCCCCGCCTGCTTTCGGCGGCGTTTGCTCAGGGCGGCTGTGTTCTGAGGGAATACATAGAACGGGGCAGGGTGCGGCTGTCATTTGTTGAGGGGCGGCAGTTTTATCCGCTGAAATGGGACAACAGGGACATTACCGAGGGCATTTTCGGCACGGTATCAGCCAAGGGCAAATATTATTACACGTTATTTGAGAAGCATTCCGTCAAGGATGATGATATCCTTGTGGAGTGCTTTTTGTTTCGTTCTTCTGACCCCAATGCTCCGGGTGACAGAGTGCCGCTGTCGGAGCTTTATCCCGATATGGGAGACACGTTCACATACGCCATCGACACTCCCCTGTTTCAGTATTTCAAGCCTGATTTCCCTAACAATATTCCGCTGGAGCTGCCTTTGGGTATCAGCTGCTTTGCAAACTGCGAGGACACGCTCAAAGCCCTTGATGTGGCGTTTGACAGCTTTGCCCGTGAGTTTGTTCTCGGAAAGAAAAGAATAATCGTGCCAAGCTCCTGCATTCGTACTGTGGTCAATCCCGAAACGGGTAAGACAGAGCGGTATTTTGACGCTGATGACGAGGTTTATCAGGCACTGAAATGCGATGAGGACAAGGACCTGAAAATCACCGACAACACTGTGGAGCTGAGAATTTCAGAGCACGTTGACGGCATAAATGCGCTGCTGAATATTCTGTGCTTTCAGGTGGGGCTTTCTCCCGGCTCGCTGTCATTCGACAAGGCGGGCGGAGTTAAGACCGCAACCGAGGTGGTTTCCGAGGAAAACAAGACGGCTGTTACGATACGCTGTCAGAAAAATCTCCTCGTTGAGTTCATTGAGAAAATGTGCAGGGCTGTGCTCAGGCTTGCGATGATCACTGGTGAAGTCCCGAACGGTGATCTTGAGGTCACTGTGGCGTTTAAGGACAGCGTTGTTATTGATGACAACACGCTTATCGCAAACAACATCAGTCTTGTAACGGCGGGGCTAAAGTCAAAGATTTCCGCCATTATGGAGATAATGAAATGCGATGAAGAGGCGGCAAAGCGGGAGCTTGAAAGGATAAATGCGGAAAGTGCTGTTCTCGGAGTTTCGGACGGTGACGGCTTTGTAGCTTCGGGCGGTGATGCAGGTGACAAGGGAACAGTATGACGAGCTGTCTGCTCCACTTGTTCGGGTGCTGCTGGATATGGAAGATGATATCCTGCGGGAAATTGCGGCGCAGCTTTCACGGGACGGAGATATTTCCGACACGTCCAAATGGCGGATAAGGCAGCTTGCGAGGGCAGGACGTTTCGACAAGCGGGCGGCGGCTATCATTGCGGGATATTCCGAGGTCGAGGACGGTCAGGCTATGGACGCTGTTCTGACGGCGGCTGAGACTGAGATAGGATATCTTGACAATGCGGTGCAGGCGGCGAATGCTGCGGGGCTGTCGGAATACTTCTCGGACATTCCTGCGGAGGAATCGGCTCTCGGTGCGGCCAAGGCTTTCCAACGGCAGGCGGCGAGCGACCTTAACCTTGTGAACACGGTCATGGGGTACAAGGCAAAATCGGCGTATGTGAATGCTGTGAATGCCATTTATCGTGACACTGCCGAGGGCAGACAGGGTGCTCTTGACATTATGGGCAAGGGTGCGGCAAAGGCTGTATCGGGGCAGATGTCCTTGCAGGAAGCAACAAGGAAAACCATACGGGAGCTTGCTCAAAAGGGCATTCCCGCTTTCGTTGACAAGCGTGGGCGTGAATGGTCTCCTGAGGCTTACGTTATGATGGATATGCGGTCAACTCTCGGAAACACTGCGAGGGCTGCGCAGGACGCACGATGCGATGAATACGGGATAAATCTTATCGAGGTCTCCTCACACATGGGCGCACGTCCCTTGTGTGCGACCTATCAGGGCAGGATATTCAGCCGTGACGGTTCCAAGGGGGTGACTGTGGACGGAGCAGGCGGCAAGATATATTACACTCCCCTTTCGGAAACGAGCTACGGTCAGCCTGCGGGACTTTTCGGCATAAACTGCGGGCACGTTCAATATCCGTTCGTTCCTGGCATCAACTTTCAGAGATATTTCCCCTATCCAAAAGAGGAAAATGACAGGCGGTATATGCAGTTTCAGCAGCAGAGAGCTATGGAACGGTGCATAAGAGCCGCCAAGCGTGAATGTATGATGTTACAGGAAACGGGCGACACTGAGGGCTTGCAGAAAGCTTCTTTACGGCTTCGCAATCAGAGGGAGAAATACAAAACTTACTGCAAGGAGACGGGGCTTAAACAGCACAATGACCGCACTCAGGTTTATGGGTATGACAGGAGCAGGTCGAGCAAGACGGTTTGGGCGGAGAGGAAGGCGAAATCAGGGCTTGACAATGGCAGCGGAAGTGGTATAATGAATATGACCACAAACGCAAACGGTACCCCTGTAAAAATCGTTAAAAGGACTGACCTTACAGGCGAACCCAACAGCATTACCCAAAGAGAAAATACCAAGGGCGGGATCGACAGAAACTATTATGATGGAAACGGCAAGCAGACCAAGCAAGTTTCAAATCATGATCATGGCAATCCCAAAAACCACCCGTTTGGCAAAAACGGTGAACACGCTCACGATTATTCATATGATGAAAACGGAGATGTAACCCGTAGTGAAGCCCGAAATTTAACAGATGAGGAACGCATGGAAAATGGTGATATACTATGACAGCTAAAAAAATAAAAAGCAGAATAAGTGAAATAGCATCACATTTCACATTTGAATTCAACGGCAAATCCTGTGGCGTTGACCCGTTTTCAAAAAACAAATTCGATATGTGGTGCGGTGATAACACTTTAACCGTCAACAGCATTGACGATGTTATGGATCGCCCTTTTTTTGACGGAAAATGCTTATCGGAAATTTGCGGAGATATAAAGATAATCGACTTTTGATCACCTTACACAAGTAGGGTGATTTTTTATTGGAGGAGTGAGAATGTGGAATATATTTCCGAAAGAATAACCAATATTTCAGAGCTTGAAATAACAAGGCGGTTTTCTTATACCCACACAAGCGTGTATGTTTACGACATTTTTGTCGGTAACATATGCGCTGTTTTTATATCAAAATGAAAGGATATGATGTCATGAAATACCGCAAGAAGCCTGTTGTGGTAGAAGCGTATCAGACTGACAAGGAAGTCGTTATCCACACATTAGAGGGTGATATGACGGCATCTGTCGGCGACTACATCATCACTGGTGTGAACGGAGAACAGTATCCTTGCAAGCCTGATATCTTTGAAAAGACTTATGAACCTGTAAGCGAATAATTATACCGTTCAGAGGTATTAAACAGAAAGGATATGATGTTATGAACGAAACAGCAGCAAGACCTATGGAGCTGACAGACACAGCCAAGCTTATGGCAAGCTCCGATTACAAGGACAGGTTCAAAGCCGAGTACGGACAGGTTGCGATACACTGCAAAAAGCTCAAAGCAATGCTTGAAAAATGGGATAAGGGCGAACTGAACTTCACGCCTACGTGTCCCAGATCACTGTATGAGTTTCAGGTGAGGACGATGGAAGATTATATCGCTATATTGCAGGCAAGAGCAGTAATTGAGGGCGTTGTACTGTAATCCTCAGCTGACCTCAACAAAATGGCTATAAATCACGTTTTGTTGGCTCCACCAAAACATAAGCCCCTCGAAATCTAGGGGGTTAAACAGTAAATCAGCAGCTTTACGGCTGCTTTTTTTATGCCCTAAACGTACTTACGGCGTTAAACTGAGGACGGAAAAACAAGCCGACAGGCTATAAACGGAGGTAATCATAATGGCAGAAACAAACACAACCGTAACCGAAACCAACAAGGCTGAAAATGGCTCCACGGGAGCCTACGGAGGTGATCCCACACAGGCTGTAAAGGGTGGAGCAAATCTCCCTGAAAAGGCTGTATCTACGTCTGAGCCTGAGCAGACGGCAAAAACATTTACCCAGGCAGAGCTTGACGCAATAGTCAAGCAGAGACTTGAAAGGCAGGCAAAGGGACAGCCCTCAAAGGAAGAAATGGAAGCGTTCCGAAAGTGGCAGGACAGTCAGAAAACTGCCGAACAGCTTTCACAGGAAAAGATATCTGCTGCAGAAAATGGCAGGGCGGACGCTGAAAAGAAGCTTACCCTGCACAACAATGACCGCATCAGCACAGCAGCCAACACAACGCCCGCTGAGCAGTACACACGTGCCACAGTTAACGGAAACATGGGCACTGTACGTGTGCATTTTTATGTTGACGATGTGGGGGCATGGCAGAATCTGCCCATTGACTACACGTCCTGGCACGCAGGGCAAAAGGGAAAGGCAGACGCATACGGCAGTGCTGCCGGAAATATGCAAACCATATCCATCGAATGTATTATGAACGGCAGCGGCGATAAAAAAGACTGCAAGGCACGTGACAATGCTGCACGTTTGACAGCATATCTGCTGGATACATACGGCGGAGATCTGTACACCCACAACTACTGATGCAATGTCCGCAACGGAAAAAAAGGCAGCATTGAAGCCTTGAACAAGTTGGACGATGGATATAAAAACTGCCCCGTGTATATCCGCCCCAAGTGGGACAGCTTCACGGAACTGGTTAAGTCATACCGCAAGAACAACAAAAAAATGTTCTATGTGCAGGTCGGGGCTTTTAGTTCCAGGGAAAATGCCGAGGCATATTTGGCAAAAGTCAAAAAATATTATCCGGGCGCATTTATTAAAGTGATGTAAAAATTTTCTCCCGCTCTCGTTTGAGGGCGGGAGATTTCTTGTTTAGGGAAAAGCAAAAGCGCCGAGAAGTTATTCCCGACGCTTTATTCATACGGAGAGCAGAGATGATAGAATGACTATTCCGTATTGGCTTATTACAACATTTTTTATGTTGTAGAATTTGAATGGCAGGGGCAGAAGGAATCGAACTCCGCATTTCGTTTCCTGTATCTTTTGCACATTCCCGCAAATGCCTATAATACGTACTTTTTTGAGTATGTGCTTCCGGCAGTTTAGCATATTTATGAGTATGTTTTTATAACTTTAACGGACAAATAACGGACAGGATCTATGACACTTCTGCTTTTCAGCCGTATTTCTCACTGAGGTAACTACAGCTGTTTTCATATTTATTATATTACTGTTGAAATCAGATTAATAGCGCAAATTATTGTTAGGTTTGAGTAATATTATTGTATTTGGGGAATAATTTGATATAATATATTTAAATGATTATTTCAAAAACAAATGTCACTACGAGTGCTAAAAGTGTAGGCAATAAATAAACTGACAAAGGAAATGTAATATGATATCCATAAGTATTTAGCAAAGCTCTCAGAATGGTTCTGAGAGCTTTATTCCTTACTCTAAGAAAATGTACAATGCATATACATAAACTTAGTATAAATATCACGAAATAACACTAAACCTCTTGTGATTTTCAAACCGATATAGTATAATTATAATGGATTATTATATATTTCATCTACTACAAGAGGTGACAAAATGGAAAATAGCGCTGTTAATGAAAAATGGATAAGCCTTGAAGAGGCAGCTGAACACTTAGGAATCAAGCCTGTTACTATCCGAAGTTGGATCCGAAATAATAAAGATATCCCTGCCCACAAAATCGGTAAGCAGTGGAAATTCAAACGCTCGGAGCTTGATGCATGGGTAAAGAGCGGCAAAAGTGCTATTGAGTAGGAAATATAGCAACTTAATTGTAAGGAGATTCGTATTATGGCGGTTAAGAAAACGGAATTATATAGTTCACTATGGGCAAGTTGTGATGCACTGCGCGGAGGAATGGATGCATCACAGTATAAGGATTACATACTAACCCTTTTGTTTATGAAGTATGTAACGGATAAGTATAAGGGGCAGAAATACGGAGATTTGACCGTTTTCGATAAAGAACATGATCCCAATCCTGATCCCGAAAAAAGAATAGGCTGTTCTTTTGATGACTTTATTGCACTCAAAAACAAGAAGAATATTGGCGAAGGTATAGATAAAATTATTGCACGTCTTGCTGAAGTTAATGACCGCTTAAAAGGTGTAATTGACATCGCACATTTCAATGATGAAGCCAAAATAGGTAAAGGACAGGAAATGGTCGATAAACTCACAAAGCTTATCGCTATTTTCCAGCGACCTGAACTGGATTTCTCAAATAATAAAGCCGACGGCGATGATATCATAGGTGATGCTTATGAATACCTTATGAGGAATTTTGCCACCGAAAGCGGCAAAAGTAAAGGACAATTCTATACACCGGCAGAAGTATCACGCATTCTTGCAAAGGTCATAAGCATAGATAAATGTACGGATCATGATGCCACAGTATGTGATCCTGCTTGCGGCAGTGGTTCATTACTTATCAGAGCACTTGCAGAGGTCCCTTTCGAGATATCAGGTTATGGACAGGAAAAAGAGAGCTCGACGGCAGGTCTTGCTAAAATGAATGCCGTTCTTCATAATAAAGCTACTATCAATATCATGGCAGGTAATACTTTTTCTGATCCGCAGTTTATCAAAAATGAAGATGCTTCCAAACTGGAACGCTTCGACTATATTGTTGCGAATCCCCCTTTTTCTCTTAAAAACTGGTCAGATGGTTTGAAGGAGTATGGAAGGTTCTCAGGTTATGGAGATAGACCACCTGAGAAAAACGGCGACTATGCCTGGTTGATGCACATATTAAAAACACTGAAATCTACGGGTAAAGCTGCTGTCATTCTCCCTCATGGTGTTCTGTTCCGTGGAAATGCCGAAGGTACTATTCGTCAGGCTATCGTTGATAAGGGCTGGATCAAAGGCATAATCAGTCTGCCGCCTAACCTGTTTTACGGTACGGGAATACCTGCTTGTATTATTATAATCGATAAAGAAGGTGCTGAAAACCGTTCCGGAATCTTTATGATAGATGCAGGCAAGGGATTTGTAAAGGACGGAAACAAGAACAGACTGCGTGAACAGGATATCTATCGTATTGTCACAACATTCAATGAGCAGATTACAGATGATCCTAAATATGCTCGCTTTGTTCCCAATAAGGAGATCAAAGAGAAGAATGGCTATAACCTGAATATTTCCCGTTACATAGATTCTTCCGAGCCTGAGGATATTCAGGATATTTATGCTCATATTCACGGCGGTATCCCTGCCGTGGATATAGATGCACTGAGTAAATACTGGGATGCATTCCCGACGCTGAAAGATGAGTTGCTCAGTTCGCTTAGTGATAGCTATTATAAGCTGAATGTGGAAGAAAGCGACATTCGCAGAACGATATATGCTAATGATGAATTCTCGGCATACGGAGAACTTATCGACAAGGCATTTACAGGCTGGAAATCTTTTGCAGATACAAAGCTGAAAAAACTTGATAGCTCCGTTTCTGCCAAAACTCTCATATCCGAGTTGGCAGAGAATATAATGAAAGCATTTGAAGATATCTTGCTTATCAACAAGTATGATATTTACCAGATACTTCTTGCATACTGGAACGAAGTGCTTAACGATGATGTTTCTTTGATAATCTCGGATGATAAGGGCTATGAAATTGCAAGAGAGACCGAGAACATCATGAAGGAGACAAAGAAAACCGATGCCGACGGCAACCCTGAGTTAAAGGTTGCAGGCTGGGAAGGCAAGCTTATTCCGAAGGAAATAGTTATCTCAGAGCTATTCCCCGAGGAGAAAAAGGCGATAGATGACCTTATGGATATTGTCGCAGAGACCGATTCAAGACTCATGGCAATGATCGAGGAATCGGCAGAAGACTCGGCATTATCAGAACTTGCAGAGGGTGGAAAAGTCAAGAGCAAGGACATTCAGGAGAAAATCGACAAGATCATGGAAAATGTCCATACTCCGCTTATTGACAGCCTTGTAACGCTTCTGAATCTTCTTCCGTCAATGAAAAAGAAGGAATATACACAGTATATCGACAAGCACACTGAACTGAAAGTTGCGTATACCGATAAAGGAACTGTAACCAATGCATCCATAAATAATGCTTTAAGTGCAGCCCGTGCAGAAGCGCCTGCACCTGCTGCATACGCCGATGACTATGAAGAGTTAAAGAAAGCGTTTGAGCTTGCACAAAGGTCTGAGGAATCGACTAAGCTTATAAAAGAAATGGATAAGGCGCTTGATGAAAAGGCTCGTGAGAGATATGTTTCACTTACCGACGAAGAGATCATGGAACTGCTTGTCAACAAGAAGTGGTATTATGCCATAGGCAAGGAAATTATTGATCTGTACACAGCGATCTCTCATAAGCTTGCCGAGCGTATCACCGAGCTTTCAAAAAGATATGAGCTTACACTTACAGACCTTGACAGTAAGATAAACGAAGCAGAATCATCACTGTCAGATATGCTTGGTGAATTAACAGGCGATGATTATGATATGAAAGCTTTTGCAGAGTTAATAAAATTGCTCGGAGGTTCAAACAATGTCGAATAATAACAAAACTCCGGCGATAAGATTCAAAGGATTTACTGACACTTGGGAACAGCGTGAGTTAGGAGAATGTATGAAAACTGTCACTGATTATGTGGCGGCAGGTTCATTTGCTGATATTGCAGATCATGTTCAATATAAAAATACTCCAGACTATGCACAGTTAATTAGAACAGTAGACCTGAAACATGAATTTAGAAATAACGACTATATTTATGTAGATAAAAAAGCATTCGACTACCTCTGGCGAGTAAACCTAAATGAAGAATGTATTATCCTTCCTAATATCGGCGCAAACATCGGAGAAGTCTACTATATAGAGCCATTATCGCTTCCGTATGAGTTTAATGTACTTGGTCCGAACGCTATTTTATTAAAGACAAAAGATAGCACAAAGTTCATGTTTACTCTTTTACAGGCTGATGATTTTCAAAACAAATTATATGTATCAATAGCATCGAGCGGACAGCCAAAATTCAATAAAACAGAATTGAAATCAATTAAGTTATTACTGCCAAAACCGGACGAACAAGAAAAAATAGGTCAATACTTTGCACACATTGATAATCTTATCACCCTTCATCAGCGTAAGTGTGACAAGTTGATTCAATTCAAAGCGGCGATGCTGCAAAAAATGTTCCCGCAAAATGGTGCTGATAAGCCTGAAATAAGATTCAAAGGATTTACTGACGCTTGGGAACAGCGTAAGTTGGGGGAGGTTGCAAGCAACTTTGAATATGGCTTAAATGCTTCTGCAAAAGAGTTTGACGGAAAAAATAAATATATTCGTATTACCGATATAGATGATGAGTCAAGAATGTTTTTATCAGATGATATTACATCACCTGATACTGACTTGACATTAGCAGATAAATTCAAACTCGAAGCGGGTGATATTCTATTTGCAAGAACTGGTGCAAGTGTGGGAAAAACCTATTTATATAGGGAAAAAGACGGTCTTGTATATTACGCTGGCTTCCTTATTAGAGCAAAAATCAATTCTGAAAATGATGCAGAATTTGTGTTTCAAAATACACTTACAGACAGTTACAATAGCTTTATAAGAATAACATCACAGCGTTCTGGTCAGCCTGGTGTAAATGCGCAAGAGTATCAAGGCTATAATTTTTATGTCCCAAATTTAGAAGAACAAAAAGCAATCGGCACCTATTTCCGCAACCTCGACAACCTTATCACCCTTCATCAGCGTAAGTGTGATAAATATAAAAGCATAAAAGCAGGATTGATCAGAAAACTTTTTCCATGAAATAACAAACACATTAAGGAGGAATGTATGCATGAGTATCGGTGATACCGAGAGAACCACGCAAAATCGTGTAATTGATTTCTTTAAGAACAGAAATATCCTCGATTATAAATATATTGGCAACCTGAAAGACAGAGCAAATAAAAATATCCGAGAAGACCGACTTCGTGCGTACCTTCACCTTAGCGGTTATAGTGAAAGGCTGATAGACGGTGCTGTTTCCGAACTTATAAAGGCTGCTGATGATATGACACATGGGCTTTATGATGCTAACCATAAGGTCTATACGCTGCTGAAATACGGTGCCAAGGTCAAGGAAACTCCCGAAAGCTCCCCTAAGACGGTTTACTTCATTGATGTTGATAACCCTACAAATAATGATTTTGCAATAGCCGAGGAAGTAACGGTTATTGAACGTCAGGAGAAAAGACCTGACCTTGTTATTTATGTCAACGGCATCGCTATGGCAGTTATAGAACTGAAAAAGAGCAGCGTGTCCGTATCAAATGGTATCAGGCAGAACCTTACCAATCAGAAGGACGGCTTTATTGCATCGTTCTTTACCACAGTGCAGTTTTGTATGGCAGGCAATGAAATAGAAGGTCTGCGTTACGGCACTATTCTGACAGGTGAAAAATACTATATGGAATGGAAGCCTGACGGATTCCATGAAAACGAAGACGAGCGTGATCCTGAAGATGCACGTATTATGGAATACTGCGATCATATAGATGATCTTCTGCTTCAGCAGCTGTATCAGATGTTCGATAAGAAACGCTTTATTGACCTCATTGAGAACTTTGTTGTCTTTGATAAGGGCATCAAAAAGGTGTGCCGTTATAATCAGTATTTCGGTATAAAACGTACTCAGAACAGATTAGCAAAACAGCGTGGCGGTATTCTATGGCATACTCAGGGCAGCGGTAAAACGCTGACAATGGTATGGCTGTCAAAATGGATCCTTGCCAATTGTAAAGAAGAAAATCCTCGTGTGCTTATCGTCACCGACCGTGATGAGCTGGACGAGCAGATCGAGAAGACATACATTGGCGTTGATGAAAAGATCACCAGAACCAAGAGCTGTGATGATCTGCTCCGTAAGTTGAATTCCTATGACAGTTCACTCTTATGTTCATTGGTGCATAAATTTGGTCGTCGTGGCGGAGAAGCTACTGAATCCGATTATGACAAGTATATTGATGAGTTGAAGAAGTCGCTCCCTGCTGACTTTAAGGCGAAAGGAAAAATCTTTGTCTTTGTTGATGAGTGTCACAGAACGCAGTCGGGCAAGCTTCATGCTGCAATGCAGGCAATCATGCCGGATGCGATATTCATCGGTTTTACAGGAACACCGCTCCTGAAAAAGGATAAGAAGACAAGTATAGAGGTGTTTGGCACTTATATTCATACCTATAAGTATAACGAAGCCGTGCGTGACGGTGTTGTACTTGATCTGAGATATGAATACAGAGATATCCCACAGGAGCTCAGCGCACATGACAGAGTTGACCAATGGTTTGACGTTAAAACACGTTCTCTTTCAAGCAGAGCTAAAGCAAAGCTGAAAGAGAAATGGGCAAGTATGCAGAAAATCTATAGTTCCCGTTCAAGGCTTGAACGTGTCGCTTGGGATATAATTCAGGATTTTGATTTAAAGCCCCGCCTTATGGATGGCAACGGAAACGCAATTCTTGTCGCAGATTCGATCTATACTGCTTGCAAGTATTATGAGATCTTCCAGCAGAGAGGTTTCAAAAAGTGTGCCATCATATCCTCTTACACTCCGCAAGCCGGTGATCTGAGAACTGATACTGTAAGTGCCGATGATGAAACTGAAACTTTTGAAAAATACGAGATATATCTCCGTATGTTAGGACTTGATCCTGATAATCTTCCCGAAAAGCTATCCATTCAGAAAAAGGTTGAGGATTTTGAAAAGGATGTCAAAGATAAATTTATCAACCAGCCTGCAAATATGAAACTGCTCATTGTGGTTGATAAGCTCCTCACAGGATTTGATGCTCCGCCGTGTACATACCTGTATATTGATAAGAGTATGCAGGATCACGGTTTGTTCCAAGCCATTTGCCGTGTTAACAGACTGGATGGTGATACAAAGGAATTTGGATATATTGTTGATTATAAGCAGCTTTTCGGAGATTTAAAGAATGCGATGGACACCTATACATCGGGTGCATTTGAAAACTATGATCCGGAAGATGTCGATGGACTTATCAAAGATAGAAGCGCTGAAGCAATCAAGCATTTCAATGAAGTGTACGATCAGTTGGAAGAACTATGCGAAGGCGTAGAAGCTCCAAAGGGTGACTTACAGTATATGCATTATTTCTGCGGAGAATCCGGCATGAGCGAAGAAACTGATGAAATCTATTCTCGTCTCAGAGAAAGGCTGTATAAGCTTGTAAGTGGTTTAGTTCGTGCATTTGCAGAAGCCAAGCCATACATGGTTGATATTTATACTGCCAAAGAAGTATCTGCATACGATGAAAAAGTAAAATTCTATGTTGAGCTGAAACAGACAATCGGAAATAAAAGCGGAGACTTCTTGGATTTTAAAGCTTATGAGCCGGATATGCGTAAATTGATCGACAACTATATTACAGCTTCAGATAGCGTTAAAATCGGTGAGTTCGATGATCTAACACTGCTTGATTTCGTAGCAGAACAGGGAGAAACCATGACTGATGAAAATGCTCCCTCAGATAAAAAAGAAGGAGCAGCTGAAGCGATTGAAAATAATATTCGTCGTAAAATGGTAGAAAAAGTTGCGGTCAACCCTAAGTATTATGAAAAGATGTCAGCAATACTGGATGAGCTGATTCAAAAAAGAAAGCAAGGCGTTATCTCTTATAAGGAACTCCTTGAGGAACAAATAAAACTTGCTAAAAATGTTGAACATCCGGAACAAAATGAAGACTATCCTGAAAGCATAAGAAAAAGTAAGGCTTTGCAAGCTCTATACGATAATACTGACGGTAATGAAATATTAGCAATCAAACTCCATAATGCTGTTCTTAGCAGTAAAATGAGCGGATTCCGTGGTGATCCTATAAAAGAAAACAGAATAAAGAAAGCTTTATTCATTATTCTTAATGATGATTCTGAAGTCGAAAGATTATTTAAAATCATCGAAAAGCAGGAGGAATACTAATATATGACAATTATGATTTCTGGCATACCTATTGATATCCATAAAAAGAATATCAAGAATATGCATCTTCAGGTCAAGCCTCCTGATGGACACGTCGTTATCTCTGCTCCGGCATCTATTGATGATAAGGCAATAGAAATATATGCCCGAACAAATCTTATTTGGATCAAAAAACAGATTGAAAAGTTTCAACATCAGGCAAGAAGCACTAAACGTCAGTATGTAAGCGGAGAAACGCTTTTCATATGGGGAAAACAATATTATCTATCCTTTCAGCCTAATTCACAAAAGAACGGATTTGAAATAAAAGGAGATAAGGTAATACTCTCTATGCGTGAAGAAAGTACAGTAAAGCAAAGAGAAAACTATGTGCGAGAGCAGTACCGTATCTTACTAAAAGCGGAAATTGAAAGATTACTTCCGAAGTGGGAAAGGCTTACCGAGCTATACTGTGATTCTTGGCAAACCAAATATATGTTAACTCGCTGGGGAACTTGTAATACAGAGAAGAAAAAACTATGGTTTAATTTACAGCTTGCACAGAAACCAATCGAGTGTTTAGAGTATGTAATATTGCATGAACTTCTCCATTTAAAGGAACGTACACATAATTCAGTTTTTATTTCATATATGGATTTGTACATGAAGGATTGGCGGGCTGTACGAAAAGAACTTAATGATTTAAGACTGGATTATTATAATACGGTTGAATGATGCGATTGTTTGCCTTAGGCAGAGAAAGGAGTAAAAAATGTTAGATCAGCCCAAAGAACTAATAGAAAAGCATATAAAAACGCATACGGAAAGATCAGCAGAGGACGAAGCTGCAGTTGCTACGCTGAGATTCTTTCTCCGTTCAAAAGGTCGTGTTAATCCGCTATTTGCATCAGGCGATAAATGGCCTAATATTGATGGCACCTTTGAATATGTTCCTGATCCTGATGTATCAAGACGTCCTAAACAGACTTTCTTTGTTCAGATAAAAGGTACTCACTCATATAAAGAAGATGATGGAAAGATAAAGTATACATTGCAAAGTCTCGGTTTTCCTGCAACTATAGCAGCAAATGTTGATATTGATCCAGGTATATTATTTGTTGTTCTTGAGCCCGATGAAAGAGGCTATGAACGTGTTTTCTGGAAATATATGTCAGTGGACTATATAAACTCGATTGATTTTTCCAAAGGTAGTACAACTGTTGCTTTTGAGGCAGAAGAGGAAATTTTTAATACCGATGAAAGTATTATTGATTTTTGTAAAAAACTTGATCGTATAATTGAACATCATTCATTTGTAAATAAGCTTAGTTCAACTCAGCTTAATCTTGATGATATCAAAAGAATTGTAATGGCTTGCGATAAGTCTATCGTTAGAAGTATTGATACAATAGAAAACCGTAGTGCAACCAGAGATGAAATATCTCAAGATATTCTACCAAGATTAAATGACCTATGCAGAGCTGCATTATTACAAAACTCTTATAATCTTAGATGCACAAAGCCAAATCTTCAATTAGCATATGAACAAGCTCAACTCAATTTGAGGACTAAATATCTTGCCAATTTCTTACGATGCTTAAAGTATATTGATTGCCGAATTCCGGAAGAAGGTCAATCTGAACGCTTAATGTTAAAATACTATAACTTCATGTGGCAGATCAGAAAATACTTCTGGGATAACAATAGAATATCTATTCTTCAAAATCTTGAAAAGTTCCCACTTAACACAGACCAACTTGACAATGAGTACTATAACATAGTTGCAAAAGCTATTGAATCTACGGATTTATCACCTCATTCTTTGGAAAGCACACGTTTTTATGTTCAAAAGAAAACACCATTTTATGTTGGCACCGAACGCTATTATGAAATCACCTTGCAATTAGCCAATAAATATGCTACTAAATTTAATAGAATAACTGTTTATTCAAAGCAGAATATTTCAACTGCTTATTCAATTAATATTGGCTATACCGACACAACGATTGATTTATGGGGTATTGCTTCAAATATAAAAATCATCACAAACTGGAGGGTATCCATTGCACCTGCTTGTTTAATCAAACTTGGAAGGATACTAAACATTAATTTAAAAATAAGTAAGAACTATGGTGAATACTCTGAATTGATGATTTTTCTAACAAGCACTGGCATGACATTTCTGGATCTTATTGATTTAAAAGAAATAAGCTTTAATGAAGTAGTCGATAGTATTTATAAAAACACTAATACTTGTTATTTCAAAACGGTAATTGAAGCTTTAAGAAAATATTTTTCTTGCGAGTGTGACACATTCGGAAAAAACACCATAAGATTTCTTTTGATTAATATGCGTGAAGACCGAATATCTGATGTTATACCAAATCAATTTAATTCTCCTATGCCTAAAATACCATTTTATTTTGCCAAAAAGTGTTTCCCATTTGAAAAGAATCCTTATCTGGCTAATTATGCAGGAAGCAAGACAAGCAATGGTAATATGGCAAAAATTTTGAGTGTAGCTGGAACAGCGCAATTAAAAACTATATCGCCGTATCTGGTTTTAAAAAACAAAATCAAGAATTCTGGCGAAATATATTTTAATTCCAGCGAAATCGCATCTGATACGGATATAGCTACATATAATGAGTATTTAGATGCGTGGGAAACACGTCAAGGGTTTAATATACTGCATGAACAAGAATATGTTACCATTGCTTCATATGAAAGCACAACATTACAAATACTGCGAAAGCTGTTAGAACTTTCCCAAAACGGAATTAAAGGGCAAAAAGAATTAAATGCCAAATTCATTAGGGATAATAAGTCGATTTTTGATAATGTTGATGTATCCAAGCAGAAAGCAATAAAGTATGCTTTTGTTAATTCCAAACTACTTCTTATATATGGTGCAGCCGGAACAGGTAAAACAACCCTCATTAACTATATTTCGAGTCTTATGCCAAAGTCTAAGAAACTTTTTCTTACCAAAACACATAATGCGATACAACACCTTAGAAGGCGTATTGAAAATCCTGGCAATAATTCAGATTTTATAAGCTTTGACAGCTTTACAAAAAAAGTTGAGCTGCCGGATTATGATATAATATTTGTAGATGAATGCAGTATAATTGATAATTTTACTATGCTTAAATTTGTGAATAAGATTAGTGAAAATTCCTTAATTGTATTAGCGGGAGACATCAATCAAATCGAATCAATAGATTTTGGTAACTGGTTTTATTATGCCAAGCACATCATAACTACACATGGTGCTAATATTGAATTACTTGATACTTGGCGAACCAAGGAAGAAAGCCTACTGAGTCTATGGGAAGAAGTAAGGAACAATGATGTTAGGATCACCGAAAAGCTTGTCATAGATGGACCCTTTTCAAAAGAAATAGGATCAGATATATTTACTTCTAATGTAACAGATGAAGTTGTTCTGTGCTTAAACTATGACGGAAAATTTGGGTTAAATAATATAAACAGTTATTTTCAAAATGCAAATCCAAATGGTGAAGCTATAATATGGCAAGGCTGGAGGTTTAAAAAGGGAGACAAAATCCTTTTTAATGATAACTCTCGTTTCACATACCTCTATAATAACCTTAAAGGAATTATTGTAGACATAGAAAAGACAGACGATCAAATAGCATTTACTATTGATGTTGAAACTATAATTACTGAACAACAATGTAAATCAGACCAAATTGAGTATATTGATACCATAGGTGAAAGAACTCGCATCAAACTTATTGTATATGCTTTTGACGAGGACGAAATTGAAAATGAGGAAGACGCAAAGAAGACTATCATACCTTTTCAGTTGGCATATGCTGTTTCGATTCATAAAGCACAAGGCTTAGAATATGATTCTGTAAAAGTGATTATTCCCAGTGTTAATTCTGAAAAAATAACAAAAGGGGTTTTTTATACAGCAATCACTCGCACCAAAAGAAAATTAACAATTTATTGGAGTTCAGAGACAATGCAAAAAATAATCTCTGACTTTTCGTCCGAACATAGTGGTTTCAAGAGTCTGGATATAATAAAAAACAAACTAGCTCAGCTGTAAATAAAATTTAGTATCTCCCTATAGAACGCTCAAAGGTTGGATAATACAATCAAATAGCCATAAAAACGAAGCATTGAAGGTCGTAAATCTTCAATGCTTTGTTTTAGTTTATAGGCAAAATTTATAAACTGCATCCTACTTTATAGTAAACCGCCTGATACAAAATAACACAATACCGCATAACAGTTTACAAAATATTCAGGCACGCAAATTTTAAGTCTAAGTCATTAACAAATATAAGATATTCTGCATTTCAGGTGACGTTTGAGAACGTTTCGCAACGTTTGGCGCATTTTGGCGATGTTTCCGCTACGAAAGAGAGCTGCGATTTTTGAAAATTCTTTATGATATAATAATTTCAGCGGACAAAAAAAATTTTTCCGCATCAAAATGAAAGAAGTGATACCAATAAAGAAGCAAGTCATAAAATCCTAAACAAATGAAATGTACCGATATGATACCGGAATAAGAGTACCGCACATATAAAAAGTACCGAAAGGAGGAAGGATGTATATGCCGCCCCGAAAACCGCAGCTGCACGGAGTCAGAACCGCACCCTTGCCGCTTGAGAACCGCAGTGTCAAAGTGCATCAACATTACCCAACATATTAGTCAGCATATGCCTGCCCGGTACATCAGCACCGGACAGACCCACAGCATTTAATTATTCATACTTGCGAACGATCATTCTAATCTGCTCGGTAATATCCTGCTCCGCCCAGGTGTGCTCATCAACAGGCTCTTCAGAAAACAATTCAAGGATTTCAGCATTTGCAGCGGAAACGTTTTGACAATGCAGAAATAACCATGAATAGCGTTCATCGAGCATGACTTCATTCACCGTCATGACTCAACCTCCGATGATACTCCATAACGTTCACGCATTGATATCCTGCCGTCTATCGGCATAATAAATGAGTTGTGAATGATCCTGTCCATGATTGCTTCTGAAATGGGGCTTTCGCTTTCGGGATCAGGATTGATCCTTTCATACCATCCCTCGGGTTCATACTGTGTGCAGAAGATCATTGACCTTTTGCAGCGAGCCTCGGCGATTTCAGGCATAATGTACGATTCTGCAGGTGTAAGCCTGCGGATAAGCCATTCATCAAGGATAAGCAGATCAACTTTCTTGTATGCGTCAATCACCTTCTTGAATTCACCGTTATCTTTAGCAACAGTAAGTTCATCAAGCAGTTCAGGCATACGGATATATTTTACTGTCCTGAACTTACGGCAGGCAGAATTGCCAAGAGCACAGGCAATATACGTCTTTCCATTCCCCGATGCACCCTTGAGAATGATATGATGCCCATCGTCAATGTATTTGCAAGTGGAGAAACGTAATATCTGTTTTTTGTCAAGGTGTCTGTCCTCAAGGTATTCAATGCTCTCAATAGTAGCGTTGCTCTCTGAAAAGCGTGCATTATGTATATATCTGTTAAGCTTATTCGCTTGACGTCGGTTCCATTCGCAGTCAACAAGCAATCCCAGACGTTCTTCAAATCCAAAACTTGAAAAGTTAGCATTATCCGCAAGCTGACGTTCCGGTTCAGAGGCAAAAGCGTTCATCTTCATGCTGCGCAAACGCTGCACTGTGGATATATCATTCATTGTCCGCACCTCCCTTTCTGAAGTATGCGGCTCCACGGGTAATGCCATATTTATTGCAACTGTCCTCGGCATCAGACTTTGCATCAATATTTTCCGACGGCTGTCTGCTGTTCTTGAGAATGGTGGTTATTGTACGGATCGACGGTGCAGACGAGAGCGGGATCATTCTTTCACAGACGCTTTCAAGCTTCTTTTTACTATATTTTTCACCCGGTTTTACAAGACTGACACAGGACTTGTACCCCTGCTCGGGAGCCTTGCCCGTTTCCAGAAAATGCTTAACAACGCTTTCGGTACATTTACCCACATCTGCAGACCAACGCCTGAATTCTTCTGCATTGTACCGCAGATATTTACGATGGTTTTCGGGCATATGATCGGGATTGACAACAGGCTGAACACTGTATTTTTCAAGCCTTTTATGTGACGTGACTCGGCTGCCATCAGTAGCCTGAGTCCATATTGCAGGCTCATATGGATGTGCAGGAAGAGAAAGCATAAACTCCTTTTCTTCATTCTCATATGCTTCTCTGTGGCTGCCGGGTCGTTTCTGAAACGGCTTGTTGTTGATAACCTCAAGACGCTCCGCAACAGCTGTTTTAACATCAGAAAACGATAAGAACTTCTGCTCACGAAGTGCCGCTGTGATCCATGTGGTTGAAAATTCGACAGATTTTTCTACAAGTCCTTTATCCTGCGGCTTACGAACTCTTGTGGGAACAATAGCTGTTCCGTAGTATTCTGCAAGTTCACGATAACTTGCGTTCAGCTGTATTTCATAGCGTGTATTGGCTGTACCACCTGTTTTAAGGTTATCCGGAACAAGAATTTTTGTAACTCCGCCGAAGTATTCATAGGCATGAACATGGCAAAGCAGCCAGTTTTCCTGCTTCATATCCGTGCACGCTTCCACATAAATTATGCCACTGCACGGGAGCACAGCAACAAACAGATATGCCTTGTATTCTTTGCCCGTTACGAATCATAGTAGGGTATAGTTCCACCTGCCCAATCAACCTGCATAGTTTGGCCCGGCTATTGATACGCATTGTAGCCTTAGTGATTCTCGCCCGGCTGCGGTATTTGTCACCAAACTGCGTGCTCATGTACGGCTTATCTCAGTTTGCATAACAACGCTCGCAGTATTCGCTCCAGAGCAAGGTAAGTGTTACGCCCTTCTTGGAAAGCTCCCTGTGGATGTAGGCATAGTCCGGCTCGGCATAGGGAATGAATCCATGCTTTTTTGCAGAGTTGTTCAGAATCTCATCAAGTTTTTCATTTGTCATATCATCATCAAGCGGCCATGAGATACCATACTTGGCAGCATTCTCCAATACTGCCTTTACTGTCTGATGCGAACTGTGTACGCTGGTTTCAATTCGCCTTTGACTATGATTCTGGCTATGAAGCCGCAATATTTCCCGATAATCTATCATATCAGGACCTCCTAATGTTAGTAGTCACACTTCCGTGTGCCACTATCATTATACTACTGCATACTACTGCGGTTCATGAGCGGCAAGGGTGCGGTTCTGACTCCGTGCAGCTGCGGTTTTCGGGGCGGCATATACACAAACTGAGTCTGTGTAAGATGAGCTGCTGTCCTATATCGTTTTATACTTTTACCTATCACGCTGTATAATTGACTATCATCATGAAAATACATAATGCTCACCTCATATAATCATTATAACACAAAAAGAAGGCGTTAAGTTTCACTCATAATGAAACTTAACGCCTCTAAATATCTCTTATTTTCTGAACACAAACAAATACTCATGAGCAATCAGCAGAAAATTATATTTTACGCTGTTAGTTTTCCAATACCCTGTAGCTTTACAGTTATGCTGCTCCTTAATGATAAGCTCTTTCAGCGTAAATCCGGCATCCTGAAAGAGCTTCATAACCTCAAAGCTCATTGGAATCATACAGCCCTTCTGACGTGTATCTCCCATAAGCACAGCGCAGAACTTACCCTTTTTAAGGACACGATAGCTTTCTTCTGCAACGGGTTTCATCTGCTCAAGAAAATCTTTTACCTTAAGCTGAGACAAATCGCCATCAATACCATCGCTGTATTTGATTATGTCGGCGTACGGAGGATGAGTGCATATCAGATCTATGCTTTCATCAGGAACAAAGTCCAAATGTCGGGCATCACCCTTTTTGATATACACCTTACCCTTTGCTGGCTCATAATCGAACGCTGTTTTTTCCCGACAGCGTTCAAGAGCAACATCGTTTATATCAATACCGATTATATCACGGTTAAGCAGTTTGGCTTCAACAAGAGTTGTTCCGCCGCCTGCGAACTGGTCGAGTACTAAGTCTCCCTCCTTAGAGTAGCGGAGAATGATGTTTCTCGGAATATATGGCGACCAGTTTCCTCGCCATTTTGCATCGTGTGTAGCCCAATCGCCACGCTTTGGAAATGACCAGTGGGTTGTCATTTCAAGCTCAAAGTCATCAGGCTGCCATTTGGATATTTTTTTCATTTAATCCTGTACCTTATTATTTATTATAGTATCTATCCAGAGTTCATCGTTTGAATTTCGGTTTTCATCGACAACAATAATATTTATATTATCATACTTTGTGATTTTTAATTTTTCCGCTATTTTTTTAGGTGTTACTGTTTTATCTATATCAATCACTATTATTTTTTTATTGTCAACATCTACTAATGTGCGTATTATACCATTGATATGTTCATCGTCTGAATTAAATCCAAATCCAATTATTACTATATAGTCGGATTCTTTATATGAATTATACACATTTACATATTTCAAAGACATATCTATAGATGTCATAGGTTTGGTTCCGCTTTGAGTAAATATCAGTGGAACTAAAAAATGTTTTTCTTTACTATTCAATACTTCTTTATCACCAATCCTGTTAAGATATGGATCGTAATATATATTTGTTGCGCCGTTGAGATGATGGACAGTCATATCTGTTATATCATCAATTAATGTATTATAATTAGTTGTTGCAATAGATATAATATCTATTTTACTTTTCGCGTTTAAAACATCATTGTAATACCCTTGGTTATTTGGCTTATAATTATCGCAAATCTGTTTTTCGATGTACTTTTTTACAGTGTGTAGGAAAATACTAATTTTGCAAAACTTTGCCCATTCTTCTTTAGGACAATACAAATAGTGCCAATTCGAATCTATCAAGGTTTTATAATCCAATACCGTTGAATATATGTTTTCAACAATTCTTCGAACCAGCACAATTAATAAGCTTTCTTCATCTGTTATATTTATTGTTCGGTTCTCCATAATATATTCTAGACCAGTTAACCCAACAGATTTATAATTCAATCTAAATATTTCGCCGATATCATCTAAAAAATCTATTTTATCATCTTTTTTCTTAAACACACCATCATTAAAACGTTTTACAAAATCAGCACTTAATGCCCCCAACTGAAGTTGTAAAATTGCCATTAACATTTTCTGTAATTCGTACCTTGTTATTTCTTTCAAGTGTTCTTTTTTTGTATATATTTTTAAAAAAGCTGAAAACCAATTGCTTGAAAATATAGCATTACCATCTTTTAAATACTCAATAAACGAAATTGAATTTGACATGTTGCAATTTGAAATTGACCCACCAATGTTTTTTTCTATATATTCTAAAAGTTCTTTATTTCGTTCTAATTTGCCATATTCATATTCAGCTATTTCGTCAAAATCATTCAATCGTTTTATTATACGCTCTCTATTATGATTAATAGTATCTTTAATAATTGTTTCGAAAACAGGTTTACCAAAGCTAGAAATGCTTTTATCAGAGTAATCTTGCGGTAGCCATTTTCCAGCATACGTTGTTGTTGAATCAATATTAGCTCGCTCTTTTTTAAAATCACTTTTAATTTCAGATGTGTCTTGACGAAAAATATCTAAAGCGAATTTTCCGCCACTTGGCAATCCATAACTAATTTCTGCACCTGCACCAAAAAGAAAACTTAATTTCATAGCCGCTCTCCTTATTTAACATTATATTTGACTCTTTAGCGCATTCGTCAAACTCTAAGCAAAATAAATATGTTCTGTAGTATCAAATATTTTTCAACAATTGTATTTTACGCTTGTCCAATCCGAGACTAACAAAATTTGTCAATTTTTCTGAATGGCTACTTTTCTTTCTAAAATAAAAGTTGTTTGTTCAATTGTGGCATTAGTTCCAGATGAAAAACCGCCAACTCCAAATTGAGAAGAATTCTTGCCTATTTCATTGGTGATAGTTGCCTTTAAACGCCAGCCTTCTAAAGCCAATTCATTTATTTTTGATATAGTATGCTCTATATCGAATGAACCAGAATAGTCATCTACAATAGTTAATGAAGTATATTCATAGTACGAATCAACCCCATTTTGAGTTAATGTTTTGATTTTATTATTTCTTATATTCTTAAGTCGTTCTATCTCTTTTTTTCGCTGCTCTTTTTCCTGTTTCTCAGCTTCCTCTGCACATTTAAGAGCAATTCTCTCTTGTGATGCTGCGATATCAGAGCTTGATGTAGGACGATTTGAAAATTCTTCTTTCAATATTTGAATTTCTTCTTCAGAATATAAATCCAGCTGATCTTCAAGGATTAATAATATATCTGCCGTTTCCATATTGTGTACTTCTTCTTTAAATTTGAGCAACTCTTCCATTTTATTCTCTCCTTATAATGTTGTAATTACCCCATTCTCCAAATCATCAATGGAGTAAATATGTTCCATAACATCAAACGTTTCCTCAAGATTGTTTTTGGCAGTATTCCATCCCGAACCATCTGTAAACCATACGAATTCAAAGCCGTCAATAGTCGCCGCTTCCTGAGCAATCTGCTTATAGCTTCGTGCGGTTTCATTGAGTTTTGAGCCACCACTCGCATAGAAATTCGTTTCAATTCCGTAAATGACATTATCAGTCTTTATTACGAAGTCAAAGCGCTTTTCTGCTTTGCCCTGATTAGAAATCGCTGAAAGGTCAATGCCCCATTTCTCCGTGATTTCGTGAATATACATCTCCTTGAAATAGGTTTTGTCCTTTTCGTAACCTGCCTTAACAATGAAGCTTTCGACCAAATCTTCCATAAGGTGTCCGCCACGATTTTTGCGACCGTTGGAGTCAAGACCTGTTTCAACACCTGTAGCATAATCAATCAGATTGTTGATAATATGCTTTTCAAGCAAATCAAACAATCCGGTTTTTCGCATAAAAATTTTATACTGCTCAACAGAATAGTTTGGCTTTTTGAAATTATAAGTAAACTCGCCATCGCCGTCAATAGCATAGATTTCTTTTTCTCTGACAGCAAGCAGTAATGGAATGCACTTTAATGTTTCAGGATATCTTGCCACAAGATTCTCAAAATCATTTTCGATATCTTTGGAACCGATAAGTGAATTGAGTATATTCAGCTCAATCTTTACCCCGTCAACGTTTCTATGTACTTTTTCAAAATCAACATAATAGCCATAATTAGCTATACTGCTGCGAAATTTTGAAAGCCATTCGCTAAAATTTCTTTTCATATTACACCCTCATTTAATAATATTACAATCAAAACGTATGATTAACAGCAAGAACAAATAGCATATGGGATTTTAGCTAAAAAGATTTAATTTAGCTCTGAGCCTTACACGGTTCTCCTGCTTTGCAATGAGCGGCACGACATTCCCTACAGTATGACTGAGGTATTGTCTTATCATTTGGTACTCTCCAACCAAACTTTTCTTCGATCTCATCTATTCCATCTGCTGTTTTATGACAACATGGACACTCGGCTTCAATTCTATAAGGCATAGTATTCTTCCTTTCTTATCCATTGGTAATCAAAAGTTCACTTATACTTCCTCTGCTATCTGCCTTACTGTTAATCATACGCTTCGCAGATACTCTTTCGATCTTGTATTCTGCATACAAATCATCAAAGAAATTATCTGTATCATCTGCATTCTTCGGATCAGAATTGCTTGCAACAACTTTCGAGCCTTTTTCGGTTATCTCATCTATAAAATGTCCAAGCTCAATCTGCTGCTGATCGCCAAATTCATTCTCATTATAAGATGTGAATGAAGCTGTAACAGTCAACGGACGGTATGGTGGGTCGATATACACAAAAGTTTTATCATCAATAAAATTTGCACAATCCTTATAATCTCCGCACTTAATCTCAACATTCTGAAGCAACTTACTGATATATCTCAGATTTTCCGCATCACATATCGGAGGTTTTTTATATGAACCAATCGGAACGTTAAATAATCCTTTACGATTAACACGATACAACCCATTAAAACAGGTCTTATTAAGAAACATAAATAAAGCAGCTTTATCTAAATTGTTATCATTACAATTTATAAGGTTATTAAACTTTTCTCTGTTATATGTATAAAGGTTTTTCCTAAGCTCCGAATCTGCTTTCCAAAATTCAGACTGCATTTTATCAAGCTGTAAAATCAGTCCTTCAACATTGTTCTGTACCTGCTGATATGTATTGATAAGTGCAGCATTGATGTCATTTATAATAACCTCATTAGGGTTGTAATTTGCAAGAACATCAAGCAACACTGCTCCACCGCCTACAAAAGGTTCACAATAGCGTTCTATTTTCTGAGGATATTTAGTTCTTATTTCACTCAATAACTGGCTCTTTCCGCCTGCCCATTTTATAAAGGGTTTAACTGTTTTCATCATATCACCTATAAACTTTATTTTGCAATCAAAAATACATATTCACTATTATTTTTAACACACTGTATGCCAAATTAAGCAACCCGAAAATATATGATCAGCTCAATTCGCTACACAGTGTGTAGCATTTTGCGGACAATGGGACAATAGAAACTATAAAGCTTGCAAACAACGCTAAACAGCCGTTTGTGAGCATTTTTCATTTGGGGACAATGCTCGGACAACTTCGGTCATCAGGGACAATTACTTCCCGGACAGCTCCGCTGTTATTTCGGCATAACTCTCCTCGATACCCGTAAACATATACAGATAACTTATCCCTGTCATTCGCCTTATTACCGAGAGATCAGAGAAATTAAGACCATAATTATATGTCGGGTCAACTCTTGCCACACCTGTATAAAGGAATTCCAACTTATAGCTTGAAAGCTGCTTAAACTCTGTCAACTGTTCTTTATTAATACCTCGTTCTGACAAATGCGCCAATACAATCCGTGAAAGCTGTATCTGCAATATACGATACGGATCCGAATCCGCACAATCATCAAGTATCTCAAAGATATTATGCAGCAGCCCAATATTTGAGATACAGGCTCTACGGTATTTCCAATATTCACTATTATCACCCTGCATATACTCCTCATTCTCAGGAGTGTATGCAATATTATTATCATTGCTCAGGAAAAACAAAGAAGCATTTACATACTTTGAAATATCAGTTACAAGCTGTGCATCGATCTTGCTGCCGCCGTGTAAACTCGCCCATCTTTGCGGAAGCGCCGTCAGTTTCATAAAGGTACTGTGCTTATCCTTGACGTTGATAGTTATTTCATCACTGTCCATAAGATACTCGACAGTAACATCAAACTTTTTTGCGATTTTTTCCAAAGTATCACGGTTTGGAGTACTTCCATTCTTCCACCTTGTGACTGTTGCATCCGCTACACCTATTTCCGCAGCAACCTTTCTTGGCCTCACATTATTTTTTTCACAAATTTCAACATATTTTTGCCAAAACATACAACCCGTCCTCTCAGATTTTGTGTAATGCTACGATTATTTTGCATATGTATCGTTATAGCATCGATGCTGTAGCATTTGTAGTGTATAATTTGTTTTAGCAACACAGATTAGTACAAGATTATTGCAATTATCACTATTTACATTCTATCATATAGTTTATTGCTTGTCAAGTGTTGCATAACACAACAAATAAATAAAAAAGAAAGGAGCATTGTAATGGCATTGCCAACTGTACCCATACCGCTCAAGACAGCTCATTGTCCTCAGCCATTCCCGATCTACTGTCTTCCACAGACTATAAGGGACTATGTGAACTTCGTTTCGGAAACGACCCAAGTCTATCCCGATATGCCTGCATCTGTGGCACTCTCAGCCTTATCAGTATGCTTGCAGGGCAAAGCTAAGGTCAGTTTCAGTCCTTATTGGTCGGAGGAGCTTAACCTTTATATGCTGATAATAGCACCGCCGGGAGAACGCAAATCAGCAGTATTTTCAGCAATGACTTCACCGATAAACAAATTCGTCAACGAATACAACGCACTTCACCTTATTGATGTGCAGACCTATTTCAATTCCAAGAAAATGCTTGATTCCAAGCTGAACAAGGCTATTGAAAAAGGTGAGGACAGCTCCGTTATCCGTGACATTCAGATGGAGATAAATGCCCTGCAGCCTGTAAAGGAAATGAAGCTGATAACAACAGATGTTACAGCCGAAGCCCTTGCAGCTATTATGAGCGACAACAACGACACTATGGGCATTATGTCCCCCGAAGGAGGTATCTTCGATGTGATTTCGGGAATGTACTCCAACAGCATCATAAATCTGAACATATTCCTTTCGAGCTATGACGGAGAGCCTGTGAAGATAGACCGAAAATACGGCTCTGTCACACTTACACACCCTCTGCTCACCTTCGGGATATGTGCCCAGCCCCAGGTGCTGAACAACGTCATTTCAAATCAGCAGTTTATTGGCAAAGGTCTGACACAACGTTTTCTGTTCTGCCTGCCAGACAGTATGATAGGACACCGCAAACTAATACAGGATATAAACGGAACAGAGGTCACAAAGCGTTACAAGGAGCTTATCTATCGCTTGTTGAATATGCCGCCGAATCCCGATCAGTGCATAGAGCTGTCCTGCAAGGCAACGGATCTGTTTACCGCTTATGCAGAGAAAATCGAATATCAGATGTCGGAAAACGAAACACTTGCCGATTACAGAGAGTTTTTCAGCAAGCTGCCGGGCAAAACACTTCGAATGGCAGGACTTCTCCACTTATGCGAACACTCCCCTTCCGAATGTATATCAGGAGAAACAATGTCGGCCGCTATCGAAATATCAAAGTATTACGGACAGCACTATCTTAAAATGATGTGTGCCGAAAGCTACAACGATACTCCCCAGCTTGTCCTTGAAAAAATGACAGCACTCGCCTTGAAGAACGGCATTTCCACTATTTCCTTTCGGGATATAAAACGCTCCGTCCGCAAGCTGACAGATGAACAGGTCAAGGACGCTCTTGAAGTGCTGACTGCTCATAAGTACATATCATATGTTCCGCCGGAACATAACAGCGGAAACAGGCGAAAGGAAAGCTACGCACTTAACCCGATACTGCTTGAAAACGGTCATTGTCCCGGACAAACCGATGATTGTCCCACCATTGTCCCAACTGAGTAAATCGGCAAAACCAACGTAAATAAGGGACTTTCCGACAACAAGACAATCCATTGTCCCATCGTCCCTTAACAATAAAAATCACAAAAGAAAGAGGTAAATCAATATGAATGCAACAAAGACAACCGCAGCACCCGTTGAGAACGCTCCCGTTCTCTACACACCCGAAAACATTATGGCAATTATGCACATCAGCCGCAGCAGCGTGTATAAGCTGTTCAGCTCCGAAGGCTTTCCTTCCATCAAGATGGGCGGTATCCTCCGCATTGAAAAGACCGCCTTTGAAAAGTGGCTGAACACCTATGCAGGCAAGTCCTTTATCATCGGCTGATTACTGAATCATCACAATATCGGGGCATATCCTATATGCCCCGATACAGAAAGGAGAGATCAAAGTGTCAAGGAAGCTTCCCGAAATAAAAAAGCGTAAAGACGGTTACTATGAGCAGAAGATAACCGTATCGACAAACGTGAGAAGATCTGTTTACGGAGCAACTCCGACAGAAGTTCGCAGAAAGACAAAGGAGCTTATCGCTGAGGCTGCACGATACGATATTTCCAACGTCAAGAAAATGACATTGGAAGCATATATGATCCATTGGCTTGAAGAAGTCAAAAAGCCCGATTTGAAACCAAGCTCATACGACCGTGTGGAGCAGTCTTTGAAATATCAGATATTCCCTGCAATCGGTCATATCCAGATAAACGCCCTGACCTCAAACGATGTGCAGAAAATGATAAACACTATCATCAACGAAAAATCCTACTCCACCGCAAAGAAGGCGTACAACAATCTGAACGCCTGTATGGAGCTGGGCGTTCAGCGTGGGGAAATTCTCAAAAATCCCGTCAAGGGTGTGAAGCTCCCGTCCTCAAAGACCAAGGAGAGAAAGGAGATCACCGCATACACTCCCGAAGAGATCGCCGCTATTGTTGAAGAAGCAAAGCGCACTTACAAGAACGGTGCGCCCGTTTACAGATACGGCTATCTGATTATTCTTATCCTCAACACGGGAATGAGAGAAGGCGAACCGCTTTATCTAAAGTGGAAAGACGTTGACCTTGAAAAGCGTCATATCTACATTCACGGGAATGTTGTGGAAGTGAAAAATCGTGAGGAAAATGCGGAAAGTAAATATGTCCTTCTTGAGCAGGACACGCCCAAGACAGACAAGTCCACTCGCTACATTCCGCTGAATGACAATGCTGTCGATGCACTTGAAAATCTCCGCAAGATCATTAAGGACAAGGACAGAGTTATCGCCACAAAGAATCACACCATCACATCTCCCCGAAAGGTCTACAAGACGATGGAGTGTATTCTGAAAAAGTGCGGGATAACCGACAAGGAAAATCTCGTTCACGCCCTGCGCCACACTTTTGCAACAACGCTCATTCGCAACGGAGTTGACATAAAGGCTGTTTCGGAAATCCTCGGTCACGAAGATGTTTCAACAACCTTGAACACTTATCATCATGCCATAGAGCAGCAGAAGCATTCTGCAGTTATGACGCTGAATAACTTATATTAACTACCTACATATCGGCGCTACACGCCCGTTCCCCCAAAGTGAAATTTTCGAAGAAAATTTCAGAAGCCCTCGGCGTTTGAGAGCAAGTTTACCAAAATTCAGTCAAGATCACCTGGGGCAGCATTGCCCCGGCGAAATTGACGGCTCGGAATTTTGGTATAACTTGCTCCACCAAAACGCAGTTTGGGTGGACGAACCCGTCACCCTCTTCCACCACGCAACCGAAAGGAGCTTCAAATGGCTCATTTAGAAAAATATACAGCGGCCGCAACAGGACATATGCTTGCACATTATGACCGCACACATTCAAGCAGTACAAGCAACATTGACGAAAGCCGAATACACCTCAATTACAATCTTGCAGAAACTGATCAGCCCCTCTCCTGCCTTGATTTCTTGCACAAGAGAATAAGCGAGATCAAGGTTTTGAAAAGGGCGAATGTAAATGTAATGTGCGATTGGGTAATAACCGCCCCCGAAGCTCTGACAGAGGAAGAACTCCCCCGCTTTTTCAGTGAATGCTACAAGTTTCTGAATGACCGCTACGGAAAAGAAAATGTAATATCCGCACCCGTTCATATGGATGAAACCTCACCGCATATACATTACAATTTCGTCCCCGTGGTGAAGGATAATCACATCGACAGCGACCGTCTTGCGGCTCTTGTTAATGACATTATGGATCTTACAAAGCTTGAAAACGGCAGCACGGAGCTTCACAAGGAGCCGTTCTGCGTCGGAAGCAGGCTCAGGGAAATTATGACCCGCTACAAGCTCCTTTCCGAGCGTGACGGCTACAAATTCTATGTCAGCACCAATGAAGAGGCGTGGGGTGAGGCCGATCTTATCAAGTTTGACCAGATAATCTACAATCTTGTGAACAATGCGGTCAATTACTCGGGTGAGGAAAAGAGCATATACGTTATGGAGGTATGCACAAAGAAAAAGATCACCATTTCCGTTACCGATACGGGTGACGGCATTTCCAAGGAGCTTATGCCCCTTATCTTCGACCGCTATTACCGTGCCGAAAAGCACAAGAGAGAGGTCGTCGGAACGGGTCTCGGACTTTCCATTGTAAAGCAGATATTCATTCTCCACGGCTTCAAATTTGGCGTTAAGTCGGAGGTGGGCATCGGAAGTACATTCTGGTTTGAAATGGACAGGATAGAGAAGCCTAAGGATATTAATATGTAAAGAAAATCAGCTCCTGCTGTTTGGCGGAAGCTGATTTTCTTTATAAGCCTAAAAGTTGCTTTTTCTTTGAGTCATATTCTTCCTGTGATATTGCTCCTGCATCTAAAAGCTCCTTGAATTTTTTCAGTTCATCGGCTGACGATACCTGATTGGCAGCTGAACTCGGAGCTTTTGTGGCGTTTTTTCTTTTCTCTGTGAGATTATTTACATTTTCAACAAATTCATCTGCGTTTTGTACACATCTGAATTTGACTGAACCCGAAGATGAAGCTATTACTAAAGTCTTGCCGCTTCGTATTTTGTCCCAAATTGACTCCTTGACATACAGGCTGCTTATGTTATCAAGGGGAATGTTTAATTTTGAGTTTACTCCCCAAATTTTGAGACTGCCAGAAATTCCTTCCTCTGTAAGCTCAAGCGAAGAAGCTTTTGCAATGTCTTGCCAATAAAACCTTATACCAACAAGAATAATATACACTACAATCGATGAAATGCCAACATTTCTTTTTGTTTCCAACTCCCACGGATAGCCATTTCCGACAAGGAAATTTATAAAATTTAGTCCTCCGATACATAATAAAATGACTGCTATAGCGTTATAAATTATGGATATCTGACATTTGATCGTTGCTTTGAAGATTGGCTCGTTCATTTTAGATACTCTCCTTTAAATATTTCCTGATCTTGATTGTTCCTGCCGTTCATATTTTTTCTGACAGAGCTTGCATAACCTTACATTTTTGCCGCCGTATTTGATTACTTCATTTTCGGTATTGAATACTTTCTTTTCGGAAAATGAATTGTGACAGCAGCCTTCAATATGATAAGTGTTTGTGGAAGTATTAAGTATGTATTTCATTCCTTTTCCTCCTTATTTTCAGCTTATCACAGAAAGTTTGCAAAAAAAAAAAATGTTAATATTCTGCAAAATGCAAAATGCTTTTTAGCTTTGATTCAGATTAAAGTAAACACATGACAGCCATATTCGGTAGGAATATAGGAATTCAGAACGATGCCACCGCCTTAAACAACCAGACTATAAAACAACTTAGACAGAAAGCCAATGATCTGAAAAATTCAAGGCTGAGTGCGTTCCCGTAACCGAAATTCCACTGGCCGTCAAAAGACTTCTGAATGAAGGCAAGGTTATTATCAGCTGCGTGGAGTTTGACCGTGTAAACTATCTGTTTAATAAATAGTTAATATCAAAAAACTGCAGGGTATGATTCAGAAATAAAACATGCCCTGCAGTTATATTATTTATCAATATTTTCTGTAAATCTGCATTTTGGAAATGCCGAACAGCTTCCAAATTGACTCCTGCGTTTTCAATATGTGCTACAAGTTTCCAAACGCTTGCTATGGAAAAGAAAATCTAATATCTGCACCTGTTCATATGGACGAAACCACACCGCATTGACATTACAAATTTGTCCCCGTGGTGAAGGATAATCACATCGACACGAATTTATACAACAAAAATACGACAGTTTTCGGCGAAAACGGAACAAAATCGTACAAAAGCACCATTTAAAAACGCATTCAGCACGAAACAACACAATATAATAAAAATTCCTCAAACGACGTATTTACGTCATTTGAGGACATCTAATTTGGCAGGGGCAGAAGGATTCGAACCCTCGGCACGTGGTTTTGGAGACCACTGCTCTACCAGCTGAGCTATACCCCTAAAAGTAAAATTGGTGGGCCATCGGGGACTCGAACCCAGGACCGACCGGTTATGAGCCGGTTGCTCTGACCAACTGAGCTAATGGCCCTTTAAAAAATCAGCAGCTAAGTAATAACTTAGCTGCTGACACAAAGGGTGTCGGCGCAGCCCTATTTTCCCAAGACGTCGCCATCTTAGTATCTTCGGCGTGTATGAGCTTAACTTCTGTGTTCGGAATGGGAACAGGTGGAACCTCATAGCTATTTGTACCGACTATGCCCGAGAGGTGGCTTTCCAACTCTCTTTGGTGACCCGTAGGAGATTCGAACTCCTGATGCCGCCGTGAGAGGGCGGAGTCTTAACCACTTGACCAACGGGCCGTTTGGTGCACCATCGGGGACTCGAACCCAGGACCCACTGATTAAGAGTCAGTTGCTCTACCAACTGAGCTAATGGTGCATTTCCTTGCGGAATGTTGGGGATTTGTTTTTATCAAACCCTGAAAATTGAATAAAGGAAGTAATTGAGAAGCGTAATCAGAAGAGATGAAATAAGGTCAAGCCCTCGACCGATTAGTACCTGCAGGCTGAACATGTCACCATGCTTACACCATAGGCCTATCAACCTCATAGTCTTTGAGGGGTCTTACTCTTTCGATGGGATATCTTATCTTAAGGGCGGTTTCACGCTTAGATGCCTTCAGCGTTTATCCGTTCCGCACTTAGCTGCCCGGCTGTGCCGTTGGCACGACAACCGGTGCACCAGAGGTGCGTCCATCCCGGTCCTCTCGTACTAGGGACAGCTCCTTTC
>ERZ857969.39-NODE-39-length-191192-cov-6.116461_pt1 | contig 191192 bp, 192 predicted proteins | sample MGYA00519864_ERZ857969 | MGnify/ENA primary metagenome ERZ857969 (study PRJEB31778, sample SAMEA3449382) | human gut metagenome | biome: human gut; feature: human-associated habitat; material: faeces | place: United Kingdom | collected 2010/2012 ...
TATACTTAAATAAAGATCATGATATCAAAGATAAGTATGAAGATAGTGATTGGATAAAGACACCATTAGTCATATTTTTAAATAATACATACGATCTTTTGATAAAGAAAGAAGTTATGAAAGAATATGGATTTGAAGAAATAGAAAAGGAGGTTAAAAAGATGTGTAATTTAGGAGAAATGATAGCCAGAGAAAATATAGAAAAAGGACATTCTATTGGGCTTGAACAAGGACTAGTACAAGGACAAAAATTGGAAAGAATTACATCGATTAAAAATTTAATGAAAAAAATGGCAATACCATTAGATAAAGCAATGGACCTATTAGATTTATCTAGTATAGAAAAAGAAGAAATGAAAAACATTTTCAATTTTAAAAGAACGTGCACCTACACGTTCTTTTGTTTATTAATTAATATTTTACGATAAAATTGAGAATATTTAGCGACTTCACTATTAATTTTCTTTACCCCATATTTTTCTAAAAGTGTTTTTTCATCACTAAATAAGTTTGTTCCTAATCCTAGATGTTCACCTTTGATCTTGACTCCTAGACTCGCAAGAATTGTTGGATAAAAATCAAAGATAGCAAATTTTCTGTTTTTAGGTTGAGGAGGTTCAATTGCACTATTAATAAAACAATTATAAGGAGTACGTAAATAGTTTTTATCTAAGTGCTTAAAGAATTTTTCAGACATACTTTTATGATCACCCGTAATAACAATTGTTGTATTTTCATACCATTCTTGTTTTTGACACCATCTTACAAAAGCTTCCACTTGTCTTGATTGACAACTAATAACATTAGCGTATTGACTATCATATTCATGTTTACACTCGTCACATATATATCCATCTGGTGTATGAGTATCAATTGTCACCAGTTCCATACAAAATGGTTGATTACTTTTAGCCATTTCTGTTAAATCTTCTTTCGCGAATTCAAAGACTTTTTTATCTTCAAATCCCCAAAAAACATGATAATCTTGAGGAAGTCTTCCTTCTTTCTTTAAAGAAGTTGTATCTTCTATTTTAAAATTTCCATGTTGTTTATAAAAATTAGAGGTACAACCAAAGTTAGCATCTGATCCCATTAAAATTCGATTTTGATAACCTTGTTTTTCTAATATTTCACCCAATGTATAACATCCTGATAAAAATGAAGAATTTTCATTATATTTATCTTTAGAAAGTGGAAATAAAAGTGGAATTCCCGCTTCTTGTGCAACCATTGAAGCAATAGTCCATTGTGTTCCTTCAATAGTATAAGAACCCCCTATTTTATTCGAATGTGAAAAATTAATATTTTCTTTTGCTAGCTCACCTAATTCTTTAATATAATTATTTTCTTCTTGTCCGCCATCTTCTTTAGAAAGATACGTATTTTCTACAGATTCTAAATAAATATGAATTAAATTTCTTTTTTCTTTAAATTCTAATTCAACATTTTGAGGATCCACATAATGTTCTTCATAAAGTTTAGATGTTCTAACCATATCAAAAACATACGTAATAATTTGATAATTAATTAAGGCGTAAAGCAATGTTCCAAGAATTAAAATAGTAATACAAATACCTTGGTAATCAAATAAAAAAACAAGTGGTGTTTTATATAATAAAAATACTCCTATTAAAGTTGTTAAAAAGGCTGGTGGTGCACAATTTAAAAACCAATCTTTAAAAATACCTTCGTCTGTTCCATCACATGGAACCACCATGTGATAAATCATTTGATTTAAGGTTTTTACTGAAAAAGTACGATTTCCCCATAAAATACTAAAGATTACTAACATTACAATAAATAAAATTATTATTAAACTCATATCATCATTCCTTTTTATTGGTTCATTCTATCATAATTTTTTATAAAGAGCGAGAAACAAAATACCCTTTTTTTCGATTATTCGTTATAATACTTACGAAGGAGTAAAAAAATGAAAGATAGAAAATTATTATTTTTTGATATTGATGGTACATTATTGAGTGAAAAGACTCATACTGTTCCTCAAAGTGCTAAAGAAGCTTTAAAAAAAGCTAAAGAAAATGGACATCTCATTTTTATTAATACAGGTCGACCTATTTCTACAATCGATCAAGAGATTCATGATTTAAACCCTGATGGTTATATTTGTGGATGTGGAACATACATCACTTATCATGACAAAGTAATCTATCATCATCAATTATCTAAAGAAAGATGTAAAGAAATTGCATCTCTTATAAAAAAATATGAAATTGATGCTGTTTTAGAATCAAAAGATCATGTTTATTTTAATACTCATATTAAAAATTCTTTTGTTCAAGGAATTCAAGAAAGATATACAAATAATGGTTTCAATGTTTCAACAAGTGAAGATCCAAATCTTTCCTTTGATAAATTTACTATTTGGTTTGATCATGATATCCAAGACTTTAGAGATAATATTTCTCAAGATTTTGATATTATTGAACGTAGTGAAGAAATGTGGGAAATCGTACCAAAGAATCACTCAAAAGCTACAGGTATTCAAACTGTTGCGGATGATTTTAAAAGCGATTTAGATCATTGTTATGTCTTTGGAGATTCTTTCAATGATGAAAGTATGTTACGTTATGTTAAACATTCTATTGTTATGGCTAATGGTGTACAAGCTATGAAAGATATTGCTTATTTTGTGACAAAAGATATTGAAGATGATGGTATTGCTTATGCTTTAGAAAAACTTGATCTTATCTAAGATTAAAAAAGCCTGCTTGGCAGGTTTTTTCATTTATTATATTAATCTAACTTACATAACATAATGCCTGGATTTTCTTCAAATGCCTTAAATCCTATTTTTTCATAAAATCTAACCGCACGTTTATTATTTGTATCAACTAAAACACATATCCCAGGTACTTTTTCTTCTTTTAAAACTTCAAATAAAACTTGCATTAACTTTGAACACACACCATTACCTGTATATTCTTCTAATATATCAATATGAATATGTGCTGGATATTCAGGATAAAAACGTTCTAGTTCACGATTAGCATTAGGAAATCTTTCTGCCTTTACTTCATCTAATTCTTTTAAAGTCAAATAATAAGGATATGCATTTTTTTATAAGCCTTTAAATCCTTGGCACATAAAATATAACCACATACCTCATCTAAATCATTTTTAAGTATTAAATATCAATATAAAGCTAATATTGCCTTTTTAGCATTATCATCTTTATATCTAGATGTTGATTGAAAAATACATACATTTTGTACTTGTTGTTTATATTTTGGTTCATATTTAATTATTTCTATTTTTTCTTTCAAAAGAAGCATTTCAAGTTCTTCCCCTTTCCTTTTTATCATTCAAATTATTAAATAAAAATGACTATATCATCAAGCTCTTAATCTTCCTAAAAAAAAAGAGTATTTATGAAATTTCATAAATACTACTCTACATGTTCTACAACTTTTTTTAAACGTTTTTCAAAATCACGTCTAGAAAACATAACAATGGCATTACATCCTAAACATTTAATTTTAATATCAGCACCCATTCTTACAATCTTCCATTGATTTGATTTTTTACATGGATGTTGTTTCTTCATTTCTACAATATCATTTAATTGATAATCCATAATTATTCTCCTTGATGATGATAAAATGCTTCTAAAGTATTTTGTAATAACATTGTAATCGTCATTGGTCCAATTCCTCCTGGAACAGGAGTAATTGCATAAACTTTATCTTTCACATCTTCAAAGTCAACATCTCCACAAAGTTTATTATTTTCATCACGATTAATACCAACATCTAAAACAACAGCGCCTTCTTTAACATAGTCACTATTGATCATTTTAGCATGACCAACAGCTGCAATTAAAACATCTGCTCTTTGACAAACTTCTTTTAAATTTTTTGTTTTACTATGAGCGATTGTTACAGTAGCGTTTTTTTGTAAGCATAAAAGCGCTACTGGTTTTCCTACAATGTTACTTCTTCCCACAACAACAACTTCTTTTCCTGTTAAATCATAGTTGATTTCATCTAATAAAACCATCATTCCTTTAGGTGTACATGGTACTAAACTTCTTTGTCCTAAAAATAACTTAGCCACATTTTCTGGATGAAAACCATCTACATCTTTTGATGGATCAATGGCTTCTAAAACTTTATCTTCATTAATATGATCTGGTAAAGGTAATTGTACTAAAATTCCATCAACTGTTTCGTCTTCATTTAATTGTTTGATTTCGTTTAAAAGTTCTTCTTCACTAAAAGTTGCATCATGTGTAATTTTTAAAGAATCCATTCCTACATAAGAACATCCTCTTTCTTTATTTCTAACGTATACTTGACTTGCTTGATTTTCCCCTACTAAAATAACCGCAAGTTTTGGTAAACGATCATATTTATTTTTCATTTGTTCAACTTCTTCTTTTAATTGATCCTTGATCTTTGTTGAAATCTCTTTTCCACTAATAATCATAATATGTCCCCCTCATATTATCTATGATTATATAGGAAGAAACAGGTAAATTCAATAAAAAAGGTATAAGCCTAAGCCTATACCTCATCATTATTCACCTTCATGTTCTAAAGTGTTTTTTTCATATACTTTAAAGAATGGATAGTACACAACCACAGAAATAGCAATCAATACGAACATGAAAATAACATTTCTAATATCCAATGCTGATAAGAACCCTTGTGCAAAGAATGGTGTAAATGATGGATCGACAATATAACCTAATGAAACAAGTCCCATACTTTGAACAAGATAACCAAGACCTGCCGAAAGACATGGCATGATTAGAAACGGAATTGATAAAATCGGATTTAGAACGATTGGTGTTCCAAAAATAATTGGTTCATTAATTCCACATATACCAGGCAATACACTTAAACGTCCAATTGAACGAATATGTTTTGATTTTGATTTACACATTAATAAAACAAGTCCTAATGTATTTCCTGCCCCACCTATCAATACATATCTAAACATTTGTAAGTTAATTATAGCTGTTGGTGCTTTTCCTGCATTAACAAGTTCTGCATTTACCCCAGTATTTGCAATACATAAAGCAAAAACAATTGGGAAGACAATAGAAGAACCATTAATTCCAAATAACCATAAAATATTTGAGAATAAATAAATTCCCATAAACATCCAAATATTATCTACACCTGAAATAGCTGGTGTTAAAATAGACATAATAAAATTTGGTAAGTTTTTACCTGTAGCTGCCATTAAAGCAACATTTAAACCGTATATAATAATAATGTTTGCAGCAAGTGGCAACAAACTATTTACAAAATCAGTAACTGCACTTGGTACACTTCCTGGAAAGGAAATAACAAGTTTTTGACTTACAAAACGTGAAATTTCTACTGAAACTAAAGCAATAATAATAGCAACAAATAAGCCATCAGCTCCTAAAAAGCTTGTAGAAATACCACCATCTTTTAATGGTGCAGACACCATTAAGAAAGTACACATAGCAATAATTCCATAAACAGCTGATTTCATTTGATAACTTTCAGCTAAACAATAAGCAATTCCAAAAGCTGAAATTAAGCCAACCAATCCCATTGTGTAATTATATGGTAATGTAAGTACATCATAGTTAGCAACCGCAAATTGTTTCCAACCTATTAAAACTTTTAAAAAGATATTTCCTGTATGTAAATCGACTAAATCTAAATTAATTGGTGGATTCGCAACAATCAAAAATAATGATCCTATGACGATTAATCCAAGTGGCATCATCATTCCTGATGAAATTGCTTGTAGGTGTCTTTGTTGTGCGAGTTTATTTGCAAAAGGCTCTAATACCTTCTCTAATTTTTCTATCATTCTATATTCCCCTCAAAATATAATTTATCTATTAAAATTGCCAACCATTAAATGTAAAGGCTGTATCTACGACATTTTCTGGATCGTATTCTTCTAAAATTTTTGCATAACGTTCTTTATAATCATTATCTACTTCCATTTGTGGAATAACTTTACTTGCTTCATGTAAGAAATGGAAAGAATCACGTCCCATTGCTTTTCCTCTTACTGTATGCTTATCTAAAGCAACATCAGGAATTTCTGGGAATTTACCCATCGCAAATGATTTAATACAAATATTTTTTAATAAATCGCTTGAACGATCTTTTTGACAGCTACATAAGTAACGAATTGCATGAATGAAATACATTGGTTGATCACCATCTGCATATTCAAAATTTTTAGACATTTGATAGAGATTATTGACTAGAACTGCAGCCATTGGATCTCCCATTCCAATATCTTCTACTGAAATTGTAAGTAAACGTCTCCACATTTTTTCTAATAATTGTGGTGAAGAAATATACATTTCATAAGCAAACATACATGCATCTTCTTCTTTGGCACGTCTAATTGATTTTTGCAAAGCAGAAATAACCTCATCTCCTGCATAGCCATTTTTTGTAACGATTTTTGACCAAGGGTCGTACATTGCTTTTGCCATTTTTCTTGCTCCTTTATTTTTTCTATGACATAATTATTGTGAGGTGAAACTTATGAATATTGATCATTTAAAAGATAAATTTGATTTAAACGAATTAGAAGTCTCTTTATTTGAATATATTAAGAAAAATCAAAAACAATTGAAAAATATTACCATTAGACAAATGGCAAAAGATAATTTTACATCAACTTCTGCCATCTATCGTTTATGTAATAAATTAGAATTTAGTGGTTATAGTGATATGATTTATCATCTATCTAGCAACACTCATAATAATGCTCCTGCTCAAAAATACGAAAACTATTTACCTCATTTTATTCAATTATTAAATAAACATAAAAATAGTAAAATCGTTGTTTTTGGTATGGGATTTTCAGCTCCAATTGCTGATTACATTTCACAAAGATTAACTCTTAATGGCTTTTGTACCATGAGTGTTGTTCATATGGAAATGTTGGATGCTAGTTTTCAAGACTCAACCTTTCTCATTGTCATCTCCAATTCAGGAATTACAACAAGACTTGAAGAAGTCGTTGAAACAGCTAAAAACAATCATATTGATATCATTACTTTCACAGGTAATGAAAAATCAAAAATAAGTCAGTATGCCACTTTACCTATTATCATCGGTCACTATAATCCTTTTTATCATGATAATCTTGTTCCAAACGCTTTCTTTGGACAAGTTCTCATTATTTTTGAATCTCTTCTCTATTCTTTTTTGTCCTCGAAAAAATAATATACTTTCATGTCTTCAATTAAAATAATTTGACAAAACAAAAAAACATGTTTCCATTTTTGAAACATGTTTTATTATTTATATTTCACTCTTAATCTTCTTACCAAATATTCAGTAAATAATTTCATTGGATAACTTCCCACGCTAGTAAACGGTTGAGATGACAAATAAATAATATCCTTAAAATTTAATAATTGTGGAGAATGATAATTTAGTGTAATCAATATAATAGGAACATTATTTTGAATTAAAATATCCTTTATTTCCTTATACTCACTAAAATAGTTTCCATAATTTGACATAATAATCGCTAAATCATTTTTAGTTAAAGATTTTGCTATTTCTAATTGTTTACTATAACTCTCACCAACATAAATTATTTTATTTTTCATAAAAAAATCATTTTGTATTTCCATAGCACAATTAAGAGGTTGATTATATGCAAAAATTCCACATTCCTTACTCATCATCTCATCAATTAAAAAATCTATTTTCGTATAATCAAAATGATTTTTAAAATCGTTAATAGCATCACAAATAGAATCTGCATATTCATCTAAAAATTTTTTTGGTTCTTTTTCTAAAACATACATTTGATTATCAGTTAATCTAAATGACGAATTAAAATTTTTATAATATGTATTATAAATTGATTTTTTAAAATCATCATAATCTTTATAACCAAACTTTCTAATAAATCTTGTTATAGTTGGTTTCGATACATAAGTTTCTTCTGCTATTTGCGTTATTGCCATATTATTTATCGTATCTATATGTTTTAAAATATACTCTATAATTTGGTAGTTCGTATCTTTATTTTCACAAGTATTATAGTATTTAACCATTGTTTGAAAAGCATCCATCATATTTCTCCTTCGTTGTAAAGGGTTTCACAATTATGAAACAAACATCGGCAATGTGAAACACGTTATTTATAAATAAGAGTATACTAGTGTTAGCTAGAGAAAGCAAACAATGCATTGTTAGATGTTTATAAACAGAAAAATCGGAAATGGAGAGAAAAAAATGAAAAAAATAAATGATATATTTATGAATAAATTTGTACCGTTTCTTACTAAAGTAGGAAACAACAGGTATCTTGCAGCTATCCGTGATGGAATCAGTATTACAATTCCGTTTACTATTATTGGAAGTATTTTTATGATTATCGGAAATCTTCCAATTACAGGATGGGATAAAATTATTAAACCTTACAGTTCTATGCTTAATGCAGCTACAAATACAACATTTGGTATTATCGGTCTAATTGGAGCAATTAGTTTAGGCTATTTCTTTTCTAAAATGCATAACATAGATAGAATCACCGGAACAATCATATCACTTGTTTGTTTCTTGTTAGCAACTTTAAATGACAAATTTACAATCAATATAGATAATTTTGGATCTACAGGATTATTTTCAGCTATTATTGTTTCCCTTATTACTATTGAAATTATAGCATTCTTTATTAGAAAAAAAATTGTTATTAAGTTGCCTGATAGTGTGCCTCCTGCTGTTGGGAAATCATTTGAAGCGCTCATCCCTGCAGGAGTAAGTATTATTTTATTTTGGTGTTTAAGAGTATTACTTAATATTGATATTAATAGTGTTATTACTGCTATTTTTAAACCATTTGTATTTGCACTAAACACATTACCTGGTGCTGTTCTAATTATGTTTATTATCTTATTGTTATGGTTTGCAGGTATTCATGGAAATTCTCTTGTTGGAAATTTATGTTTACCTTTTACTATGACTTATTTAACTGCTAATGCAGCTTCATTTCAAGCTGGTCAAATGCCTCAATACATAAATGCTGAAGGGTTTTATTACTTTGGTATGGGACTTGGTGGTACGGGAACTACAATCGGTTTAGCAATTGCTATTGCATTTTTTGCTAAAAGTAAAAGATATAAAACAATTGGAAAATTAACTTTATTGCCTGCTTGTTTTGGTATTAATGAACCTATTATTTTCGGATTACCAATTGTATTAAATCCCGTATTATTTGTACCTTTCATTTTTACGCCTATCATTTTGCAAATTATAACTTGGTTTTTAATGAGCTTTAATATTATTGGGCATGTAGTAACATCAATACCTTGGACAACACCTCCTATTTTGTCAGGATTTTTAGTTACTGGTGGAAATATTAATGCAGCAATATGGCAAGCAATTGAAGTTGTACTAGCAGTTATTGCTTATTTACCATTCTTTAAAATTTTAGACAATCAAGAATTATTAGCCGAAAAAAACGAAAGTAAATAAGGAGTGTACATGTTTAAAGATAATTTTTTATGGGGTGCATCAACATCTGCTTTTCAAATAGAAGGTGCTTGGAACGAAGATGGAAAAGGTCTTACAAGTATGGATGTACGTTCTTTTAAAAAAGAAGATCAAATTGCCACGACTAAAGTGGCAATGGACCATTATCATCGTTTCAAAGAAGATGTTCAATTAATGAAAAAATTAGGAATGAAAGCTTATAGGATGTCTATTTCTTGGGCGCGAATTATTCCTGATGGTTATGGTAAAATTAATCAAAAAGGAATCGATTTTTATAATCAACTTATTGATGAATTGGTAAAAAACGATATCGTTCCTATCGTTACTCTCTATCATTTTGATTTTCCTATGGAATTAATCAAAAAATATAACGGCTTTGCCTCTAGAGAATGTATCAATGATTTTGTTAGATACAGTAAGGTATGCTTTGAAAACTTTGGTAATCGTGTTAAATATTGGTTAACTATTAATGAGCAAATGGTTATATCACAAATGCCAAATTTTCAAGGAATTTATATTAATGATAAACACGAGGAAAAAAAAGTAGGTTGGCAAAGCTATCATCACATGTGTATTGCACATGCTTTAGTTATTAAAGAATATCGAAAATTACACTTAAATGGTTTTATTGGTCCCGTTATTTCCTACCCAACATATTATCCTGCAAGTGTAAAACCAGAAGATGTATTAACAGCAAAACAAGTTGAAGATTTAAAAGTTTTTTGTTTAACAGATGTTCATTTTTACGGAAAACATCCTGATTATTTAATCCATTACTTAGAAAAACACGATTTAATGTTTAAAATGGAAGAGCATGATGAAGAACTTTTAAAAAATGCTCAACCTGATTTTATCGCTCTCAATTGGTATACAACCGGTATTGTTGGCGCATATCAAGACGGTCAAGAAATCAATAACGATGAATCTGCCTTAAAGCCTAGACGTGATCGAAATATTAAAGGCTTAGCTCAATTCTATATGAATCCATATTTAGAATACAATGAATGGAATTGGAATACTGATCCTGTTGGTTTGCATTATGCTTTATTAAAAATGTGGGAAAGATATCATTTACCTCTCATGATTGTAGAAAATGGATTAGGTCATCGAGATGTTTTAGAAAATAATCAAGTTCATGATGATTACAGAATAAACTATTTACAAGGTATGGTAAAACATATGTCTAAAGCAATCAATGATGGTGTAAATTTAATTTCTTATTGTCCTTGGTCTTTCATGGATGTTTTAAGTAGTAGTGATGGTATCGAAAAAAGATATGGTCTCGTATATATTGATAGAACCGACTTTGATTGTAAAGATTTAAAAAGGATACCAAAAGATAGCTTTTATTGGTATCAAAAGTGTATTCAAAAGAATGGAGATATCGAATAAATGGGAAACTATTCACTAGCAATAGATATCGGTGGTACATTTATAAAGTATGCCTTTATTGATCAAAAACTAAACATTATAAAACAATGGAAAAAAGAAACAAAACATTTTAATACAAAAGATGAATTTTATGATTATCTATGTGAAAACATAGATAATCATCATATAGATTTGATTGGTGTAAGTGCACCTGGTGTAATCAATGAAGATTCTCTTGTTCTTTCAAAAGCAGCAAAAAATGTCCAAACCATGTATATGACAAACATTAATAAAGAAATTGAATTGCGACTAAAAAGGCCAACTTATTCATTAAATGATGGAAAAAGTGCAGGGTATTGTGAATTAATGATAGGAAATGGTAAAGGAAGCCAATCTTCTGTTTATTTTATCATTGGAACAGGTATTGGTGGATGTATTTGTTATAAAGATGAAATTATTCAAGGCGTAGATAGAATTGCTGGGGAATTTTCTACATTACCTCTCGATTTTAGTCCTACTAAAAAGGGAAGATTTAAAAGACTTGGGGAAATAGCTTCTATATCCGCATTAATTGAAATGTATAACTCTAGATCACCTGTCCCATTAAAAACAGGAGAAGATATTTGTAATAAATATTTAAATCATGATGTACTAGCACAAGATATTATTCATCAATGGTGTAAAAATATTATTTTAGGATTAAGTATTATTATTATGTTATATAATCCAGAAATTATATGTATTGGTGGCGGAATTTCTGAAGAAAAATGGTTTATTGAAAAAATTCAAGAAATTTATAAAAATGAAACACATATTATAAGTGACCCTATCATCACTACAAAAATTAAAGCATGTAAATACAACAACAATTCTAATCTTCTAGGTGCATTATTATATGCAAAAAAAAAACTAGCAACAAGCAATAACAATTAAGATTGCTTGTTATTAGTCTTTTTTATTATTTAATATTTTCAACAATATGTCTTGCAACTAAAATACCATTTGCACCTGCTTGGGCAAGTCCTCTTGTAAGTCCTGCACCATCCCCAGCAACATATAAATCATCAATTTCAGATTCAAAACCATCTCTTACTTTTGGTCTTGCTGAATAGAATTTTGCTTCTACACCATATAATAAAGTATGTTCATTCGCAATTCCTGGTGTAACATTATCTAATGCTTCAATCATTTCAATAATTGATTTCATTGTATTGTATGGTAACACAAGTCCTAAGTCTCCAGGTACTGCTTCTGGTAAAGTAGGATCTGTATATCCTTCTTTTAATCTCTTATATGTTGTTCTTCTTCCACGTTTGATATCTCCATATCTTTGAACAATAACTGAACCATTTGATAATTTATTCGCTAATCTTGATATTTCATGGGCAAATTCATTTGGTTCATTGAATGGTTCACTAAATGTATGAGATACAAGTAAAGCAAAGTTTGTATTTTTACTTCCAAGTTTTGGATCATGATAAGCATGACCATTAGCAAGCATTGTTCCACTATGGTTTTCAATAACAACATGACCACTAGGATTTGAACAGAAAGTTCTTACTTTTGTTCCTACTGAAGTATTGTAAACAAATTTACCTTCATATAAGTTCTTATTAATTTCTTCCATAACAATATTGCTTGTTTCTACACGAACACCAATATCTACTTGATTATTATAAAGTTTTAATCCTTGATTTGATAAAACTTTTGTAAGCCATGCTGAACCATCTCTACCTGGCGCTAAAACAACTTTTTTAGCGTGAATTGTTTGTCCATTTTCTAAAACAATTCCTGTTGCATGATGGTCTTCTACAAGAATATCTTGAACAGATGTTTTAAATTGTAAATCCATATGTTGTTTTAATTCATTAGACATTTCTGTCATAATTCTTAAGTTTTCTTCTGTACCTAAATGTCTTACTTTTGCTCTTAAAAGTTTTAACCCAACAGCATATCCACGGTGTTCAATTTCTTTTACTTTATCTGTTGTTGGATCTGTAATTTCTTTAGTAGCTCCATGTTTTAAATAAAGGTTATCTACATAATGAATGACATCTTCTACTTCATCATTACTTAAGTAATCAGTTAACCAACCACCGAATTCACTTGTAATATTAAATTTACCATCAGAGTAAGCACCCGCTCCACCAAAACCATCTGTAATAGAACAAGCTGGGATACATCCAGGTTCACGATCTTTATGAACTGGACAATGTTTAATTTTTTTATCTTTAATAGGACAATGTCTATTCATAACATCATGTCCTTTATCTATAAGTAATACTTCTAATTCAGGATTTTTTAAATATAATTCGTAACATGTCATAATTCCTGCTGGACCTGCACCAACAACGATTACATCATAATTTTCTTTCACTTTTTTCTCCTTCAATTTCCAAAAATATCCAAACCTTTCACATTATAGACGACTCTTTCTTATATCGCAAGTATTTACATGTTTTTTTATTTCGCAAAATGTTTTTATAGTTGATGAAAGATTGGTTTCATTTTTTCAAATGTACAAAAAGAATCAAAACCTATTTCTTTTAATAATTCTTTTGCTTCATCAATATAAGCTCCTAAATGTTCTGGCTTATGACTATCACTACCAATCGTAATAATCTTTCCACCTAATTCTTTATAAAGCTTTAAAATATCTCTCGAAGGTGTTGAATCCTTTAAACCATAACGATGACTTGAAGTATTAATTTCAATACCTTTACCATCTTGAATCACAGTTTTTAATATTTCTGTAATTATTGATTTTACTTTTTCAAAAGGATAATTGCCAATTTCATCATAACGTGTCATCAAATCCAAATGACCTAACACACTATAATTTTTATACTTTTTAACCACATTCAACATTTCTTGATAATAACCTTCTATATATTCTTGTTGTGATTTTTCTTTTTGATAATCTTGTGTCCAAAATTCTTGATTATTGACTTGATGGATAGATAAAATGATAAAATCAAAATCATATTGTTCATAAAGTTTTTGATAACGTGGTATTGTATGAACTTGTACACCAAATTCCATACCTTGTCTAATTGTAATGTTAGGATATTTTTTTCTTAAACTTTCAATTTCTTTAAAATACTTTGGATAATCTACATTTACTTGCGGTTGTCCGTAAAGGTACTCTATCGGACCTTCATCCCAATCTTTTTTGATTCCATAATCCACATGATCTGTAAAACAAATCTCGTCCATCTTCATCTTAATCGCATCTTTAATGACATCTTCCATTAAATAAGTGCTATCATCACTATAATTTGTATGTACATGATAATCACAATACATTTTATCATCACCTCATCTTATTTTAACAAGTTTATAAACGCAAAAAAAGCCTCTCGGCTTTCTTTGATATATATAATTGGGAAGGGAATATGAAAAACTATTCATATTGTAAAAGATTGTTTTATCTTTTACATGTTTAATATACCCAGCTTTTGTGAACTCTATGCAACTTTTTTGTGTCAAACATGTAAAGAATTATTGTGAATTATGTGATGATAATCTTAAGTTTTTATTCACATACTTTAGATGGAGGTGATTTTGTGTCTTTACTTTATAAAGAAGTAGATGATTTTGAAGCTTATGCTTATCATCAAAAACAATTTAAGAAAGTCACAAAGAAGGATTTACTAGGAAAATGGACTTTATTTTTCTTTTATCCTGCTGACTTTACTTTTGTCTGTCCTACTGAATTAGAAGATCTACAAGAAAAATATCAAGAATTTAAGAAAGTGAACTGTGAAATTTATGCCATTTCTACAGATACCCATTTTGCTCATAAGACATGGCATGATATTTCTAAAAACATTTCTAAAATAGAATATCCAATGATTGGCGATCCTACACATTCACTTACCTATGATTTTGATGTCTTTGATGAAAATGATGGTTTAGCTCAAAGAGGAAGTTTTATTATTGATCCTGAAGGTAAAATCGTTGTCTATGAAGTCAATGCTGGAAATGTTGGTAGAAATGCTGAAGAACTTTTAAGACGTTTACATGCTTGTCAGTTTGTATACGAACACGGAAATAATGTTTGTCCTGCTAAATGGAAATTAGGTGAAAAGACAATTCAAACATCTATTGAAAATGTTGGTAAATAGAAATAATATGATAAAATGATATTGAGGGGAGGAAATAAAGATGCTTATTGATAAGTTAAATATTATTTTAAATTCTAGTGATGAATTTTCTCCTAAATATATTATTAGTTCATTTGTTAAAAATAACTTAAATGATATTCCAACTATGTCTATTGATGCAATTGCTCTTTCCTGTCATACATCAAAAAGTCAAATTTCTAAATATGTAAAATCTTTAGGTTATGAAACTATGAAAGATTTTAAAGATGCTTGTTTAGATAATATTTCTAGTATAGAAAGAACCAATAAAACCTTATTTTCATTACAGAATAGCATAGAAAAACAATTTTCATCTTTTACAAATCACATCATTGATGAATTACATTATACAATGAATCAAATTGATGAAATCAATTTATTAAAATTAGTAAATGATATAAAGAAAAGTAAACGTATCTTTGTTTATGGTCATGGTCATGCAAGAACTCTTTGTACCTATATTCAAAATGAACTTTCCGCAAAACAAAAAGAAACTATTATCTGTGATGTTGATTTTGAAAAAGAATATAATTTTCAAGATAGTGATCTTCTTTTACTCATTAGTATCAATGGAAATACGTTTTACTTTGATAAAAGAGTGGTGCATCATATTTTAAAGTGTTCAGTTAATACATGGCTGATTAGTTGTAAAGATAATATAAACTTTTCAAAGAACTATTTATATATTCCAACATTAAATGATAAATATAATGATTATTTATTAAGACATATTCTTGATTTTATCTTGATGTATTAAGTTTCCATTTTGGAAACTTTTTTATTTAATTTCTATATATTTTCTATAATACCTTTGTAATTAAAAGTAAAGGAGAAACAACAAATGGGATTTAGAAAAGATTTTTTATGGGGTGGTGCGACAGCCGCCAATCAATGTGAAGGTGGAGCAAATGAAGGAAACAGAGGTGTTGCTAATGTAGATCTTATGCCTTTAGGTGAAGATCGTTATTTAGTTGGTACTGGTAAAATGAAAATGTATGATTTTGATGATCAACATTTTTATCCAGCTTTAACTGCTGTTGATTTTTATCATCATTATAAAGAAGATATTGCTTTATTTGGTGAAATGGGATTTAAAACTTTTCGTTTATCTATTGCTTGGACACGTATTTTCCCAAATGGTAATGAAGAAAAACCAAATGAAGCAGGATTAAAATATTATGAAGATATTTTTAGAGAATGCCATAAATATGGTATTGAACCTCTTGTTACTATTAATCATTTTGATTGTCCAATGCATTTAATTAAAAAAATCGGTGGTTGGCGAAGTAGAGAAATGATTAATTATTTCTACAAGCTTTGTAAAACTTTATTTATTAGATACAAAGGATTAGTTAAATATTGGTTGACTTTTAATGAAATCAATATGATTTTACATTTTCCTTTTGTCGCTGCTGGTCTTTGTTTTGAAGAAGGTGAAAATGAAACACAAGCTATGATTACAGCTGTTCATCATCAACTTCTAGCAAGTGCCATGGCCACAAAACTTGCTCATGAAATAGATTCAAATAATCAAATTGGTTGTATGTTAGCTGCTGGTTCTTATTATCCTGAAACATGTAAACCAGAAGATTATTGGAAAGCAATTTGTGATAATCGAGAAGTCTATATGTTTGCAGATGTTCAAGCAAGAGGTTATTATCATAATTATGCATTAAAATGGCTTGAAGAAAGAAATGCATCTATTCCTTTTGTAAAAGGAGATAAAGAACTATTAAAAGAAAATACCGTGGATTTTGTAAGTTTCTCATATTATTCATCAAGAGTAAGTAGTAGTGATTTATCTAAAGGAAAACAATCAGAAAGTAATATTTTTGCTTCTGCTAAAAATCCTTATTTAAAAGAAAGTGATTGGGGTTGGGCTATTGATCCTTTAGGATTTAGAAGTACTCTTAATGAACTCTATGATCGTTATCAAAAACCATTATTTGTTGTAGAAAATGGTTTAGGAGCGAAAGATATTATTGAACAAGATGGTTCTATTCATGATGATTACCGTATTGATTATTTAAGACAACATATTCATAACATGAAAGATGCTGTTGAAAAAGATGGTGTTGATTTGCTAGGTTATACAACTTGGGGATGTATTGATTTAGTTTCTAATGGTACAGGTGAAGTTAAAAAAAGATATGGATTTATTTATGTAGATCGAGATAATTTAGGAAATGGAACTTATCAAAGAATTAAAAAGGATTCATTTTATTGGTATAAAAAAGTCATTGAAACAAATGGAGAAGATTTGTATTAAAAAAACAGCTAATGCTGTTTTTTTAAAAATCTTTCTAAAAATGAATGAGCAAGAGAGCCTTGTTTGATTTGTTTTCTTGCCTCCTCAATTGAATACCAATGAGCTTCATCAACTTCATTTGTAAGCTTAAAATCTTCACTGTCAACAACAACTGCATAATTATGCATTAAAGTATTTGATGGTTGATAGTATTCATTATCATTATATGTATAATCAACTACATTTAAATTCACTTCTTCTTTAATTTCTCTAATCAATGTTTCTTTAGCGTTTTCACCTTTTGTAATATATCCAGCTACTAATACATTGAAATCTTTTCCATATTGCTTAATAAGCAAAATCTTATCTTTTGTAGGATTAAAGATAATCGTTGAAATTGCACTATTGAACATTGGAAAACGAAATTGTTTACATGTTGGACAATAAGGCACAAGTCCATCTATGCCACATTCTTTTTCTATAAGTTTAGTTCCACATTCACTACAATATTTCATTATTTATCACCTACGCCATTATAACGTAAACAAATAACAACTAACAATATCAAATTTATAAGATGAAAACATAAAGCGATAATAAAAACAATTTGATAACTTTGCGTAAAATCATATAAATAACCAATTAATGTTAATGAACTGGCACTTCCTACATTTGTAAGAAAACCAATAACAGAATAAGTTCTTGCATAGTTTTCATTTCCAAAGAAATAACGTGTTAACATCGGAATCCCTACAGCACCCACAGAATAAATAGAACCAAACATCAATGAACCGATATAAAGTAAAAGCGTTTCTTGATGAATCACTCCCAAAAATAATAGAACTAAAGAAAGACAATTTATTAGAATCATCATGATTACTGCTTTTATAGGACTTAATAAATCACTTAAAAATCCAATTAATAATTTAGTACTAATATTGCCTATCATGGTAAATGACATGAAAGTTGCTCCGATAGTAACTGATAAATGAATACTTACAGCAATACCTGATAGATGTTGAGAAATCCCTGTAATTGAAGTATGTAAAAGAGTAAATAAACACATACAAAGGAAACTGATGGTTAGTAACTTTATTTTATTATTTTGAACTTTAGTTGTTTCTTTTCTATTTTGATAACCATAAAGTAGTAAATGTTCTTTTCGAGGATCGATATTCCAAGGAACAATTAATGCTGGAAGAACTAAAACAAGAATACAGATAGCCATGAAACGATAAGTCATTTGCCAACCATAACAAGTAATTCATGAACTTAATAAAGGTGAAAAGATAGCCCCTGAAAGTCCACTAAAACTTAATGCTAAACTCGTCGCTAAGCCATGTTTTTTATCAAACCAATTTGTAATAACAACTGTAATAGGAACCATTCCATAAATACCTACACCGATTCCTCTTAAAATACCTAAAATATAAAATAAATAAACAGATGTACTATAAGACATCAACCAAGTTGCACCACTTGATAAAATAACACCTATTAGTAAGACCTTTTTATAGAAATATTTTTTAATCACCTTTGACATCTTTAATGAAGTTAATGCTGTCGCTAAAGTTGAAAATGTGGCATGCATCGCAAAAGTTCCTTTTAACACTTTTAAACTTTTAGCTACAGGTGTATAAAAAACACCTATCGCATTGGTACATAAACCAATAGAACTGGCTGCTAAACAACACATAAAAAAAACAATCATCCAATGTTTATAACTTTTATTGATCATAATTTTCACCTCAATAAAAACATATAACTTTATAATCTCTAACGCATTAGATTTCCTAAATTAAGAAAAGGAGGATCAAATCCTCCTTGCATATTCTTGAGCTATTAAACTTGCAATAAATTGTAATTGATAAGGGTGACTGTTTTGATCTCGTTTAGAATCAAAGGTAATCACATGATCAATAAAATCTGGATAACTTTCTTGTTTACTTGAAATCAACCAAATTTGTGGTTTCTTTAATTTATTCTTTAAAGTGCTTATATCAGGATAATCAAAATAACATCCTGTATAAGAAAAGATAATCAATAAATCATCTTCATTGGTTGATGAAATATATTGTAATTGTTGCTTATAGGAAATATGTGAATAAGTTTGTTTTCCTAACATCAATAAATCACTTTGTAAATTAAAAGCAACTGTTCCTGCTTTTAATAAACCAAAGATACCTACTTGTTGATATTTTTGGATTTCTTTGCATAATGCATTTATTTGTTGCATATCTATTGATTTTTCTACCATTGTAATACTTTCTTTAACTTTTAAACTATATTCTTCTAAACGATTTTTAGCCTTAGAAGATGAAGAATATTGTTCAAAATTCATCTTTGTTGAAATCAATAACTCTCTCAATTCATTAAAATCATTTAATCCTATTTCCTTACAAAACCTTGAAATAGAACTCATCGCTACAGAACATTCCTTTGCCATCTCTTGAATACCAATATCCTTAATATCATCTAAATGATTTAATAAATACGTTGCAATTTGACTATTCGTTGAATCTTTCTTTTCACTTGCTAAAGTACTTAAAAAACAATCGGTAACTTTCCATAAAGCATACAATCACTCTCTTTCTATCTTCCTCCAGCAAAATTATACATTAGTCTTTCTTTCATTTCAGTAACATCCTTACCAAAGACTTCTAGAATTTTAAAAGCAAAAGGATAAGGTGTTGCTGGTCCTTGACTCGTTACAATATTTTGATCAAAAACAGCGACTTCATTTACAAAATCTCCACTTACAAGTTTATCTTGATAACCTGTATATCCTGTTACTTTTTTACCTTTAATGACATTGGCTTTTTCTAACACAACTGTTCCTGAACACATCGCTGCTATATATTGATGATGTTCATTAAAATATTGAACAAATGAAATCACATCTTGATTTTCTAATAAATTTTGACCACCAGGTCTTCCTCCAGGTAAAACAAGCATATCATAATTTTTAATTTCATCATTAAAAAGCTTATCTGCTTTAACATACATATCATGCATTCCTCTTACAAATTCTTCATTAAAACTAAACGTATGACATTCTAATACCCCTCGACGAAGTAAATCCATAATTGTTAATGTTTCTCCTTCTTCATATCCTTCAGCCATTAATACTGCAACACGTCCCATTTTATTCATCCTCCTTGACATCAAATGCATTAAAATAAACCATTCTCTTTTTAACTGCTAAATCATCTCCACCTAATAATTCTACAAGTTTATAAGCAAATCCATAAGCTGTTGCTGATCCTCTACTTGTAACAATATTGCTATCAATGACCACTTTGTCATTTAAATAAGTTCCTTGTTTTATCTTTTGATCATAGCCTTGATAAGCTGTAAATTTTTTATCAACTAATAAATTTGCTTTTTCTAAAACAATAGGTGCTGCACACATAGCACAAACATATTTACCTTTTTCATTCATTTGTTGTAAATATGAAATAAGTGTTGGGTTATTTTTCATCGCTTCTGCTCCACCATAACCCCCTGGTAAAATAACCATGTCATAATCAAGAAGTGTCTCATTTAAGATGTGATCACATCTTACAATGATTTCATGTCCTCCTTTAACCTCTTGTTCAAAACCTACTAAATCACATTGAAGATGTGCTCTTTATATAATATCTGCAATTGTTAGAGCTTCACCTTCTTCAAAACCTGATGCTATTATAATTGCTGCTTTTTTCATCATTATTCCTCCATTTCATCTTTACAATAATCTTTACAATGAAATGAAACAATGGATTTCCTAAATTAAGAAAAAAGCCTAAGAATTTCTTCTTAAGCTTTAAGATATTCAATAACATCTTTAGCATCTTTGGCTTCTAATAAAACTTGCCTGGCTTGTTTATTATCCATAACTGAATAAAGATCTTTTAAAGTATTTTTAGTTACTTGAGGTTCTTTCATATTCATAGCAATCATAAAAATAATCTGTACTTGATGTTGATTCCATAAAATAGTTTTTTAAGGTTGCTATAACGATTTTAGATTTTATAATTTCTTTTTCACTACCATGAGGAATAGCAATATTATTCCTAAATCAGTAGCCATGATTTTTTCTCGACGAAATACACTTTCTTTATAGTTTTCACTAACATAGTGATGTTTATGTAATTCATCACATGAACCACCATCCAAGCTGTAAAAACAATAGCTTCAAATTTTGTTTTGGGCATTTTTAATTCTTTTTTCATAAATTTCCTCCTAAAAAAAAATGCCACCTCGCCTTTTGACAGTAGCAAGGTGACATTTAGTGTCTAGGTGTATTTTAGAGATATTTTATTTTAAAGATAAGAAAAAATATTTTTCTTGTGCATCTATCACAAAAAACAAACAAGCTTTATTTATGCTCTATGCACAACTGTGCCTTTTTTAATTGTTTCTTCAAAGAGATGATCTTTATTACTTTATAAACCAAAATTCCTAAAATAATCAAGCATAAACAACTTAATTGATTATATCCACCCAAATAATACTCATCAGTATTTCTAACAGGATAAATATCAATTTCTATACAAACCCAAATAAGTGCTAATACTCCTCCTGATAAATAATGCCAAAATAATTTATTTTCTATTTTCTCTTTCGTCATCATCTTTCTCCTTTATTTTAAATCTTCCAATTTATGAATTATTTCTTGGGAAATAATTTGTTAAAAAGGAATTATATTATTATACTGATTCATTTTTACAAACTAAAATAACATAATAAATAATAAAAAACTTATTATCAAAATAATTATTTTTTCTATTTTATACTCTTCTATCAATGGATTATGTGAAAATTAATTTTTTTAATTATTTTGTTTAATTTATTCAATAAAATAGTTTATAATAACCATGTTGGAAGTGTAATGTTTGTATAGAGATTGAGCATCCTTGATGGATGCTCATCTTTTTTATACCATTTTAATAACCATGATCTACATGTTTCCATTCACCCTGTTTATTTCTTACAAGTAACCAAATCCAATCTTTATAAGTACTGTTAGGATTTAAAGAACCATCTCCACCACTTCCATCAACATCAAATGTTGATGTTAAAACAATAGCTTCATCTGCACCATATTGTTGTAGTATTTCTTTAAAATAATTTTCATTATCTCCCGCATAATAAATTTCTTTTAATGTACAGCCTTTAAAATTTTCATTAAAATAATCAATAACTGTATTAATTGCTGAAGTGATATCATCATAGCTATAAATATTTGAAGTGACTTCTTTTTCTACAATATCATTTTCTTCTCTTTTTTCTATACGAACAAGCATATTGATATCTGTTTGAATAACATATTGATAAGAATCATCAATATATGCTTTATAGTTTCCTCCACTATAATGACTAGGAAGGATGACTTCTGTAAGAGGAAGTTGTTGATTCATCAAAATATCTTGTGCATGTTTAATAATTTCTATTGGGTCTTTTTCAAGAGTTGATGTAATACTATCTGTAAAACCATATTCTTTTGAAACATATTGAATGATTTTGTTATTTTTATCATAACTAACATCAAGTCTTAAAGTTGGTTCATCTTTATCATTACTGAAATTAAAATAATTTTCTTTTTTATCTTCATAAACATAACCATTTTTCATCAATTCATCTATAACTTCTTGAGGAAGGAGTTCTTTTAATTCTTTGATTGTTTCTGATTCACTTAAAGTACTAAAACGTAAGTATTTATGTTTTGATTGCTTTAATTCAGTATTAATTTCTGTACGTTTTGCTTTTCTTTTTTGAACAAACATTTGTCCTTTTTGATTAAAAGAAAGTTCTATTTCAAAAAGTTTACTTGCTTTTGATTTATAGTTCACTTCAATCCTAAAATTATCAGAAATATCTTTTATCTTAGAGTTAAAAAGATAATCTTCTGGTTTCCAAATAACTTTTAAGCCTTTTTTTGTATGATAATATTTTTTATAAAGATCATAAGAAATCGTAGTATCACTTTGATAGACTTTTCCACCTAGATGAATCTCCAAAGGATTTCCTCCTTGAACAATACGAATTGATTCAATTTCATCACTTTGTACATCTACTGTAAAATAACTTGTTGTAAGATACCCATCTAAATAATATTTTCCATCATAATTTTTTAAATCTAATTGCGATTGTTTAAAATCTGTTTTTTTAGAAAAATACTTTTCTTCATATTTCTTTTTCAATTGCACTTTATCCATTATATTGACCTGATCATGAATTAAATAATAATCCATCGGTGTTGCTTGAGTAGTAATAGAATTATAGGTTTGATTATAAGCAAGAATTTCAAATGTATCTTTTGTTTCTTTGTTTTGAATACCTAATACAAATAAAAGAACTACACAAGAAATAATCAAAATAGGTTTATAGTAATGATGTTTTTTTATAGGAATTTGTTGAAGAAGATTTTCATCAACTTGAATTTCATCATAATAATTTTTAAATGATTTATTTTTCATCAGCCTCTATCTCCTTTCTTAATTGATTTCTTGCTCGGTTTAATAAAACACGAACATTATTTTCTTTGATATGTAATAATTCTGCCATTTCTTTTGTTGAATATCCTTCATAATAAAATAAATAAAGAACTACATTATACTTTTTAGAAAGCTTATTTAAATAAGGGGTCAAATCAATTTCTTGCTTTTCAAAAATATAAGTTTGTTCATCGATTTCATCTATTTTATTATGCCAAAAAGACTTCAAAGATGTTTTACTACAATTAAGTGTTACCCTTATAAACCAAGCTTTTTCATGTTCTAAAGATTCAAAAACTGGTTTTCTTTTCATATAACGATACATCACATTTTGGAAGATATCATCTGCTTGATCTTTTTGATGACATTGACTAAAAGCTAAACGATAAACCAGTTCTTTTTCTCTTTGAATCACTTCTTCCATACAAAAACCTCCTTTCATTAGTAATACTTTTTAAAGGTCAAATATGTTACAAAAATTATAACATTTTCATAAAAAAATACCTTGGTATTACCAAGGTAAATGATCTATATTAAGTTTTTCATAATTTATATTTTGACTTTGATAATAATGAACTTGATGATTCTCATCATCAAGGATTTTAATGATATTATTTTTAAGTATGACAATTGTTACTTTTATATCACCTTTTTGACTCATAATATAAAATTCATACTGTTTTTCTTGATTATCTTGATCAATATAAGAAATTGTAGGATTATTTGAAAATTCTGTTTTAATTGTTTTAATCTTTTTAAAATCATTAACATTTAAATAATCACAAAATTGAATAACTTTCTTTTGTGTCAAACCACCCGAATACATAACCACTAACGAAGCAGGTTCACGATAAGCTAAAGCCAATTGGTCACCTACATAATAATCACTGCATAATCTTTGAATGATATTATTATAATTATTTTCATATTTTTGCTGTTTTTGGACTTTATACATACCAATTAGTGTAATTGTAAAAATAAAACAAACAATACTGATGATAAAAATATCTTTTCTTTTTTTCTTTCTTTTTTGAATAATATATTCATTGCTTTGAAGAAGTTCTTCATAGTCTAGTTTTAAAATAGATGTTATCTTAGCAAGTAAGGTAATATCAGGATAACCTCTTCCTGTTTCCCATTTACTAATTGTTTTGTTGCTGACATTTAGTAAATCAGCAAGTTGACTTTGAGTGTACCCTTTTTTAAGTCTTGCATTTTTTATTGTTCTAGCAAATCTATCATTATCCATAATACCACCTCCTACTTTAACTATACAAGAATCAAATTAAAATAGAAAGAAAATGACTATCTACCAATTGTAGACATGTTTAGAAATGTTTCCAATTTGGAAACATTTTTAATTTTATAGATAAATGCTTCTATAATGCATGGTGAGGTGGTTAAAATGAAAAAAAGAAGAATAAATAGTGAGATATTGTATTTAATTGCAATATTAGTTTTATCATTTTCAATAGACTTACTGACTATTGCAAACATGGGGTTATCTGCTATAAATGGACCCGCTTATATTTTAAGTGAAAAAGTTTATTCACTTACTTATGGTCAGGCAGAATATATTGTTGAAGGAATTATTTTTATCATTTTTTGTATTTTAATGAAGAAATTTAAAATGGCATATTTGAGTTCTTTTATCACAGGTGTTTTATATGCAACAATGGCAGATATTTGGAAAATAATTATTCCTTTCTTTCAAACTCAAAATGAAATATGTTTTCAATTACGTATTGTTTATTTTTTTATCGGTTTTATACTTTCAGCAATGGCTGTCGCTATGTTTTATAAATCTTATTTATATCCTCAAATCTATGATTTTTTTGTTCAAGAAATATCAAAAAAATATCATATTACTTTAAAAATATTTAAAACTTGCTTTGATTGTACATTCCTTATTTTATCTTTTATCATGTCTTTATTCTTATTTCATGGAATTGTTGGTATTGGTATAGGAACTATTATTGTTGCTTTGTTTAATGGAACATTCATTAGTTTTTTCAAAAATTTTCTTGATAAACATTTTGTATGTATTCCAAAATTCACCAAACTTGCAGAATATTTAAAGCTATAAAAAAGGCTATAATGAAAACCTAAAAGCTAGGTTTCTTTATAGTCTTTTTATTCAGCAATCATCCCTTTATAGTTCATACCATATAGTTTAGCAAAATGACTCATTGTATATTCACCAGCAGCTAATTGTTCCTTTGTAGGTGCATATCCTTGGAAAACAAAATACATATCTTTTCCTTGTAATAAACTTTCATCTACATAGCCATAAAAACGATCTAAAACATTACGAATAGCTCCTGACATACTATGCCAATAAAGTGGTGAACCAATAACAATTGTATCTGCTTGTTTCATTTGTTCAATAACTTCATCTAATTGATCATCTTCAAAGTTTTGACCATAACTGTAGATTTTATAATCAACTAGATTTAATGTTTTAAATTCTTGATCTTTTAAGAATTTTTTAGTAAGTCTTACAGTATTTCCATTTTTATTAGGACTTCCATTAATAAATAAAATACTCATTTTTATATCTCCCTATAACTTATATATAATTGTGTTTCATTTCTAATAATTTTATAGTGTTTAATAATATTAATTAATAAATTAATTTGATATTCTTCGATATCACCTATCAAATAAAGTTGTTCATTTGATAATAAGGGTTCAAAAGAATAATCATTAAGTTGTAATAGATTTATGATTTCATCTTTTTGTTTGCTTAGACAAACAATAATTGCTTTTTGCATTTTTTCACCAACTTTATTTATAAAATATATCTAATTTTTCAATTGCTTCTTTTACAACACTTTCTTTGTAATACGTTTGTATATGGGTTGCATCTTTAAGATAATAAAGTTCTTTTTCTTTTGTCGTAATCGCTAGTTCAAAAGCTTGTTCACTCATATAATTTGTATCAGCATGATCTCCAACCATCATTAATAATGGTTGATCAAGAAGATACATAAATTGAACTGGATCATAAACCATCAAATCCATCAAGTTTCTTTGTAAAAAACATGAATGACTATTAGGATGAAAATGTGTTTCTACATAATATTCATAGCCTTCTCGATACATTTCAATTGGTAATTGATGCCCTACTTCTGGTTTCATCTCTGTCATATTCGCATTATAAATCAAAGTACCTTCATTTAATTCTTTTTCTCGAATAGAAGCAACTTCATGAAGTCTTTTTAACACGGTATCAACTTGGCTGTTTTGAAAGCCTTCACGTCTAACCGCTCCCGTATTAAACATAGAGACAGTAGCTATTTTCTTTAAACGTTTATCCATTTGTCCACATGAAAGCAGATAGCCTCCACCACCGCAAATACCTAAACCATAGATACGTTGTGAATCAACGCCAGGAAATGAGAAGATAGCATCAATCATCCCTCTAATATCTTCTATGCGATAATAAGGAATATCTTGTTGTCTTGGCATTCCTTCACTTTCACCAAAAAACATGCAATCAGAGACAATTGTAATATATCCTTTTTCAGCAAGTCTTTGTCCATAAAGTCCAGCTGCTTGCTCTTTAACTGCTCCATTAGGAACAGCGATAACAATAGCAGGATATCGTTTATCTTTACTATAGTTTTTTGGTGTATAGATATTAGAAGCAATTTTTATGCCATTTAATTGATAAGTAATTGGATGTATTTGAACTTCATTTTCTTTATTTTCAGTTATAGCATTTTCATAAACCAATCCAAAAGGATTAGAAGAAAAGGGAAAAGCTTCCCTTTTATCTAATTGAATCATTAATGACCTCCAAATACTTTAAATTCCATTGTATTTAATTTATCATCAATTGTTTTAACTTCTTCTTGACTTAATTCAACATTACCTGCTTCAAAGTTAGATTGAAGTCTATCAAGTTTTCTTGATCCTGGAATTGGAATAATGAAATCATATTTATTAATCATCCAAGCAAGTGACATTTGTGCATTTGTAGCATGATGTTTTTCACCAATTTGAGAGACAACTTCTAATAATTCATTTGTCTTTTTAATTCCTTCTTCACTGTATTGAGGCATATCAGGTCTAAAGTCTTGTTCACCACTACCGAAAGCTTTTTTAGATTGATAAGCTCCTGTAAGTGCCCCATTAGCAAGAGGAGAGAAAGCAACATAAGTGATTCCTAATTCTTTACATACAGGCATTAAATTTTCATGCCATCTAGCCATCATTGAATATCTGTTTTCAATAACAGTTACAGGACATACAGCATGAGCACGTCTTAAGTATTCTTCATTTGTTTCAGAAATACCCCATGCTTTAATTTTTCCTTCTTCAATTAATTCTTTCATCACACCAGCAACAACTTCTGGTTCTACTTTAGGATCAATACGATGTTGATAATAAACGTCAACATAATCTGTTTGTAATTTCTTTAATGATCCTTCTAAGGATTTTCTAATTGTTTCTGGTGAACTATCAAATTCAAGGTGATCACCCGTATGTTTAACACCAAATTTAGTACATAAGATAATATCTTTTCTAAATGGTTTAACAGCTTCACCAACAACTTCTTCGTTATAAGCTGTACTTCCATCAGGATTAACTCCTGTATAACATTCAGCTGTATCATAGAAATCATATCCCATGTCATGTGCTTTTCTTAAAATTTCTACTGCTTCTTCTTTAGGCGTTGGAAGTCCACTGGCATGAGTTAATCCCATACATCCTAGTCCAATCGCATTAACATACATATCTGTTTTTCCAAGTCTTACTCTTTTCATCTTTCTACTTTCCTTCCTCATAATCACATGAAGCTGATACTTCAGCCCATTTATCTAATTCTGCAATTTTTGCTTCTAAAGTTGATTTAACTGCTGTTACGGCTGCTTTACCTAAAGTTAAAATTTCTGGTAAATCATCATTATGCACAACATCTACAATGACTTTACCAGCTTTATCTGGATCACCTGCTTGTTGATGTTTGTTTTCAAAGTTACCTGGTCTTGATTTACCTACGACTGCTTCATAATCACCAATTTGAGCTTTTGTTCCTTGTAAAGATTCACCATCATAGAATCTTGTTCTAAAAGCTCCTGGTTGAACAACCATTGCTTTAATTCCTAATGGAGCAAGTTCTTTCATTAAACCATTTGTAAGTAATTCTAAGGCTGCTTTACTTGAAGCATAATATCCTGAACCTACAGCGGATCTTGCGGCTGCAATCGAAGTCACATTTAAAATATAGCCTGATTTTTGTTCTCTCATTTTAGGAAGAACGGCTTTAATTAATTCAATTGGTCCAAACAAATTAGTTTGATATAAAGTTTGAACTGCTTCGATTTCTCCTTCTTCTACAGCACTACGATAACCATATCCTGCATTATTAACAAGAACATCAATTGTTCCAAATTTATCGTATGCTTCTTTTACAGCGTTTTTAATACTATCTTGACTACATACATCTAAAGAAACAGCTAAAGCCGCTTCTGGATAAGCTTCTACAATATCCATCACTTTATCTTTATTTCTTGCTGTAACAATTGCTTGATCCCCACTTTCTAAAACAGCTTTCGCAATTCCTTTTCCAATACCACTTGAACATCCTGTAATTAACCATGTTTTCATTTTTTAGTTTCTCCTTTTTACATACATATTTTATTTTTTTATTACTTAAAAGTACAATACCAATAAAGAAATGTGCTATAATTTAAACGCATAGTAGGAGGTCATTATATGATAGAACTTAATCAACTTGAACAACTTATTTATATTGCTGAAAATAAAACAATTTCTAAAGCTGCCAAAGAATTATTAATTTCACAACCAGCCCTTTCACGCTCTATGCAAAGATTAGAAAGTGATTTAGGAGTAGAACTCTTTGATCATTATAAAAATAAAATTGTTCTTAATAAAAATGGTGAATTAGCTGTTAAGCATGCTCAAAAAATCATTAAAAGTATTAAAACAATGATAAATGATGTACAAGATTATGATCAATCATTTCATCGTATTTCTATTGCAACTTGTTCTCCTGCACCTATGTGGGATATTGAACCTTTAATTAAAGAACTTTATCCTCAAATAACAATTCAAACAGCTGTCATTAATCAAAAAGATTTAATTACAAAATTAAAAGAAAAAGAGTATCAACTAATTATTACACCTGAACAAGTTGATGACTCTCAATATGTTTGTATTCCTTATGTAGAAGAAGACTTATTATTATCATTGCCTTTAAATCATCCTCTTACAAAGAAAAAAACTATTAAGTTTCATGATTTAGATGGACAAACCATGTTACTTTATTCAAATATTGGTTTTTGGCATGATTTACATATGCAAAAAACACCAAAAACAAAATATTTATTACAAGAAGAACGTTTTACTTTTAATGAAATCGTGAAAGCTTCTACTCTTCCTTCTTATACTTCTAATCTTTCTATTAAAAGAGAAGGAAAGATGTCTGATCGTATTATTTTGCCAATTGATGAAGAAGAAGCCCATGTCACTTATTATGTTGTGATGCTTAAAGAAAATAAGAAAAAATATAAAGAACTTATTGATAAAATAGATCAATATTATGATTATTAAAAACCCGTAAGTCTTATGACCCACGGGTTATTTTTTAATCTAAATCAGTTCCATGAGATTCTATTACTTTTTTATACCAATAGAATGAATCTTTTCTTCTTCTTGATAAATCTCCAGTACCATCATCGTATTTATCAACATGAACAAAACCATAACGTTTTGCTGTTTCTCCTGTAGAAGCTGAAACTAAATCAACACATCCCCACATTGTATATCCCATTAAGTCAACACCATCTTCATTAACAGCGGCATCCATAGCTTTAATATGATCTCTTAAATAATTGATTCTATAAGTATCATGAATTGATCCGTCTTCTTCAATTGTATCAAATGCACCTAAACCGTTTTCTACAACAAATAATGGCATTTGATAACGATCATATAATCTATCTAAAGCATTTCTAAGTCCTGTTGGATCAATTTGCCATCCCCAGTCAGATGCACTTAAATACCAAGCGATAAGTTTCCACCACCTGCTCCTTCATAATCTTCTGGATTAGAAGCTACAACTTGTGACATATAGTAAGAGAATGATAAGAATTCAACCGTACCTTCTTTAATAATTTCTAAATCTCCATCTTCAATTGGAAGCGTAATTCTGGATTATCAACGCTTTTTACGATAAAAAAGTGCTGTGATCACAAGGCTTTTTGCAAGTAAAAATGAAAAGAATATATATAGGTAGCCTACGAAACTGGATGCTGGTTACAGAAGCAAGTCGACAGGCAGTGTATTAAAATTAGGTGGATGTAATTGAAGAAAAAATATGATATCCTGTGAGTAACAAATCGGAATTTATAAAGGAGAATATTGATGAAACTATTTTTATGTTCGCATTTTTCAAGTGTAGGAAGTCTGATAAAGGAAGAAATTGAAAATAAGAAAGTCGCATTTATTCCAACAGCTTCGCTGCGTGAAGGCTACACCGGTTATGTCGGCTCGGCTCGAAAATTATTCAAAAAGTTGGGAGCAATCGTAACTGAAATTGATATTTCAACGGAGGCTTATTCAACGATACAGTCTGTTTTTGAAGATGCAGATGTGATATATTTTACCGGCGGAAATTCTTTTTTTCTTATGGACCGGCTCCGTAAAACGGGAACTGATGGGCTGCTGAAAAAGGAATTGGCAAATGGAAAATTGATGATCGGCGAGTCGGCAGGCGCAATTATATGCGCTCCAAGCATCCAATATATCGAGCAAATGGATGAAAAGCCGGAGGACTACTCACAAGAAGATGATGCAGGGCTTGATTTGATTGATTTCTATGTTCTTCCGCATTATCTTACAGCACCATTTAAGAAAGTTACCGAGAAAATAATGACTGAGTTTTCGGATTTGAATCTATGCCCAATTAACAACCGTCAGGGAATTGTAATTGACGGTGAAGGTTCAAAGGTTATTTGCAAAGACTAATTTGAAAATTCAAGTTTGGAGAATTGAGAAAATCGAAGATTGTGATGGTAGATAATATGGAATGGTTTAATGTTTTTGGGCTGATTTTTATTGCAGTCATTATGATACCCAATGTTGTATTTGCGATTAAGTGCAAAGATGGATTTGATAATAAGTGGAACAATAAATATGTTGAGGTCACAGAACAAGTAGGGAGATTGGGTTGTTTCGGATTCATGATAATCAATATTCCGGGAACTTGGTTCGGGTGGTGGTCTGACGAAGCATTTGCACTATATCTGATTGTAGATACCATATTGGTAATGCTTTATTGTGCTATTTGGATTATATGTTTTAAGAAAAACAGCGTTTTCAGAGCATTAGCACTTTCTATTATTCCTTCAATGTTGTTCTTATTTAGTGGGATTATGAGTAGGTCAGTGCTATTGATTATTGCATCAGTATTATTTGCACCAAGTCATATTGTGATTTCATATAAAAATGTAAAATGATATTTACAACTTCCCGTTTAGAGCGTATGGAAATAATCTATACGTTCTTTTTTTGCCTTTTTTTGAAAAAGTGATTAAAAAACTATTGACATTTTGTTACAGAACTAAGCACCAAAGTACTTTTTTTCTTGTGTCCGTTTTACAGGGTCCTTTTTAAAGAGCTTCAATTCGAAGCTCTTTTTAATCAAATAAACGATGTTCATTCACACTTGGTATTTTATAAAGCATACATAATACTAAACCAACGGTTGCACAAATAAAAAGGAAACCAAAGAAAAATTGATATGAATATAAATCAATCAAATAACCTGCAATAGCTTGGAAAATAATCGAACTAAAACTTTTGAATGTTGAAACAATTGATAAAGCACTCATTTGGTGCGTTCCATCAATAATAGTTGCAATAACTTTCATATTAATCATAATAAATGCCATTGTTGTAACTGATTTTGTTAAAAAAGTCATAATCATTTGAATAATAACATTTGGTATATAAGCATATGTCATAAATTGAACAACAAGCTTACCATTATCTATTTAGATGTTATTAAGAATTAATATACTAAAAACTATTTATCAAATGATAATTATAATTGAACTGTTAATAGAATACATATAAAAAGACCATTTTTGGTCTTTTTATAGCTTCATTATTTTTTCCATAATCCATGAAGATTACAGTAAGCATACACTTCTTCTACTTCTTCACCTTCTAAGATTTTAAAATCAACACTTGGTTTTTCTCCTGGTTTTAGATATTTTCTTTGAATACCTTTATCTGTTTTCAAAGAAACCCATTCAATCCAATGTTCTGCTGTCATTGGATGTTCTACTTCTCCAACAAATACATGAACGGTATCACCTTCCACTGTATAAACAGGAATATGTTTTTCAAATGCAGCATCTTCAATTCCTGCTTGAAGCTCTTTCATAACTTCGCCACAACATACCACAGGGACTCCTTTATCTTCTACTTTTTCAATCACATTTCCACAGTGTTTACAAATATAAAATTTTTGATTCATAGCCTTTTCCTCTTTTCTATAAGTAGTAATTATTCCTATTTATAATATAAACTATTTTTCTCTATTAAGCAAACAATATGCATCTAATAACAATCCCAATAATAGCGAACATGACTAAAATCTTTATTTTTTAAATCTTCTTTTGAAATAAAGAAATTACCGACACCTGAATCGCCCCATAAAATATGATCTTGTGAATCAAGTTGAAATAACAATACTTCATTACTATCTTCTTGACGAGGATCATATTGTGTGAAGAAAGGATATCCTCCTATTTGACAAGGAATCAAGGTAAACAAATCATTTAATTCATCCATTGCCTCATCATCTTGCATGATTTCTTTTAAGTTTTCATCTAAATAAGTATCAACAACTTCATCAAAGTGAATATCATTCATTGTGATGACTTGTTTATCTAAATGAGCCTTTAATAAAAAAGTTGTATCTTTTTCTAATGGAAGTTCTGTATCTTCGCTATATTGAAACTTATAAATACTTGATTCATCTACTAATTTTGGTACTTCTTCTAAATAACGTAAACACCACCCTGATTGACTATATTCATTATCAAAGTCTAATCCATAAACGCCATCATCTCCACTAATAAAGATTTGAAGTAATCCTTTTTCTGGAAAATCTTTTATATGAGGTATTTGTTCAAAATTTATTTGTGCTAATAAATATAAAGGTGCTCCCGTTTTTTGATTTACTGGAAGATTTTGATCTCTAGGCACATAATAAGCACCACCTACTTTACTATCAAAGATATGTGTTTCTTTTTCTTCTAATTCAAAGCGTATATAGTCTACTTCACTTACTTCTTTTAGTCTTTGATAGATTCTTTTGGCAGGTTTTTCTTCTTTATATTCTTCTTGTTTATTATTTTCTTTTTTTAATAGTTTGTCTAAAAATCCCACAACAATTCCTCCTTTATACTATTGTATCAATTAATTAATATTTAAAAAGAAAAAACTTATTTTCTAGCGAATATATATGTTGAAAGGAGATTCAACGTATGTACTATATAAAAATAATATTAGGAGGACTTTTATGAAATGTCCTTTATTCAAAAACAACTTTCTTTATTATTCGATAAAAGAAAACAAAGTCTTTTCGTTGATGATTTAACATATCAAAGAATACAATCTCAAGTCTTTAATTATCCTAAGAAATATCAAAATGGATATACTTATTATATTGACTTAGATAATGATTTATATTGAAAATCATGAACCTATCATCCATAATAAAATCAGTAATTATGAAGAATGGTTAGATAGATTGGGCAATGAATTAGGAGGCAAAAAACATGAAAAAAATAAATGAAACTCAACGAAAAATAATTCATTTATTGAATGATTTTGGCATTGATCGTATCAGCATGGCTGGAATTATGGGAACATTAGAACAAGAAAACTTAAATGAAAATACTTTTTTAAATTTCATTGAAAATAAAGTTTCTCTTACTATCGAAGATTGTACAGACCAAATATGGCGTATGCGAGGATGTTAAAAATAAATACGAAAAGCTCATAAACACTATGTTTTCTAGCATTTATGAGCTTTATTTTTTATAAATAATTATACTCTTTAAAATTATTCACCAACGTATGGTAATAATCCCATTTGTCTAGCACGTTTGATAGCTACTGCTAATTGTCTTTGATATTTAGCAGAAGTTCCTGTTACACGTCTAGGAATGATTTTACCGTTAGCTGAAACAAATCTTTTTAATAATTCAACATCTTTATAATCGATGTAAGTAATTTTGTTTTTTGTAAAATAACAAACTTTTCTTCTACCCATTCTTTGTCTTTTAAAAGCCATGTTCATATACTCCTTTTCTAAAATTGAATATCGTCTTCCATGATATTAAATGAATTATCAAAATCTTTTTCTAATTCAACTGTTTGCATATCTTGGAAATTATCTGTTTGTGGTTGAGCAGGTTGAGAATATTGATTATTCATCATACCTTGGTTCATAGAACTTTGGTTTCTTTCTCTTTGAGCTCTTGTTTCTAAGAATTGAACAGAGTCACAAACAACTTCTGTAACGTATACGCGTTGTCCTTGAGCATTATCATAAGATCTAGAACGAAGTCTACCTTCAACTCCTACTAAAGATCCTTTTGCACAATATTGTGCAACATTTTCAGCGACTTTATTCCATACAACGCATGAAATATAATCAGCTTGTTGCCCATCTGCAGAGTTATAGTTACGATTTAACGCTAACGTAAAACTTGTAACTGCAGCCCCGTTTCCAGTTCTTCTAAGTTCTGGATCACGAGTCATTCTACCAACCATAACAACTCTATTAATCATCGTCAAATGCCTCCTAATTATTTACGAAGAGTTAAGTGACGTAAAACTGAAGCGTTGATTCTTGATAAACGTTCGAATTCAGCGATTTCTGCTGGTGCACAAGTTACATCAACTACAACATAGTAACCTTTTGTGTAATCTTTAATTTCGTAAGCGAAATCACGTAATCCCCATTCGTTGACATTATCAACTGAACCACCGTTAGCAGTTAAGATTGATTTGAAGTTTTCAATTAAAGTATTTCTAGCTTCTTCTTCAACATCTGGTTTTACAATAAACATAATTTCATATTTATTCATCTCTTTTACCTCCTATGGTCTTTTGGCTTACTTTTTAGTAAGCAGGCAGTAAAATAATCTTTACATGCTCGTCCATTATATCTTATTGTTTACTTTTATGCAATAATAAAATGATTATTTTATGTAATTTTACCCCTTTATAGGCATATTTTTTTCATATGCTATATTGAGGTGATATTATGAATTATCTATTATTTTTATTTTGGATATTTTTTATGATTTTATTTCATTATTTAATCAAAAATGATTTTTCTTTTATTCAAAAATATCTTAATAAACTTTTTAAATATTCTCCCTTATTTAAAGAATATTTAAAAAAGTATTTAAAAACTATTTTATATACATTTTTTACTTTTATTATGGGTAAGACTTTTGAACATCTTGATATGTGGGTAGATTTGTTTTTTGTTTCTATATGGATGTTAGTAGATGAAAAAGAAAATATTAATATTGAAAATAAAAAAGAAACAATACCTTCTTTAATAGGTATTGTTCTAGGTTTATTACTCCAATACTTTATATGATTTTACTTTTATACTTTGGATATCTTTATTTTTTATATCTAATGTTCCTTCATAGTAAATATATATTCTATTTCCTTTGATAAGACCTTTATTAGACTCTATTGCTCCCGCAATAGAAATTAAATACTTTTGATGATCATTTGTTTCTATCAATAATGTTTCATCACCCACATTTTTAATTGTTCCTACAATTGTTTCATATTGACTTAAATCTTCTTGATCATCAGATTTAAAATGAAAATATCCAAAAATAACTCCTATTAAAACAAATAAAGCAATTAAAATCCAAACTATACTCTTTTTCTCTTTTCTAATATGCTTACCTTTCATTTTAAATCTTCCTGTGTTGTAATTTTTAAATTACTATAATCTCCTAATACTGCCTTAATATCCTTATCTATATATCTTTCAAATAATTGACTATCATCAGTCGCAACATATCCTTCATCTTTTGCCTTTTGATAAGCCACCTTAATATCTTCACTTTTAAATACTTGTGGTGTTTGAGCCTGCATCAAAGTTTCTCTTTTTAAAGTTTTAACAACAATGCCCTCTTTAACTTCTTTAATAGTATCTTTACAAGGAACCATTAATAACCCAGCATCATATGTTTTTAAACATTCAACTAAATCATTAATACTTTGTTTACTTACATAAGGTCTTGCTCCATCATGAATAAAGACATGATTTTCTTTTACTTTTTGTAAACCTTCATAAACACTATCTTGTCTTTCTTTACCACCAAAAACATACTCAATTCTTGAATCATTAACTAATGTTCTTATATCATCTATTTCATTTTCTTTCGTTACAACAATAATTTGTTTACATCTATTATCCTCTAAAAAATGAGAAATATTCATTTCATAAACAGTTTGATTATTTATTTTATAAAAAATTTTATTATATTTCAAACCTGTTCTTTTGCCACTTCCAGCACATAAAAGAATTAAACTATAGTTCATGTTTTTCACCTCATGATTATTTTATCACACCGTGATAAAATAATAAAATTTACATAGATATTTCTAGAAATATGATATAATCTAACTTAGACAAAGGAGAATTTTATGAATACAACACTTATTATTATGGCGGCTGGAATTGGTTCACGCTATGGAAAAGGAATTAAACAACTTGCAAAAATTGGTCCTCATGATGAAATCATTATGGATTATTCAATTTATGATGCGATCGAAGCTGGATTTAATAAAGTTGTTTTTATTATTAGAAAAGATATAGAAAAAGAATTTAAAGAAGTTATTGGCAATCGTATCCAACAACATATTCAAGTTGAATATGTATATCAAGAAATCACACATATTCCTAGTGGATGTAGTGTCCCTGAAGGAAGAGTAAAACCTTGGGGAACTGGTCAAGCTATTTTAGCTTGTAAAGGTATTGTTAATGAACCTTTTGTCATTATTAATGCTGATGATTATTATGGAAAAGGTGCTTTTAAAAAGCTTCATGATTTTTTAATTGAAGATAGTCATAGAAATAGCGAGTTTACCATGGCCATGGCTGGTTTTATCTTAAAAAATACTTTAAGCGATAATGGAACAGTTACTCGTGGTATTTGTGTAGAAGATGAAGCGGGTTATTTACATAGAGTGATTGAAACTAAAGGGATTATTAGAAACAATCAAGGAACAATTGATTGTGATACAGAAGAAAGCAAAGACATCATTCAAGAAAATAACCGCGTTTCGATGAATATGTGGGCTGGTTATCCTTGTTTTATTGATTATCTTGAAAATGGTTTTAAAGAATTCTTATTAGATGATAGTGGAGATGAACTTACTAAAGAATATTTATTACCTATTATTGTTGATCAATTAATTAAAACAAACAGAGCTTCAGTAAAAGTATTAGAAACAACTGATAAATGGTTTGGTGTTACTTATCCAGAAGATAAGCAGATAGTCCAAGATTCTATTAATGAACTTATTGAACAAGGTATTTATCCAGAAAAATTATGGAAATAAAAAGTCTAGCTTAAAGTTAGACTTTTTCATTACCATAAATCATCGGTACAACACGATTATTACCTAAAAAAACAGAGAGTACATCTTCTTTCATATCCAATCCACTATAAATAAAATCCACAAGTTTCTCAATATCTACTTGTAAAACAGCAATCTTTTGATTTTGATGATAATCAAATTCTATAACCGCACATTGTCTTATAATTCCCCATTTTGTATCCTTTGTATCTCCTAGATAATCAGGTAACACAAGAAAATTATAAACACCTACATTCGTCTCATTTTCCTTTTCATAAATACGCTGAAATTGTTCCTGATAGAAAAATTGTTTATAAATGTCTAGGTTTCTTGGTAAATAGTAAGCTTCTTTTTCATAATCCCATCCATAATATTTAGCATCAAGTATACAACAACTTTTTTGTGGTCTTTCATATTTAGGATTTTCTAGGATTCTTTCACAAACAATATCTGGGATATTCTTTTTATTTTGATTGATAAAAACACTTTCTCTTTCTTTGACAATTTGTTTTTGTTTATGATCTCTTTTTTGTTTGCCTATCGCATTCCAATGATAAGTATTATATTTTGTATCATTAATATTTATTTCTTTATCTAATAACTGACTATTAAAAAGAACATCGCCTTTTTGAATACTTATTTGATTATGAAAGAATTCTCCTATCATCCATTCAAAAACCATTTCAAATTTAAAAGTGATGATTTCTTGAGTCATTGTTGTTGTTTTATTTTCTTTTATTGCTTGATTACACCAATATTCAATAAACCCATTCTTATCTATAAAATCACATTTTTTTTCATTAACCATAAAATATAAATCAAATAATCTTGCATATTTATAAAGTAACGTTTCTTTATCAACATCCTCTTTAATAATAACTGATTTTGGTAAAGATAAAATCAAACGATTTTTATCAAAAAGAATACCTACAAAATTACTTATATATATCCATTCCTTTGTTTCTTTACCCATATTTCTTCTAAAAAGAGATTCTTTCACATTCTCTATTACATCTCGATACTTATTATAATCAACGCCTTTACCATCTTGTATTAATTCTATTTCCATTTTTTTACCCTCTACTTAACATAAGCATATCTCTATTAAAGAAAAGATGTCAAACAAAAAAGCTTTTGCTTGCACAAAAACTTTTAACAAAGATTTAATACATCATCAATGGCATACGCTTTATCAATGCCTTTAACACCTAAATCACCAAATAAAGCAATTTCTCCAGCGCCACCCCAAGTACCAGGTTTTAAATCAGGAAATTCTTTAATTGAATCTAAATGATCTTGATAACTATTTAAAATAAAGCTCACTTTATTACAATCATCTCGGTATAGTTCACCACCATAAATCATTTCAGGGAAAACTGTGCGTACAGTTTGTTCACTGGCATTTTCTTTTCCTTTTCTTTGATAATATACTTTAATCACTGGATTTCCTTTTTCTTCAAAGTTTTCTGAAGCAAATAAACCATTATTACTTTCTAGATAAAATTCTAAATTTCTAGAATGACACCAATCTACAATATGTTTACATTGTTCAAGGGTAATCAATTGATGCATGACAACAGTATCTTCATCTTTAACATAAGAACCATTTCCACCAATCATCCCATCTAGACCAATATCCCAAATATAATCATAAACTTCGACTTCACTACGTCCTGTACAAATATAAACACGATGTCCATTTTTTCTTGCTTCTTTGATAGCTCTATCGGCTGAAGCAGGTAATTTGTTTTCATAATCTAATAATGTTCCATCAACATCAATAAAAATAACTTTACCCATTTTTGTTCTCCTAAAATAAATTTTTCAATACCATCATGATCATTATCATCAGTAATATAATCAGCCACACTTTTTGTTTTATCACTCCCATTAGCCATAACGACACCAACACCGGCATTTAAAATCATATCGTAGCCATTATCAGCATCTCCAAAAGTCACAATTTCTTTTATATCTATATGATGGAGTTTTAAGATTTCAATAAGTCCTGCTGTTTTAGAGACTCTTGGATCCATATATTCATAAAGTACATTTGCTGTTTTATGAGATGATGATTTAAATTCATCACTATGGAATGTTTTTGATCTTTCAATGATTTTATCCATTTCCTCTGGTTTACAATTAATAATTAGTTTAGGTTTTGGATTTTGTAAGAATTCATCATAATTAACCACTTGATAAGGAATTTTAACTGCCTTTGATAACATTTGAATATGTTCATCATCTTTAGGCGCAAATAAAATCCCATCTTCAGGAATTGCAAAGTTACAATCCATATCTTCATAATGTTTAATAATACTTTTAATTAATCTTCCATCTAATGGATATTGTGCTTTTTCAAGATCTAAAGTATAGTCGTAGATTTCAGCACCACCAGTACCTACAATCATATCGACTAAACCATCAATTCCCCATGATTTTAATAAAGTTTGAATACTATTAACATCTCTTCCTGTTGATAAACCAAATAATATTCTTTGTTCTCTTGCTTTTTTAATCATTTCTACTGTTTTAGGTGTAACCACTCCATCACTTGAAAGAAGTGTTCCATCTATATCACACATAATTGCTTTTACGTTCATAAAAATACCTCCTAGAAATATCATAGAAAATCTTTCTATTTGAAAGAATTCAGAGATAAAAAAAAGAATTTTTTTCTCAAAAATTCTCTTTTTACATTTATTATTTAGAATTCTTTTCTCATTTAATACTTCCTTCAACAATATTATGATAATACATAAGTTTCTTATCTATATTTTCTTGATAATCTAATTCAAAATAACATGTATATAAAACATCTAAAATATAAAGAAGTGATAATCTTGTTGAAAATGAAGAGATCTTTTTATAGTGATTTTCATAAGGTGAAATATATAATTGATAATCTGCCTCTACTTCTTTAAAGGTATAATCATAAGAAGATATTAAAACGATAGGGATTTTTGTTTTAGTTAAAATACGAGGTAGTATATCTGATAAAATACCTCTTCCTCCAAAAGTAATCACGATTGCTAGATGATTTTCATCACTGCTGGCAGCACTGAGTCTTTGTTGGTAATCTTCAATAGGAACATTGACATTTACGCCTATTTCTTTCATTTGAAATTGAAAATTTAAAGCAAAATTAATATTTCCTGCCGACGTATAAATATCAATAACTTTTGCCTTTTTCATTGCAGAAGCAATGAGTCTTAGTTGATCTAAACTAAAAAGATTAGCTGTAAGATTAAGGGTTTGTTCATAATCTTCTTTGATTTTATGAACAATTTCATAATGCGTTTGATAAGGATTAACAGGAAAATCAAAATTAAAGTCTCCATTACTTTTTAGATAATCATTTAAAGAGCTAGTAATCTTTATTTTTAAGTCAGAAAATCCCGCAAGATTCAATTTATCACATAAACGATAAACCGTTGCTGTAGAAACAAAACAAGCTTTTCCAAGATCTTTAGATGACATTTTTAAAACATCTTCTGGATGTTTTAAAATATAATCCGCTAATATTCTTTCATTTTTAGATGAGAAAAATATCTCATTAATAAAGTATCTATTAATTATTTTTCACTGTTTTTTCAAAATTTAGTGATTTCCTATACATACAACTCACTGTTTTTTCAAAAAATAGTGAGTTTTTTACAAAATACACTCATAAATTATCATTTTTATAAAATAAATTGTGTTAAATAAATTGGTAAACATAGTATATCTTGATCTTTAGATACATCTTTTGTATGAATGATATATCTTTCTAAAATTCTTGATGAGTATTTTTTATAAAATACATCAATTGATGTATGTTTTTTATAATTTGAAGATTTAACCTCTATTGGACATATTTTATTCTTTTTAGAAATGATAAAATCAATTTCATAATTACGTTTTTGTTCAAGATTTTTAAAAGTATAATAAAATAAATCATGTCCATTAGCTGTTAGAATTTGAGCAACAGCATTTTCATAAAGATATCCTAAATTTGTAGATAACTTATCATTAAGTAATTTTTCATAAATTGTATTTTCTGTAAAATCTCTATCTTTAAATTGTAAGGTTACAAACAAGCCTGTATCTGCCATATAAAGTTTAAATAGATTTAAATCTTTATATGCAGAAAGACCTATTTCAGGATTATTAGCATGATAAGCAACTGATATTGTTTTGGAATCTTTTAATTCTGATATTAAACTTAGAATTGTTGTATCTTCTGTTTTATAAGAATTTAATATTTTCTTTGTCTGAAAACCTTTCGTATTTTTGTTTAATTGGGAAGGAATCGCTTCAAACAAAAGTGCAAGTCTTCCAGTAGAATCAATTTTTCTAAAATCATCTTCATAAAGATTAATAATATCTCTTTTAATATCATCTACCTTTTTAAAATTATTTGTTTGTATATATTCATTAACAGCTTGTGGCATACCACCAACAAGCATATAAAGTCTAAAACTTCTCATGAGTTTTCTATTTAATTGATCCCCTAATTTCTTTTTATTATCAAAAGTCATTTTTAACAAGCTCATTGTTGTTTTATCATCTAAAGCCCATAAAAATTCTTCATAATCCATTGGATGCATTTGAAGTTTTCTTTCCTCACTTGGAATTAAAATATCTTTTACATTTTTCTTTATAGAAATAAGAGAACCTGTTTCTATATAATCATAACGACCATCTTTAACTAAAAATTTAATAGCTTGTCTTGCTTTTGGACATAACTGAACTTCATCAAAAATAATAACTGAATTTCTATTTTCAAGTTCCACATGATAATGTAACTGTAATTGTAGAAAGAAATAGTTTAAATCTGACATATCCTCAAACATTTCTTTAACTTCATTTGAAGCAATAGAAAAATCAATAAGAATGTAACTCTTGTACTCATTTCTAGCAAATTCCTCAACAACTGTAGACTTTCCTATACGTCTGGCCCCTTCTATCAATAAAGCTGTTTTACCTTGTGAAGTATCTTTCCATTCTTTAATTTTATTATATATTTTTCTTTTGAACATGAATTTATACCTCCTATAAACATAGTATATCCAAAAATCGCATTTGTATCAATCATCAAACCTCCAATTTCCGCATTTGAAAAAGCACTCAAACCTCCAATTTCCGCATTTGAAAAAGCACTCAAACCTCCAATTTCCGCATTTGAAAAAGCACTCAAACCTCCAATTTCCGCAAAAAAAACATTAAATATAAATTGATTTATATTTAATGTTCCGCGGATGTATTTATGGTAATACTTTTCTAGCCTTTTTAATATATCTTCCATGTTTTATTTAACTTCATTCTTATAGACAAAAATAAAAGTGCCTACACTTGGTAGACACCTTATTACTATTCAAATTCGTTTGTTCTAGCAACTTCTCTAATCCATGCAGCTGATTTCTTTTCTTTACGTTTATAACCATCATCTAAGCATACACGAATAAACCCATATCTATTTTTAAAAGCGTTACACCATGACCAGTTATCAATAACACCCCAATAATGATATCCTAAACAGTTAGCACCATCTTCAATAGCTTTAGCAATCCATTCTAAATGATCTCTAACAAATTCAATACGATAATCATCTTGAACTGTTCCATTTTCATCCATATATTTTTCTTCACCTTCAACACCCATTCCATTTTCAGAAATAAAGAAAGGTAAATCAGGACATTCCTTTTTAATTTTCATACCAAAGTCATAAATTCCCTTTGGATAAATTTCCCATCCACGATATACATTCATTTTTCTTTCAGGCCAAATATAAGGTTTAGAAATACATGGTAAACCATTTTCATCAAACTTACTATCAGGCGCTTGTACACGTGTTGGTTGATAATAGTTAAATCCTAACCAATCTACTTTACCTTGAGCTAAGATAGCTTCATCTCCAGGACGACGATTGATTTCTACTTTCCAATCGTTTTCTACAGTATCTAAAACATCTTGTGGTAAATGTCCATGAGCAACAACGTCTAACCACCATCTGTTGTGTAATCCATCAGTCATACGTACGGCTTCTAAATCTTCAGGAGATGGATTTTCTTTTGTATAAGGTGGAGCAAAACAGTTGATCATACCAATTTTAGCACCTTCACAAAGTTTACCTTCTGCTTTTAATTTTCTAAAGTTTGCTACTGCAAGACAGTGAGCTAATGTAATATTATATTGTACGTTGATTGATTGTTTAAAATCTTTTTGATATGGATACCAAACACCATGTAAGAATTGTTGTTCTGGTTCTACAATAGGTTCATTGAAAGTAAACCAATATTTTACTTTATCTCCAAATTCTTCCATTGCAATCTTTACAAAGTTCGCATAAGCTTCAACAACTTCTCTATTTTGCCATCCACCACGTTTTACTAAATATTCAGGCATATCGAAATGATACATGTTCATGAAAATATCAATTCCATTTTCATTTGCACAATCGATTAATTTATGATACCAAGCGGCACCTTCTGGATTTAATTTACCATCTTGATCTAATAAACGTGTCCATTGCATAGAAGTTCTAAAAGATTTAAAGTTTAAACTTTTTAATAATTTAATATCTTCTTCATATTTATGGTACATATCATTTCCAACATATGATCCCACATTATTAAAGAAAGCATTAATTTCTTGATCAGAATACATATCCCAATAAGAACGTAATCTTCCACCTACATTCCAGGCACCTTCTGTTTGAGGTCCTGACATTGCTGCACCAAAAAAGAAATCTTTAGGTAATTTAATAGTCATCTTTTCTTCCTCCATTATTTTCATGATTATTATACTGTCATTATATCATGAAACTAGAGTTGTTAGAGGAAATGTATTTTATTTTCAAAGTATTATTATTTTATAAAATTTAGTGTAAATAAAATACAACAAATGCCCTTATTTAGGACATTTGTTTAATTTGTTTCATCATTTTAGATAGATTAATCGGAACATGTTCCTCTTTTAATAAATTGTGTATTTTCTCAATAGAAATATGTTCACGTAAATGAATAATTTTTTCTATTATTTCTTTAGATAAAGGTTGATATTCAATTGTTTGATCAACCTTATCAAACAATTCATGCTTTAAATACTTAGTTTGTCTACTTTTTTTAAATCCCATACAACAACGTGACGTACATGTTTGACTCATTATAAAAACAACATTTTCAAAACTAATCTTTCTTTTAGCTTGATCTTCATAATAACCATCATCTAAGATTTGTGAAAATAAATGAATAATTTCTTCACATGCTTGATCAATATGATCTAATAATAAAACAGTATGTGGATAACTTTGTAAAGTTGATAAAAGAAGACTTGGTTGTTCATGATATGTTTCTAGAAGTTTATAAAGGGAATGGCTTTCTTGATAATGATTCATATCTAATTTTAAATAATGATAATTTAGATATTTAGCTAAGGATTTAGCCGTTAATGTTTTACCACAACTTGTTGGTCCATAAATAAAAAAGGAGATAGGTAATTGTTTATGTTGAAATGTTTCAATCATCTGATGAATTCCTTTTTCTTGACCTAAAATATCTTTATTTAATTGTTTTTCTAATTTTTGGTAATCCATTTGATGATGAATTGTAATATTTAAATACTTTTCAATTGTTTCTACAATTCTATTCTTTGTAAGTTCTTTTTCATGATAAAATTTAGCTTTAACACATGATAAATCTAAGATATCAATCGCTTTATCAGGATAAGTTCTATTTTTAATATGACAATCTACTAATTCTATTAATTCTTTTAAAAGTACATTATCTATTTTAATTTGATGATAACTTTCATAATAACCTTTAATTCCTTTTAATATCTCTAATGTTTCCTCTTTTGTATTTTCTTTTAAAGTGACAATAGAAAACCTTCTATTCATTGCATGATCTTTTTCAAAATGTTTATAATATTCATCAATAGTTGTAGCACCAACAACCGTCATATCTTTTCTAGCAAGATAAGGCTTTAAAATATTAGAAGCATCAATTGCCCCTTCAGCTCCACCAGCCCCAATGACATTATGAATTTCATCAATAAAAATAATCACATTATCCAAATCTTTTACTTTATCAATAATCTTTTTAAACTTCTCTTCAAATTCACCACGATACTTTGTACCCGCAACCAGTGAAGATAAAGAAAGTTCATAAATAATCTTATTCTTCAAAGAATCTACTACTTTTCCTTGATTAATCATCATTGCTAATTTTTCTACTAAAGCTGACTTACCTACACCCGCTTCACCAATAATCAAAACATTATTTTTTTCTTTTTTAGATAAAATAGTACATACTTGATCAATTTCATTTTCTCTACCAATAATTTTATATTTTTTAGTCTTCACTTTTTTATTAATATTGACAAGTGTTGGTATTTGGTCCAACGGTGTTTCAAAAGCAGATTTTTCCTGCAACAAATAAATAACTTCTTCTACATCTACATGATATTTTTGTAATATTTCATAAGCAACTGATTCTTTTTCTTTTAATAAAGAAATAATTAAGATATTTAAAGTCACTTGATCTTGATTTTTATCTTTAGCGTATTCAATACTTCTCTCTAATATTCTTTTTACACTTTGACTATATTCCATATAAAAAGGTTGATCATCATTTGTGCCAAACAACCTTTTTATATCTTCTTCTACAGCTGTATCATTGACATCATATTTTTGTAATAATCTTTTTAATTGATTATCATGAATCTTTAATAATGAAAGCAATAAATGTTCACTTCCAACATTTTGATGACCAAAATCAAAAGATAAACTTTCAGCTACCACAATCGCCTTTTGTGCTTGTTCATCAAATTCTCTCAACAATGACTTCACCTCTTTCCTTATAATAGTATGTACAAACTTAATAATTATTAGTACACACCATTAAGAAAACATCTTAATCAACCAAGATTTCTTTTTAATTTCTTTACTTGATGTACAATAAGAAACTTGTAACTTTCCTTCTAAAGATTTACCTTTACCTTCACCTAATACAATCGTATAAAAACCATTATAATATTTTGCATTAAAATCATCTTGATGATCTGCTAAAACTTGATAAACATCATCAACACCTTTGACCCATTTTTTATAATTTAAAAGAAGTTGATCTTTTACTTTGTACATTTCATCAATATCTTCTTGTTGATAAGAAGAACCAATGATCTTATATCTTGGTGTTTCATTTACTGCACAAACGCTTGTTAAATTCATCATAATTAAAAGAAAAATAATGATTTTTTTCATAAACTTCACCTCAAGTTCATTATGTTCGTTTATAATAAAAATAAACATAAGGAGTGAACTTTTATGAGTCGTATCATGCAAAAAGAAATAAAAAGTGAAATGAATGATTTTTTCTTTGCGAAAGATCATTTAGATTTTTATCATGAATATGTCAACGTTGAACAAAAGTATTTAGCAGGTATTAAGGAAGTAAGAACAAAATTAGAAATTTTAGATGATGAATTTCATCATCGTTTTGATCATAATCCTATTCATCATATGGAATGGCGTTTAAAATCTCCCCATAGTGTTGTTGAAAAAATGAAAAGAAGAAATCTTCCTGTAGAAGTTTCATCAATCAAAGGAAATATTGAAGATATTGCTGGTATACGTGTGATTTGTCATTATATTAAAGATATTTATCGTATGTCTGATCTTCTTTTAAGACAAGATGATATTCATTTATTAAAGATTAAAGATTATATTAAAAATCCTAAAGAAAATGGTTATCGTAGTTTACATCTTGTTGTAGAAGTTCCTGTTTATTTAGCGAATGAAAAAGTAATGGTTCCTGTAGAAATACAAATTCGTACTATTGCGATGGACTTTTGGGCAACATTAGAACATCATTTACGTTATAAAAATGATAAAGAAATTTCCGATGATATTCGTAATCGTTTATCAGATTGTGCTAAAAGCATTACAGATATTGATTATGAAATGGAAGATATACATAATGAAGTCTTTGGTCATCACAAAATCTAAAATATAATAGTTAAAAATTTATCTTAAAACACTACATCTACGTAGTGTTTTTATTATGCTTAATACCCGTGGACAATCTGTCCAATGACAACCTAAAAATACCATGTTACTATCGTTTAAAGAAGCAAAAATTGTTTCTTAAATAAAAACCACGTCTAAATTGGTGCAACCATCTTTTTATACTTTTTAAACATGAATAACGCTCTTTATAAAAATGGCATGGAAAGAATTAATAATGATGCTCTTGCAACACTTACTATCCTAGTAGCGAGTTCAAGATCTGAAGATAAGGAAATTATGATGCAATTAATTAAAACGATTATTAAATAGAAAAGAACTATTCAATTGAATAGTTCTCACTATGTTAGTCTAAATCTTCTCCTTGAGAAGCAATGACTTTTTTATACCAATAGAAAGAATCTTTTTTACTTCTTGCCATTGTTCCAGTTCCATCATCATGTTTATCAACATAAATGAAACCATAACGTTTTCTCATTTCTCCAGTACCTGCAGAAACTAAATCGATACATCCCCAAGTTGTATAACCAATAAGGTCTACACCATTTTCAATAGCCTTTGCCATTTCTTCAATATGTGCACGATAGTATTCAATACGATAATTATCATGAATACTTCCATCTTCTTCTACAGTATCATAAGCACCTAAACCATTTTCTACAACCATTAATGGTTTTTCATAACGATCATAAATCATTTCTAAATAATATCTTAATCCTTTAGGATCAAGTGCCCATCCCCAATCAGAATATTCTAAATATGGGTTACGTACACCAAATGACATATTACCACTTACTGTATCATCATTTTTATGAGTAGTAACAGCTTGTGACATGTAATAAGAGAAAGTATACATATCTACTGTTCCTTTTTTAAGTTCTTCTAAATCTTGTTCAGTAATATCTAATTGAACATTATGTTCCTTCCATAAACGTTTTGTAAATGTTGGATATTTACCTTTACATTGAACATCTCCACAATAGAAGATACCTTTTTCCCATTTAGAACGATTGAATAAGATATCTTCTGGATCAGATGTTAATGGATAATAAGTAATACCACAAATCATACATCCAATTTTATTTTCAGGATCAATTTCATGTCCAATTTGTACTGCTCTTGCACTTGCGACAAATTGATAATGTAAATGTTGATAAGCTTCTTGATATGCTTCATCACTGGCATTATCTGGTAAGAAATTGATTGTATTATTGATTTCATTGAATGTTAACCAGTATTTAACAAGTCCTTTGTATTCATTAAAGATTGTTGTTACGTACTTTTCATAAAGGGCAATATATTTACGATCTAACCAATCTCCATATTTTTCTTCTAAAGCAAGTGGTGTATCAAAATGCCAAATAGAAACAAGTGGTTCAATACCTGCATTTCTAAGTTCTGTAAAAACATTACGATAAAAATCTAAACCAGCTTGATTTGGTTTTTCTTCTTCTCCTGTTGGATAAATTCTTGACCAAGAGATTGATAATCTAAACATCTTAAATCCCATTTCTTTAAGTAAAGCAATGTCTTCTTTATAATGATGATAGAAATCAATACCATCATGGTTTGGATAAAGTTCATCATCAAATACAGCAAAATGAGCTCCTTCTGGTAATTTAAATCCATGGTTAGGTAATTTTTGTTTATTCCCATCTTTATCAATAAAAGTAACCATACGTGGTGTATTTACTGTTCCACCTGTCGTTACATCTGTACGTGCCATTCCACGTCCATCCACGTTCCAAGCACCTTCACATTGGTTAGCAGCTACTGCACCACCCCAATAAAAATCTTCACTAAATTTCATTGATTTTCCTCCTTAAATTATTTTTATTATAAAATATTTTTATGTCTTATGTATTAAATTTTCATTCTATGCAATAAATAAAACCACATATGTATAAACAATCAATGTAATTACCATAAATAATGAAATGAAAGCAGCCGTAAAGTCTTCATCTTCTTCACTTTTATTAAGTGGTGAAATCAACATTGGCATCGCAAATCCAGTTGGACACATGAAATAAATGAGAACAGCCATCATATAGATCTTATCTGCCATTAAATGTGGGAAGAAAACAAAGAATCCAGCAATAACAAAAATATAGAAGACAATTCTTACACCTACAAGTTTTAATAATGATCCTAAAGTATCTTTATTAATTTTTAAGTTATAACCAATAATCAATAAAATAAGACTCACAATAGGAGCTGTTGCTTGTTGAATTGTATTTGTATAAAGATCAATAAAAGCAGTTTGACTTAACAAGTCATAGACACCTAAAAGATTTAAAACTAATCCTAACATCACTGCAATTACAAAAGAATTCGTAAAAATCGTCTTTAATAATTCTTTGGTACTCGTATTACCTGATGTAGCTTTGGCAACTAAAACAGGAATAATAATAAAAGCAATCACTGTTCCAGCAATATCAAAAATAACTGTATTACTGGCATAAGCAACTCCTACAATAGAAGTATAAAGAGGTAATGCAACATTTCCACCTTCACAAGTAGTTAGTAAATAAGGAGAAATATGTCCTACTTCCTTACCTGTAAACTTAGTAATACATTTACCTAAAACCAAAGCCAGTGTAAAAGCAATTAAAACATATAAAACAATCAAAATAGCTGATGATTCTATCTTAGCAGTAAATAAAACATTGAAAATAAGTATTGGAAATAATACATTAAAGACAATATGATTGGCTCCTTCTTTTTGTGCAGGACTAATAAAGCCTTTTATACGAGCAATCATACCTAATATAATCATAAAAAACACAGGAAACAATGTTGATAATGCATTCATAAATAACCTCCTTTTTTTTCATTTGTATTGTATAGTTCATTATTTATAATTACAAATACTTATATATTATATATATTTATTACTTTTATTTATAAGTAGTGATATACTCTTACTAGAGGTGATTTTATGGAAATACGTGTTTTAAAATACTTTTTAACAGTTGCACAGGAACAAAGTTTCTCCAAGGCCGCTAAAGTACTCAATGTCTCACAACCTGCACTTTCTAAACAAATTAAAGATTTAGAAGAAGAATATCAGATAACATTATTTAATCGTACAACGCGTTCTTTATCTTTAACAGAAGAAGGCAGATTATTTAAGGAACAAGCAAAACAAATTATTAGTTTAGTAAATCGTACAGATTCTTATTTAAAGAATATTAATAAATATATTAGTGGTGATATTTATCTTGGTTGTAGTGAAAGTGAAGCAAATCGTATTGTCATGAAAGCAATCAGTAAAACCCAACAACACCATCCTGATATTAGGTTTCATATTTATAGTGGAAATGCTCAATATGTTGAAGAAAAGCTTGATCAAGGTATTTTTGATTTAGGAATTGTAACTGATCCTGCCGATTTATCAAAGTATGATTATCTTAAATTACCGACTCTTGATACATGGGGTGTTCTCATGAAAAAAGACAGTGAACTTGCACATTTTGAAACTATTTCTCCAAAAGACTTATTAGATAAACCAATGATTATTTCTAATCAAGAAATGGTTAAAAATGGTATCGGTGGTTGGCTTGGTGGTAATCAAAGAGCTTTAAATGTCGTAGCAACTTATAATTTATTTTATAACGCTAAACTGATGTGTGAAGAAAATGTTGGTTATGTTTTAACATTAAAGCATCTTTATAATGAATCAAATGATAGTCCTATTTGTTTTAAACCTTTAAATCCTCCTCTTACTTTAAGGAGTCATCTTGTTTGGAAAAAATATAAAGTTTTTCCTAAAGCTATTGAAATCTTTTTAGAAATACTTAATGAAGAAATTAAAAAAAGCAGTTGATGAAATGTCTTCATTTCATCACTGCTTTTTAGTTATTTATTGCTTCTTTAAGCCAATCTACAAACTCATCCATGCCTTCACCACTTTTAGCGCTGACACAAAGAATTGTTGCATTAGGATTTAAGTTTTTGATATTTTCTTTTGCTTTTTCAATATCAAAATCAAAATAATCTAATGTATCTATTTTAGAAATCAATACAAGATCACAAACACTAAACATTAAAGGATATTTTAATGGTTTGTCGTCTCCTTCAGGAACTGATAAAATCATAAGGTTTTTATGAGCCCCCGTATCAAATTCTGCAGGACAGACAAGATTTCCTATATTTTCTAGAAAAAGAAGATCAAAATCATCGACCCCAAATTCATCAATAGCTCTTGTTGTCATTTCTGCATCAATATGACATAAACCTCCATTATGAATTTGAATAGAAGGAACACCTGTTTTATCCGCAACCTTTTGAGCATCTAAAGATGTTTCAATATCAACATCCATAACACCTATTTTATATTGGTCTTTAATTCTATTGATGACATCTGAAAGAAGGGTTGTTTTTCCAGAACCTGGTGAAGACATCACATTAAGCATGGTTACCTTTTTTTCAGATAATCTTTCACGAAGTTCATCAGCTGCTAGATTATTAGCGTTAAAGACATTTTCATGAACTTCTATGACTCTTACTTTTGACATCTATTTTCCCTCCCATTCTTTCATTTTTTCTTTTAAATAATTGATCCAAGGTTCAAATCCTTCATCTTTTTTAGCAGAAATATAAAAGATTTGTGCTTTTGGATTTAAAGTATGAATTCTTTTTTCAACCAACTCTTTATCAAAATCAAAGACTGCTAAAGCATCTACTTTATTAATTAAAACAACATCAGATACAGTATAAACAAGAGGATATTTTGCAGGTTTATCATCCCCTTCAGGAACTGATAAGATCGTTATATTGATTCCTGCACCGGTATCAAATTCTGCCGGACATACAAGATTTCCAACATTTTCAATGAAAATAAGATCAACATCATCAATCCCCATTTCATTTAAACCTTGTTGTGTCATTGCTGCATCCATATGACACATTCCACCCGTATGAAGTTGAATGGCCTTAGCGCCCCCTTCTTCAATGGTTTGAGCATCAACACTGGCATCAATGTCACATTCCATAACACCGACACGACAAATATCTTTTAATCTTTCAATGGTACGAAGAAGTGTTGTGGTTTTCCCTGATCCCGGTGAAGACATCACATTGATCATTAATTTTCCTTGTTTTTTAAATTCATCACGTATTTTATCTGCAGTGACTTCATTTTCTTTAAAGATATTTTGTTTAAGTTCCACTATCTTCATAAATACCAATCTCCTTAATATTAAACTCATTTCCTTTGAGTAAATAAGTATGTTCACTATGGCAATAAGGACATTTTTTTCCATAATCAATGGTTCTATATTGTCCTTTACAATCTTCACAATAAGTAATCGCTTCTAATGTTTCAATATAGATTTTTGCATGTTCTGTCACAGCTTCTTTTTTTCTTGCCCAGTTCCAACAATCTACTAATTGATCATGAATGACACCAGAAACTTCTCCAATTTCTAGTGTCACATAATCTATTTTTTTTACATTGTTTTCTTCAGCTACTTTTTTTACATCTCTTACAACATAAAAGGTTACTCCTAATTCATGCATCTTAATGTTCTACCTTTTTCTTTAAAATAATATTTTTTACACGTTTTAATTGATAAGGAATAATTGCTTTAAATTTATCTTCAGCTACTGTCATTGTTGAACATTCTGGATGATCACGATGTAATTTAATAGCATCAAAATCACATTTTGTTGTACAAATACCACAACCAATACATTTATTAGCATCAACAATCGTTGCACCACAGCCTAAACATCTTGATGTTTCTTTTTTAATTTGTTCTTCTGTAAGTGCTAAAACATTATCTTTAAACTTATCAGTTACTTTTGAATTAATACCTTCTACTTGTTTAGGTCCTCGATCATAACTTTCCACTAAAATATCATCTGTATCAAGTGGTTTAAATTCCCAACGATTACGTCCTGTTTCCATATGTCCATGATGAACATAACGATGTAATGATTCAGCTGCAATCTTTCCTTGTGCAATTGCGTCAATAGCAAATTTAGGTCCTGTATAAACATCTCCACCTGCAAAGATATCTTCAACACTTGATTGGAAAGTGACTTTATTTAATTCAATTGCTGGTCCATTAAACTTCACATCTTCACCTTTTAATAAATCTCCCCAAACGCTACGTTGACCGATGGCAAAGATAACACGTTCACAAGCAACTGTAACTGTTGTATTTTCATCATAAACTGGCGCAAATTTACCTTCATCATTAAATACGGAAACACATTTTTTGAAAACAATAGCACTTACTTTACCATTTGTTTCAATTATTTCTTGAGGTCCCCATCCACAATGAATCGTTACACCATCTTCTCTTGCTTCTGCAATTTCTTCATTAGAAGCTGGCATATCTACTTCTTGTTCTAAACAGAATTGTTGTACTTGACTTGCTTTATTTCTTGATGATACACGAGAAGCATCGATGGCCACATTTCCACCACCAACGACAACGACTTTACCATCAAACGGTATATTTCCACAGTTAGATTCATGTAAATAATCAATCGCTGTCATTACACCTTGTGAATTTATATTTTTAATATCAGGTAAGCTACCCGCACTGCAACCAATGGCAATATAGAACGCTTGATACCCTTGTTCTCTTAATTGTTGAATTGTTACATCTTTTCCTACTTCAATTCCTGTTTTGATTTCTACACCCATTTCTTTTGCGACATCTATTTCAGCATCTAGAACATCTTTTTCTAATTTATAAGATGGAATACCATAACGTAACATTCCTCCTGGATGTTCGTTCTTTTCAAAAACAGTAGGACGATATCCTGTTTGTGCAAGATAGAAAGCTGCTGTTAAACCAGCAGGTCCCCCACCAATAATCGCAATCTTTTCAGCAAAATGATCCATATGAATACTTGCTGGAATAACTACAGGTGGAATATATCTTGTATCAGCATTTAAATCTTGTTTGGCAATAAATCTTTTAATGGCATCAATTGATAAAGCTTCATCAATTTTACCACGTGTACACGCATCTTCACATCTTCTATTACATACCGCTCCACATACTGCTGGGAATGGATTTTGTTTTTTAATTAAAGCCAAAGCATCTTTGTATCTTCCTTGAGAGGCCATTTTAATATATCCTTGAACAGCAATGTGTGCAGGACAAGCACTTTTACAAGGAGCAGTTCCTGTTTCATGGGTATTAATTCTATTATTATCACGATAGTTAAAATCGTATTTTTCTGGTCCCCATTTAACAGCATCAGGTAATTCTTGTTTTGGATATTGTACTTCTGTACCATCTTTTTTACATAATTTTTGTCCTAATCGTACAGCCCCTGCTGGACAATATTCCACACATCTACCACAAGCTACACATTTATCTTTTTCTACATGAGCAACGTAAGCAGAACGTGACATATTTGGGGTATTAAATAATTGTGATGTTCTTAAAGCATTACAAATTTCAACATTACAGTTACAAATACCAAATATTTTATTTTCTCCATCAATATTCGTAATTTGATGAACAAAACCATTATCTTCCGCACGTTTTAAAATAGCTAAGGCTTCTTCTTTAGTAATATCATGTCCTTTACCTGTTTCTCTACAATAATCAGCAAAGTCACCAACACCAATACACCAACCAAAATCATCATCAGCACAACCATCATCAATGGCTTTTCTTGAAGCTCGACAAGAGCATCTTCCTACACCAATTTTACCTTCATATTTTTCTAACCAGTAAGAAAGCTTTTCAATATCAATAGCTTCATTTTCCATTGAAATAGCTTTTTCTACAGGAATAACATGCATTCCTACTCCTGCCCCTCCAGGTGGAACCATTTGTGTAATACCGGCAAGAGGAATATAAGTCATACGTTCAAAAAATGCCGCGACATCAGGATGATCTTCTAGACGAGGATTTGAACGATCTGGTAATTCTTCCATATTAAATAATTCAGCACTTCCAGGTACAAACATTGGTAGAATATATCTTCTTTCACTTTGTGGCGCTGTGCGTCCATGATGGTCATAATGATAACCATAATCATATTCTAACAATCCTAAATAACTCATTTCATCTAAAGTTTTTTGGAAATGCTCTTCTTGATCTTTTGAAACCTTACATAAATCACACATTTCTTTAAATGTATAAGGGGTACGCTTTTTCATTGCTAAAGCAATGTCTGCCATTTCATCACTGACAATTTCAGCCAATCCCCAATATTCAGGATCTTCAACTTTGACACCACCGAAAATGTGTCCGGCAACATCAGTAATCTTTCTTCCTAATTTAACAATTTTCTCTCTTGGAGGATTGTCATGCTTATGGTTTGCATTCCACTCCTCATATTTTTTCATACTCATTTTTTATATTCCTTTCTCCAATAAAATTGTTTTAAATCAAAAACAATATATCAATTTCATTATACATGAATCCCAAATATTAAGATATTGTTTAGAAACATTTATTGAAAAAACGATTATTTTTCCACATAAATTCAAACATTTTGTTTCTTTTGCCTAAAAATAAAAGGAGACTTTTAAGCTCCTATTTATCTCTTCTTGCTTTTCTATCAGCAATAATATCAGAAATATCAAATGGTACTTCATCATCTTCTTGTTCATAAACATTTAAAAATGAAACATCTTCTACACTTCTAAGTGGAAACTCTGATTTTGCAGTCACATCTTTTAAATCACATTCAATAACACCAATATATATACCTGGAATAACTTTTCTTTCACTCAATGGTTTAATAGCACGATCATTACATATATAAAGCAAATTATAACCTTTTTCCCATGTTTCTGGATCATCTTTATAATCTAACATCTTCATTTTCCCTTTCGCAATCACACTACGATAATCATGATAATGTCCTTTATATTTCTTATCAGGAAAATCATTAAAGATACTAAATTCAATACATACTCTTGGATCTTTCTTAAGTAATTCTACTTTTTTTCCTACTTTCATAAAATGTGTATATACATTCAAATGCGTATCTGTCATCTCAAACCCAAAACTCATTGGCACAACATAAGGAAAACCATCTTCATCATTCATTCCCACATTAATAATATTCATTTCTTGAAGCATAGCTTCTATTAATTTATAATCGACTACTTCTCTTTCAAATCGTCTCATTTCATTCACCTCAATTACACTATACTTTGTTTTGTTTTATTTTCAAATGACTTTCAATAAATGAATAATATCTTATAATATTTTTGAGGTGTCATATGAATACATTAAAAATACAAATCAAACCCTATTATCAAAATAATCCATTTAATTTAAAAGATGATCAAATACATTGTTTATCTACTAATAAAGATGAAGAAGAAATCCAATTACTTCTTAAACAAATGAATCTTTCTAACTATACTGTATTTCTTCAATTAGATATGGAAAATTATACTTACGGTTATCTACATACATCATCTAATAAAGAATATGATTTATTTTATTATAATGACTTTGATGATTATGAAGACGAAATTGAATTTGGCAGTACTGCTTGGATTAAAATGATGACAAAAAGATAAAACGGGCAAATAAGCCCGTTAATAATCTATATCATTTTCTAAATCTTTCCCTTGTGATTCTATCACTTTCTTATACCAATAAAATGACTTCTTAGGATAACGTTTTAATTCCTTTAAATCTTCAAAATCACGATCTACATATACAAAACCATATCTTTTTCTAATTTCCTTATGACTACTTAAAAAATCAATTGGACTCCATGCAAGATATCCCATTAAATCCACACCATCATGTTCTACGGCTGTATTAATCGCTTTAATATGTTTTTGATAATAAGCAATCCGTTCATCATCATAAACTTTTCCATCTTTCATTGTTTCATCAATTCCTATACCATTTTCTACAATAAAAAGCGGTTTATGATAACGATGATAAAAATCAACAAGTGAATATCTTAATCCATCAGCATCAATTTGCCATCCCCATTCATTAGCATCATAATAAGGATTTTTTAAAGATCGTTGATCAAAAATAAGTGCATCTTCTAATTCATTTTGATCTTTTATATCTTCAAAAGAAGAAATAACATTACTACGATAATATGAAAAAGCAAGATAATCTAATTTTTTAGAAGCATCTTTAATCACATCTTTTTCTTCTTGAGACATATTCAACTCAATATTTCTATTTTTAGCGTATTGCATAAAGTATTGAGGAAGTTCACCATTACACATTGTGTCATAAACAAAGTAATTATGCATTTTATTTTTGAAATCTGCTGCTAAAATATCATCTGCTTTACATGTAAGTGGATAAAATGGTGCATGTCCAATCATTCCTCCAACTTGTGCTTGGGGATCAACACGTTTGATAACTTCAACAGCTCTTGCATGAGCTACTTGCACATTCACATTTAAATGTACAAACATTTCTTGTTTCGTCATACCTTCTGGTAATCTTGCACCAGAAACTAAATCTGACATATGGATTGCTAGATTGATTTCATTATAAGTAATATAATATTTAACTTTTCCTTTAAATCTTTCTACAATACTTTCAACATGTCTTGCATAAAATTCAATGACTTCTTTATTCATAAACCCATTATAATGATTTAATAGATAATCTGGCATATCAAAATGAACAAGAGATACAACTGGTTCGATTCCTTTTTCTAATAAATAATCAACCATCTTATCATAAAAATCTAATCCTTTTTCATTTGGTTTTTCTTCATTTCCCAATGGATGGATTCTTGACCAAACAACAGAAAATCGATATGCTTTAAACCCCATTTCTGCCATATAATCAATATCTTCTTTCCAATGATGGTAATGATCCGTTGCTACATCTGTTGTACAAAACATAGGTTTAATTCCTGGTTCTGGAGTTACGACTAAAGTATCATAGACATTCAAACCTTTACCATCTTCTAAATAACCACCTTCAGCTTGAACGTTACTTAAAGCGCCTCCCCATAAAAATTCTTTTTTCATACAATTCTCCTTACTTTGTTGTCATCATAATCATCATTTGACCATCAAGTTCAATTGATGTATTTGTAGGAATCAAAAAATTATCTCCTACTTTAACGTCATATTCGTCTACTTTTCCACTACCTTTTACAACTGTAGCAAGTTGATAATTATCGCATTTATATTGACATTTACCAATAACTAATAATTGAGAAACAGTAAATGAATCATTTGAAATAAATATTGTTTCTTTCACATTTTCATGAACTTTAACAACTGGATGAACATCATTTTTATCAATATCTTTATCAAAAGATAAACAATCAATAGCTTGTTTCAAATGTAATTCTCTTTCATTTCCATCTTTATCTTTTCTATGATAATCATAAAAACGATACGTTACATCTGTAGATTGTTGAATTTCATAAACAACATTTCCTTTACCCATAGCATGTAGACAACCTGCTGGTAAATAAACAAAATTCCCATCAGCTACAGGATATTTTTTATAAATATCATCCCATTTATCTTGTTTGATCATTTCTTGAAGCTCTTCTTTATTCTTTGTCTTTTGTCCATAGACAATAGAAGCACCTGGATCTGATTCAATAAAAAACCACGCTTCATTCTTTCCTCGTTTATAACCAATTTTTTGAGCATGTTCATCATCAGGATGAACTTGAATACTCAAATCATCTTCTGGTCCAACTAAAGAAATAATTACTGGGAAATCCTCACCTGGATGTCCAAATAATTCTTGATGTTTTTCCCATAATTCTTTTAGAGTTTTTCCTTTGAATTCACCATTTATACAAACAGTAGATAAACCTTCACCATCTTGAGCACTAAAAGACCATGATTGACCTATTCCTTCAGGAAAATCATCATACCCAAAGAAATCTCTTACTTTTGTATGACCCCAAATTGCTGGTCTAGGAATCGCTTTAAAAAATAAAACACCCATTTTATCTTCACTCCTTTAAAAAAGGCATATTTCGCCTAAATAGTAAACAAAGCGAACATGCCCATAATTGTTACAAATACAGATAAAATATTAACCATCGATACAACATTTGATTTAATCCTAAATCCATATTTACTAAATATTAAATTATTCACTTGTTTCGCTTTTGTCACATGGTAATCCGCTAATAAAGCAAATACCACAACAACTATTCTCATAGGTAAACTTGTACCAATACCGCTCCCTAATAAATTCCATGGAAACATAGCCAACACTAAAGCTACAACAGTTGCAACCAAAGATGCTGCAATGTAAGGATTCTTTTCATCTTTATGTTTCATCATGCGTTCTTGCTCTTTCAATGATTGTGTTTGATTTTTATTTTTCTTTTTATTTTCATTGTATTTTTCAGCATAACTTACTTGTTTAACTTTAACAACTTCACATCCACAACTATCACAAAATTTTGATGTTTCTTTTATTTCTGCACCACATTTTCTACAATACATAATCTATTCTCCTATTTTAAAATAATTTGTGAAATATTGACTAACGCAACAAAAATACTTAAAAAGATTGAAATATAAGCATAATTCTTATTTCCAGTAGGTGCATATCCTTTCTTTTGATCATCTTTATCAACTTTTAAGGACATCACACCACAAACCAAAGCACCTGCATAAAGCAATGAACTTATAATATATGGTAGTTTGACATTTCCACCAACAGCATTAACAACTGTTCCTCCAATAAAATCTAAACCAATTAAAGCTATAAAAAAGAGGAGGATTCCTAGTTTTGCAAAAGAATTTTCTCTTGGATTTTTCTTTAATTTTTTAGATTCTTTAATCTCTTTCTTTTCTCCGTTAAGTTCTTTTCCACAATGATAACAAAATGCTGAATCTTGTGGTATTTCTTTATGACAATATGGACATTCCATAACTAGTTCCTCCTTTTATTAAAAAGAAGGCTTGAGGCCAATTTGGCACTTAGCCTTCTTTAAATTATTCAATTATTTAATTAAGCAGTTTCGCCATTAAATTTAGCAACTTCAGCTTTTTCATATGATTTCCAGAATGGATAGAAAATAACCATACCAATTGCGAAGTTAATAAATACAATAACAATTCCACCGATTGAACCACCTGCAGCTAAGTATCCTAATACAGGAGATGGTGTAGCCCAAGGTAAGTTCATATACATTTTACCAACAAATCCAATACTTGTTAACCAATAAGTTAAAGCAGCTGTAAGTGTATGAGTTAAAATAAATGGAACTAATAAGAAACCATTCATAACTACTGGTAAACCAAACATAATTGGTTCAATGATACAGAATACTGCTGGTGGTAAACAGATTGTAGCTAAAGGTTTTAAATGAGGTAATTTCTTGCTTGACATAAACATATAAACTAGAATTGGCCAACAAGATGATACCCATTGAGATAATCTACATAAGTTTGGTGTCCAAACATATGGTAAATCTTTAACTGCTGTACCTGCCATGAAAGCAGTGTTGTTATCAGCAATCCATTGATTTGTAAAGACATTGATAACTGCACCTGTGATGTTATCACCATGTAAACCACAGATCCATAATAACGCTGATAAGAATTGTTGTAATGTGTAAACAAAGATATTATCAGCTGCACCTAATACAGGTAATAACATTTGTCCAACTAATTCTGGGATATTTAAACCAGCTAAAGTTCTAAATCCCCAACAAATTAATGTAATAAAGAAGTAAGGAATAATAGCTGAGAAACTGTCAGAGATTGCTGGTGGTACAGAATCTGGTAATTTAATAACGATATGTTTTTTATAACAAATATCAATAATATTAATTGCGATAGCACCTGCGATCATTGCTGTGATTAAACCAGCTCCACCCCAATATGTAGATTCAAAAGCACTTGCTCCTGCTGATAAAGTACCATCTTTAGCAGTAACAACTAATTGTCCAACTGAGTTATAGTTTAATAACATAAATGCGAAGAACGCACCAACTGCACCAGTTGTTTTATTAATACCTTTGATTTCTGCATATTCAGCACCAAATGCAATAATAATGTAAATAGCCATAATACCCATTGATAAGCTGTTAACTAGAGCTAAGTCTCCAGCCCAAGGTTTTAAAAATGGAATTAAAGCTTTTGTAGTTAATCCACCATCAGAGCAGAATAAATAAACAACTAAGAATAATGAACCAACCATTGTGACTGGTAATGCTGCAACCATACCATTAACAATACCACGAACAAATGGAATTTGCCCGAATTTTGTCATTGGTCCAGCGATTACGTCAACTTTTTCTAGAATTTTGTCCATCATGGACTTCTTTTCTGTAGACATATTTTTCTTCCCCTTTCTTAAGAAAACCTCCTAAATGTAAACGTTTTCCCTTTGCCTACTTATATACTATACTGAATTATTTTCTTTTTCGATATAAACAATTGTCATAATATATGACACTTTTTTTTACAAAATTCTCTAAACCTTATATATCATCACAATTTTAAGAAATTAAATTGTTAAAAAACCGCTTGAGAAAACGTTTACATTCATATATAATTTATTTAGGTGGTGATAAAATGCAACTAAAAAAGAATGAAATGAAGATTATTCAGTTATTGTTAGCTTCAGATAACTATATTTCAAGTTATGAAATTGTTAATTCAACAGATATTTCTAGAAGACGTGTAAGAGATGAAATGAAGAATGTTAAAGACATTCTTGAATCACTTCATTTAAATTTATTATCTAAACCTTCTCAAGGTTACTATATCGAAGGAAAGTCATCACAAGATTTAACTGAATTGCAAAGTATTATTAATAAAAATGAACGTGATGATGATTCTTTAATTCCTTCTTTACCAGATGAAAGGTCTAATTATATTTTAAGTCGTCTCATTAATAATAAAGATTATATGAAATTAGAAACTCTTGCTGATGAATTATTAGTTTCAAGAGCGACAATTGCTAATGATTTAGTTTCAATAAAAAAAGAATTTAAAAAATACGGTTTGAAGTTCAATCAAAAACCTAATTATGGTATTTATATTAGTGGGCCTGAAACAGGGAAAAGAAAATGTTTGGTAGATAGTGTCTTTAAAAATCTGAATGTTTCTGATATGTATTTTGATTTTTTAGATACCTATTTTAATTCTCCCGACTATGAGATCATCCAAATATTAAGTGAATATGCTATATCTATCAGTGATATTAGTTTAATAGATTTCTTAATTAGTTTTTCAATTAGTGCAGCACGTATTTCTTGTGGATATTTAATTGGACATCAAACAGAAGGTTTTGAAAAATATCAAAATCGAACAGAGTATTTTGTCGCAAAAAAACTTGCACTATATGCAAGAGAACACTTTAATGTCGAATTTGATGAATATGAGATCCAAAATATTACAATTCAACTGATTTGTAAAAGATCTACAAAAGGACTTACTTTTATTAAAGATCTAAATATTATCAACCTACAAAACGAAATACTTGATAAAATAAAAGAAAAAACTTTAATTACATTTAATGATGAACATTTTAATAAAGTTTTTCCATTATATTTAAAATACACTTTAATAAGGCAAAAATACGGTGAGAAAATACGTACACCACTTTACGAAGATATTCAATACGATTATCCTTTGGCATATTATCTTGCACAAATTGTTTCTCAAACAATTAAAAAACATACAAAAACAGGAATTTCTAGAAGTGAAATAACTAACTTTACTATTTTATTCAACAATACCATCAACAATAAAAAATACAGTCAAAAGAAAGTTTTACTCATTAACTGTATGAGTGAATCAATTAAAACATTTATTAATCACTTCGTTGAAAAAGAACTTTATGACCAATTAGTAATTACAAAATCCATTCATTATTATGAAATAGAAGAACAAGATTTAAATCAATATGATCTAATTATATCAACGGCATCTATTCATCGTCAGTTACCAATTCCAGTAATCAGCATAAATTATATTATGACACAAGATGATATTATTCGTATCAAGAGTTATTTATCATATTTATTTAATGATGAACAAATGTTGTATTATTTTCATCCAAATTTTTATCAAACACATGTATCAGTTAAAACACTTAAGGGTCTTGCCACAAGTTTTTATCAATCTATAAAAACAGTGTATCGTCTTAATGATTCAAAAAAGAATGATATTATGAATAAAAACATTTGTTCAATACATACCTTTGAAAATCAAATTGGTCTATTAAGGCTTTCTCGTCCTTTAAATTCTAATAATATTATTTCTATCATTATTTTAGAAGAACCTATGACAATTGAAAATCAAACATTTAAAATAGCTATCTTATTTTCTTGCGCTGGTAATCAAAATGTAATGTATAATACTCTATTTTCAACTTTAAAGAATATTTCTAAAAATAAAGAAGATTTAGATAATCTAATTTTTCATCCTTCTTATACAGAATTCTTATCAATTCTTTTAAAAAACAAATAAAAAACAAATCACTTTATTATTTTATAAAAGAAACTTTAAATACAACAAAAAGGCCCTAAAACTAATTCTTTAGTCTAGGGTCTTTATTTTTAATCTAAATCTTTTCCATCTGATTTGATTGCTTTTTGATACCAATAGAATGAATCTTTTTTACTTCTGTGTAAATCTCCTTTACCTTCATCATCCATATCTACATAAATAAATCCATAACGTTTATCCATTTGTCCTGTAGTAAATGAAACCAAGTCGATTGGTGCCCAAGAAGTATAACCAAAAATATTAACGCCTTCTTCTCTTGCTTTCATTAAGCTTTTAATGTGACTTCTATGATAATTAATACGATAATCATCATGAATAGAACCATCTTCTTCTACTTTATCATAAGCTCCTAATCCATTTTCCACATCAAAAATAGGTACTTGATAACGGTCATTTAAAACATGTAAGAAGTATTCATATCCTGTTGGGTCAATTTGCCATCCCCAATCAGAGGCTGTTAAATATGGATTCTTTAAGTTTGCTGAAGTACCTGCTCCTCCTAATGATTCTCCTTCATCTTTATGTGTTGTTACAACAGTAGACATATAATATGAATAAGCTAGGAAGTCAGATTTTCCTTCCATTAAATCTTTTTTATCTTCTTCACTAATTTCTAAAGAAACGTTATTTTGTTTCCAAATACGTTTAGCATAAGATGGATAATATCCTCTAACCATTGTATCTGCACAATAAGCAAATTTTTCTTGGAATTCTTTATAGTTAGCAATCACATCTTCAGGATCACATGTATATGGATAACTACAGAATCCTGCAATCATACATCCTACTGAAATGTTTTCATCAATTTCATGAGCTACTTTAACTGCTTTAGCTGCCGCTACCATTTGATTGTGTAGTTCTTCAAAAGCAAATTGTTTTCCTTCTTTACCATCAAAATGTAATAAAATATTGATTTCATTAAATGTTAACCATTTATCTACTAAACCTTTATATTCACTAAAACATACCCTTGCGAATTCAACAAATTGGTGAATCATTTCTCTATTTGCCCAATTACCATATGTTTCTTCTAAATAAACAGGCTCGTCATATTTATATAAAGTAATGACAGGGTCAATGCCATATTTACGACATTCTTTAAATACATTACGATAGAATTCAACACCTTCTTTATTGACTCCACCTTCTACTCCATGAGGATAAATTCTCGCCCATGAAATAGTTGTATTAAATGTTGTAAAACCAAGTTCTGCAAATAACGCAATATCTTCTTTATAACGATGATAAAAATCAATACCAACATGATTTGTATAACGAATATCATCAAATAATTGATATTTAGCCCCTTTAGGTAAATGATCAAATTGTCTCATTTTACCTCTTGTTCCATCTGCATTTAAATAATGAATCCAACGTCTATCTGTTGTTGAACCTGGATCTCCAAAATCTACTTGAACAGGACTTTTTCCACCTTCGTCCCATCCTCCTTCACATTGAGCAGCACTAATTGAACCACCCCATAAAAACTTATCAGGTATTGCCATTTTCTTTCCTCCTTATAAATGTTTAATATGAATCATTTTACCTTTTAAACCAGGATAATCTCCTGCTTGTACTTTTTCTACATTGTCTTTATGTGCTATAAACCATTTATTCTTTTTCTTTAAGATTCCTCTTCTTTGACAACTGTCTCCTGTTCCTCTTAACAATAAACAAATTGTTTTAAAGGAATTTTTTACTGTTATTGGTGTATAGTGTAATGTTGTTGCATAAAGCTCCACAACTGTTCCTTTTGGTATATAGAAAAGTTCACACTTTTCTATATCATAATCATTTCCAACCATATCTTGTCTTTTTCCAAGTGCAAGAATGTAGTCTGTTACAGCAATGATTGTTTCACTGCATTGATGATACTCTAAACCATTTAATACTTTATTTTTACCAGTAACGACTCCTGCCATGACATCTAAATAACCATAAACATCATTAATTAAACCTTGCATACATGGCATTTCTTCTAATGCTTGGACACTTGTATCATAAGCATTTATATTTTGATAGGTTGAAGCATACGCAATAGCTTCTTGCATATCTTGTTTGATGATGCGTCCATATTCATTAAACGAATCATCAAGTTCATGAATTTGGTAATCAGGATTTAATGTTCTTATCTTTTCTAACATTAGTCTAAATCTTCACCATTTGAAGTGTAAACCTTTTTACAATATTCAAATGAATCTTTCTTATAACGTTTATATGTTCCATTACCAAAATCATCAACATCTACATAAATAAATCCATAACGTTTTCTAATTTCACCAGTACTTGCTGAAACAAGATCAATACATCCCCACCAAGTGTATCCCATTAAGTCTACACCTTCATCAATACCTTCACTCATAGCTTTAACATGTTCTCTCATGTAATCAATGCGATATTGATCATGAACTCTTCCATCTTCTTCTAATATATCAAAGGCACCTAAACCATTTTCACAGTTTATAAGAGGAATTTGATATCTATCATAAATTTCATGCATAAAGAATTTTAATCCTTTTGGATCAATAGCCCATCCCCAATCAGATTCTTTTAAATATGGGTTTTTCTTTCCCATGAAATTTAAGTTTCCTGTTGCTTCTTCACCATCTAAATGTATTGTTACACAATTTGAGAAATAATAAGAGAATTCAAAGAAATCTACAGTACCTTCTTTTAAAGATTTTGTATCTTCTTCTGTAATATCTAATGTGATATTTAATTCTTTCCATAAATGTTTAGCATAACTTGGATAATATCCTCTTACAAAGACATCTCCAGCATACCAGAAGTTTGTTTGCATTTCTTTTTGATTAGCAAGTTCATCTTCTGGATCACATGTTAATGCATGTGTGAAAATACCTGCTTGCATACATCCAATTTTTTTATTTGGATAGTTATCATGTAAGTATTTAACTACTTTTGCGCTCGCTACTAATTGGTTATGTAATACTTGATATTGTCTTTGTACTTCTTCTTGATTGCTTGAATCCAAGATAGAAAATTGAGCAGCATTGATTTCGTTGAATGTTGACCAATAAGTAACTTCTTGGAATTCATCAATAGATGCTTTCCCAAATTCAACAAATTCATCAATTAAAACTCTATTTTTCCAGCCACCTAATTCTTCAATATAGAAAGCAGGCATATCATATTTATATAAGTGAACTAATGGTTCTATTCCATATTTCAAGCATTCTTTAAATACATTATGATAAAATTCTACCCCTTCTGGATTAATTCCTGCTTTAATTCCTTTAGGGAAAATTCTTGCCCATGATAATGTCATATTAAATGCTTTAAATCCTAATTCTGCAAACATCGCAATATCTTCTTTATAATGATGATAAAAATCTGTTGCTTTATGATTAGGATAAAATTCATCAGGATTAATTGCTAATTTAGCACCTTCTGGTAAATTACAATTTTCAATCATTGCTGGTGTTTTACCATAAGTTCCATCTGGCATAATATAAGTTGCCATACGTGGTTCATTCACATTTCCTCCAGTATGATAATCTGTCATATTTGGAGATTTTCCACCTTCGTCCCAACCACCCTCACATTGGTTAGCACTGATATCTCCACCCCATAAAAATCCTTTTGGAAAACTCATTTTTTATTCCTCCTTTATTTTATAATCTATCATTTAACCTATTTATTGTTAACGTTACAAACTTAAATAATAAATAGAGTGTAAACGTTTTCTCATCTCTGCTTATATACTATAATGATTTGTCTTTTTTTTCTACACAAACACTTGTCATAATATGTGACTTTTTTTTATTGATTTCTAATAATCATTATAAAAACAAGCTCAAATGAGCTTGTTAATCGAGATCTTCTCCATTAGAAGCGATAACCTTTTTATACCAATAGAATGAATCTTTTCTTGAACGATGTAAATCACCATTTCCTTGATCATCCATATCTACATAAATAAATCCATATTTTTTATCCATTTGTCCTGTTCCTGCAGAAACAAGATCAATACATCCCCAAGTTGTATAACCAAATAGATTAACACCTTCTTCAATAGCTTTTTTCATTTCTTTAATATGTTCACGATGATATTCAATACGTGCAGGATCATGACAAATACCATCTTCACCTTCAGTTTCAATTAAACCAATACCATTTTCCACATCAAACATTGGTGCATTATAACGATCATTAATTAAATGCATTAAATGTCTAAACCCAACTGGATCGATTTGCCATCCCCATGCATTTGCTTTTAAATAAGGATTTTTAACTGTTCCTAAAACATTTCCTGCAGTATGATCATTTTCTTCAACTTTATGTGTTGTGACAACACCTGAAGCATAATATGAAAAACCAATGAAGTCTGATTTACCATTCATTAAATCTTCTTTATCTTGTTCTGTAATTTCTGGTGTAATACCATATTTTTCCCAAATTCTTTTAGCAAATGGTGGATAATATCCTCTCATTTGTGTATCAGCACTATAACAGAAGAAATCTTGGAAGTTTTCATAACGAGCAATAGCATCTAATGGGTCTGGTGTTAATGGATAAGACATATTTCCACAAATCATACATCCTACTTTAAGATTTGAATCAATTTCATGTGCAACAATAGTTGCTCTTGCAGCAGCTACTAATTGGTTGTGTAAATAAATTAAATTTCTTTGATTTTTTTCTGTTTTTTGACCATCTCTTGGCATAATGATATTGATTTCATTAAATGTCATCCACTTATTAACATAATCTTTATATTCTGTAAAACATACTCTTGCAAATTCGACAAATTCATCGATCATAGCACGATTACGCCATCCACCATGTTGTTCTAATAGTGAAACTGGTTCATCATATTTATATAATGTAATAACAGGATCCATCCCATATTCTTTAGCTGTCTTAAAAACATCTCGGTAGAATTCAACACCTTCTTGATTGATTCCACCTTTAATTCCATGTGGATAAATTCTTGCCCATGAAATGGATGTATTAAATGTTGTATATCCCATTTCTTTAAATAACGCTAAATCTTCTTTATAACGATGATAGAAATCACTTGCTACATGATTTGTATAATGCAAATCATCAAAGAAGGCAAACTTGCATCCTTCTTCTAATTCGTCAACAGCTTCCCAATTACGATGTACTCTTTTACCATCTTTATCTAAATACCAAATTTGTCTTCTTTCTTTTGTTGATCCTGCTGTACAATAATCAACTAATACTGGAGACTTTCCTCCTTCATTCCATCCGCCTTCAATTTGAGCAGCACTAATTGAACCACCCCATAAAAATCCTTTTGGAAATCCCATTTTCTAATCCTCCTTTAATATTTCTATTGCTTCTTTTACTGATGAAACAACAAATGATGTTTGTTGTTGGATATCTTTCGGTGATGTTTTAAATGTAAATGAATGATCAACAACTTTAAACATTTCTAAATCATTATAACTATCACCTATTCCTGCTGTTTCATCATTGATTAATTCTTCTAATTTTAAAATTCCTTGTCCTTTACTACATCCCTTTTTAACAACATCAATTGCATTTACATTTTGAAAAGCATGCAACGAAGGATAATATTTATTGATTTCATCAGTTATTTCTTTAGCTCTTTTAGATTCAATTAATGAAAAACTATAAATCTTACGATCTTTAAATTCATCAATTGAATCAAATTGCTTAATATAACTTGGTGCATCACTTGGAACATGTGCAAAATATAAATAATCTTTATCTAAACAATGTGGCCCAGTAATTGTTTCATTTTCATATTTTTGGCAAACTTCTTTTACTAAATAAAAAGGAATCTCTTGTCCATAAACAACATGATAATCCTTATCTAAAACAAGTCCTCCTGTACATAGAACATAATAGTCTGGTTTGATTTTGCCTTCCATTAAAGCAAGTACACCACCCAGTGGTCTTCCTGTACATAAAGCAAATTTATTACCTGCTTCTTGAAAAGTTTGGATAGCTTCTATATCTTCTTGATGGAATCCCTCTTTAAAAAAGAGGGTTCCATCAAAATCACTAAATAATATTTTACTCATAGGCTTCATCTGCTTTAAAATGAACACCAGCACTCATTCTTGCTTTTGTCGCAATATCCATCGCTATCAAGCTTTTTTCCATCATTTCATTTGCTTTATCAAAATCTTTATTTTCAATCATCTTAACGAATTCTTTAAATTCATAAATCATGCGATGTGTATCACCTTGTAAATCAAACTCTTCTTCTCTTTGATCATTATATAAAACCTTAAAACCTTTTAAAACATTAGCAGGTGTTTGAATACTAATACATCCTTGATCTCCTTGAATACTTGTCGCAATTGGTGCTTTACAATCTTTTGCGCCAATACATACAGCTTTAAAACTTCCATAATCTAAAGTAATGATTCCTGAAGTATCAATATTCTTTTCAATATTTGCCATATAATTTACTTTTAATGGTTTACCAAATAAAGCAACCATTAAATGAATATTATAAATATTTAAATCCATTAAGGCTCCACCTGATTTTGTATAATCAAAAGCAGGTTGAATAATTCCTTCTTTAAATGCATTATATCTAGAAGAATATTGTGAATAATTCGCTGTTACAATTTTAATCTTTCCTAATTCAGATAATTTTTCTTTTATCTTTAAAACATTAGGTAAATATTGTGTAGAAATAGCTTCCAATAAAAATAAATTTTTTTCTTTTGCTAGTTGACTTAATTCTTCTAATTCTTCAACTCTTGAAGTAAAAGGTTTTTCACAAATAACATGTTTTCCTCTTTCTAATGCTTGTTTACACATTTGATAATGAAGATGATTAGGTGTTGCGATATACATGACATCAATACCTTCATCATTTAATAACTCATCATAATTTAAATAGGCCTTTTTTACATGATTTTCTTTCGCCAGTTTTCTTACTTTATCAATCGATTTTTCCGTAGAAGCAATCGCTTCTAATTCCACACCTTCTACTTCATGAATAAAAGTAAACAAACCTCGAACAATCATTCCTGCCCCTGCGATACCTAAACGCATGTTATTTAGCCTCCTTAGCAACTTCTGTTGCTTGTTCTAGTATTCTTAATACTTCTAATACTTCTTCATCTGCCACTACCTTTTCTCCATGATTGAAGATCACTTCATAGAGATTATCATAGATCATTCCATAATCTTGAATCTCTACTGGTACTTTCTTTGTCACATCTTCTCCATTCTCATCTACATAACACAATGTTCCCCAATATTTTTCTGGTAAGGGTTCAAAACTAATTTCTACTGGTCCCGGTTTTGCCTTCAACGCACTTTGATGTCCTAATTGTGGCATGATGAAGCTTCCTTTTCTTCCATGTACTATAAATCTAGGATATTCTAATTTGACATAGAAGTTTGTTTTTACAATTGCTTTCATCTTTCCATAGTATAAATCGATATCTGAATAGTCATCTGAATTTCCTGGATTGTCATAGCTTCTACAGTCACATACGACTTTATCTGGTACACCAAATTCTCCTACGATTTGATCGATTGGATGTACTTGTAATCCATACAACATCCCTAGTCCTTTTCTATCAGCAATTGATGGTCGATAATAATCATAATGTGATTCGATTTCTAAAAGTTCCCCTAAGACTCCTGTTTCAATGACTTTTCTCACTGTTCTCATATCTGCATCAAATCGTCTGTTTTGATTTGCCATGACAACGACACCTTTTTCTTTGGCTAGATCAAAGACTTCTTTTGCTTCTTCAACTGACATGGCAAATGGTTTTTCACATAGACAGTTCTTTCCATGTTCAATGGCCATCTTTGTATAATATGTATGAAATTGATCTGGCGTATTTACAACGATCAAATTCACTTCTTCATCGTTCATTACTTCATCGATATCACTTGTAAAAGTTATATCTGGATACCATGTTTCTCTTTCTTCATCTCCTACACGGTCTTCCATTCTTCGATAGATATATTTGACCTTGATCGTATCCTTTCTTCTTCCTACATAAGGTAGATGATATCTACACACACTGTTTCCAAATCCAATATAAGCTACTACTAACATTTAAAGTTCTCCTTTCAAGATTTCTTTTATTTTCCTTGTTACTCCTGCTTCATCATTCGAATCAATCACTTGAAAAGCTATCTCTTTAAGTGGCTGAATCGCATTTTTCATAGCATAGCTATAATGAACATTTTGAAATAACTCATAATCATTCATTTGATCACCAAATACTGCACACTCTTCTTTTGTAAGATGTAAAGTATTCATTAAAAAATGTATTCCAAACCCTTTATTGATGGTCTCATGTTGAATATCCATCCATTCATTTCCTGATGTCATGATTTTTAAATGAGCTGGCAATTCTTTTTTGATAAGTTCTACATATTTTTCAACATGATGTTGTGGATCATGCATAGAAAACTTAAGAATTCCTTCTTTAATTTCATGAATATCGTTTATAAATACATATTCGTCATAATGTCGTTCTATTTCTTCTTTAAAAGAAAGATATTGTTGAGGAATATATGATTTTTCTTTTCCTCCAATGACTGGCATAATTTTTGGATATTGTTTTAAGATGTTATAAATTGTTTGAACATCTTGTTTATCCATAATAAATGAATAAAGTTCTTTTTTACCTTTTGTAATAAATGAACCATTTTCACTAATAAAGTAAAGCTCATCGCTGTAAGGCAAAAATTGATTGTATAAATGATAGAACTGATTCCCACTTGCAATCACAAAATACATTTCTTTTTCTAATACTTTTTGTAAAACTTCAAAAAATTCATTATCAAACTCTTTTTGACTATTCAATAATGTTCCATCCATATCTGTTGCTAGTAAATGAATCATAAGTAACCTCCTTGCCCTCATTATATAAGGAAACGTTTACCCAAATATTCAAAGATAAAAAAAAGAAATCCGTTTTCACAAAATTTCTTTTAAACATGAAATTCAATTTCATTATCTTCTAGGTGTGGCCATTTGTGCCCAAGTATAAGCTTTACCTTTTAACGTTACTGACATTTGATAGATGTTTTCTGGCCATGTCCCACCACCAAAACCTCCATCACCAATTGCATGAACATCACAACCTGTTTGTTTCATAAGCAATGTCACTTCTCTAATAGTATCTCGATCTGCAGCTTCGACATTACTATTTAAAAAGCTCATTGCGAGTGCACCTTTTCGATGTGTATATTCAATTAGTTCTCTAATTCTCTCTACTGTAATTCCATGTCTTGATCCTGGTGCTGGAAAATCAATAATATCAGCTCCATTTTCAATTAATTGATCAATAATTTCTTTAGCATCATAATCAGCTAGTGGGTCTCCTAATACTTTTTCTACAACACCATCTTCCCATTTTCCAGCAAAAATCAACATATCTTCACCACAAATCTCTCTGGCCTTTTTGGTCCAACGCACAATATCTTTGATAGATGTTCCACTTCCAGGATTTCCTCCTAATATAATGAAGGAAATACCCCAATCCTTACATTTCTTTAAATTTTCTTCAGTGCAAATCATACCTGCTAAATCATATAAATAATCACTTGTTAAATCTAACCCTTCTTTAGGACAGCCCATATAGATTCCTACCGGTCTTCCACCTACTAAATCTTTTATTCCTTGATAATCAAACCCTTGAAGTCCAGGACATGTTTGTGGATTTCTAAAGTCAAACCCATTTAATAAAACCATATCTCCTCCAAAGGCAAACATCAATTCTATACTTGTACAATTAGGAAATAAAATAGGATTCTTTAAATAAGTTTGTCCCATTAATACTCTACCTTCTGATTTAAAAATCGCTTCTTTTAATTGTCTTCCATTATATGTGCTTACTTGACTTGCTTTTGCACTAATTAATCTTGTAACATTATCATTTAATTTCATCATAATCATCTCTCCTTGATTAAAGCATAGAAAATATCTTTCTTTTTCTCAATGAATATTTCTTTTTTTAGAATCAAATTTCATTTAAAATTCTATCTTATGAAATTCAATTTCATACTTGTTTAAATAAACGATTATTTTTATAACTAATTTATTAAGGAGGAACTTAAAATGATCAAACCAGAATACAAAGAATTAAAAGACTTTCCCATTTCTAATAAAAAAAGTGAAGGTATTCATTACATACCTCTGATTTTGATAATATAACAATAAGAGCTCTTTATAGTATTGAGTATGTAAAACGTGAAATTCCACTTTATCTCAATATTCTTGTTCCCAAAAAACAACTTGAATCTAATGAAAAATATCCACTACTTGTTTATATTCAAGGAGGTGCTTGGAAAAAACAAAATGTAATTGAACATATTATTCCTTTATCAAATATTGCAAAAAAAGGGTTTGTAGTCGCAATCGTACAATATCGAGATACAAGTATCGCTCCTTTTCCAGCACAAATTGAAGATACTAAAACAGCTATTTCCTTTTTAATTGAACGTCATCAAGATTATCAAATCGATACAAAAAATATCTTTTTAGGTGGGGATTCTTCAGGAGGGCATACAGCTATCATGACTGGAATCACTGCTAATCAAAATATTTTAGAACTTGAAGAATTCAAATATGCTTCATCCATTCAAGGAATATTTGATTTCTATGGACCAACTCTTGTAAGTGAAATGCAAAATGAACCATCTATACAAGACCATGTAACTCCTCCAAGTCCAGAAGGTTTATTACTTGGTGGTGTCAATGTTTTAGAACACAAACAAGAAGCCTATCAAGCTTCTCCGTTACCATATATTAAAAAGGATGTTAACACACCATCTATCTTAATGATTCATGGTAACAAAGATCGTCTTGTTCCTTTTGGTCAAAGTGTTCTATTATATAACACTTTAAAAGAAAATAACAAAGATGTTACTTTCTATTGTGTAGAACATGCAGATCATGGTGGTGCCGCTTTTTGGAATAACCAAGTATTAGACAATTTTTAAAAGAACATATAAAAAAATAGCTCAAACGAGCTATTTTTCACTAAAAGAGAAAACGTTATCTCATTTTGCTAAAACATGTTATTATAGAGTTATAATAATGGAATCCCATAGAAGGAGTGTGCTACTAATGATTCAAGATTTAATTGAAAATGTTAAATTAACACCACAAGAACAAAATATTGTTGATTATATTGATCGTCATCCTAAAGAAGTAATGATTTTAAATGCGAAAGAATTATCAGAAAAGATCTTTGTTAGTCCACCTACTATGAATCGTTTTATTAAAAAGTTAGGATTTTCTGGATATTTTGATTTTCAGCTTACCTTTATTCAAGAACAAAATATGGCAGCTGAAACAAAACATAAAAGAATTACAAAGGATAGTCATGTAAGTGAAATCTTAGATACATTGCCTCTTATTTATCAACATGTTTTCACCGAAACACAAAAACTAACAAAAACAGATACTTTTATTAGAACTGTTAACTATATGCTACAAGCAAAACAAATAGATTTTTATGCAAATGATAACAACTATTCAGAAGTCCAAACAATCGCTTTAAAACTCAATTCGATAGGTATTCGAGCACAAGTATTCAATACCATCAATACTGTTTACTTAGAACATATTAATCCCCAAGAAACACTTGCTTTTGTTGTAAGTCATTCTGGAAGTAATAAAACAATGATTGATGCTGCTTATGCTTTAAGAAAAAAAAGAATTCGCGTGATTGGGTTAACTGGTAGATTATCTCAAGACTTAGAACTTGTTTGTAATGAAAACCTTTATATTGACGCTTATAGTCATCATTTACCTCATAGTATTATGCTCTATGGTCTTTCTATTCATTTTATTTTTGATGTTTTATATACTTCTTTATATTTTAAAAAGATTAAATAAAAAAATATGGTTATTTACCATATTTTTTTTGATCTTCTTCAATATTACCATGATGTTGTAATGATTTATCTGTATATTGCATAATTTCAAATTTATTACCATCAGGATCATGAATCCACATTTGCCATGTTTCAGATTGTCCCTTATTTGGTTCAATATCAATTTCAATACCTGCTTTAACTAATTCTTCACGAGTTTCATGAATATCATCTACCATTAACGCAAAATGTGAATAACCTAAACGGGTATCAGGTACTTCATGTTCTAATTGATGATCTGCTTTAGGAAATAGTTCTAAATATTGTCCTGGCGCTAATTCAATGAAGATATAGGCAATATCTTTAGGATTTGTTTCAGCTCTTTGAGCCCAAGCACCTCTATCTTTTTTTCCTTTATATGCTTCATAACGCATTATAATTTTAACTTTCAAACCTAATTTATTTTCATAGAAATCTCTCATTTCATACATTTGATCTGTATAAAATGAAAGATGCATTATTTCATTAAATTTCATAAAGATTCTCCTTTAAATAAAAATAGCATTATTTATGTGATATTTAAGAGAGGAAAATATCGGTGCATGTTATAAATAATGCTATTTCTAACTAATTAATTATTTATTTTTTTGTTTTTCTTCGATTTCTTTTAACATATCAATTCGTACTTGATGTCTTCCACCTTCATATTCTCCTGAAAGCCATGCATCAACGATCATTTTTGCAAGTTCAATTCCTACAACTCTTGCTCCAAAGGCCAACATATTTGTATTGTTATGTTGTCTTGATAAAAGTGCACTATATGGTTCGCTACATGTTACACATCTAATTCCATTGACTTTATTTGCCGCTAGTGAGATCCCTACTCCTGTTCCACAGATAACGATTCCTTTATCCACTTCTCCACTTACAACCGCATTTGCTACTGCTTCTCCTGATACTGGATAGTTGAATCTTTCTGTACTATCTGTTCCATAGTTGACTACTTCATATCCATATTTTTCTTCTATATATTTTTTGATTTCTTTTTTGTATTCTACTGCTACATGATCATTTCCAATTCCTATTTTCATTTCTCTTCTCCTTCTATCTATTGACGCTTGCCATTCTAAAATACGTATAATGTCTTCCTTTTAAAGAGACTGATAATTGATGAATATTTTCAGGAGATGTACATCCACTAAATCCACCATCACCAATAGCATGAATATCTGCTCCAGTTTCTTTCATTTTTAAAGCTATTAAACGAATTGTATCTGGGTCTGCACATTCTACCGAACTGTTAAGGAAGGTCATTGCAAGTGTACCCGGTTTATATGAATGTATATATTCTACAAGTTCACGAATCATATCTACACTGATGCCATGTCGAGAACCTGGAGCAGGTAAATCAATACAGTCAACCCCTGCATCAATTAATTCTTTAATAATTTCTTTTGCATCATAATTTGCAAGTGGGTCACCTAAAACTTTTTCATTAATACCATCTTCCCATTTTCCAGCAAAAACAAAGATTTTATCTTTATATTTTTGTTTGATTCTTTTGGCAGTTTCAACAACATCTTTAATAGATGTTCCACTTCCTGGATTCCCACCTAAAACTATAAAATCAGCACCAAGTTCAATACATTTTTTGACATGTTCATCACTTGCAAGCATTCCTTCTCGACGGTATAAAGCTTTTTTTCCACCATCTTCGCTTCCTGCTTTAGGACATCCTAAATAAATACCAATTGGTCTTCTACATTTTTCTTTTAATTCTTGAAAAGATAAACCACATAACCCTGGATTATTATCTAAATCATCTAGATCAAAAGTGTTGAGCATAACCATATCTGCCCCAAAAGCAAACATTAATTCACTATTTGTAACACCTCTTACTAATCCAGGACCTGCAAATAGTAAATGTTGTCCCATCACCACACGACCTTCAGATTTAAAAATTGATTCTTTTAAATCCATTGGTGACATTTCTTTAATTTCATCACCCGTCGCACTTATTAAACGTGTTACCATCTTATTTTCCACCTAATTCTAAAGCAAAGTCTAAAACTTTAGCTCCATTCATCATTCCATAATCTTGCATATTAATGATTTCTACAGGTTTACCTGAGTATTTACCTTTTACATTTTTTAGTTCATATCTTACTTGAGGTCCAAGTAAAATAACATCTGCACTATCACCATATTGATCAATACTTCCTACTGGATGAGCTTCAATATGTAATTCAATACCTTTTGCAGCTGCTACTTCGTTCATTCTATTAACAAGTAAACTTGTTGACATACCCGCTGCACATACTAATAAAATGTTTATAAATCATTTCCCTATAATTTTCTTAATTCTTCAATAATTTCTTGATAACTTCTTCCTTTTCCAAATAATGCACTTGTTCCTAAAATAAATCCCTTAACTCCTATCTTAGACAACATTTCTATTTTCTCTGGCGAACATGCTCCATCAATCATGACATCATATCCTCCATAGTTCTTTGCTTCTTCTACAAACTTTTTAAATTTTGGTGTGACAAAATCTAAATATTTTTGTCCTGCAAACCCTGGATTGACACTCATCAACATCACATAGTCACATAAATGAAGTAAATCCTTTACTGTTTCAAAGGTTGTCCCTGGATTCACTGCAATCCCTGCTTTGGCTCCTGCATCCTTGATCATTTGTAATGTTCTACAAGCATGTGGATCTGTTTCTGGATGAATATAAATGATTTTCGCTCCTAGTTTAGCAAACTTTTCTACATATTTTGCTGGTTCTTCAATCATTAGATGAACATCACATGGTTTTGTGGCTGTCTTGCAGATATATTCAATATCTTGTAGTCCCATTCCAAAGTTTGGTACATAACTTCCATCCATGACATCTAAATGAAAGATATCTATTCCACCCTTTTCTAGATTTTCAATTTCCGTTTTTAATGATGCAAAATCTGCACACATCATACTTGGACATAATAACTTTTCCATATAACCTCTCCTTTTATAGGTAAACGTTTTCCTATCTTTTTGTAATTTCATTATAAGAAGTTTGAGTAAACGTTTCCACACAAATATATGGCATATATTGTGCCGTTATCTTAAACCCTTAATTTCATTGAATAATAGAGCATTTTCCTTTATAATTTTAATGTAAGGGAGGTTCTTTTATGGCCCAAAAAAGTATTTCAATTAAAGAAATTGCGAAAATGGCAAATGTTTCCGTAGCCACTGTTTCAAGGGTAATTAATAATAATGGCCGTTTTTCCAAAGAAACAAAAGAAAAAGTAGAAGCACTTATTAAAGAATATGGATATACAACAAATGTTGCAGCAAAAAGTCTAAGAACATCAAAGTCTAAAACAATTGGTTTAATTGTTCCTAATATAGATAATGCATGGTTTTCTCAATTAGCTTTAGCAATTGAGAAACATTTTTTTGATAATAATTATTCTGTTTTTATTTGTAATACATCTCAAGATGAAAAAAAAGAGATTGCTTATTTTAAATCTCTTGATTCAAAAATGGTAGATGGAATTATATGTATTTCTGGAATTGAAGAAATACCTACTCATTTTTTAAGCAGAGATATTCCTATTGTATGTATTGACCGTAAGCCTAAAGATCATAGTGAAGCTTATTATGTAGAATCTAATCACTATTCTGGTGGTTATCAAGCAACTGAAGAATTAATTAATCAAGGATGTAAGAATATTGTGATTTTATCAAGAAATAAATCATTGTCTGTAAACAGACAACGTCTTAAAGGATATCTAGATGCCTTAAAAGATCATCATCTTGAACCAAAAGAAGAATTACAAATACTTGTAGACGCTAATCAAGCAAACTACGAAGGAGCAAGACAAGCAATCGACAAACTGATTAAAAGTGGAATTCCTTTTGATGGGATTTTTGCGACAAATGACTGGAGAGCTTATGGTGCACTTGTGGCGTTACAAGAAAACAATATTAAAGTTCCTGAAGAAGTTAAATTGATTGGTTTTGATGATATCTTTATCGCTTCTACATCTCATCCATCACTTTCAACAATCAAACAAAATACACCAGCACTTGCGAAAACTGCTTGTGATTTATTGCTTAATTTGATGAATAATGAAAATACGGAAGAATTACAAAAAAGATATATATTACCTATCGAAGTTGTTCGTAGAGAATCAACAGCAAAATAAAGGTCTTTTTAGAAGATCTTTTTTTGTATAAATTCTTGTTAAATACCACCTTTCTAAAGCCTTTCGGTGGTCTTTCGCGGTCATCTCGGCATATTATAAAAATTATTTTATAATATGCCTTTGATTCTATCACCGTACACTTTATAGTCATAAAAACAAAAAACCCCTTGGTTATGAACCTTGGGGCTATTTATATATTTTTAATCTACATCATAAGCTACTAAATCATCAAAAGTTTGTCTACGAATAACTTCTTTAGAATGACCTTGGTATGTAAAGACAACAGCAGGTTTTGGTAATTGGTTGTAGTTAGAAGACATTGAATAATGATATGCTCCTGTAGAGAACATTGCAAGAATATCACCTGGTTGAGGATCTTGTAACATAATATCTTTAATCAAAATATCTCCTGATTCACAGTTTTTACCAGCAACTGTTACTAAATGATCTGCTTCTTCTCCTGCTTTATTAGCAATAACAGCATCGTATTTAGCATTATATAATGATGAACGAATGTTATCTGTCATTCCACCATCGACACTAATATAATCTCTAATATCTCTAATATATTTATAAGAACCTACTGTATATAAAGTAATTCCAGCATTACCTACACAATAACGTCCTGGTTCTACTAAGACCATTGGTCTTTTCATATCTCTTTTATCGAAACCTTTATAGATGATATCCATGATCGTTGAAACAACATCATCAAATTCTAGTGGGTGATCACTTGCTGTATATTGGATACCAAAACCACCACCAGCATTTAATTTATTAATAACGATTCCAAAGATATCATAGATTTCATAAGCGATATCTACAAATTTATTCATTGCAAGTACATAAGCTTGAATTTCTTCAATTTGACTACCTACGTGACAATGAATTCCATCAAAGTTGATATGTGGTGCATCAATAACTTTTTTAATTGCTTTTAAGTATGTATTATCATGACTTGAAAAACCAAATTTTGTATCTTTGGCTCCAACACGGATATAATCATGTCCACCCGCATAAACACCTGGTGTGATTCTGACTAAACCATTGACCATGACATTTAATTTTGAAGCAATTTCTTCAACAAGTTCAATTTCATAGAAGTTATCAATAACAAAGTTTTCTACACCATTTTCTAATGCGTATTGAATTTCTGAAGGTAATTTATTATTTCCATGGAAATAGATTTTTTTAGGATCAAATCCTGCTTTTAAAGCAACAGAGATTTCTCCTGCACTAACACAGTCAATTCCTACTCCATATTCCATAGCTAATTTATAGATTGCTTTACACGAAAATGATTTTGAAGCAAATAGTGGTAATGTATTTTCATATTTATCAATCATTTTTGTTTTTAGTGTATTAAATTGTTTTCTAATATGTCCTTCAGACATAACATAGAGTGGTGTTCCATATTGTTTTACTAAATCAGTTGCTTTCACATCATCTATGTATAAATCATTTCCCTTAATTTGTGCAAATTCAGTTTGTAAAACCATTTCTTTTCTCCCTAATAAAGTGTTTTTAATGTAAATAAACCAGCTTCTTTATCTTGTAAAGCTTTAGCTGCAGCCAAAGCACCTTGAACAAAAACATCTTTTGATAAAGCTGTATGTTTAATTTCAATAATTTCATCTAATCCTGCAAACATAATTTCATGTTCACCAAAAATTGTTCCACCACGAAGGGCTTGAATACCAATTTCTTCTTTTTTTCTTTTTTCATGAAGTGAACTACGATCATAAACAGGTGTTGTTCCTTGAATTTCATCTTCCATTACTTCATATAAAAGTTTTGCTGTACCTGATGGTGCATCAATTTTTTGATTATGATGTTTTTCTAAGATTTCAATATCATAACCATTATCATAGAATTCTTTAGCAACTTGTCTTAAAATTTTTGTCACCATTTGAATTCCAAAGCTTGTATTATAAGATTGGAAGATAGCAATTTCTTTAGAAGCTTCTTCAATCTTATCTAATTGTTCCTTAGAAAAACCAGTTGTTGCGAAAACAACTTTTGTTTTATTCTTTTTAGCGTAAGCTAAAATATCATCAAGATTGTTTGGATGTGAAAAATCAATAATCACATCCGCACGATCTTGGACTTCTGTTAAATTACTATACATTGCTTCTGGTGCTTTTTCATCAAATTCATAAGAAACCACACCAATTAAATCAAACTCATCTTTTTCTCTTAATTGATGAGCAACTTTCTTACCCATCAAACCATATCCATATAATAATACTTTCATCCTAATACCCCAATTTTTCAAATTCATCCATTGCATCAAATAATGCTTTTTTATTTTCATCAGTTGTTGTAATTAATGGTAATCTTAAATGTTCTCCACATACTCCCATTTTAGCAAGAGCTGCTTTAGGCATAATTGGGTTTACATCAATAAATAATAAACGTGAAATAGGATCTAAAGCATAAGCTAATGGTTGTGCTTCTTTAATATTTCCTTTTAAAATTAATTGTGTTAATTTTTCTACCGCTTCTGGATATAAGTTAGAAGTAACAGAAATAACTCCTTTTCCTCCAGCTGCCATAAATGGAAGGATATTATCATCACATCCTGAATATAAATCAAAGTCTAAATCAGCTGTTTTCGCTAAGACTTCCATGGCATAAGCAATATTATCAGTGGCATCTTTCATTGCTTGAATATTTTTATGTTTAGCAAGTTCAACAACGGTATCAACTGAAATATTTAATCCTGTTCTTCCTGGTACATTGTATAAAATCATTGGAATATCAACAGCATCAGCAATTGTTGTATAATGTTGAATTAAACCTCTTTGACTTGTTTTATTGTAGTAAGGTGTTACAACAAGAATCGCATCTGCCCCTTTTTCTTTAGCATAACGTGCTTTCTTTAAAGCTGTTTGTGTATCATTTGAACCAGCTCCACAAATAACTTTAACCCCTGTTCCTTTCGCAAGTTCTAATGTTAGATTTAATAATTTAAATTCATCTTCAATTGTAATGGTTGCTGTTTCACCCGTTGTTCCATTTACAAGTAAAGCTTGTACACCACCATCAATCATTCTTTGAACTTGTTTTTTAAATCCTTCAAAATCAATGTCTCCGTTATCAAACATTGGTAATACAAGTGCAACTGCACTTCCTTCAAAAATTGTCATATTTATTTATCCTCCTCGATATGAAATCTTTCTTTTAATAATTGAATTGCTTGATCTAAATTCTTTTTATCAATAACTAAAGAAATTGTTCTTTTACTTGTCGTAATTTGATAAAAATGAATATTAGCTTGTCCTAAGACATCAAATACTTCAGCTGCTAAACCTGGTGTTGTTTCCACCAATTTTCCCCCAACAGCAACTTTAGCGTATTTTCTAATTTGATAAATTTGAATTTGTTTAAATTCATCTTTTAATTTCATGATTGCTTGATTTAGTTTTAATTGGAATTCTTGATCTAATGTAATTTCAATTTGAACAAAATCATCAACAGTAACTTGTGAAATCATGTCTACATTAATTTCTTCATCTTTTAATATAGAAAAGATTTTCGCAATCATTTTAGGATGTTTTGGTACATTTAATAACTTAAGTTGAATGATTTCTCTTTCACAACTTATAGCTTCAATAATATCGTTCATAATTTCCTCCCTATATTTTATTCATCCTCATATAAAAAGTGACAAATAAAAAATTGCAATGAGTATCATTGCAACAAAAAAATTCGTTATCAATGATAGCTCCCCATTACCTTTAGATAATGACAGTTGAATAGGTCTTCCCTAGACACCCAAGATTATACCTCATGCAATAGATACAATCTTTCGGCAAGTGCTCCTCCTTCATTACCTTGTTGCATCAAATAATAATAATCTCATAACATCTTGCGCCTCTATCTTTATTTGAATAGATTTTATCACATCTTTAAATAGTATACAATAATAAGCCTTATTATTTTTCATTTATCAGTAATTTTGATATGATGGAAACAGGAGGGATATTTATGTTATTTATTTGTTATCCAAAATGTTCTACATGTAAAAAAGCTAAAAAATTCTTAACGGATCATCAAATTGAGTTTGATGAAAGACATATCGTTGAAGAAAAACTAAATAAAGATGAATTAAAAGCACTTTATTTAAAGAGTGGTTTACCACTTAAAAGATTCTTTAATACATCAGGTAATCTTTATAAAGAAAAACATTTAAAAGATATTTTACCGACTTTAAGTGAAGATGAGCAATTAGAACTGCTTTCTACTAATGGAATGCTTGTTAAAAGACCTATACTTGAAACGAAAGACAAAGTTCTTGTTGGTTTTAAAGAAGAACAATATAAGGAACTTCTCTAATGCCTGCTGGATATACACATTATTGTTTTGGTAAAGATGTTTATAAACATCTTGATGATCAAAATATTAAAGATTTATTACTCAGAAATGAAAATTGTTTTTTAATTGGTCTTCATGGTCCAGATATTTTCTTTTATGAAAGATGGAATAAAATAGCAAGAAAGATGCATCAAGAAAAAGCCAATACTTTCTTTGAAAAGGCACAAGATATTATTCAAAGTGAAGCACAACTTGCTTATATTCTTGGTTTTATTTGTCATTATTTATTAGATAGTCAAATGCACCCTTATATTAAAAGGATGATTAAAAATACAAATATGGATCATTTTGAAATAGAATCCGATTACGATCGTCTTCTTTTAAAAAGAAATCATCAAGATCCATTACATAAAGAAATCTATGAACATATTCGCTTTAAAGAAAAAGAAATATGTACTATTCAATCCTTTTTCCCTGAACTATCTTATTTAGATATTAAAAAAGCTCTTAAAGGATTAAAAAGAATTGATCATTTATTAAAAGCCCCTAGCTTTTTAAAAAGGGGGCTTATTTATGGATGTTTCCATCTCACATTCAATTTTCATAAACTCCAAGGTTTAATTATTAACTACCATCATAATAAAGAAATGGAAAAATATAATGATATTCTTGATAAAATCTACCAACAAACCTTAAAAGAAGCTCTTATTTATCTTCCTTTATATATTCAAAACTATAAAAAACTCGCTCCTTTACCAGAACGCTACTATCACAACTACAAATAGTGCATCAAATGATGCACTATTTTTTATAAATCAAAACCATCTTTGAAAGCTTTACCAACATTTTCTCCTAAAACACGATACGTATTATTGACCATATCAAAAGCAATAATTTCCATTTTATCTACATCTATCTTACCATTTTCATCTAAATAATCTTCATCAATAGAAACATTCACAACATTTCCAATTAAGTTTCCATCTTCAAAAGATTCAACAGTACATTCTAAAGTAAGTGGATATTCTTCAATAATTGGTGCATCTACATATTTTGAAGGTGTTACATGGACACCACTTTTTTCAATCTTATCTTCTTTATTTCCAGAAACAACACCAAAATAATCAGAAATCTTTTCCGTTTTCTTTGTCGCAAAAGATAAAGTAAAAGCTTTCTTTAATTCTAAATTATCTGTTGTTTTATGTTTAGAAAGTGATACATAAACTTGATTATAATCATAAACACCACCCCACGCAGCATTCATGACATTGGCCTTACCATCTTGATCATATGTTGCAAGCATTAAAACAGGTAAAGGCATAAATTGCATTTTATCTCCTAAATCTTTTCTCATATATATAATTCTCCTGTGTATTTCTATTATATCACTTCTTAAATTTGAGACAAATTGAGTAAAAGACTTTGATATAATAAAAGTGTTATCGGACACTCCTTGACAGGAGATGGTATTTAACTTAGTTTGTTCTGTCATGGCAGGCGTAATGACTTATTACATATGCAAATGGTTAGACAGATTTTTCAAACGATAACTAGCCTCGTGTTAAATGTTCACGCTAAAAAGCAAGAAAAGGTTAGAGCTGCCACTCTAGCCTTTTCATTTTGTGATATCTAATGTTTTTGAATTTCATCAATATTATAGCATTGCATCTTAAGACTATCTACGATAAAAAATATAAACTTTATCATTTTTAATATTCAATAAATAGTTCCTTTTAAATCTTATATTATACCATAATATCTATATTTTTTTAATTCTATTTTAATTATTTTATATCCTATACAATGTTCATATAGAAGAGTTTAAAAATGAGGTAAATAATATGGAAAATAGAAAATTGATTGATAGAGACGAGATATACTTTTTAGTATTTTTTTCTAACTTTTTTATAGGTATGTTATTATTAACAATCAAATATAATTTTGATTCAATTCAAGCATTTTTTGTATTTGCAAATATAGATCCTATTCCATTCTTTTTTCTTTTTGTTGTATTTATTGCTTGTCTTTATTATTTTATTAAAATCATAGTCAAAAAACACATTTTAAAAAAAATATAAACTTTATTAAAAATTTTACAGGTTTTATTAAAAGAAATAGTTAATTCATATTTACATGTTAAGGTTCTTATTAAAGAGAAAGAGTTAGAATTGCAGCTCTAACCTTTTCTTTTATGCTTTTAAATTTGTAGCAATATTATCAATGACTTTCCCTTTCATTTTTAGTACAATGAAGTTATAAGAAAAAGGAGAAAAGTATGAGTAAAATTGTATTTTTAGATGTCGATGGAACATTAATTGATTATGAAGCAAAATTACCTGCTTCAGCCGCAAAAGCTGTTGATCAAGCTAGAGCTAATGGCCATAAAGTTTATATTTGTACAGGATGTTCAAAAGCAGAAATCTTACAAAGAAATTTATGTGATTTAGATGGAATGATTGGTGGAAATGGTGCTTATGTTGAAGATAATAATCATGTTGTAATGCATCAAGGTTTGTCTAAAGAAGATGTAAAAAATATTGTTGATTGGTGTAATGAAAGACATATTGGTTTTTATTTAGAAGCTAATAGTGGTATGTATTGTAATGATTATATGTTAGAACAAGGACCTGAAACCATGGTAAAATACACCAAAGGTAAAGGAGCAAGCTTAGAGAATGCCAAAAGTTCTGCTCAACATTTTATTGATGGTTTCATTCATTTACAAGGAGATGAGTTATACCGTGACGATGTTAATAAAATCAGTTTCATTTTAAGAACATATCAAGACCATTTAGATTCTAAAGTAGACTTCCCTCATTTAGTTGCGAATACTTGGGGAGGTAAAGGAGAAGTTGCATTATTTGGTGATTTAGGACCTACAGGTATTACTAAAAGACATGCTATTGAAGTCCTATTAGATTATTTACATGCTGATCCTAAAGATACGATTTCTTTTGGTGATGCTAAAATTGACTTGTCGATGTTTGAATGTTGCGCTTATAATGTTGCGATGGGTAATGGTGGTTCTGAAATTAAAGAAGCCGCTGATTATATTACTGATGATGTAAATGAAGATGGTTTATACAATGCCTTTAAATATTTAAAATTAATTTAAAGTTGCTTAAATAAATATTATTTGATAGAATAAATTTCATAAAAGGGAGTAGCTTGCCAAGCACTTGGTTCACTTCTTCGTCAGTACAGTTATAAAATTTATAACTCGGAAAGTGATTGAATAGCGAGACTTTTACTGCAATGCAGTAGGAGTCCGCTTTTTTTATACCTACTGCAAAATAAAAGGAAGGAGTAATCGTTATGATTCAACAAATTATTATTTTATTAGTAGGTTTTATTTTTCTAGTAAAAGGAGCTGATTGGTTTGTAGACGGGGCGGCAAGCATTGCTAGAAAAATGGGTATCCCCCAACTAATCATTGGTCTTACAATTGTTGCTATGGGAACAAGTATGCCTGAAGCTGCTGTAAGTATTACGGCTGCCATGCAACAAAATGCAGGGATTACTATTGGAAATGTGGTAGGTAGTAATATCTTAAATATTTTTATTATTTTAGGTATTACAGCCTTGATCACCAATGTAAAAATACAAAAATCAACCATCCGTTATGAAATTCCCTTTATGATTTTTATAACAATCATCCTCATGATCTTTGGTATGACAGATATGAAAATTAATTTTATTGAAGGTGTTTTCCTTTGGATTCTTTTTATTGCTTATCTTGTTTATCTATTTATCATGGCAAAAAATAGTGAAACTCAAGAAGAAGAAAAAGATATTCCCGTTTGGAAATGTCTTCTCTTTATTCTCCTTGGAGGAATCCTTGTTGTTAAAGGAAGTGACTTTGCGGTAAGTGGGGCCAGTGCCATTGCTCGTTATTTTGGTATGAGTGAACGATTTATTGGTTTAACAATTGTTGCTTTTGGAACATCACTTCCTGAACTCGTCACTTCAGTAACAGCTGCAAAACGTGGTAATGCAGGAATTGCGATAGGCAATATTGTAGGAAGCAATATTTTTAATATTCTTTTTGTTATTGGAACAACATCTCTTATTTGTAGTGTTCCTTTTGAAAGTAAGTTTATGATCGATTCTATGATTGCAGTAATAGCTGGATTAGTTCTCTGGTTTGGTACAATGAAACACAAAGAATTAAGGAAACCTTGTGGAATCGTTATGCTTTTATGTTATGGACTTTATTTTATGTATTTGTGTTTGATGTAAATTCTATTTACAAAAAAATTAAATAATAAATCAGAAAATGTAAATGTCTCTCCGTTTACATTTTTTTATATTTCAAAACTTTTTAAAATCAATAAACTAATGGATGTGAGGTGAGGGTGATGAGTCAAAGAGAAGAAAAAGTAAGAGAATTACATAACCAAGGTTTCAACTGTGCTCAAGCGTTTTTATGTAGTTACCAAGATCTTTTGCTAAGTAATCTTTATCTAACCCACGCCCTTGAGCAAGCCATTTTTTAACAATATCTAACACCTGTGCAATTTAAATCACATTTTCACCTATATGCCCAACTCCTACAACACCTAACGTTTTACCATTAACTTCAACATGAGGGACTTGTAAATTATGAGTAAAGTTATCATGATTGCAGTATGAGCAACACGCTTTGAACTATAAGATGGAATATTACAAACAGTAATTTTCTTTTCCTTTGCTGCATCAAGATCTATATTGTTATAACCTGTTCCAGCTTCACAAATTAATTTTACAGAATCTGGAAATTGTCGTATCATCGTATACTGTTAAATCAGATGATAGTATTGATAAATCTAATTTTCTATCAAAATTCATTTTTTTTTGCATTTAATAAAACACATTTGTTGTTCATAAATAATCCCCTAAATATTAAAAGAAAGCAATTCCTTTTTTTTACACCTATAATAAATTAATCCTATTAAATCTGCAAGTGCCCATCCAATAGGAACAGACCACCAAATACCAGTAACACCAATCGCTGGAATTGCTGATAAAACATAAGCTAACACAACTCGTGTCCCTAAAGAAAATATTGTAAGAACGACACTCATACCAGGTTTACCTAAAGCACGATACAAACCATACAACAAAAACAAACAACCAATTCCACAATAAAAGGCACCTTCAATTTTTAAATACTTGACACCTTCCATAATAATTTCTGTTTCTTTTGCATCTATAAAAATAGTCATTAAATCTTTAGCAAAAATACATACAATAGTTGAAATAATTATGCAAAATCCCATAGAAAGACAAACTGCTGATTTTAATCCTGATTGAATACGCATTTTTTCTTTTGCACCATAGTTTTGAGCAATAAAAGTAGAAAATGCATTTCCAAAATCTTGTACTGGCATATATGCAAAAGCATCTATTTTAACAGCAGCAGCAAATGCTGCCATAACTACAGTTCCAAAACTATTCACTAACCCTTGTACCATTAAAATACCTAAATTCATTACTGATTGTTGAATACATGTAAGAACTGAAAACGAAATCACTTTATGAACCCTCTTTAAATGAAAATATTGTAATTTCATAATTGCTCGTACTTGTATATTTTTTATAAGTGAGTAAATGCTGATGCCAATACCTGAAAGATATTGGGAAATCACCGTAGCAATAGCTGCACCTTCAACTCCTAATTTTAATACAATTACAAAAAATAAATCTAATCCAATATTAAGTATTGCTGAAATAGCTAAAAATATAAGTGGAATCATTGAATTACCAATAGCTCTTAAATAAGAAGCAAAATAGTTATATAAAAAAATAGCTGGTATTCCTATAAAAATAACAATAAGATAGCCTTTCATATCTCCCCACACTTCATGCGGAACATGTAAAAAAACAGAAAGCTGATTAAGAAAAATATAAGATATTACTGTTAGTATAAACGTGATGAGTGCAATAAAGAAAAATGATGCACATACATCTTCCCGTAATCCTTTTTCATCTTTTTGTCCATATCTAATTGAAAACAACGCTCCACTTCCCATACATAAACCAAGGATTATAGATGTTATAAATGTCATTAAGGTAAACGATGAGCCAACACTTGCTAGAGCATTTTTACCGAGAAATTGACCAACAATCAATGTATCAACAATGTTATAACATTGTTGAAGTAAATCACCTAAAATCATTGGAATTGAAAAAAGAAGCATTGACTTTAAAACTGAACCTTTTGTTAAATCTCTATTCATCTTTTTGTATTCCTTTCGTAATATTTATCTTACGTTTCGTAAGAATTATAATCAATTATTTATTTTCAGTCAATATCTCTAATTTTTAAAAGATTTACTTATAATACGGAGCATGATAGTATTAAATAAATGATTAACGGAGGAATGATTATGTATTTAAATGGACTTGATGAATTAGATCAAAAAATTGTTCAATTATTAATAAAAAATGCACGTCTTTCTTACTCTGATATTGGAAAAGAGGTAGGGATTTCTAGAGTTGCTGTAAAAGCTAGAATTCAAGCATTAGAAAAAAAAGGGGTTATTGAAGAATATACAACAATTATCAATCCTCAAAAAATCAGTGGCGCTATATCTTGCTATTTTGAAATTGAAACATTGTCAAATTCGTTTACTGATGTTATAGACATATTAAACCAAAATAATATTGTTACTCAAATTTATCGTGTTACAGGAAAAAACAAATTACATGTACATGCTGTTGCTGCTTCTAATAGTGAAATGGAACATTTCTTACATACTACTATTGATACATTACCAGGGGTTACTAGTTGTAGTTGTAATATTATTCTCTCACGTATTAAAGATATTAAAGGATTACGTTTATAATTATATATCATCTTTTTTAATAAAGGAGTTATTTGAAAATCTATCAAGCTCTAGAAATAGTCATTTAGTAGGTTTTTCCAACACATCATATTATGTCAATTATCCATGTCATCATATTGTCAGAAAACTTGTGCCAATGCGAGAATAAAAAAGCTGTAAAGAAATATCATTAAGTTAAGGACAGACATATTTCTATGTTCTGTTCTTTTTCACAAATATATGACACTGTTAATACATTTTTTGGTGAATTTAACGTTCTATCAATAAGTTCATATTTTTCTCTTACTGTTTGTTTTTCAATTGTTTTGTAATTTGTTTTCTGTTGATAGATCTCACTCTTTTAAAAAAATCATTCTCCTGTTGGAGAACTTTGTTCTTATTCCAGTTGTTCTTCTAAAGATAAATCTTTGGTAGATGGTCTACTACAATTTTTGCTTCTTGTGTCTTTGAAGCCATCTTCTCTTACAGCCTTTTTAACGATTCGTAAAATTATTTCGTCTTCTTAATCCCAAAGCATAGGGATCAAATCCATATTTTTTAAATATCTCTATTGGCTGCATCCTATTTTGATAATCAATCCAATTCAAGCAGAAGTTCTTTAAATTCTTCTGAATAGGTTATGCTTTTATTACATAGGGATTTTCTTCTGATAAACTAAGCTGTTCATCTGTCAAATAATTAAATCCCATAAATACACCACCATTTCTCTAATAATCATAATACACAAAATAAAAGCCCTGTAAAACAGGACTAAGCACCAAAGTACTTTTTTCTTGTGTCCGTTTTACAGGGTCCATTTTAAAAATTTCTCTCTTTTTTTTAAAGATTTGATTATATTAAACAATTAAAATGTTAATGTATACAAGGAAGGAAAATCACATTTTCATCATGTTAATTAATAACAAATCCATATTTTAACGGATCATCTTCATCTATTAAAAATGTACTATATCCATCAATATAGGCTACTCCCGTAATACTTGGTATAATAGCTTTATATTTATCTATTTTAGTTTCTTCTATTACTCTTTCTTTAAAAGAAACCCCGGTAAAGCTTTGATTAATAAATGTTTCATTTAACTTTAATTTATTTGTGTTATACATATATGCAAGTTTTGCACAAGTTCCTGTACCACATGGGGAACGATCAATCATGCCTTCTTCACTAATAACAATATTTTTTTGTCCATCATCTGTCTTATGATAAAATTCTACATTAACCACTCGATTTATCGGTAAAGTAGGGTGCTTCACATCATATTTTTCGTTAATTTGTCTCAATAAATTTACTCCAAGTTCTTTAAATTTATTTGCATTATTAATATTGATTTCTATGTCTAATTGATCAGCATCTACCAAATCAAAAAATGATCCTGAATAACTAATATCAAAGTGGATATTATTTACGAGACAATTTTCTTCAAATAAGAAAGAAGGAATATTTTCAAAAGAAACACTTTTTGTCTTTCCATCTTCAACTTCTACATCTACATGAATAAGTCCAGCTGGCATTTCTAAAGTTAAATGAGTTACAGGTTCTACAACTTTAACTAGATTTTCATTAACCAATGTCATAGATACTCCGATAGTAGCATACCCACACATATTTATCCATCGGTTGGCATCCATGTAAATGACACCTATATCCGCTTCCTTAGAAATTGGTTCTACTAGAAGTGCTCCAACCATATCTTTATGACCTCTAGGTTCACACATAAGTGCTGATCGATATTAATCATAATTATTTTCTAAATACTCTTTATATTCCATCATAGATTTTGCTTTATGCTTAGGAAAACCTTCAGTAACAATACGTGTAGGTTCTCCTAAAGTATGTGTTTCAATCGTCTTAAAACAAATTGCTTTTTTATTCATCAAAGACACACGCTCCATTCGATTCAATTAATTTTTTATAATAATAGAATGAGTCTTTTCTTTGTCTTTCTAACGTTCCATTTCCAGCATTATCCAAATCTACATAAATGAACCCATAACGTTTTTTCATTTCTCCTGTTGAAGCACTTACTAAATCAATAGGTCCCCACCAAGTATAGCCAAATAAGTCTACACCATCATCAATCGCTTGTTTCATTGCTTTTGTATGTGCTTTTAAATATTCAATACGATAAGGATCATGAACTTTACCATCTTCACTCACTTCATCAATTGCACCCAATCCATTTTCTGCAATAAATAATGGTATATGATAACGTCCATAAATTTCATTTAATACCCAACGTAATCCATCAGGATCAAAAGCCCAACCCCATTCTGATTTTTTTAAATAGGGATTTGCAGCTCCTAAATTAAAGTTTCCTGAATCTGTATCAACTTTTTGATCTAAGCAATCTGTTCCAGAAGTATAGTAACTTAATGAATAGAAGTCCACAGTTCCTTCTTTGAGAATTTTTTTATCTTGTTCTGTGATTTCTAGTGTTACACCTTTTTCTTTTAAGAAGCTTTTTGTAAAGTAAGAGTATTCACCTCTTACTTGCACATCTCCACAATACCATAGTTTACGCATTGAGTTTTGTGCAGCTAAAATATTAATTGGATTACAAGAATATGGATAATGTGCATCCGATGCTATCATACAACCAATTTTATTTGATGGATCAATTTCATGTCCTGCTTTAACCACTAAAGCACTAGCTAAAAATTGGTTATGTAATGCCGCAAAACGTTTATTTTGTTTTTCTTTAGACATTGAATCATCACTTACATTATTAATATCAATTACCGTTGTTTGATTTGATAAGATACCTGCACCATAAACATCACCAAAGTAGTTCATTGTCATATTAATTTCATTAAATGTAATCCAATAATGAACTAAACCTTTATATTCATTAAATAAAGTTTTAGCATACTTAACATAAGCACCAATTGTATCTTTACATAACCAACCATCTTGTTTAATAGCTAATGCCATTGGTGTATCATGATGCATAATTGATACTAATGGTTCTATTCCATATTTGTGACATTCATTAAATACATCTCTATAAAAATCTAATCCCTTTTGATTTGGTTTTTCATCATCTCCATTTGGGAAAATTCTCGCCCATGAAACTGACATTCTATAGACTTTAAATCCCATTTCAGCAAATAATTTAATATCTTCTTTATAACGATGGTAATGATCAATACCTATTTTTGCAGGATAATAAACTCCTGATTCTTCTTTCATTGTTAATTTTCTAGGATTTCTACGTGTTCCTGCTGTTAATAAATCAGTTATCGCAAATCCTTTTCCATCTTCATTCCATGCTCCTTCACATTGGTAAGCTGCTGTTGCACCTCCCCATAAAAAGCCTTTTGGGAATTCATTATTATTCATAAGCATTATCCTTTCTGACTAACAAATTTTTCTACGCCAAATTTTAAACGATTTAATCCTTCATGTAATATTCCTTTACTTGTAGCTATACAAATTCGAACATGTCCTTCAGATTGATCACCAAAATAATTATGTCCTCCTGGAACAACTGAAAGCTTAACTTCTTTCTTTAAGAAATCAACTAATTCAACTGCTGTACAGTTTAAATCTTTAATATCTACATATAATAAATAAGTTGCTTTAGGTCTATATGCATGTAATTGAGGAATATTGTTATTAATAAAGTCTACCGCATAGTCTCTATTTTCTGTTAAATGTTTTATAAATTCTTTTCCCCAGTCTCTAGAATCATTCATTGCCGCAATGGCAGCTACTTGAGAAATTGAAGTTGCACCTCCTGCAGTAGACATAACATCACTTGCTTCTACCAATTTATCAAATGCATCATCATTTGTAGTATAAACACATCCCACTCTAAGACCTGCTAGTCCAAAACTTTTTGAGTAACCAAATACAGACATAACTCGGTGACATCGTTCATTTCCTAAACAATAAATACTTTCAAATTTTGCATCTGGATAAACAATATCTGACCAAATTTCATCATTCATAATATAAAGATCGTATTTTTCACAAAGTGACATAATATAATCTAATTCTTCTTTTGTATAAGTCAATCCATAAGGATTATGTGGATTACATAATCCTATCATTTTTGTTTTATCAGTAATACAACTTTCTAATTTAGAAAGATCCATTTTTCTATTTTTTTCATCAATTACACAAGAATAATATACTGGTGTTGCTCCTGCTGCTAAGCATGATTCTCTAAATAAAAAATCACAAGGATCAAAAACAATCATTTCATCTCCAGGTTTTAAAAATGCTTTTGCTACAATATACATTGCTCGTGCTGCGCTATCTACCGGTAATACATTTTTTGCTGGAATATTTTCATTCTTTAAATCTTTAACATAATTCGATAAAGCAATTTTAAAATCATCAAATCCTGTTTTTGGTGTGTATGAAAAATACCCATCAGAAATATAATCTAGCATTGCTTGTTTTACCATAGGTGGACAAGGAAAATCAGGATCTGCAGCTGTTAATGGAATAACTCCTTCCTCAACTTCTGCCCAACGCAAATTGTACGCTTTTCTTTTTAATACATCTAAATTTACATTTTCATCATCAAAAAATGACATATATTCATCTCCTATCTTCTAAATTTGGCAGGAATATATTCCTGCCAAATAAGTAATTATTTATTTTCTAATTTTTTAAATCTTTTATCAATAACTTCAAACAAATCAACTAAATGCATTGCTACATTTAATTCACTACTTGCACACATACATGTATCTTGTGCATGAGAGAATAATATTGAATATTCTAATTCTTCTCCACGAGATTCTGCTTGTAAAGCATCTGTTTGTACTTGATGAGCTTGTACAATAGCTTCATTTGCTTGCTTTAATAATTCTTTTGCATTTTCTATATCAAATGTATCCAAAGCTTTTAAAGCATCCATTGTTTTTTCTCTAGCATCTCCTGCATGTAAAATAATCTTCATTGCTGTTTGTGCGTGTTCTAAATTCATTTTATTCCCTCATTTCTACTCTAATTTTATTTTTTACTGTTTTCTTCTAAATATTGTTGTTTTTCGTAAACTTTAAAGAATGGTAACCAAATAAACCATGAAACGATAAACAATACGATTACTAAAACAACTCCAGCAAGACTTCCTGTTGTTAAATAACCTTGAATGATATTTGGTAAATACCACATTTGCATTGGTGCGCTAGGAACAGGCACTAATCCAATTCTCATAACTAAATACATGATGCTAGGAATGACAATTGAGTTTAAACATAATGGAATCATTAAAATTGGGTTCCAAACTACTGGTGCACCGAAAACAATTGGTTCATTAATATTGAAAATTGCTGGTAAAACACATACATTTCCAATAGCTTTTAAACGTTTTACTTTAGAACGCATACACATAATAACTAATGCTAATGTACATCCTTGACCACCGATATAAGTTAATCCCATAACTGTTTCCATTAAGTTAATATTTTGTGCAACATGTCCCGCAGCTACAGCTGCCATATTAGCATCCATACCTTCCATCCAAATTGCCCATGCAATTGGGAATAAGATCCAAGTAAATCCAAATGAATATAAGAAACATGTAAAGAATGTAATCGCAATTAATCCTAACCAAGTTTGACCAAATGCTGAAATTGGAGAGAATAATCCACGAATAAATAATGGTAAATCAAATCCAGTATTCATGATAACTAAACCAATAACCAATGTAATTGTAACTGGAACAAGTGCATCCATCCAAGCCACAACCATATCAGGCATAACTGTATCTTTTTTAAACATTGAATGATTTGATGCTACATTGAAAATCCAAGCAGTAAATACTGCAGTAACAACAGCCGTCAACATACCTCCAGTACCAATTTTATCCATTACAAATGAAATATTACCATCTGCAATATTTGGTATAGTGATAATAAAGAATAATGCTAAACTTGATAACATAGCGGAAATTTTTAATTTTTCATTTCCCTTTTTTTCTAATACTTTCATTGGAACTAATATTGTTAAGAAAATAGCAATTAATCCAAATGAGAAAGTATTCAATTGTGAAATGTCTGGAATCCAGCTCAATGCTTCAAAATTTCTAAATACACCAACAATTGAAGATACCGATCCAATCATAATCATTGGTAAAATGCTCATGATTGATTGTTGAATTGCCATAATATAAACATTTTGTGTTAATTTATCTAACTTAGGTGCTAATGAATTTGTAATCCAACCCATAAAACCTTTTTGATTTTCAACATTTTTGTCAGCTTTAACTTCTTTTTTTTCTACTTCTTTTACTGGTTCTTTTTCTACTTCTTGTGGTTTAGCACCTTTTAAAACATCCATTGCTTGTTTTAAAGTTGCTGCACCATCAATAGCTCCATATGCATCTTTATCAATAAAGGCAAATGGAATATTATATTGTTCTAAATCTTTTGCTAAAGCATCTTTCTTATAAGCTAAGTGTGGTCCAAACATAATAATGTCTGTTCCTTTTAGATTATTTGTCATCTCAGCTTCGCTTCTTGCAATAACATCAATATCATCTAATCCTTGTTCTTTTGCGGCTTTACGCATAGCTTGAGCCATGAACCCACTCGAAGCACCGGCACCGCACATCAATAATATTTTCATATTTCTTCACCTATTTTCTTTCTTTATTATTTATGAGCAATTACTTCTACCTCACAAAGCACTTGTTTTGGAAGTTCTTTAACAGCCACACAAGATCTTGCTGGACACATTCCATTAAAATATTCACTATATACTTTATTGAAAGTCGCAAAATCATTCATATCTGCAATAAAGCATGTTGTCTTAACAACATCGCTTAATGTAAAACCAGCTTCTTCTAAAACAGCTTTAACATTTTCTAAAGACTGTTTAGCCTGTCCTTCAATATTATCAGATTCCACACATCCTGTTTTAGGATTAACTGGAATTTGTCCAGAAACAAATGCAAATTCACCAGCTATAATTCCTTGAGAATATGGCCCAATTGCTGCTGGGGCTTCTTTTGTTTTAATTTCACTATTCATTTTCTTAGCTCCTCTCTCTAATGAAATATTTTTCACAATTACATTGTAATATGTTATTTTATTTTAGTCAATAAACTTTCTTTAATTTTATAAACTATTTTTTACTATTTTATAAAATGGTAGCGCTTATTTTTAACTTAATTATATTAAACATATTTATTAAATGAAATATTTTTCATTATTTATTTTAAATTTATTTAATTTATGTTATAATAGGTATTGGAGGTAACTATGAAATTCAAAGAAATTCAACTTACATTAATCGATCAACAAATTTTAAAAAGTTACAGTACACTACTAGAAGGCTTAGAAAAATATTTAGGATATGGTTATGAAATTGTATTGCATAGCTTAGATAGTTATGAACACTCAGTCATAAATATAGTAAACGGTGAACATACTGGCCGTAAGATAGGGGCTCCTATTACAGACAAAGCGTTAGAAATGCTTAGTCGTTTAAAAGATAGCGGTGAATCAAGTGAAACTTACTTTTCTACAAACGCTAAAGGTGAACCATTAAAAAGTACTACTATTGCAATTCGTGGTGAAAATAATAGAATTATTGGATTATTATGTATGAACTATTATATGAATATTAGTTTAAACGATTTTATTCAATCTTATGTTCCTAAAAAACAAGAAGAAGTACAAATTAAATCTGTTACTGAAACTTTTGCAAGTAACGTAGATGAAATGATTTTATCTACTTTGGAATATGTAAAGAACGAAGTATACGAAGATTCTTCAATTTCATATTCTAATAAAAACAAGGCTATAATTTCTCAATTATATGATAGGGGTATTTTCCAAATAAAAGATTCTGTTCCAAAAATTGCAGACGAATTAAACATTTCAAAAAATACTGTATATTTACATTTGCGCAATTTATCGCCTCAAGGAAATTAATAAAAACACCTAAGATACTATTCTCTTAGGTGTTTTTATTAATTAAAATTTTTTAATCAATTCGGAAGCAAAACTCTAACGTTTTGCTTCTATTTTTCCTTCTTTAATTTTTAAAGATACATCACACATCTTTGCTAGAGTAGGTGAATGGGTTACCAAAATAACACATTTATGATGAATATGTGCTAAATCTAAGAAAGTATTCATGATCTCTATTGAATTCTTTTCATCAAGGTTACCTGTGGGTTCATCACAAAGGATCAAATCGACTTCTCTTGCAATAGCACGTGCAATCGCAACTCTTTGCTGTTGTCCTCCAGATAGTTGTCGAATATCTCTTTTACATTCATCTTTGGAAAGTCCAAGTTGTTCAAGAATAGATAAACAATATTCTTTTTTATCTTTTCTTTTGATCCCTGCAATTTCTAAAGCAGACATAACATTTTCTAAAGCATTCATATAGTAAATGAGGTTATATGATTGAAAGACAATAGAGATATCTTCTCGACGATATTTATTTAAACCTATTTCTTGAATATCTTTTCCTTTGAATAAGACTTTTCCCTCATCTGGTTTATCTAAACCAGATGAAAGGGAAAGAGTTGTTGTTTTCCCACTTCCACTCGCACCAACAACAGCATATATTTTACCTTTTTCAAATGAATAAGAAACATGTTCTAAAATTTTATTTTTTTCTTTACCATCTTGATAACTATAGCTTACATTTTCTAATTTTAATAACTTTTCCATCTTAACCTTCCTTTCTAGATAAGATTTGTCTAGGTGTAAGTCTTAATACATAGGCTGCAGGTACAGCAATAGAAACAATACAGATTGCTGCTGTAACACCGGCAAGTTGAACGATATTTTCACCTGTAATTGAAACATCTAATTCTTGATTTGATGGTCCTTCCATCATATTTCCTAGGAAATTTTCTTTTGTTTGTGTATTAGTTTTTTGTTGATTATCATTTGGTTGATCACCTTTTTGATCCATTTGCATGACATTTGAAGAAGAACCACTTTCTAACATATTACCCATATAATGAGATGTTAATTGTCCTGTACCTAAAGAAATCACAAAAGCAACTACTGCAATTAACCCTATTTCAATAAGTTGTTGAGCAACAATTTTAACTTTACTTTGTCCAAGTGATAAAAGAACACCAATTTCATAATATCTATTTCTAATTGTTAGAGCTAAAATTAAACAAAGAATTGCACTACCAGCAATCACTACGATCCATACAAACATCTTTGCGAATGATTGCATACTTTCAAGAGAAGAAGCATTTTGTTGATAAAGACGATCATTGGCATCTAATGAGAATGTATCAAAATCAATATCACTTTTCTTTTTCGCAAGTTCTACAAAAGCTTCTGCATTTTCTGGATCATCTAAATAATAAATTGCTGATGTAATGTTTTCACTACTTCCAGTAAGTGTTTGCCCAACTGATAAATCAGTATAAATCGTGTTTACTGGATTATTGAAATGGGCAGCACCAATTTCATTTGTTGATTGAATTTCATAAATACCTACAATTGTAAGTTCTTGAATAATTGTTTCATCATTAACTGTGGTTGTAATAGTAAAAGTATCACCAACACTTAAATCATTATCACTTGCAAGATTGGTTTCAATGACACAGTTATTTGTATTTGCATCATCACTTGTAAGCAAACGACCATCTGTTAAGGTATAATTACTGTTTGTAAATGAATCTAAATATTCCATTGTAGTATTAGCTCTGATCGTAAAATCACCTTGATTTGAAGCTTGTTCTGATTGATCATTTGGCTTATTTGTATCTTGCTGATTATTACTATTATCCGATTTATTTTCTACTGCTGAAATAGAATCACTATCAGCTGATGTAGATATTTGATAATTATAACTTTCTACATACTTTAAATTTTTTAAACTATCTGCCATGGTTGTTGTTAATGATGTCTCATTACTTGCGGTTGCACCTGGTTCTCTATTTTTCATCATGTTTCTAAAATCAACAGAAAGAGTTACATCGTTTCCTAAACTACTACGAATTTGATCCATTGATTTTTGTGTTGCTGATTGAATGGATAAACCAGCAATGACGAGATTGGTAATAACAACAATTATTACAAATAATAAAATCGTTTTTCCTATGTTTTTCTTTAAACTTAAAAGTGCGTTTTTTATCATACTTTCTACCTCCATCTTCAATATAAAGAAAAAGTAAATCTATAAAATGGAATAATTATGTAAAAAAAAGGGGTATACATTATATATTTTATTGCTTTTCTTATTATTTAAAGTTACCCTTATAAAGAAAGAGAAGGGATAAAATATGAAATTAGATAATTTGGCTATAGGAAAAAGTGCTGTAATTGTCTCTGTAGGAGGAACAGGAGCATTAAGACAACACTTTTTAGATATGGGACTTATCCAAGGTGTAGAAGTAACTATGGTAAAATATGCACCAATGGGGGATCCTATTGAAATTAAAATACATGATTTTGAGCTTACTTTAAGGAAAGAAGATGCTCAAAAAATAGAAGTTAAAGAAATTACTAAAAAAGAAGAGTTAAAAAATGAAAACATTATTTTTAAAAATAAAAACCATCCAGGGTATGGTGAATCAAGTTACGATAAAATCAATAATCACCAAATCTATCATGAAAGTGATCTACTTACTTTTGCCTTAGTTGGTAATCAAAACTGTGGTAAAACAACTTTATTTAATCAACTAACTGGTTCTAATCAACATGTTGGTAATTTTCCAGGAGTCACTGTTGATCGTAAAGATGGTGTAATTAAAGGCTATAAAAATACCCTTATAACGGATCTACCAGGAATTTATTCAATGTCACCTTATAGTAGTGAAGAAATCGTGACTAGAAATTTCTTATTAAAAGAAAAACCAAAAGCAATTATTAATATTGTTGATGCAACAAATATTGAAAGAAATCTTTATTTAACAATGCAACTATTAGAACTCAATATGCCTATGGTTGTTGCTTTAAATATGATGGATGAAATGTCAGGAAATGGGGGAACCGTTCTTATTAATGAATTAGAAGCACATTTAGGAGTTCCTGTCGTTCCTATTTCAGCCGCTAAAGGAGAAGGTATTGATGAATTAGTCAGTCATGTTTTACATGTTGCTTATTATCAAGAAAAACCTCAATTTTTACAACATTTTGATAATCAAGCTCTTGATCGTTGTATTAATGCAATTGAACATCTTATTGAAGATCATGCAAAAAAAGCAAGAATTCCTTTACGTTTTGCAGCAAGTAAACTTGCAGAAAATGATTCTCTTTTATTAGAACAACTTGATTTAAGTCAAAATGAAAAGGAAATTTTAGAACACATTCGTAAACAGCTTGAAGAAGAAAGTAGTCTTGATTGTTCAGCTGCTATTGCCAGTGATCGTTTTCATTCAATCATTAATATTTGTAGACAAACTGTGAAGAAACCTCATGAAAGTAAAGAAAGATTAAGAAGTCAAAAAATTGATCAATTTTTAACTGGAAAATATACAGGTATTCCCGCATTTATTGGAATTATGGGTATCGTTTTCTTTTTGACCTTTAATGTTATTGGTTCTTTTTTACAAGGCATCTTAGAAAATGGTGTATCTATTGTAACAAATTATGTTGATACTCTTCTAACCCAAGCACAAATCAATGTAGCTTTACATTCTTTGATTATTGATGGGATTTTTAATGGGGTAGGAACTGTTTTAAGTTTCTTACCAATTATTGTTACTTTATTTTTCTTCTTATCTATATTAGAAGATAGTGGTTATATGGCTCGTGTTGCTTTTATTATGGATAAACTCCTTAGAAAAATTGGTCTTTCAGGAAGAAGTATTGTTCCAATGTTGATTGGCTTTGGTTGTACTGTTCCTGGTGTTATGGCTAGTCGAACTCTTTCATCAAGAAGAGATCGACAAATGACAATTATTCTTACACCATTTATGTCATGTTCAGCAAAACTACCAATTTATGCTTTCTTTACCTCTGTCTTTTTTCCAGGCAAAGGTGCTTTGGTAATGATTTTCTTATATGTTTTTGGTATTTTAACAGGTATTATCTTTGCTTTGATTTTAAAAGGATCCCTTTTTAAAGGTGAACCTGTTCCTTTTGTCATGGAACTTCCAAACTACCGTATGCCAGGTGCTAAAAACGTCTGTCAATTATTATGGGAAAAAGCTAAAGATTTCTTACAACGCGCTTTTACTGTCATCTTTGTCGCAACCATCGTTATTTGGTTCTTACAAACATTTGATTTAAGATTTAATATTGTAACTGAATCTAAAGATAGTATTCTTGCTATTCTTGCAGGATATATTGCTCCAATCTTTAATCCATTAGGATTTGGTGACTGGCGCATTTCAACAGCCCTTATTTCAGGATTTATGGCAAAGGAAAGTGTTGTTTCGACATTATCTATTCTTTATGGTTCAACCCAATCATTGTTGATGTCACTTACAACACCAGCTGCTTTATCTTTACTTATTTTCTGTTTACTTTATACACCTTGTATTGCAGCGATTGCTGCAATCAAAAGAGAACTTAATGGTAAATGGGCATTGATTGTTGTCTTTGGACAATGCCTTATCGCCTGGCTTGCCTCTTTTGTTGTGTATCATTTGATTTTATTGGTATTTTAATATTGTAACATCAGTTTTTGCATTGTAACAATTAGATTGTTACAATGCAATTTTTATTGTTACAACAAAAAAACAGATCCACGGGAAGGGAAAAGATCTGCTTTTTACTATTATCTATTATTATTTTTTAAAAAGGGAAATTGATAATTAAGTTTTGAGTTTAAGTAAGTTCTTGTTCCTCCTTTCGTGTATTATCATAGATAAGTTTTATGAATTTTATTTAACTTTTTCATGTTTCTTTCTTGTTTGTTTTGTCAAAAATTATGGGATTTAAAAATGCAACGTTAAATAACATTGCATTTTTAAATTGCTTTAATATTTTGGTGTTAATTCTACATACATATCTTTGTATTGTTTTGCACTTTGTTGCCAAGAGACATCTTTATTCATATCGCGAACAACCATTTCATCCCAAGATTTTCTATTTTCAAAATAAAGTGTTTTAGCACGATTAATTGCATCATAAAGAAGTCCACTTTCATAACGATCAAAGGTAAAGCCATTACCTGTATTATCAAATAGATTATAAGGTTGAACAGTATCTTTAAGTCCACCTGTTTCTCTTACAATTGGGATAGAACCATATCTCATACTAATAAGTTGTGTAAGTCCACAAGGTTCAAATCTTGATGGTACTAATAATGCATCGCATCCTGCATAAATATTGTGAGCGACATTTTCATTGTAGGCAATATATGCACAGAAGTTTCCTTTATATTTATTTTCATAATAACGGAAAGCATCTTCATACATCGCATCCCCTGTACCTAAAACAACAACTTGTGTATGTTCATCCATAATACTTGGAATAACATCATTAACAAGATCAAGGCCTTTTTGATTTGTAAGACGCGAAATAAGTCCAATAACAATTTTATGATCATCAACTTCTAATCCTAAGGATTCTTGAAGTGCTTTTTTATTCGCTTTTTTATTCTTGATAACAGATTGGCTATCATATTGAGCAGCTAAAAGTTTATCTCTTGCTGGATTCCAAATATCTGTGTCAATACCATTAACAATTCCTAAAATCTTACTACTATGATATCTTAAATGTTCTTCAAGACCTTCACCATACTCTTCTGTTTGAATTTCTCCAGCATACGTATTACTTACTGTTGTTAATTTATTACAATAAGTGATACCACCTTTTAACATATTCGCATCTAACCAATTTTGTGTCATACAATCTTTATTGAAGACATAATCAGGAAGAGCTGACCAATATTGAATTGTTTTTCGATCATAGATACCTTGGAATCTTAAGTTATGAATTGTAAGAACAGCACCTGCACGTCCTACATTTGTATCTTTAAAGCTTGTTCTTAAATAAAGAGGAACTAAAGCTGCTTGCCAATCATGACAATGTACAATATCTGGTGTCCAATTTAAATAATTAAGTGCCGCAAGAGCTGCTTTACTAAAATAACAGAACTTAGGAATATCATCGATTAGATTCGTATATGGATTTCCCCATGAGAAGAATTCATCATTATCGATAAAATCATAAACAACACCATCTTCTTGATATTCCATAATACCTACATAATATTGTTTTCCATCTGCACATAGATCCATATAAAATGATCCTTTATATTCCATTTTTTCTTGGAACTTTTGAGGGATACATTTATATCTAGGAATAATAACTTTAACATCCATATTTAATTTAGCTAAACTCTTTGGAAGAGCTGACATAACATCCCCTAATCCACCCGTTTTTACAAATGGATAACATTCTGAACCAATAAAAGCAACACTTCTACGAGGTCCTAAATCAATTGGTTGTGATTTTTCAACAGGAACTTCTTGAATAACTTCTGTTGGTTTAGGCTCAACAGGTGTTTCACTTTTTACAGATTTTGGTTTAGCAGTAGTTGTTTTTTTTCTTGTAGCTGTTGTTGATTTAGCAGTTGTTGTCTTTTTAGTAGTTGCTTTCTTAGTAGAAGCTGTTTTTTTAGTTGATGTTGTTTTGGCAGCAACTTTTTCAGTTGTGGTTTCTGATTTTGCAGTAGCTGTCTTTTTACTTGTAGCTGTTGTTGATTTAGCAGCTGTAGCCTTTTTAGTAGTCGCTTTCTTAGCAGGCGCTGTTTTTACAGCTGGTGCTGATTCAGCAGCAACAACTTTTTCACTTGTTTCTTTTGGTTGAACAGTTGTCTTTGGTGTTGATTCAACAGTATCAACTTTTTTTGGTACTTCTACTGGTTTGACTTCAGTTACCTTTTCACTGGTAACTGGTGCCGATTTAACAACCGTATTGGCCTTTACACCCGTTGTTCTTTTTTTATTGGCTCTTGTTGTTCTTTTCTTACTTTTTTGAACTGTTTTTTTACTCATACTTTCTTCTCCCATCTTTAAAATAATATCATGTTTAAAACTCTAACTTCATCATTTTTTCTTATTAACATCTCCTATTATAGTCATTAGAATTTGCGATTTTTGTATCTTTTTAAAACTTTATTCATACAAAAATTATTTCATTTTAATTTACTTTTATATTCAAAATGTTCTTTTATTTATTGTACCATAATCAATGAATGTTGTTTATATATTCTGCACAAAAAAACAGATTCAAAAGGGAGGGGGAGAATCTGTTTTTTTATCTATTATTATCTTTTTTAAAAAGGGAAGTTTATAATTAAGTTTTGTTTAAGTAAGTTCTTGTTCCTCCTTTCGTGTATTATCATAAAGAAGAAATATGAACTTTATTTTACTTTTTCATGTTTTCTCTTTGGTTGTTTTGTCAAAAATTATGGGATTAAAAAAGAAGTTCATTACAAACTTCTTATTATGTCTAAAATATCTTCTCCATACCAATCACATTTCTTTGGTCCAAATCCTTTTATTGCAAGGAGTTCTTCTATTGTTGTTGGTTTATAAGCAATGATTTCATTTAAAGTAATATCATTAAATATATAATAAGGTGGTAAATTCTTTTCTTGAGCTTTATTCATACGATATTTTTTTAAAGACTCAATTAATTGATCATCATTATTAGCTTCTACACTTTCAAATGTATTTTCTTCTTGAATTGGTGGTATTTCTTGTTTTTGATGATACGATAAAAGTCCATCTGCCATAGCAATCATATCTTTTTGATTTCTAAAAGCACTTTGTTCATGTTTCTTTATATAATCTATAAGCTGGTCTGCTTTAATGACTTTTTCTTTTATTTCTTTAGGAGCATAACGGCTTTTTAAGATAGACTTTGGATTTGCAAGGACAACAAGTGATTTAAAACCACTTGAAAAGGTCTTATCATAAAGAAATTTCATTACTGATCCTTTATCCTTTTCACGTAACATTTTATATAACTCTAAATGTCTTTGATTTTGTGTTATGGGTGAATAAACACCTTCTTTAATTATTTTTCCATTATAAGTGTACTCTCTTGTAAAATTTCCCATAGAATCGATCATGATTGTCCCTATAAGATTTTTACATTCAATAAAATAAACCATTGATGGCGTAATAATAATGTAATCAATTTGTGCACTTAAATCATGATCTACCATATAAATATCATGTAAAACATACATTGGAAAATGACTATTCTTTAATTCAAATAAAATATTCTCTTCTCCTTCAATCCCATACTGAATAAGTCTTGCTTTCTTTTCTAATTCTTTATTATTATGTGTTTTTAAATAGTCTTGTATTTGATTTAATTCTTCTGTGGCCTTATTACTTCCTTTATAAATAACAGGTTCTTTTAATTTATCATTAAATAACATAGATTTATACCTCTCTCTATCTACCTTATCATTTTCATTATATAGAAACAACAAAAAACAGATTCAAAAGGGAGGGGGAGAATCTGTTTTTTTATCTATTATTATCTTTTTTAAAAAGGGAAGTTTATAATTAAGTTTTGTTTAAGTAAGTTCTTGTTCCTCCTTTCGTGTATTATCATAAATAAGAAGTATGAACTTTATTTTACTTTTTCATGTTTCTTCTTTGGTTGTTTTGTCAAAAATTATGTGATACCATTATTCCAAGTGATGCACCTTTGGGTGTTTTTTATTATAGGAGGGGAATCTATGAATAAAACACAAGATTTTACTAAGGGAGTTATTTGGAAACAATTACTTTTTTTCTTTTTTCCAATATTAATTGGAAGCTTTTTTCAACAACTATATAATACCGTTGATACCATTATTGTTGGTCAAGCTTGTGGGACAAATGCTCTTGCTGCTGTTGGTTCAACAGGGAATTTGACAAACTTAGTTGTTAACTTCTATGTTGGTTTATCAACTGGAGCTTCTGTTGTTATTGCTCAATATTATGGAGCTCATAATAAAGATAAGATACATCAAGCAGTCCATACTTCATATATGCTTGCTATTGTTAGTGGAATTATCATGATGCTTTTTGGTTTATTCTTTTCTTATCAATGTTTAGATGCAATAGGTGTTCCTCATGATATTTTAAATGATGCCAGTCTTTATATGAGACTTTACTTTTTAGGGATGATTCCTGGAGCTATTTATAATATTGGTTCAGGAATTTTAAGAGCTGTAGGAGATAGTAAAAGACCACTTTATTATTTAATTATTTGTAGTATTGTTAATGTTGTTTTTGATTTTGTTTTAGTTGTTATTTTACATAAAGGTATTGCTGGGGCAGCGATTGCGACTTTTATTGCTCAAACAGTATGTGCTATTTTAGTCACAATTCAACTAATGTTTTCTAAAGATGTTTATCAACTTACATTATCAAAAATTAAATTTCATTTACCTGTATTAAAGAAAATTGTCCAAATTGGAGCTCCTGCTGGAATTCAATCAACAATGTATAGTATCGCCAATATCGTCTTACAAACACATATTAATGCCTTTGGAACTCAAACCATTGCTTCATGGTCAGTCTATGTAAAGATTGATGCTTTATTTTGGATGGCTATGGCAGCCATTGGTGCCGCAATTACAACTTTTGTAGGACAAAACTATGGTGCTCATCTTTATGATCGTATTCAAAAAGGAGCGAAAACAGCTTTAGCGATTGCCTTAACAATGGCAGTTTCTTTAAGTGTGATCTTATGTTTTGGGGGAAGTTATATTACAAAACTCTTTTCATCTGATCCAGCCATCATTAATCAATGTCAAAGTTTAATACTCTTTTTAATGCCTTTCTATTTTTCTTACTGTTGTGTAGAAATTTTTTCTGGAACAATGAGAGGTTGTGGGGAATCTTTTAAACCAATGCTTCTTGTCTGTATTGGTATTTGTGTTTTGCGTGTTGCTTGGGTAACCTTTATTTCTCCTCATTATCCAACATTAAAAGGTGTTGTTATTTCTTATCCAATCACTTGGTTTACAACTTCCTTTCTCTTTATTATTTATTATAAACATTTTAAAAAAGATCATTTTGGAGCATAGTTATGCGACGAACAGAACGAGAAATTACAGATTCAAATAAAAGAAATCATTGAAAATAATTAATGTTGCCATTTAGGTTTTATAGATCAAGGCAGTGTTTTGTTCATTTAAATTATTGTTATACTTATAATAATAAACATTCATGTTGCAAAAGTAGGAAAGAAACTCGATTTAATATATTTTGTTGAAAGAAGAACATCTTGTCAATATTCTATGAAATATCAAAATATTATGGGAAAAGGGCATATTGAATTGATAGAAGATAAGGAAAAAAGAAGTTAGAATTACAATTAATCATGAAAAATGTAGCGGATAAAGAAGTCGTATTTAATGATTAAAAGGTAAGTAATGTTGCTATTATGAAATTAATTGTAGATACATTAACTTGTATTCTGCTCTAGGAAGGGTAATGGCATACCCCCATCTTACACTACAACCTATCAGAAATGAACTGGTCTGCCAACAATGTTGGCAGGTAACAATACTCCCCTGTCTTTAGACATGAGGAGAACATTCATACAATGATTAAAAAACAAATCAATTAAAAACCGCACATTGTGCGGTTTCACATATTATAAATCTACTCCATAATCACTTACAACAACTTGTCCTGTAAGTGGTGCTGCATCATCACTTGCTAAGAAAAGTGCTACTTTTGCAACATCTAAAGGACTACAAGGTTGAAGTGTTAAATCACTATGAGCTGACATAGCACCCATCATTTTCATATCCATTGTATCAGGTGTTAATCCTGCTGCCATATCTGTTGTAATACTTCCTGGACAGATAACATTACATCTAATTTTTTCTTTAGCAAAACGCATTGCTGCATGTTTTGTTACCCCAATAATTGCTGCTTTAGTAGATACATAAACAGCACCACCAGCACCATATTGTCCAGCAACACTTGAGATATTAACGATAGAAGCTCCACTTTTCATCACTTTTAAAGCTTCTGACATACAATACATTGTTCCTTTTTGATTAATATCAATAACTCTATTTAAATCATCATAATCAATTTGATCAATCGCATTTAATCCTTTATCTAAAACACCTGCATTATTAATTAAAATATCTAATTGACCAAAAGTTTCAACTGTTTTACTTACTAAGTTTTTAACATCATCCACTTTAGAAATATCAGTAGGAACACATAAAACAGTTCCTCCTGCTGCTTCAATTTCTTTTGCTACTTCTTCCAAGACTTGTTGACGTCTTGCTGAAATAACAACTTTTGCTCCTTCACTTGCAAACAATTTAGCGATTTCTTTACCTACGCCAGCATTTCCTCCTGTAATAATTGCCACTTTATTATCCAATTTTCCCATAAAAAATCCTCCTAGATATATAGTAACACATGTAAGCGCTTAACTCTATCTTTTTAATATCCCAAAATTGTATGTGAGTATACCATATTTTTACAATTAAATCAGTTAATTGATCCACTGTATGTCCATCAATAACGTTATTCCTTTTCAAATAAATTCCTAATACAATTAAAATAAAAATTTCACTCAATAAATCCACTGCAATCATCTTTTTTCTTCTATCATTTTGTATAAAAAAAGTATATACTTTTACTGATATTTATATAAGTACGCACTTTGAAGTGATATAGTTTCTTCAAAGAAACCATGGGAAAGGAAATATATGAGAAAAAAAGTCTTTGGTGTTTTACAAAGAATAGGACGTAGTTTTATGTTACCTATTGCGGTTCTTCCAATTGCAGGGATGTTTTTAGGAATTGGAAGTTCACTTACAAATGAAGCAACGATTGCTTCACTTGGTATGGAAAGTATTTTGGGATATGGAACAATTTTAAATCAAATATTAACGTTATTAATGGCTGTTGGACAAACTATTTTTGATAATCTACCGTTAATTTTTGCCGCTTCTGTTGCTTCAGGAATGGCTAAGAAATCAAAAGAAGTCGCTGTTTTATCTTCGATTATTGCTTTTTTTGTGATGCATTCAACAATTCATAGTTTACTTACTTTTAATGGTGTTATTAATGGTAATAAAGTTTTAGTTGATGCCGTAGATGGAACATTGATAAATGTATATGGACAAATGTCACTACAAATGGGAGTCTTTGGTGGGATTATTGTTGGTTTAGGTGTGAGTTATTTACATAACCATTTCTATCAAATTCAATTACCTAATTTTTTGTCTTTCTTTGAAGGGGAAAGATTTGTCCCAATTATTTCAACAATTGTTTATATTTTTATTGGTTTTTTAATGTTTTATATTTGGCCTAGTATTCAATCAAGTATCTTTAAGATTGGACAATTGATTGCCAGTAGTGGTTATGGAGGTACTTTCGTTTATGGAATTGTTAAACGAGCTCTTGTTCCTTTTGGTTTACACCATGTTTTCTATACGCCTTTTTATCAAACAGCTATTGGGGGATCAATGGAAATTAATGGGGTCTTAGTTCATGGTGCTCAAAATATTTTCTTTGCTCAATTAGCTGATCCAAACCTAAAACATTTCAGTGTTGAAGCAACAAAATATTTCTCTGGTGAATTTATGATTATGATTTTCGGTTTACCAGGTGCTGCTTTAGCGATGTATCAATGTGCTAAAGATGAATCAAAAAAAGTTGTAAGAAGTCTCTTTTTATCAGCGGCTCTTACCAGTATATTGACTGGAATTACTGAACCGATTGAATTCACTTTTATCTTTGTAGCACCTATGTTATTTGTAGTGGATGTCTTTTTAGCGGGTACGGCTTTTGTTTTAGCACAAGCTTTAAGAGTGACAATTGGCTTTACTTTTTCTTGTGGTTTGATTGATTTTCTTGTTTTTGGGGTATTACAAGGCAATAGTAAAACTCATTGGATTTTTATTGTAATCTTTGGGCTTATTTATTTCTTCCTATATTATTTTTCATTCCGTTTTTTAATTAAGAAATTTGATTTAAAAACTCCAGGAAGAGAAGATGATAATAAATTAACGATTTTTAATAAAAAGAAAATGGATTATTCTTTTGATCAATCCTTAATTGATCCTCAAGTTCAAATGATTCTTAAAGGATTAGGTGGTCGCCATAACTTTACAGATCTAGATTGTTGTATTACACGATTACGTGCAACCTTACAAGAACCTGAATTAGTAAGTGAAGCTTCTTTAAAACAAGCAGGGGCTGCAGCTGTATTATTACAAGGAAATGCAATTCAAATTATTTTTGGTCCTAAAGCTTCTTCTTTAAAAACAAAGATTGATGATTATCTTGAAAACGTCCCTGAAGCTTATGATGAAGAAAAAACAATTGTTTATCATACAACAGATTTAGAAATTGGGAATATTGTTGATGGCGAAGTTTTACCAATTGAAGATTGTAGTGATGATATCTTTGCCCATAAACTTCTAGGGGATGGTTTAATGATTCGCCCTCTTCATGGTGTAGTGGTTTCTCCTTGTGATGGAACGATTTCCATGCTTTATCCTACAAAACATGCTATTGGTATAGAATTGGATAATGGAATGGAATTATTGATTCATTTTGGTATTAATACCGTAAAATTAAATGGACAAGGGTTTGAACTTCTTGTTAAAATAAATCAAAGGGTCAAAAAAGGAGATCTTTTATGGAATGCAGATTTGCATTATATTAAAGAAAATGCGGTAGATGATTGTCTTTTAATGATCGTAACCAAAGGACAAGGGTCTCTTGAAAAGATTTATGGAAATAAAAAAAGTGGCGAAACAGTTTTAAAAATAAGAGAGTAGGTGAACAAAATGTATCAAGTCTTAAAAATATTAAATAATAATACCATTCTTGCTAAAGAAGGTAATAATGAAATTATTATTTTGGCTAAAGGAATTGGTTTTGGTAAAAAAGTAAATGATCATTTTGAAATTCCACCTCAAGCTAAAAAATATATGATGCAAAAAAACTATCAAGCCAAAGATAAGTTAAAGAAAGTTATTGATTATATTAATCCAGTTTATTTAGAAATTGCGGCTGAAATCATCAAAGAAGCAACTAATAAATTTCAAAAAGTAAATCATGATATTCTTATTCCACTTGCTGATCATATTCATTTTACAATCAAACGTATGGATGAAAATATCATGCCTAGTAATCCATTTACTTATGATATACGACTTCTTTTCCCTGATGAATATGAAGTTGCTTTAAAATCAAAAGAAATAATTAAATCTTTTATTAATAAAGAAATCAACAATGATGAAGTAAGTTTCATTACTTTACATATTCACTCGGCAATTTCTTCTAATAAAGTAGGAGAATCCATGGAAGCTGCTCGTATTGTTCATGAAAGTATTATTAAATTACAAACGGATTTAAATGTAAAAATTGATATTGAATCTATTTCTTATGCCCGTTTAATGAATCATATTAAATTCCTAATCATTCGTTTAAATACTAATGAACAATTACAAATGGATATTAGTGAATTTACCAAAGATAAATTTCCTTTTGCTTATGAACAAGCAATAAGGATGTGTGATAATTTATCAAAGGTACTTCATAAAGAATTACCAGCATCAGAAGTTGGTTATCTTGCTTTACATTTGGAAAGAATTTTATCAAGTGCATTTCAAAATTAGGGGTCACTCCTTTTTTTATTTATTGATAAATTGTGATTGTTTTATATTATATTTTATTCTTTTCATTATTTTTTGTATGATAAAAAATAATGAAAGAACATAAAAATGCAAAAAAATGATTGACGCTTACATTTTTTGGTGTTAGTATACCACTGTAATTAAATTGAATATTCAATAGTGTGTAACTTTAAGTAGGCATTAACTATTTTAAAAAAGAGCAATAGCTTTATTGTATCTTCTTTTAAATAGTTGGCCTACTTTTTTTGTTATTCAATGTTAATTAAAGAGAGGGAGGAAAAATATGGTAGGAATTATTCTTGCAAGTCATGGTGAATTCGCTAATGGAATTTTACAATCTGGTTCTATGATTTTCGGTGAACAAAAAGATGTAAAAGCTGTGACTTTACAACCAAGTGAAGGTCCTGATGATTTAAGAGCAAAAATGGAAGAAGCTATTTCCACTTTTGAAAATCAAGACGAAGTTCTTTTCTTAGTTGATTTATGGAGTGGTACTCCTTTCAACCAAGCAAACTTATTACTTAACGGTCATGAAGATCATTGGGCAATCGTTACTGGGTTAAATTTACCAATGCTTATTGAAGCATATGCAATGCGTATGTCTACTGACAGCGCACATGAAATCGCAACTCATATCTGTGAAGTTGCTAGAGACGGAGTTAACATTCGTCCAGAAGAATTAGAACCTAAAAAGGAAGAAGCAGTAAAAGATGAACAACCAGCACCTGCTGGGGCTATTCCTGAAGGAACTGTTCTTGGAGATGGACATATTAAATATGTCTTAGCTCGTGTTGATACACGTTTATTACATGGTCAAGTAGCTACTACTTGGACAAAATCAACTCAACCAACTCGTATCATTGTTGTATCTGATGCAGTATCTCAAGATGCATTACGTAAACAAATGATTGAACAAGCTGCACCACCAGGTGTTAAAGCAAACGTTGTACCAGTCAAAAAGATGATTGAAGTCGCTAAAGATCCTCGTTTTGGTGCTACTAAAGCTTTATTGTTATTTGAAACTCCTCAAGATGCTTTAAGAGCTATTGAAGGTGGCGTTGATATTAAAGAATTAAATATTGGTTCTATGGCTCACTCAGTTGGTAAAGTAGTTGTTAATAAAGCCATTGCTATGGATCAAAAAGATGTTGAAACTTTAGAAAAATTAAAAGAAATGGGTGTTACTTTCGATGTTCGTAAAGTACCTGCTGATTCTAAAGAAAATATGGACAGTCTTCTTAAAAAAGCAAAGACTGAACTTCAAAATATGAAATAGGGGGAAAATTTAATGTCTGCAATTACTATTATGTTAATTATTTTAGTAGCATTATTAGCAGGTATGGAAGGGATTTTAGATGAATTCCAATTCCATCAACCACTAGTAGCGTGTACTTTAATTGGTTTAGTTTCAGGACATCTAAGTGAAGGTATTGTCTTAGGTGGTTCTTTACAAATGATTGCCTTAGGATGGGCAAACGTTGGTGCTGCTGTTGCTCCAGATGCTGCTTTAGCTTCTGTTGCTTCTGCAATTATCATGGTTTTAGGTTTAAATGGTGGTACTGTTAATACACAAACAGCTATCTCTACTTCAATTGCTGTTGCAATTCCTTTATCAGTAGCTGGTTTATTCTTAACTATGATTTGTCGTACAATCGCTATCCCATTAGTTCACTTAATGGATGGTGCTGCTGAAAAAGGTGATTACCGTAAAATTGAAATCTATCAAATTTTAGGTATCTTATTACAAGGTGTCAGAATCGCAGTTCCTGCTGCTGCACTATGTATCGTTCCTGCTGAAGCAGTAACTAGTGTTTTAAATCAAATGCCTGCTTGGTTATCAGGTGGTATGACTGTTGGTGGTGGAATGGTTGCCGCTGTAGGTTATGCAATGGTTATTAATATGATGTCAACTAAAGAAACTTGGCCATTCTTTGCTATCGGTTTCGTATTAGCTGCATTAAGCGAATTAACATTAATCGCTTTAGGTGCTTTAGGTGTTGCTATTGCTTTAATTTACTTAGGATTAAAAGAAAACGGTGGTTCTGGTAATGGTGGTTCTACTGGTTCTGGTGATCCATTAGGTGATATTTTAAATGACTATTAATCTTGAAGGAGGAAAGAAATATGGCAGAAAAAATTCAATTAACTAAAAAAGATCGTTTATCAGTTGCTTGGCGTCATCAGTTCCTTCAAGGATCATGGAACTATGAACGTATGCAAAATGGTGGTTGGTGTTATTCAATTATCCCAGCTATCAAAAAATTATACAAAGATCCACAAGATAGAGCAGATGCTTTAAAAAGACATCTAGAATTCTATAATACACATCCTTATGTTTCAGCCCCAGTTATGGGTGTTACATTAGCCTTAGAAGAAGAAAGAGCTAATGGTGCTGAAATCAATAATCAAGCTATTCAAGGGGTTAAAGTTGGTATGATGGGACCTCTTGCAGGGGTTGGAGATCCAGTATTCTGGTTCACTTTAAGACCAATCTTAGGTGCTTTAGGTGCTTCTCTTGCTTTAGGTGGAAGTATTGTTGGTCCATTATTATTCTTCTTTGCTTGGAATATTATCCGTATGGCATTTATTTGGTATACTCAAGAATTTGGATATAAAGTTGGTACTTCTATCGCAAAAGATTTATCTGGTGGTTTATTAGGTAAAATTACTCAAGGTGCTTCTATTTTAGGTATGTTCATTATCGGTTCTTTAGTTCAACGTTGGGTAAGTATTTCATTTACTCCTGTTGTTTCTAGAGTTACTCAATCTGAAGGTGCTTATATTGATTGGAGTCAAATCAAAGGTGGGGCTGAAGGTATTAAATCAGCTTTATCTCAATATGCTTCCCTTGGAGCTACTGGATTAGATAAAATTAAAGTTACTACTTTACAACAAAACTTAGATCAATTAATTCCTGGTCTTGCAGCATTATTACTTACATTACTTTGCTGCTGGTTATTAAAGAAAAAAGTTTCACCAATCGTTATTATCGTTGCATTATTTATCGTTGGTATCTTAGCTCGTTTAGCTGGAATTATGTAATTTAAAAAGTTCAATATTTATGGAGGGAATATATGGTACAATCATTAAATAAAAAAGTCGATTTAACAATTAATGCTACGTCTTATTTAGGAATGGCAAACTATGGTAAAGTGTTAGTCGGGGATGAAGCTTTTGAATATTACAATGATAAAAACGTCAATGATTATATTCAAATTCCTTGGTCTGAAGTAACAGAAATCATGGCAAGTGTCATGTTTAAAGGAAAATGGATCCCTCGTTTTGCAGTTGTTACGAAAAACAACGGAAACTTTATCTTTTCGACAAGAGATAATAAAAAGACATTAAGAGCTGTTAGAAATTATGTTGATCCAAATAATATGGTTCGTTCTCTTAGTTTCTTTCAAGTAATCTCTCGTGGTTTAAAATCATTATTCAAACGTAAATAAATATTGAGCAAAGGAGCTTCATTGCTCCTTTTTTTTGTTATAATGAAAGAGGTGATAATATGGATCTAAATAGAATACATTATTTCTTTAAAGCTGTTGAATATAAAAACTTTACGCAAGCAGCTAACGCTTGTCATATTGGACAAACAACCATGTCTAAATACATTGCTGTCTTAGAACAAGAACTCCAAACACAGCTATTTATAAGAGAACATAGAACATTAACTCTTACTAAACAAGGAAAACAGTTCTATGAAGGAATGAAAAACATTTATGCTTCTTATCAAACTTTATGTCAAAATATTCAACAAACGAATACTTTACATATAGGCATGAAAACAACAGATTTTACAGACTTTGAAATTCTTGAAAGCTTTGAAAAGAAATACCCACATCTTTCTATTTCTTATTCTTATCTTGAAGAAAATGAATTGATTGAAGGCCTAAAAGCGCATCAACTCGATGCGTTAATTTCTCCAAGCATGCTCTCTTTCTACAAAAACAATCCAATTGAAACAACAACCTTATCTAAAGAAAACGTTTCTCTTGTTTGTTCAAAAGAACTGATCCATAAATATCATACAATAGAAAAGGTCATTCAATCTGTTCCCTATATTACAAAAGCAACAGATCAAAACTATCATCAATTATGTAAAGATGAACTTTATAAAATTTATCATACAACTTTTAATAAAGTAGAATACGTTAAAGAATTTCCTAAACAACTTCTTTTACTTAATCTATCTAGAGGTTTTTCAATCCTTCCTACAAAAGAAGTAGAAAACAGAGATCAGTTCTATTTAGAGGATATTAGTAAATACTTTGCTGATCTTGAAAAAATAGATCTTGTTTATTTAAAACAAAATAAATCAGAGAACTTAAATCTATTATTGCAACATATCCATGAAAAAAAGTGCTAGATTAAGCATTTTTTTTCGTTTTATCTTTTAACATTTATCCTATATAATACAAAGCAAGGAGTTGATGTTATGCAAAAAGATTTAACAAAAGGCAGTGCCTTAAAAAATATTATTACTTTCTCATTACCATTTTTACTTGCTAATTTCTTACAAACATTCTATGGCATGGCTGATTTATTTATTGTCGGTCAATACAATGGAGCCGCTTCTTTATCAGGGGTTTCTATTGGAAGTCAGGTCATGCATATGATTACTGTTATGCTTGTAGGAATTGCAATGGGTTCAACGGTCATGATTGGTCGTTATGTTGGTGAAAGAAAAGAAGAAGAAAAAAGGATGACTGTAGGAAATACAATCATTATCTTTATGATTTTATCTCTGATTGTTACTTTGATTTTATTATTCTTTATTGATCCGATTGTTTCTATTATGTCTACACCTGTAGAAGCGATTCAAGAAACAACGATTTATTTAAAAATATGTTTTATCGGTATTCCTTTTATTACTGCTTACAATATTATTAGTTCTATTTTTAGAGGATTAGGGGATTCTAAAAGTCCTATGTATTTTGTGGCAGTTGCTTGTTTTTTTAATATCGTGTTAGATTTTATTTTCATTGGTTATTTCAATATGCATGCCGTTGGAGCAGCATTTGGGACAGTGATTTCACAACTTATTAGTGTAATTGTTGCTTTATTTGCAATTATTAAAAGAAAATTGATTGTCATCCATAGACACCATTTTAAATTACGTAAAAAGATTATTAAAGATATCTTTAAAATTGGTTTTCCTATTTCTATGCAAGATGGTTTGATTCAAATTTCATTTATCATTATTACGATTATTGCCAATAGCCGTGGCGTTGATATTGCCGCAGCAGTTGGTGTTGTAGAAAAAATCATTAGCTTTTTATTCTTAGTACCATCAAGTATGTTATCTGCCATCTCGGCAATCTGTGCACAATGTGTTGGAACAAAACAACATCAAAGAGCAAGACAAACTTTACGCTATGGATGCTTTATTGCTTTAGGATTTGGAATTTTCTTTGCGCTTACTTGTCAATTTATTTCCAAAGAAATTCTTTCGTTATTTACAAGTGAAGCTGCAGTTATTATGTATGGTAGTCAATATTTAAAAGGATATGTTTTAGATTGTATCTTTGCTTCTATTCATTTTTGTTTTAGTGGATTCTTTACAGCTTATGGTTATTCCATTATTTCCTTTATTCATAATGTAATTTCCATAACCCTTATAAGAGTTCCAGGAGCTTATATTACTTCTAAACTTTTCCCTGAAACATTACTACCAATGGGACTTACACCCGCTCTTGGTTCTATTTTATCTGCTCTTATTTGTATAACTGTCTTTATTGTTATGAAGAAAAAGAATAAATTTGATTTTTAAAAAACGTCATCCAAGTGATGACGTTTTTACTTAAACTTAATTGAAAGAATACATGTATAATCATTCTTTATCTTTTTGTTTGTTTCTAACCCTTTTATAGGAAGAGATGTGACATGATTTTTTCCATAAGATAATGCCACTAACATTTGTTTTTTACTATATTTAATAGATGTTTTTTCTTCAATTTTATCATAATCCCAAACATCATAGTTACTAATGTTTTCTAAAAATGAAATACCTTCAGCTACATAATACCCATCTTCAAAAGCATCTATAATCTTCAAAGTAGAAGCTTCATAATCAACTACTAAAGCAATATTTCCGGTATTTGTTCCTTTTGAAGGATTATTATAAAATGTACAGATTTCTTTATCAGATATCTTTTTACCTTTTTGATATTGGGTTAAATACATAGTTAATGAATCATAATTCTTTTTTGAATTATAATGAAATAACAAAATATTCCCTGGATGACTAGAAAGCATATTTGCCGTTTGCATTTCTGTGCTTTTTTCTAAATAAGGTTCTATATAGTTTTGTGGTTGTGTTAATTTTTTGTAGATAAATATGCTTGTAATAAATATGAAAACAACAAGCATAACTATTAATAATCTTATAATTTTCTTTAGATACTTTTGTTTGTTTTTATTATCTTTTGTAATCTGAATAATATTTTCTTCTGCTTTTTGTTCAATTGTTTCTTTAGGTATATCTTCGCCAGCCAGAAACTCATTAATACTTATATCTAGTATTTTACATAATTCTAGATAAACAGAGACATCCGGTAAACATATACCTCTTTCCCATTTAGAGACTGATTTATCAGACATATTTAACTTTTCAGCAAGCTGTTTTTGTGTTAAGCCTTGTTCTTTTCTTTTAAAAGCTATATATTTACCAATTTTAATAAGATCCATATAACCACTTCCTTTATCAAATCATATCATTTTAAATAGAAAACAACACCTCTTATAAGTAGAATTAGTTTTTATATTATGAAAAAACAAACAAATATTCAATAATATCGATATAATGAATTTGATAATAAAAAATAAGGAGAAATATAATATGAAACAATTTCCAGAAGGATTTTTATGGGGTGGAGCTACTGCCGCTAACCAATATGAAGGTGGTTGGAAAGAAGGCGGAAAAGGTGTAAGTTGTAGTGATGTACAATTATTCACTGATCCTAAATCTATGAAAGATTTATTAAATACACATGGTTTATGTGATATTTCTGATGAAATGATTGAAAAAGCTTTAAGTACAGATGATGAAGTTTATTATCCTAAACGCCATGGGATTGATTTTTATCATCATTATAAAGAAGATATTGCTTTACTTGCGGGTATGGGATTTAAAGTTTATAGAATGTCTATTGCTTGGTCTCGTATTTTCCCTAGAGGGGATGAATTAGAACCAAATGAAGAAGGTTTAAAATTCTATGATGATGTCTTTGATGAATGTTTAAAATATGGGATGCAACCATTAGTTACTATGTCCCATTATGAACCACCACTAGCATTCTGTATGGACTATAATGGTTGGTATGATCGTCGTTCCATTGAATTCTTTACACGTTATGTTGATGTTATTACTAAAAGATATAAAGATAAAGTAAAATTATGGTTAACATTCAATGAAATTGATTCAATCATTAGACATCCATTTATGACCGGTGGACTTATTGAATCAAGATTCAAACCAGAAGAATTTGAAGAAGTTGAATATCAAGCAATGCATCATCAATTTGTGGCAAGTGCACTTGCTGTAAAAATTACACATGAAAACATTCCTGACGCTAAAGTAGGTTGTATGCTTACAAAATTAACTTATTATCCATATACATGTAAACCAGAAGATGTATTAGAACAACAACAAAGAATGAGACAAATCTATTGTTATAGCGATACACAAGTTTATGGTGAATATCCTAAATATTTATTACAAATGTATAAAAATAAAGGATTCAATATTAAAATGACTGATGAAGATCTAGAAATCATGAAAAAATATCCTGTTGATTTCATTTCATTCTCTTACTATTCATCTAGTTGTGTTGCTGCGGATACAAAAGGCTTAGAAATGAGTGCAGGTAATACAGAAACAGCTATTAAAAATCCATATATCCCAAGTTCTGATTGGGGATGGCAAATTGATCCAATCGGCTTAAGAATTTCATGTGTTGATTTATATGATCGTTATAGAAAACCATTATTTATTGTTGAAAATGGTTTAGGTGCTAAAGATACTGTAGAAGCTGATGGTTCTATTAATGATGATTATCGTATTGATTATTTAAGAGAACATATTAGACAAATGTATAAAGCTATTGAAGAAGATGGTGTTGAATTAATGGGTTATACAACTTGGGCACCAATTGATTTATTATCTAATTCAACTAATCAAATGTCTAAGAGATATGGATTTATTTATGTAGATGTTGATGATTATGGTAATGGAACTTATAAACGTTCTAAAAAGAAATCATATGATTGGTATAAAGAAGTGATTGCTACAAATGGATCTTCTATTTTAGATGATTAATTCAAAAGGAATCGCAAGATTCCTTTTTTTACTATACTTTGATATAACGTTGATTTTTACTTTTTGGTTTATCCGGTATTGTCATATAAATCAAATTTTGATCTATCGCAGGACGAAGATAGTTTCTTCTAAATCCTTCTTTTGCTTTTAAATTAAGTTTTTGCATAAGCTCATTACTAGAATAGGAAACATCATCTTCCATAACATCTAGTAATTTTTTTATATTAGGATCTATTTGTTCAATATCTTCATTAACTTGTTTAGAAATATCATCTAAAATTTTATCTATTTGACTTAACATAAATTCAATAAATAAAGTTGATTCTCCTAATACATGACACTTAGCTATTACACTATAGTAATCATCTTGAAATTTTTCTATTTGACTTTCAAGTGGAATATATTCAAAGATTGGTTTCCATTTAGATAATGGTGTTGTATGCCATAATCTTGCAATTCTTCCATTTCCATCACAAAAGGGATGAATAAAAACAAATTTATAATGAAATATACAACTTAATATTAAAGGATGCGTATTATCTTTTTCATCTTGCATCCAATTAAATAAGTCATCCATAAGTGAAGGAACAAGATATGGGGGTGGCGCAATAAAAATACAACGTCCTCGATCATCAAAAACCCCTTCATCACTATTACGAAATTCACCTGATATATCAACAACATATTTTGTCATAATACCATGAGACTTTTTTAATTCTTCAATATCATAAGGATCTATTTCTTTTATTCTTTCATAAGCATCAAAAGCATTCTTTACTTCTTGAATTTCTTTTTGTTTACCTAAAATAATTTTACCATTTATAACATCTCTTACTTGTCCTAAAGACAAAAAATTAGCTTCTATTTTTAAAGACGAATGAATTGATCTAATACGGTTATTTCTTCGTAAATGGGTCTTTGATTCTAAATTATGCGTAGCTGAAATGTTTCCTATTTTTTCAGAAATAGAAGATACATAGGATAATATTTGATTTGTGATGGTATAAAGTGGTTGATAACTCATTTCTAACTTCTCCTTTTCATACGTACTATCATACGTATTATCTTGCGTACTTTCTTACGTATTTGTCTATTTTCTTTTCTTGAAAATTATTGATTATTACTTTGTGATATAATTAATGAAAGGAGAAACGTTATGATGAAACAAAAGGTATTATTTTTTGATATTGATGGAACATTAATATGGTCTTATGGTGGTATTCAAGAAATTCCTCAAGGTGTACAAAAAGAACTAAAAAGATTAAAGGAACAAGGACATAAACTCTTTATTTGTAGTGGACGTCCTAAAGCCATGTTAGATCAAAAGTGGTGGGATGGTACTTTTGATGGTTATGTTTTAAATAATGGTGGTTATGTAGAAATTGATGGAAAATCTATTTATGAAAATAGAATGGATTATGAGTTATGTTTAAAGACAGCAAATATGTTAGAAGAACTTCATTGTGATTATATGATTGCGACAGCGAATCATTTATACATTGATCCTTCTTATAAAGAACTTTATAACTTCTTTGTTCAAAATGGACATTTTAAAGATCTATTTACAACAAAGTTTGATCGTAATGAGGTATTAAAAAGAGCGATTAAAATAGAAGCAAATGTCACAAATAAAGATCGTGAAAAAATAGAAAATTATATCCAAAATGATTTTGGTTATGTTATTAATTTTGATGAACATGGTAGTGACAATGCATTTGAATTTTATTCACCCACAATTTCAAAAGCAACAGGTATTCAAAAAGTTCTTGATTATTATCATTTAGATCAAGATGACACATACGCTTTTGGTGATGGAGAAAATGATTTAGAAATGATTGATTTTTGTCGTGTAGGGGTTGCCATGGGAAATGCCTGTGATGTTTTAAAAGAAAAAGCAAATATTGTTTGTAAATCTATTGTAGATGATGGATTAGAAGATGTTTTAAAAATTTTATTTAGTGAGTAGGAGAAATTTATGATTCAATTTCATGAAGAAAGTAAAACTTTTCATTTATATAATGATCAAATCAGTTATATCTTTAAAATCTTAAAAAACAATCAATTAGGTCAACTCTATTATGGAAAAAGAATTCATAATCGAGATAACTTTGATCATCTTTTTGAAACAAGTCCTCGACCAATGTCATCTTGTAGCTATGAAGGTGATCTCACTTTTTCATTAGAACATATTAAACAAGAATATCCTGTTTATGGTTCTGGTGATTTACGTCATCCAGCAATCGATATCACCCAAGAAAATGGCAGTCATATTTTAAACTTTGAATATGTAAATCATCAAATAATTCAAGGTAAACCTCAATTAGATCATTTACCTGCAACTTATGTAGAAAAAGAAGATGAAGCACAAACATTGATCATTACCCTATATGATGATGTTATTGATACAAAATTACAGTTAAGTTATACCATTTATCATGATTTACCTGTTATTACAAGAAATGCTTTTATTATTAATGAAGGAAAACAAAAATTAAGACTTAATCAAATGATGTCTATGTCTTTAGACTTACCTGATCAAGATTATGAAATGATTGAACTTACAGGATCATGGGCAAGAGAACGTTCTATTAAAACAAGAAAACTTACTGAAGGTATTCAAAGTATTTATTCTTTAAGAGGCTGTTCTTCTCATCAATTTAATCCTTTTATTGCTTTAAAAAGAGAAAATTGTAAAGAAACAAATGGTGAAGTTTTAGGTTTTAGTTTGGTTTATAGTGGAAACTTTTTAGCACAAGTAGAAGTTGATAATTATCATGTCTCACGTGTATCTATGGGAATTCATCCTCATGGTTTTGAGTATGTTTTAAATCATTTAGATTCTTTTCAAAGTCCTGAAGTTGTAATGGTTTATAGTAATCAAGGACTGAATAAGATGTCACAAACATATCATCAACTTTATCAAAAAAGACTTTCTAGAGGAAAGTATCGAGATCAAGTAAGACCTATTTTGGTGAATAATTGGGAAGGAACTTATTTTGATTTTAATGAAGATAAGATTGTTTCAATGGCTAATACAGCAAAAGAATTAGGAATTGAGTTATTTGTGTTAGATGATGGTTGGTTTGGTAATAGAAATAATGATCATCAAGGATTAGGAGATTGGTTCCCTAATTTAGATAAACTGCCTCATGGAATTCGTGGTCTATCAAAGAGAATTCATGATTTAGGTTTAAAATTTGGATTATGGTTTGAACCAGAGATGGTCAATGAAGATTCTAACTTATATAGAAATCATCCTGAATGGATATTAAAAACTCCTCATAGAAAGAGTTGTCATGGAAGAAATCAATATATTTTAGATTTTTCTAATCATGAAGTTGTTGAATATATTGCCCAAGCAATGATGAATGTGATTGATGATTCCTATATTTCCTATATTAAATGGGACATGAATCGTTGTATGTCAGAAGTCTATTCAAGCACTCATGATGTTTCATCACAAGGAAGAGTCATGCATGAATATATCCTAGGTGTTTATCATTTATACGATGTTCTAACAACTAAATACCCTGATATACTCTTTGAATCCTGTGCAAGTGGAGGAGCACGTTTTGATCCAGGAATGCTTTATTATGCCCCTCAATGTTGGACCAGTGATGATACCGATGCAATAGAAAGATTAAAGATTCAATATGGAACTTCTCTTGTTTACCCACTTTCTTCAATGGGATCACATGTTTCAGCAATTCCTAATCATCAAACATTTAGAAATACACCACTTGAAACACGTGCTAATGTAGCTTATTTTGGTACTTTTGGTTATGAATTAGATGTTAATCAATTAACCTTTGAAGAAAAAGAAATTATTAAAAAACAAATTAGTTTTATGAAACAATATCGTTCTTTATTTCAATTTGGAACATTTTATCGTTTAAAAAGTCCATTTACATCAAACGAAACAGCTTGGATGGTTGTCTCTCATGATAAAACACAAGCAATTGTTGGTTACTATCGACCTTTACAAGAAGTTAATGTAGGTTATCGTCGTTTACCTTTATTAGGTTTAGATGAAGATAAGATGTATCATGTTAATGGTTTAGATTTATATGGTGATGAGTTGATGAATGTGGGTTTGCTTATAAGTGATGGTTCAAGTGGTGAGAATAAGGATGGTATTGGAGATTATTATTCTAAATTATATATTTTAAAGGAGAGAAAAGAAAATGAGTAATGAATGGTGGAAGAAAGAGATAGCTTATCAAATTTATCCTAAAAGTTTTAAGGACTCTAATGGAGATGGAATTGGTGATTTAAGAGGGATTATTGAAAAGCTTGATTATTTAAAGGATTTAGGAGTGACTTTATTATGGTTATGTCCTATTTATAAATCACCTATGGATGATAATGGATATGATATTTCTGATTATTATGATATTAATCCTGAATTTGGAACAATGGCTGATTTAGAAGAATTGATTGAAAAAGCTAAAAATAAAGGAATTAAGATTATTATGGATCTCGTTATCAATCATAGTTCAGATGAACATGCTTGGTTTCAAGAAGCTTTAAAAGATCCTCATAGTCCTTATCATGACTATTATATCTTTAAATCCTCTAAAGATGGTAAAGAACCAAATAACTGGAGATCTGTTTTTGGAGGTTCTGTATGGCAAAAGGTTGAAGGAAGAGATGAATATTATTTCCATGCTTTTTCTAAAAAACAACCTGATTTAAATTGGGAAAATCCAGCTTTAAGACAAGAACTTTATAAAATGATTAATTGGTGGTTAGATAAAGGAATTGCAGGATTTAGAGTTGATGCAATTAACTTTATTAAAAAGGATCAAAGATATTTAGATGGTCCTGTTGATGGGCAAGATGGTTTAAGTGCTTGTTTTGCTTATTCTAGAAATCAACCAGGTATTGAAGTATTCTTTGATGAATTGAAGAAAGAAACATTTGAAAAACATAATTGTATGACAGTTGCAGAAGCAGTAGGGGTTCAATATAAGGATTTAGGTATTTTTATTGGTAAAGATGGATGTTTTTCCATGATGTTTGATTTTAATTATTGTAATTTTGATATTAGTGAAGATGAAGAATGGTTTAAAAGAAATGACTGGACTGTTAAACAATTTAAAGAATTGTTGTTTACAAGCCAAAGAGAAGTACAAAAACTTGGATGGATTGCTAGTTTCTTGGAAAATCATGATCAACCTAGAGCAATCGATAAATTTGTGTTAGATAAGAAAAATCATAATTATTATTCTCAAACAATGCTTGCTGGTATGTTCTTTAATTTAAGAGGAACACCATTTATCTATCAAGGTGAAGAAATCGGTATGGAAAACTTTGAAAGAGAAAGCATTGATGAATTTGATGATATTGGAAGTCATGGACAATATCAAAGAGCCTTAGAAGAAGGCTTTACTAAAGAAGAAGCGATGCATTTCCTTAACCTTAGAAGTAGAGATAATACCAGAACACCAATGCAATGGGATAGTAGTGAATATGCTGGATTCAGTAATCACAAACCTTGGTTAAAAATGACAGGAAGCCAAGATAAAATCAATGTTGAAAATCAATTCAATGATCCAAATTCAATCTATAGCTTCTATAAAAAAATGATTTCTATTAGAAAACAAGAAGACACTCTTGTTTATGGAGATTTTGAAGAAGTAAATACTGTAGATGATGTTATTGGTTATAAACGTACTTATCAAGGACAAGAAATTATTTGTTTATGTAACTTTACAAACACTGAACAACCAATTCCTGATATTCAAGGAAACATCTTGTTAGATAACTACAACAACTACAATCCAACAACCTTAAAACCTTATCAATTTATTATGATCAAAAAATAATAACAACCCTTTAGTGATAAACTAGAGGGCTTTTTATTGCCGTTATCGGCAAAAACTATATATTTTAACAACGTATAAATTTATGCTTTTTGCCGATAATATGATATACTATATAAAAATACACATATTTGATATAGAAGGAGATATAAAAATGAATTATCTTTCAGTTGCAGATGTCGCAAAAAAATGGAATATATCAGAACGCAGTGTAAGAAATTATTGTTCTAAGGGTCGTATAGAAGGTGCTTTTCTTACCGGTAAAACTTGGAATATCCCGGAAAATGCAAAAAAACCGGAACGTATGAATAAAAGAAAAGAAAAGCCTAAAACATTACTTGCTATTTTACAAGAAGAAAAAGCAAGTAAATACTCTGGTGGTATTTATCATAAAACACAAATTGATTTAACTTATAACTCAAATCATATGGAAGGTAGTCGTTTAACTCATGATCAAACTCGCTTTATTTTTGAAACAAATACAATAGGTATAGAAAATGAAGTTGTCAATGTTGATGACATTATTGAAACAACAAATCACTTCCGTTGTATTGATATGATTATTGATCATGTAAAAACAGAACTAAATGAAAAGTTTATTAAAGAATTACATTTTATATTAAAAAGTGGAACAAGTGATTCTAAGAAAGATTGGTTTGCCGTGGGAGATTACAAAAAATTTCCAAATGAAGTTGGAAATATGAAAACGCCTCTTCCTGAAGAAGTTGATCATTTAATGAAAGATTTATTAAAAGAATATAATTCAAAAAAAGAAAAGACATTCGAAGATATTTTAGATTTCCATGTACAATTTGAAAGAATACATCCTTTTCAAGATGGTAATGGTAGAATTGGTAGATTAATTATGTTTAAAGAATGTTTAAAATACAATATTGTACCATTCATTATCGAAGATAATTTAAAAATGTTCTACTATCGAGGATTAAAGGAATGGAATAATGAAAGAGGTTATTTAGTAGATACTTGTCTTACTGCTCAAGATAGATATAAAACTTGTCTAGATTATTTTAGAATTTCTTATTAAATATCCTCTCGAATTCCTCTAGTGATAAACTAGAGGTTTTTGTTATTGCAAAAAAATAGGACCATGTTTCCTACACGGTCCTTACAAAATATATTTCATATATTTTTCTATGCATTTTCATTTTAATTAACAATATATTGCTTGTCAATGGAAATTAAATATAGCCCTTTTGCTTTCTAATGTATTCATTTGTTTGTTTAGTAATTCGATAATAAGAATCTAATGCATCTGACCTATACTCAGGACTTTCAGGTCCATCTCCAAAATAACTTATATACCATTGATCTACTACTTTTAAAAAACATTTTGTATCAGGTAATGATCCTTGTGCAATAGCAAAAGTATCAAAATCTTTTCTAACACCTTTATAGATACCTTTTGATACAATTTCTACACCACGTGATTTAAAATACTTGTCTATCTTTTGATAACATTCATTCAAATCAATATTATTCTTTTTTGCTTTTTCCTCACTTAAATAGATTTCCATCAACATATATATCCACCTCTTATCCTTATCATACATTACTACAATCAATAGTATATTCCTTCACTAATATATACGCCATCTATTTCTATTTTTCTTTTATTATTTTTAATTTTTTATCTAATCGTGATTTGATAAATCTCGATTAGATAATTTCTTTGGACTATCCGCATAACTATTTAATATTTTTGCCCTCTTATCATGGTATAATTATGTAAAAATTTACATTTTTATGATATTTAAAACAATTCTCTATAATCTGAGTAAATTAGTATTTCACCTTATAATTATAATTTTTTTTATGTTATAATCAGTATAGTTTTACATGGGAGGGTAACAAATGAATGATTTTAAATTAAAAAATATTCAAATAGGTTTCGCAGATGGTGCTAAAGAAGCAGAAAAAGATAATTTTTTTGATTTCTTCTATACCGAAAATAATAAATATAACGAATTATTACAAAAGTATAAGTTCATAATTTCGGGTAGAAAAGGTACAGGAAAAACTATTTTAGCTAAATATTATCAAAAAAAGAATACCAATCCTTTAACAATAATCGATTATAAAAAGCTCAATGATTTAACATTACATTACTATATAGAAATGTATTCTGCAAAAATAGATAAAGATATCTCCAAATTTTTTCAAGAATACTATATTTATAAACAATTCGTTGTTACTATTATAAAAAACAAAAGAAATCGTGAAGACTTCATAAAAAAAGCACATAATTTTAAAGAAAAAATAAAATATTTTCGTGCTTATTACAAATATAAATCAATTTATAACGATATTGAAAATTTATATAATCAATTATATCCTGATGGTGCGTATAAGGAAAAAGAAATAAAAGAAATTCAAAAATATATCGAGTGTACAGGGATAGGAAGTGAATCTGTTATCACAGCTAGTATAAATGGAACAAGTGAAGCAACTCAAGAAATCGTAAAAGTAAGAAAAAATTTTACTGAAAATATTCAAAAATTTAAAGAATTGGTTTGCAGTTGCTTGAATTATATTAGTGTGTCTATTATTATCGACGATTTGGACGAAATAGAAATGAAAGATGATGCAGATTCATTAATTGAATTTTTAATAAGTCTTGTAACAGTAGTGAATGAAATAAACATGGAATTAGATAAATATGATACAAATTCAAAATGCATTTTACTAATTAGATCTGATATTTTATCTTCATTTAATTCTAGGAACTCAAATATAAATAAAATAATAACTGACTGTAATGTTAGACTTGAGTGGTTTAAGCATAGCGATGAACTAAAAAAAATGATTTTATATAAAATAAAAAATTCTGACAAAAGTGGTTGTTTGAAAAATTATGATTTAGACAGCATTAAACAATTACTTTTTTCTACTAGCCAAGACAAAACAAATAATACTTTTGAAAAAATAATGAAATATTCATTCGGTCGTCCTCGTGACATTATTTCATTTATTGATTGCATTATAAGAGATAATCCTAATGAAAATCAAATTACTTTCAAAGCTTTTAATGAATCAGAAGCTGAATATTCTCAAACATTATTTAGTGAAATACAAAATGAAATGAGCCTACATTTATCCAATGATAAAATTCATGACATAGAATATCTATTACGTTCGTTCAGAAAGAAAGTATTTTCATATGATGAAATTATTGAATACTATAATACTCATAAAGATCAATTTCCTTCAATAAATGATATAGAAGAAACATTACAGTATTTGTATCAAATAGGTCTTATTGGTAATACAGAAAAAAAGAAAAATATTAGAGGAAGGAAAAATCAATATATTTATTCATTTTCTTATAGAAATGGAGGAGAATTATTAAATAAAGAACTGTCACTTGTAATTCATGCAGGAATATGTAAAGCTTTAAATATAGTATAGAAAAAGATGTAGGTATTTCTACATCTTTTTTGCTGTTTTATAACAATTAGTTATAGGGTTAAGCAACCATGAATTTTAGTCTTTTTGACTAGGGACGAAAATACCATCCATTAATTAATATGCTCATCTTAGCATATAAATAACAAACTAATCGTAAATAATAACTATTTACGGATATATATTATGTCTAATATAATAAAAAGTCAATATTTTTTTAAATGTTTTTTAAAAAAAGCTTGACAAATTAATTTTTATAAAAATTTGTATACATATAATTAAAAATATATCATGTGTTTTTTTAAGCTATATAATTTATTTATAATAAAATAGCATCTAAAGTTAGAATATTTATCTTACTTCAATGCTATTTTTCTATTATTCATTCTCTATTATATTTGATAAGGTGTTCTCAAGACGATTAATGATTTGAGTAACTAATGCATTTCCCATCATGAAGTAACGTCTTTTTTGTGGCATTCCCGTATTAGTCCAGTTTTCTGGAAAAGATTGCAATTTTTCTGCTTCAATAGGTGTAATAAATCTTAAATTATCAGTTGCCCAATCTTTTATAACGTGGGTACTTCTATTAATTGACGCTTCACTTGTTAGCATTGTTCTACCAGGTGAATCTAAAGGATCAGGAAATTCCATTTTACCTTCAGAATAAATATAAGTTTCACCATTTGGTCTTTCTCTTGGAACTCTCTTGCCATCGCGCAGAGCTTCGAATTTTTCTCTTTGTGTTTCTGTTAAAAAGTATTCATTCAATCCTTCTCTTTCTTCTCTTATTTCTCTTAATGAAATAAATGGTTCAATAATTGGAATAGATTCAAAAGTATTTACAACTCCATCAATCATAACACCTGTATTATAAAATTGAGATTTAAAATTTTCTGTCATCTCTACTGTATCTTTATATTTTCTTAAATCAACATCTTGATTCAATTTATTTCTATTGATTTGATTTTGTTCTATAGGAAAGTTTCTTGCAAAAATTCCTTCATTATACATGATTTGAAAAGGTGTATATTGTGAAATAGAATTATAATTAAGATTTTTCTTCCATGCAAATATGAAAGTTCTTCTTCTTTTTTGTGCACATCCATATTCTGCAGCATTGATAACTCTCCATTCAACATTATATCCTAAATCATGAAAAGTTCTTAACATAATACCAAAATCACGACCTCTTTGTGATGCTGGAGATTTTAATAATCTATCAACATTTTCCAATAAAACAAAGGGTGTATGTTTTTCTTTTAATATTCTTGCAATATCCCAAAAAAGTACCCCTTTTTTCCCTTCGATACCTTTTTCTCCTGATAAAGATCTAGCTACAGAGTAATCTTGGCAAGGAAAACCACCAACTAGTAAGGTATGATTTGGAATGATATTTGTCGGAACTGTTGAAATATTTTTGTTGCACCAATATAATGGATTATTTTTATCTTCTGATTCATGTAAATTAAATCTTTTTTTATAACATTCAAATGCATGTTGCACTTTAGTAGAAGGTTCCCATTGATTTGACCATACAAAATTCCAATTTCTATTTTCTATTGCAATACCATGTTCATCAAATCCATAGATGTCATTTAATCCAACTCTAAATCCACCAACACCAGCAAATAATTCTATTACATCTTTCCTCATCTCTGTATTTCCCCAATTCTTTATCATAACATAATGTCCACAACTTCGTATTTGAACAACAATTATAATAGCATTTTGCCAAAAAGTGATCAAGTTTTTAATATTTTTTTATCACAATGATAATATATGATAAAATCCCTTTATTTACTTCCTTATTTGTTGTAAAAAATATATAATATATTAAATAGATTATTTATTCTTATGGAGAAAATATTATGCTTTTTGATTATGATGACACTAATATAAATAGCGTTTTAAATTACGCAAAAAAAATAGAAAATATGACATTTAGAGATATTCTTAATTTGTGCAAAGAATACCTCACTGATGCAGAAAATGGTAATGAAATGAATCGACCTTTAGAATTTATAAATAGTTTAAAAAATGATAAGTTATTAACATCAGAAAATTCAAAAGGACAGTTAGGAAATATTATTGAAAAGTTTTACTTTGGATATGAGCCAAATTCCAATCAAAATGCTGATTTAGATAAAATAGGTGTCGAAATCAAACAAACACCTATTGACATAAAAAAAGATGGAACTCTAACAGCAGGGGAACGTTTAGTTATTACCATGATTTCTTATACTGATTCTGTAGAGGAAGATTTTTATAAAAGTCATGTATACGAAAAAATAAAGAATATTCTTCTTGTGCAATATATAAGAGATAAATCAAAAAATAGATTAGATAATCGAATCAAGTATGTAAATTTATTTACACCACCTCCTGAAGATTTAGAAATCATTATCAATGACTATAAAGTTATAACTCAAAAAATCAAAGAGGGAAAAGCTCATGAATTAAGTGAAAGTGATACATATTATTTAGGAGCATGTACAAAAGGGAGTACAGCCCAAAGTAGTTGGCGTGAACAATATTATGGAAGTCATATACCTGCCAAAAAAAGAGCATTTTGTTTAAAAAATAGTTATATGACACATGTGTTACAAGACTACGTATTAACTCATAAATTAGAAAATGAATCTATCATTAAAAATATAAATGAACTTAAACATTTATCCTTTGAACAAATAATTATTAATAAAATCAATCATTATAAAAATAAAACAGATGAAGAGTTATGTTCACTATTTGATAGGGAATATAACAATAACAAATCTCAATGGATTGATTTATCCTATCGTATGCTAGGTATCAAAGGAAATCATGCAGAAGAATTTGAAAAGGCTAATGTCAAAGTAAAAGCTATTCGAATAGAAGCAAATGGTAAAAACAAAGAAAGTATATCTTTCCCAACATTTAAATATAAAGAATTAGCAAACGAAACGTGGGATACTTCTTTTATTCATGAGTATTTTTCAACAACTAAATTCTTATTTGTAATCTTTAAATCAAACGGAAAAACATATAATCTCTTAGGTGCACAAATGTGGAATATGCCTTACAACGACCTAGAAGAAACAGTAAAAAATGGATGGTTAGCTATTCAAGAAAAAATCATAACAGGTATTACATTTACAAAAACAAGTAATTGTATCAAAAATGATTTACCTAAAAAATCTGACAACCCTATTATTCACGTACGTCCTCATGCTCAAAAAGCAGCTTTCAAATTAAAAGATGGATATTCTCAAGGAAATATTAATAGAGATGCTAATGAATTACCAGATGGTCAATGGATGACTACACATAGTTTTTGGATTAATAATGATTACATACTCAAACAATTAAAATATAAATAACTATGAAACATCAACAATTAAAAACATCTCCAGAGATTTCTAAAAGAATGTCTCATGTTAAAACTAAAAGAAATTCTGCTGAAATTATGATAGCTAAGTCTTTATGGCATAGAGGATATAGATACAGATTGAATTATAAGACATTGCCTGGATCTCCAGATATTGCTTTAACTAAATATAGAATAGCAATTTTTATAGATGGTGAATTTTGGCATGGTAAAGATTTTGAACAAAGAAAGACTAAATTAAAAAATAATAAAGATTACTGGATTGAAAAAATACAAGAAAATATTGATAGAGATTTAAAAAATGATAAATTACTAAGGCAAATGGACTGGTATCCTATACACTTTTGGAGTAATGACGTAATAAAATACTGCAATCAATGTGTAGAAGAGGTTATTTGTTTAATTGATGATATAAATAATCAATAATTTTTAATACTTTAATTAAGGAGAAAATATGAAATACAAAAAATATTCATTTAGAAATGCTGAAGTTATTTTTGAAAATGATGAGAAATATAAAGAAGATTATTCCCAAATACTTAATGTTTTAGATAATATTACAGAAGAAGAAATATGCACATATTTTAATAATTCCACAAGAAATGATATTAAGAGCTTTTCAGAGCCAATAAATACATTGATTGATGAAAAATTAACAAAAAAGAAACACTGGCATTCGCAAGTTCCTATTTTTAATGAAAGTGAATATAGACCATCAAGTACAAATGATAAAAATCCATGGACAATAGATTTTGCATCACCAGAAATTGCAATAGAAGTTGCTTTTAATCACGGAAGTGCTGTTGCATGGAACTTAATAAAATTAGTGCTTGCCAGTGAATTGAATCACGTAGAAAAAGCTATCAACACTTCTGCAGGTGTAATAATTTGTGCAACTGACGACTTTAAAAGAACCGGTGGTTTTGATGGAGCTATTGGCAGCTATGAAAAATACCTTCAACATCTAAAACCTATGCAAAATCAATTAACTGTTCCTATAATGATCATTGGTTTAGAGTCTTTAGATAATTATTCTATTCATAATAAGACAATATATAATAACGCAGATTTATCGCCTGAAAACACTCTTCCTAAAAACACAAAAACGAAGGTTAAATATATTACTGAAATTTTAAAAGAAAAAAATATACCTTTTGAAGAAAATAATATAGTAATCGATGGAAATATAATCAATAATTCTATTAAAATAAAAAATATAGAAGTAAAAATAATTCCTAATACTGTTTACAAAAAATTAAGTCCATCTCAAAAAGAAAAATATTTTAATCTTAAAGATTTTATTTCTAAAATTGATATAGAAAAAATCATATCTAAATATGAAAATAAATAATCAATGCATGTTGATATAACGAACATATTATTAACTGATATTTAAACACCACTAAAAAACCTGCATCTCGTGCAGGTTTTTTCAATATTATATATTATTTAAATAATTTAGAGAAATAGTTTTTAACAACGTGATTTTTAATTTTTGATAATGTTGTGTTGCTTGAATCGAATCTGTCTTTTTTTGCCCAACCTGGTTGAGAATCTGCTTGATTAGTTGTTAAATATGAATAGTAATTTACACACATGATTTTGTTCCTCCTTAGTATTTTATATCCCTTTTGTTACTTATATTATATGTAAGAAAGTATAAAAATTATATGTGTTGAGGTTATGAGAATATTGCATACATTTGTGCATTATGCACAATGATTAATATAGTTTAAAACTATATCTAAGTAGTTATTATTTGTATTATTCAAACTATGTTTTGATTGATAAAATAAAGACATAGTTTGAAAGGAATGAATGATATGAGTCAATTAAATAGATATGAATTTGTAGGAAGTTTTTTACGTCCTGAAAGATTAAAAGAAGCTAGAAAAAATTATGAATTAAATAATATAACTAAAGAAGAACTTACAAAAGTAGAAGATGAATGTATTGTAGAACTGGTAAATAAACTTAAAGAATTAGGTTATCATACCATCACAGATGGTGAATTTAGACGTTCTACTTGGCATTTAGACTTTATGTGGGGATTTAATGGGGTTGAACATAAAAAGACTGTAGATGGAAACCAAACATTTGATGGTGAAGCTGCTATGATTGATGATACTTTTATGACAGGAAAGATTTCTTGTAAAGATCATCCTTTTGTAGAACATTTTAAATTTGTTAAAGCATTAGAAGATGAAAATACTGTAGCTAAACAAACAATTCCTTCACCTGGTCAATTCTATGCTTTCTTTACAGGAGCTGATTTATTAGATAAAACATTAGGTTTCTATGGTAGTGAAGAAGCTTTTGCTGACGATGTTGTTAAAGCATACAATGAATTTGTTCAAGAAATTTATCACGCTGGATGCCGTCAATTACAATTTGATGATTGTGTATGGGGTGGTATGGTTAATCCTGAACTTGCTGTAAGTTTAACAGGAAGAAAAGGAGAAGAATTAGAAAGATATAAACAACTTTTATTAGATTTAAATAATAAAGTTGTTGCAAGTGCACCTGAAGATTTAACAATTAATACTCATGTATGTAGAGGAAATTATCATTCTACTTACTTTAGTTCAGGCGCTTATGATGGTGTTGCTGATTTACTCTTTGGTGAAGAAAATGTAGATGCGTATTTTTTAGAATATGATGACCATCGTTCTGGTGGTTTTGCTCCATTAAAGAAAGTATCAGGAGATAAGAAAGTTGTTTTAGGTCTTATTACTACAAAGAAACCTGATTTAGAAGATAAAGAACTTGTTAAAAGAAGAATTTATGAAGCAACTAAATATATTCCTTTAGAACGTTTATATTTAAGTCCTCAATGTGGTTTTGCTTCATGTGAAATTGGTAATAAATTAACAGAAGAACAACAATGGGCTAAACTTAAACTTGTAAAAGAAATCGCTGAAGAAGTATGGGGATAATCCTCATATTTCTTTTTTATTACATTGACTTTATATCATACAATACAACCATATAGAAGGATTACCCCTATGATTATTATTGTAGCCTATGCGCTAATGTTTAAGCACTTGATTAAATCAGGTGCTTTTTAATTAATTTATATTTTTTCTAATAAAAAGGACTCTGATATTCAAAGTCCTACAACTAATTCTTATTCTGCTCATATTTAAACTCTCCGCAGCAGAGAAACCAAGAGTTGTACCTGATTTTTATAATTTGTACATATTCTAATGTCAAATTATGTATTTATAATAAGTTATCTTTCTTGAACCGTCAATATTGTAAATAAATAATCTTTAACAGTTCTTATAAAAAGAAAAGGAGAATAACATGATAATCCATGTTTTCTCCTTTTACACTATTTTACAATATGCATATGAGGGTAAGGTATTTCAATACCTTCCTTTTTAAATTCAGTGACTAAATCTTTACGAATATCTGCCAGCATTTGAAAACCTTGTACATTATCTTCACTAGTGATTGTTGCTCTTAATTGAATACTGCTATCTTTTAAATCAGAAACAATCACAGGGACTAATGGATCCTTTTTATCTTTTCTTCCATCAATGAATAAAGGATGTTTTACAACAAGATCTTGAATCACTTTGATTGCTTGATCTATATCACTTTCATAAGAAATATCGATATAAAGATAATTTGCTTTAACATGTTCGATTTGTGAAATATTTTCTATAATTGCTTTATTCATAATATCATTAGGAACAATCATTTGTGTCTTTTCTAATGTTTCAATAACACTATGTCTAAGTGAAATATCAATAACAGTTCCTCTAACATTATGTCCTGTAACAACAATAAAATCACCAATCTTATAAGGCTTATAAGCCATAATCATGGCACCATTAATAAGATTACCGGCAGCTTCTTGACTGGCAAGTCCAATAACTACGGCAACGATTCCTCCAGATGCAAGTAAGGCAGTCGCAAATGATTTTAAAAACTTCACTTCACTACATACAATTGCTAAAAAGATTGTAATGAGAATAATCTTTTTAATTCTTTTTTGTAAAACATAATTATCAGGCCATTTCTTTTTAATAAACTTATTTAATAATTTATTGATTGCAATTAAAACAATCCCTGCAATAACAATTGAAATAATGCCATTAATAACCCCATTTACAAACAAATTATCAATTTGTTCAAATATTTTTTCCATTCAAATTACCTCTTTTTATAATACTTTGAAAGAACATACAACAAAACTGATTGCATTGCTCCTACAATAGAAACCATTAAACATCCATAACAAATCCAATATAAAATACTATTTCCTGTATTAATTGCATTTAATATAAAGAAAACAATAAACGCAATTAATGCTACATTTCTTGTATACTTAAAAAAACGATAAAATCTTTGTGCTAATATTTCATTTGTATTCATCTTATTTACCGATGCAAAAGCGTTTAAATAATTCATCTAATAAATCTTCTTTTGCTTGTTCTCCTAATATTTCTTTTAAACAAGACCAACTATCATAAAGATCTTCTACAATAAGATCTGATGGTATAGACATCTTCATCGCATCGATTGCTATTTGTAAAGAAGAAGCTGCTTTTTCTAATAATTGTGTTTGTCTAGCATTAGTAAGATAATATTCTTCTTGATTACTTATAAGTCCTAAATTAAATTTCTTTTTAATTTCTTTAGTAAGCGCTAAAATATCTTGTTCTTTAGCCGATATTTCAATTCCTTCTAAATCAACTTTCTTACCTAAATCTACTTTATTAATAATAATAATACGATTTGTATCTTCTGTAAGTTCAAGTAACTTTTGATCTTCTTGATCAAGTTCTTTACTTCCATCAATAACTAATAAAACAAGATCTGCTTTTTTAATCATTTCTTTTGATTTTTCAACCCCAAGACTTTCTACAATATTATCTGTTTCTCTAATTCCTGCTGTATCGATCATATTTAATAAAATACCATCTACTGTTACTGATCCTTCAACGACATCTCTTGTTGTTCCAGCAATATTTGTGACAATTGCTTTTTCTTCTTTTAACATCGCATTTAATAAACTAGATTTACCAACATTGGGTTTACCAATGATGGCTGTTTGAATTCCCTCTTTTAATAATTTAATATTTTTAGAATCTTCAATGATTTTATTCATCTTTTCAATTAAAGAAGTAGACATTGGTAAAAGCTTATCTGCTGTTAATTCTTCTACATCTTCATATTCAGGATAATCAATATTGACTTCTATTTGCGTAATAATTTGAATTAAATCTTCTTTTAAATCTTTAATAAAATGACTAATACTTCCTTGAATTCCTTTTAAAGCAAGAGAAGAAGCATAACTATTTTTAGCCGTAATAATATCACTAATAGCTTCTGCTTGCGATAAATCAATACGTCCATTTAAAAAAGCACGTTTACTGAATTCACCACGTTCTGCCAGTCTTGCTCCATGATGTAAACAAAGATCAACTACTTTATTTGTAATATAAACACCACCATGGCAATTGATTTCAACCATTTCTTCTCCTGTAAAAGTTCTTTTCCCACGATAGATATTTACTAATACTTCATCTATTTTTTCACCATTATCTTTTATATAACCGTATGTAATGGTATGACTCTCTTTATTTATAATCTTTCCTGTAAAAAACTGTTGAACAAATGCAATAACATCTTTTCCTGATAAACGGATAATTGAAATTGCTGCTTCTAGTCTTGATGTTGCTACTGCAACAATAATATCATCATTCATTTTCATACCACCTTTCTTTTTGATACTATCTTATTTTGTTGATTTTATCAATAAATAACTCCCTCATTATAACAAATATTTTTTATTTTTGATATATGATTTTTTTCGATTGATTTCTATATTTTAATCATATATTATTATTTACAAATAGGGGTGAAAAAATGAAAAAGCTGAATAAAAAAGTTCCTATAATCGGAGGTGCTGTTATAGGAGTGATATTGGTTATTTATATCATTTTATGTTTTCTAGCATCAGGTAAAGGGTTTATTAAAAATATGACAATTAATGGCATAAAGGTTAATAATATGTCTAAAGAAGAGGTCATTTCTAAACTTGAAAATAAGTATCAAAAAGATCAAAATCAATTATTATTAAATCTTGAAATGAATGATCAAAAGTATCAAATAGATATGAAAGATAATGTTAAAGTCAATATTAAAAAACAAGTCAATAATATTCAAAAGAAATATAATAATTTCTTTACAAAAGGATATCATTACTTACTACAACATAATGAAAACATTTCTATAGATATTAAAAATCAAAAACTACTTAATAAAGATATCAAAAAATCAGGTATTTTAGATTATTCAACTTTAGTACCTACAACTTATAAAGTTGAAAAAACAAAAGTTATCTTTACTAAAGGTAAAAGTGGTGAAGCAGTTAAACAAAAAGATGTTTATAACACAATTCAAACTGCTTTAAATGAATATGATTTTAATAAAACTTTAAAGATTAAACCTTCATCTGTTTCAGAAGATGAAAGTGTTATGAAAACAATTTATAAGACTTTATCTAAGAAAGGTAAAAATGCGACTTTAGATAAAAATAATGATTATAAAATTGTAGCTGAACAATATGGTGCTAAATATGATTTAGATGATTCAATTAATGCTTTTAATAAAGCTAAAGAAGGAAAAGAATTTGAAGTTAAAGCAAAAGCTATTGTTCCAAGTATTACTAAAGAAGATTTAGAAAAGAATTTATTTAAAGATGTTTTAGGTGAATATACAACAACTGTAAATGGTTCATCTGTAAGAAAAAACAATGTTAGACTTGCTGGTGAAAAATGTAATGTGATCTTACTTCCAGGTGAAGAATTTTCTTACAATCAAACAGTTGGAAAAAGAACAAAAGAAAATGGTTTTGGTGAAGCAGGAGCTTATTTAAATGGCGAAACTGTTCAAGAAGTTGGAGGTGGCGTTTGTCAAACTTCTTCAACATTATATAATGCTGTTGTTTTAGCTAATTTAGAAGTAACTGAAAGAACAAATCATACGTATATTTCAAGTTATGTACCAATTGGAAGAGATGCCACTGTTTCTTGGGGTGGTCCTGATTTTAAATTTAAAAATAATAGAGATTATCCAATTAAAATAGAAGCAAGTTATGCTGGTGGTAAGTTAACATGTAAAATTATTGGAACTGATGTTGATGGAAGTTATGTGAAGTTTACAAGTGAAAGAACAGGGGATGTCGCATATAACACAAAATATGAAAATGATGCAACTATTCCTGAAGGTCAACAAGTAACTAAACAAGCTGGATCTAATGGTGGTAAAGCCGTTTCTTATCGTTTAGTTTATGATAAAGATGGTAAATTACTTTCAAAGAAAAAAGAAGCCAATAGTTATTATAAAGGTCATGAAGCAATTATTGCTGTGGGTACAATGAAAGTTGAACAAGCTCCTGAAGCACAACCTGAAGCAACTCCAGCTACACCGGAAACAACAATTCCAGCTGAACCTACTACTACACAACAGTAAAAATGAGTGACTAAAATCACTCATTTTTTTATAAGAATTGTAAAGTTTTTAAAATATAAAGCCACATAGTAATAGAAAAGCCACTTATTAAAGTTGTCAACATGACCACTGTACTTGTAAGAACTCCTTCATGTCCCATGTTTTTAGCCATAACATAGCATGATACTGTGGTTGCTGAGCCAAGCATAACAAGAATAGCAATCAGTTGTTCTTGTCTAAATCCAAAGAATATAGCTAATGGTAAAAAGAGAGTACAAAAACCAAATAATTTAATGAAAGTAGCACAAAGGGCTGGTTTTAAATCTCCTAAAGCTTTTTTATAATTAAATGTAGCACCCATTGCCATTAAACCAAGAGGAGTAGCTACATTCCCAATCGAAGTGACTGTTTTATCTAACATTGTAGGCATTGGTAAATGAAGTAATGACCAACAAAGTCCAATCACAATTCCAATTAAAATAGGATTGGTGATAATACCTTTTAAAGTTTTCATCCACATTTCTTTACTTATTCCTTTTCTTTCAGGTGAAAAGAAAGAAAGGACAACGACAGCCATAATGTTATATAAAGGTACACTTCCAATAATCATTAAAGGCGCCATTGTTGCTTTTCCATATACATTTTGAATTAATGCAATTCCTAGTAATGCCGCTGAACTACGATAACTTGCTTGAATAAATTCTCCCTGATTCTTTTTATTTTTTAATAAAAAAGAAAGTATTGTTACTATTAAAATACTAAAAATGGTAATAAAAAAACAAAATAAGACGAACTTCGTATCCCAAATTTCCTTAAAATCTAATGTCGCTAAGTCTTTAAATAGTAATACTGGTAATGGTATTAAAAAGACAAATTTATTCATTTTTGATGCAAAAACATCATCAATAATTCCTATTTTTTTAAATAACATCCCTAATATAATCATCGCAAAAACAGGAACCGTCGCATTTAAACTAAAAATTAAATTTTCCATTATTTCCTCCCTAAAGAAAAAACCGCATAAGCGGCTTAATCTACATATGAGATTGTCATATATCTATTTTTTCCTTCACCTTTAGATTCAGTTTTTAAATGATCCATCTTTGCAATCTCTTGATGCATCACTTTTCTTTCATCTGCAGGCATTGGATCTAATTTTAAATCAGCTTTTGTTCTTAAAACTGTTTTACCAAAACGTCTTGCCATACTTGCAACTTTTTTATAACGTTCTTCTTTATAACCATTGATATCAACGCTTACTTCTAAACGTTTTTTAAATGTTGTACTGACAGCATTTTTAATAATTAAGTTAATGGCTCTTAAAATAACACCAGCTTTACCAATTAAAATAGAGTTATTGCTTGTATTAATATTGCAATAAATTCTACCATCTTGAACATAAGAAACAGTTTCTACTTCAAATTGCATATCTGTTAAGATTTTTCTTATAAGATTTTCAATATATTCTTGAACCATTTCTACTGTCCAACAAGCAATTTCAGCTTTTTTACTAAATAAACCTTTAGTTTCTAAAGTAACTTCATAATTTAATTGATCAATTGTTACACCTAAATCAAGGCATGCTTTACTAACAGCATCATCTACTGTTTTTCCAGTATAAGTTTTCATATAAATACCTCTATTTATTTTTTATTTTGTCTTTTTGTTAAATAATTTGTATTTGCTTGATCAACTTCTTTTTGTGCTTTTTCAACATGGTAAATATAAATATACCATGTTCTAACAATTGTAATAATGTTTGTTGTCATCCAATAAAGTGACATTGCTGCAGGCATAATTGCTGCAAAGTAAATGATAAATAATGTCATGAAATTATTCATCATGTTCATTGATTGCATTTGTGATGTTTCTCTATATTTTGGATTTCTTTTTGACATGATTGTATTGATTTTCATTGCAAAATATTGAGTTAAAGCAACAATGGCAAGTAATACAATATAGGCAATCTCGAATTTAAATACGTGATCGATTGGTTTAGCACCTAAGTTAATACCAAACATATTTGTTTGATATAAGATTTCAATACGTTGAACCGCTTGCCACATTGCAAACATAATTGGTAATGTTAAGAATGTTGTAAAGGAAGCCAACATACTGACATCATTTTTCTTATATAAAGCTTGAATTTCTGCAGACATTCTCATTTGAGAAGTTTGATCTTTTCTACCTTTATATTTATTTTGAATTTTTTCCATTTCTGGTTGAATCAATTGCATCTTTTGTTGAGATACTGTCGATTTAATCATAATTGGTAAAATGATAATATTAATTAAAATAGTAATTAATACAACACCTAAAGCGATATTATTTAATAAAACATCTCCTAAATAAATAATACTTTTAGAAATAGGAATAACTAATAAGAAATCAAAAATTCCTGACTTCATAGACCATGGTGTGTTTAAATTAATTGCTCTTTTAGCAATCAGTTTACCACTTGAATCAAGATTTGCTGTACATCCAGTTAAGGCTACAACAAATAAAACTAAACAAATAATTTTAAAATATTTTTTAGTTTTGTTATCTAAGATCATTTGCTGATCTCCTTTCTCTTTACTTTTTTGTACAAATACTCTAATTCTTTTTTATTTTCTATATATGTATTATCTAAGAATCTTTTTCTTACAATTACTATATAGTCAACTTCTTCATCAAAATGAAAACATTCTTGAATCATCATGCGTAACTGTCTTTTGATTTTATTTCTAGTAACAGCATTTCCTAATTTCTTGCTTACAGAAATACCAACGCGTCCGTGGCCCATTTGATTTTCATCTTTATAAATAATAAAACAAGAATTCGCAAAACTCTTTTTTCTAGCAATAATCTTGCTAAAATCTTCATTTCTTTTTACTCTAAATTCTTTTTTCATAAAATTTTAGAAAAAAATCCACCGAAAAAGTGGATTTTACATTAAGCAGTTAATACTTTTCTTCCTCTTTTACGGCGACGTGCGATTACTTTTCTTCCTCCAACAGTTGCCATTCTAGCTCTAAAACCATGAGTTTTTGCTCTTTTTCTTTTATTTGGTTGATATGTTCTTTTCATATTTTACACCTCCAAAATTTTTATCTTTTTATACAAATAACATATGCTCCTATATCTTATAGGAATTATTGTGACAAGTCAATTCTAAATTCTATATTTCTACTCTTAAATTCATGATTTTTAATGATGACAAATAATAAGAATAACAATTTCTAATGATTCTTTGCACATTTTTTTGTGAACTTTTTTAATTTAGAAAAATTCTCTTTATTGTGAATAAGTTTCCTTACTTTATTATTCACATCTTGTGATATATCGAAATAGATAGAAAATTGTATAAAAATAAGTACTTTTATCAAAAAAAGTACCATCACTAAGCATAACTCTTATTAAATGCACATTATTTGTGAACATTTTTCAATCAAGTACGTACAACAACATGTGAATTTCTTTAAAGCTCATAAAAAAACTTATTCACATTTTCCTCCAACTCCTTATGAATCCTTGTTTTTCCCCCTAAAATCAAGTGTGCACTTCTAAGTATTTACGTACTTTTGTATCAAAATTCATACAATATATTCAAAATAGTCACTAATCTAATGTGAATAAACTCTTTATTTTAGATATTCACATCCTAAAGTGAATATTATTTCATCTTAACATTTATCTTACATTTCTTCTATTTTTCTAGGAAAAATCGGATTTTTTCTTAAAATTCACATTGTGAATATTCATTTTTTGTTAAATTTTATGTTTTGACAAGTTTTGCACATGCTTATTCACGTGGTGAATCGAGTTATTCATATGGGTGAATTAGTAAAAAATATACTGATATCAGCGTATTTTTTATTGTGAACAGCTATGTGCACATTGTTTTTTATTCTATACAATATGCACTAAGTTCACATTTAATAAAATTCATAGCGAAAAACGAAGTTGTGAATAATGTGAATAAGTACTCTAAATGATTGATATTTCTCACATTTTTTGTGAATAAAATTGTGAAGCTATTGTGCAGACAGTATTTTTCCTTTAAAAGAGTTCACATCTTTTATATAATTGAGTCGAAAGGGAGTTGAAAATTGTGCAAGATTTAAACAAAATCTGGTCATCTTGTGTAGAAACTTTAGAAAAAAATAAAATAGTTGATGATAAGATCATCTTGGACTCACTATTTAAACCTGCAACTCTAGAAGAAATTGAAGATAATCAAGTTATTATCACCACTGAATTAAAATGGAATATTGATGCTATTTTAGAAAAACAAGCAGAAATAGAATCTATTCTTTCTAATTCTTTTTCTAAACCAATAAAAATCAAAGTATTAGAAGTAGAAGAATATAAAAAATCTAAACAAAAAAGGGTTCCTAAAATCGATAGTCATCTTCATCCTGATATGACATTTGCTAATTTTATCGTAGGAAATTCAAACCGTATGGCACAAAATGCTGCTTTACTTGTATCAACTAAACCTGGTATGAACTTTAATCCTTTATTTTTATATAGTCATCCAGGGCTTGGAAAAACACATTTATTAAATGCTATTGGAAATAAAGCAAAAGAAACAAATCCTAATTTATTAGTAAGATATATTACTTCTAAGGATTTTGTAGATGAAATTATTAATTCTATAAAAACAAATACAACAGATGAGATTTATAGTTATTATAGAAATCTTGATATTTTATTAATTGATGATATTCAATTTTTATTTGGAAAAGAAAAAAGTAGTGAGATGTTCTTCCATATATTTAATGAAATCATTAATAACAATCATCAAATTGTTATTACAAGTGATAAAATGCCTGATGAACTTCAAGGAATTGAAGAACGTTTAATTAGTCGTTTTAAATCAGGTCTATCTTTTGGAATAGATCCACCTGAATTTGAAACAGCAAAGGCAATTTTAGAGAAGAAAATAGAAAATCTAGGTAATACAGATTTAATTATTACAGATGATGTTTTAGACTTCATGGTTATGAATTATTGTAATGATATTCGTTCTTTAGAAGGTCAATTAAAACGACTATTCTTCTGTAGTATCATGGAATCAACTAATTACATAGATATGAATTTTGCATCTGAAGTCTTTAAAGATCAAAAAACTATAAAAAAAGCACAAGAACCACTAACAAAAGAATTCATTTTAAAAACAACCGCTGAATTCTATTATTTAACCATTAGTCAAATTATTTCTAAAAATAGAACGAGAAACTTGGTAACACCTCGTGAAATATGTATGTATTTAATGAGGGAACTTTTGGATATTACTTTTAGTGAAATTGGAACAACTTTTTCCAATCGAGACCATTCTACAGTTATGAAAGCTTGTAAAAGAGTAGAAACAAAAATCAAAAAAGATCCAGATTATAAACTCGCTGTAGATAAGCTTAAACAAAAGTTAGGCACAATATAGTGACTAATATCAACAATATGTGCACATTGATATTCATATAAAAAACATTGATAAAATCAACATATTTTATATTTATGCACATTGTTCACATGCTAATAGTAATAATGACTTATTTTTAAATATATAAATAACAGGAGGCAAATATGCATTTTAGAATTAAAAGAATCAAATTATTAAACGCACTTGCTAAAGCAACAAGAGCTGTATCTGTTCGTAGTCCTTTACCTGTTTTAACAGGGATTAAATTTGATTTACAAGCTCATCAACTTATCTTAACAGGAAGTGATAGTGATATCACTATTCAAACAATTATTGATGAAGATGATGACTTAGTAATCCTTAAAGAAGGAGCAGTTGTTTTAAATAGTCGTTATATCTTTGATATTGTAAGAAAGATCAATAGTGATGATATTGAAATTGAAATTATTGATGGTTTACTTACTCGTATTAAAGGAAGTCAAATTGAATACAGCTTAAATGGTACTGATGCTATTGAATATCCACGTATTGATTTAAGTAAAACAGGAACTCATTTTATGATGAATGCTCTTGTATTAAAAAATATTATTGGAGAAACAAAGTTTGCTGCTAGTGATAAAGAAACAAGACCTATTTTAACTGGTATCAATTTTAAAGCGCATGATCATGTTTTAGAAGTTGTTGCTACTGATAGTTATCGTTTAGCTAAAAAGATTATTTCTATTGATGAAGATGTGACTTTTAATATTACGATTCCTAAATTAAGTTTAGATGAAATTAGTAAGATTATTGAAAAAGATGAACTTATTGAATTATATGTATCTGAACGTAAAGTATTATTTGTGTTTGATAAAAATATTATTCAAACACGTTTAATTGATGGATCTTATCCTGATACAGCTCGATTGATTCCTTTAGAATTTGATTATGAATTAGATATTAATAGAGCTGATTTATTAAATGCGATTGACCGTGTTTCATTATTATTAAATGAACAAAATAATATTGTGAAATTAGATATGTCTAATGAACAAGTTATTTTATCTTCATATCAACAAGAAATTGGTTCAGTAGAAGAAAATTTAGCTTCTTCTTTCTATAAAGGAGAACCACTTACTATTTCATTTAGTTGTAAATATGCAAGTGATGCTATTAAATCATTTAGTGGTGATAAAATAAAAATATTATTCACTGGAGAAATGAAACCATTCATCGTTAAAGATTTTGATTCTGATGAATTATTACAACTTGTTTTACCAGTTAGAACATATTAAGAAGCGAAAGCTTCTTTTTTTTGTAAATTTTCCTTTTAATTGTTTATTTGGGGAGTAATTTTTATTTTAAGAGCTTTTTTATCAAAAAAGTATTTTTCTATTCATAAATAAAAATAGCGAATATAGCGCAATATTTTGAATTTTTATGATTTTTATGATATACTAACTTAGTACAATTATAGAGAAAAGAAGGTTAAGTATGAAAGAAATACCAATTAAAGATGAATATATTAAATTAGATCAATTTTTAAAATTTGTTAATCTTGTATCTAGTGGGATTGAAGCAAAAATGATTATTAAAGATGGTCAAGTAAAGGTCAATGGTGAAGTGGAACTTAGAAGAGGAAAAAAGCTTCATGATGGTGATCAAGTTGAATTTGAAGGAAATTTTTATTGTATAAATGCGCATCAATAATTTAGAACTGACTGATTTTAGAAATTATAATCATTTTTTTATTGAGTTTGATCAAGGAATTAATATTTTAATTGGTGGGAATGCTCAAGGGAAAACGAATATTATCGAAGCAATCTATTTATTATCTGTCTGTAAATCTTTTAGAACACATATCAATGATCAAATGATTCAATTTGATCATGACTTTGCAAAAGTAAAAGGAAATGTTTTTTCTAATGAAAGAATGCATCAATTAGAACTTATTTTATCTAAGGAATCCAAAAAAGCAAAAGTAGATGGAAAAGATATTTTAAAGATTTCAGATTATGTAGGTTATTTAAATGCGGTTGTCTTTGTACCAGATGATTTATCATTGGTTAAAGGTTCTCCGAGTATTAGAAGAAAGTTTTTAGATTTGGAGTTATCTAAAATCTCACCAATTTATGTTTTTTATCTTACTAAGTATAATCGATTATTAAAGGAAAGAAATCAGTATCTTAAATTATTGAATCAAAGAAGAGGTAAATATGATGAATATCTAGAAACTTTAGATGAGCAATTAGCTGAAGTTCAAATTAAGATTATTGAAAAAAGAAATAATTTTATCGAACGTTTATCTTTAAAAGTAAAAGATATTTATTTAAATATTGCAAATTGTCATGAGATCGTTGAATTGCAGTATGAATGTTTTATTAAAAATGTTAATAAAGAAGATATTTTAAAACTTTATCAAAAAGGATTTGAAAGAGATTCAAGATATTTAAGTACTTATTATGGAATTCATAAGGAAGATATGAAGATCTTTATTGATAATAAGAGTGCACATCAGTTTGCTTCTCAAGGTCAACAAAGAACAATCGTTTTAAGTATGAAAATAGCTTTAATAGAATTAATAAAAGAAGAAATTGGAGAATATCCTATTCTTTTATTAGATGATGTTTTATCAGAATTAGATGATCAAAGAAAAACAAAACTTTTAGATATTTTAAATAATCGTATTCAAACGTTTATTACAACAACATCAATAGATGGAATAGAACATCATGTTATTAAAGAAGCTAAGAAAATTAATATTAATCATAGGGAGGAAAAATGATGGCAGAAGAAAATAAAGTACAACATAGCTATGATGAGTCAGATATCCAAGTATTAGAAGGATTAGAAGCTGTTAGAAAAAGACCGGGTATGTATATTGGTACAACATCATCTAGAGGGTTACATCATTTGGTTTGGGAAATTGTTGATAACTCAATCGATGAAGCTTTAGCAGGGTATGCAAGTCATATTAAAGTAATTTTGAAAGATGACGATGTAGTTGAAGTTATTGATGATGGTCGTGGAATGCCAACTGGAAAACACGCTAAGACAGGTAAATCAACAGTTGAAACAATTTTTACTGTTTTACATGCTGGTGGTAAATTTGGTGGCGGAGGCTACAAAGTTTCCGGTGGATTGCATGGTGTAGGTGCTTCTGTTGTTAATGCCTTATCTTCATGGCTAGAAGTCAATGTTTATCGTGATGGAAAAGAATACTATCAAAGATTTGAAAATGGTGGGACACCAGTTGCACCATTAAAAGAATTAGGACATACTGATAAGCAAGGAACAAAGGTTACTTTTAAAGCAGATGCTGAAATCTTTAAAGAAACAACAACTTATGATTATGAAGTTTTAAGACAAAGAATTAGAGAACTTGCTTTCTTAAATAAGGGATTAAGAATTAGTTTAACTGATTTAAGAGATGGACAAAATCGTGAACATGATTATATGTATGAAGGTGGTATTAAAGAATATGTTGCTTATATCAACAAAAATAAAACACCAATTCATGATGAAATCATTTATGTAGAAGATATGCAAAATGATATTAAGATTGAAGTTTCAATGCAATATAATGATGGTTATCAAGAAAATATTTACTCTTTCTGTAATAATATTAATACACATGAAGGAGGAACACATGAAGAAGGTTTCCGTTTAGCTCTTACAAGGGTTATTAATAACTATGCAAGAAAAGGAAACTTCTTAAAAGAAAAAGATGATGCTTTATCAGGAGAAGATTGTCGTGAAGGTTTAACAGCGATTATTTCTGTTAAACATCCTGATCCTCAATATGAAGGACAAACAAAAACAAAATTAGGAAATGCAGAAGTAAGAAAAATTGCTTCAAATATTATTTCTAAATCATTGGATCAATTTTTATTAGAAAATCCTGATACTGCCAAAATTATTGTTGAAAAAGCAATCGTTGCTTCTCATGCACGTTTAGCTGCGAAAAAAGCACGTGAAATGACAAGAAGAAAAACAGGAATGGAAATTACATCATTGCCTGGGAAATTAGCTGACTGCTCATCAAGAGATGCTAGTGAATGTGAAATCTTCATTGTCGAAGGGGATTCTGCCGGAGGTAGTGCTAAGATGGGGAGAGATCGTCGTATTCAAGCTATCTTACCGCTTCGTGGTAAAATCTTAAATGTTGAAAAAGCGCGATTAGATCGTGTTTTATCAAGTGATACGATTCGTAGTATGATTACTGCTTTTGGTACAGGAATTGGTGAAGATTTTGATATTAATAAATTACGTTATCATAAAATCGTTATTATGACCGACGCCGATGTCGATGGAGGACATATTCGTATTTTAATGTTAACTTTCTTATATCGTTATTTAAAACCTTTAATTGAAGGTGGCTTTGTTTATGCAGCTCAACCTCCACTTTATTTATTAAAACATGGAAAAGAAGAACATTATTTATATAGTGATGAAGAATTAGATGATTTAAGAACAAAGTTAGGTGAAGGTGCAAAATATTCTATCCAAAGATATAAAGGGTTAGGAGAAATGAATGCGGATCAATTATGGGAAACAACAATGGATCCTGAACATCGTATTTTAAATCGTATTGAATTAGATGAAGCAATGGAAGCTGATATGATTTTTGATGTATTAATGGGAGAAAAAGTTGAACCTCGTAGAGAATTTATTCAAGAAAACGCAAAATATGTAACTGATTTAGATATTTAGAAGGAGTAGAAAATGGATAATCAAGAAAAAGGAATTAGAAAAATTCAATTAACATCAGAAATGAAAACTTCTTTCATGAATTATGCCATGTCAGTTATCGTAGCACGTGCATTACCTGATGTAAGAGATGGAATGAAACCAGTTCAAAGACGTATTGTTTATGGTATGAATGAACTTGGTTGTTATAGTGATAAAGCGTATAAGAAATCTGCGCGTATCGTTGGGGAAGTTATGGGGAAATATCACCCTCATGGAGATTCTTCAATTTATGAAGCCTTAGTGAGAATGGCACAAGATTTCTCATATCGTTATATGCTTGTAGATGGTCATGGAAACTTTGGTTCAATTGACGGTGACGGCGCTGCCGCTATGCGTTATACTGAAGCGAGAATGTCTAAAATTTCAATGGAATTAATGAGAGATATCAATAAAGATACGATTGATTTTATTCCAAACTATGATGGTGAAGAAAGAGAACCATCGGTATTACCTTGTCGTATTCCTAACTTATTGGTCAATGGGACAACAGGAATCGCTGTTGGGATGGCTACAAATATGCCACCTCATAATATTGGTGAAGTGATTGATGCCGTTATTGCGGTAAGTAAAAATCCTGATATTACTGTTTTAGAATTAATGGAAAATTATATTCAAGGACCTGATTTTCCAACTGGTGGATATATTTTAGGAAAGAGCGCTATTAAAAAAGCCTATGAAACAGGTAATGGTCTTATTGTTATGCGTGCTAAAACAGAAATTGAAGAACATAAGGGTAGACAAAGAATTGTTGCTTATGAAATTCCTTATCAAGTAAATAAAGCAAGATTAGTCGAAAAGATTGCGCATTTAGCACGTGATAAAGTTGTTGAAGGTATTAGTGATGTTCGTGATGAATCAAACCGTGAAGGGATTCGAATTGTCATTGAATTAAAGAGAGATGTTCAAGCAGAAGTTATTTTAAATCAATTATATAAATTAACTTCTTTACAAACAACATTTGGTGTCAATAATATTGCTTTAGTTAATAATGAACCTAAAACTTTAACACTTAAAGAATTAATTCAATATTATTTACAACATCAAGAAGAAGTTATTCGTCGTAGAACACAATTTGAATTAAATAAAGCAGAAGCAAGAGCACATATTTTAGAAGGTTTAAAGAAAGCCTTAGATCATATCGATGAAATTATTCAATTAATTCGTACAAGTAGAACAACTGAAATCATTCAACAAAGATTAATGGATGAATTTGGAATGTCTGATAAACAAGCTAAAGCTGTAAGAGAAATGCAATTACAACGTTTAGCTGGTTTGGAAAGAGAAAAGATTGAAGAAGAATTAAATAATTTATTAATTACAATTGCTGATTTGAAAGATATTCTTGCTAATGAAGAACGTATCTTAGAAATCATTAGAAATGAATTATTAGAAATGAAAGAAAAATATGGTGATAAACGTCGTACTGAAATTATTCAAGGTACATTTGATATTGAAGATGAAGATTTAATTCCAGTAGAAGATGTTATTATTTCACTTACTAATAATGGTTATGTAAAACGTATGCCAGTAGATACTTATAAATCTCAAAATAGAGGTGGACGTGGTGTCAAAGGTATGGCAACAACACAAGATGATGTCATTAGTTCACTTATTCATATGTCAACACATGATGATTTATTGATCTTTACAAATAAAGGAAAGGTATACCGTTTGAAAGGATATAATATTCCTGAATTTGGTAGAACTGCTAAGGGATTACCAATTGTTAATATTTTAAATCTTGATAAAGATGAAAGTGTTAAATCATTAATTAATATTAATAAGAAAATGATTGAAGAAGATAAACATTGGTATTTATTCTTTGCAACTGAACAAGGTTTAGTTAAACGTGTTGATATTTCAGAATTTGAAAACATTAGACAAACAGGTAAGATTGCTATTAAGTTAAAAGAAGATGATTCTTTAGTTGGTGTTAAATTAACTAAAGGGGATGATGAAATCTTAATTGCTGCTAGTAATGGTAAACTTGTAAGATTCTCTGAAGGTCATGTTAGACCAATGGGAAGAAGTGCAAGTGGTGTAAGAGGTATTAATGTTGATGGTTCTAAAGTTATTGGTATGACAACAAACCGTGAAGGACAATTAATTATGGTTGTTACGGAAAAAGGTTATGGTAAGATGTCACCAATTGATGAATATCGTGTTTCTAATCGTGGTGGAAAAGGTGTTAAAACAATTAATGTTACTGAACGTAATGGACAAATTGTAGCGATTAGAGCAGTAGAAGGTAATGAAGATTTATTAATTATTACAGATGATGGTATTGTGATTCGTTTACCTATGGAACAAGTTAAAACAGCAGGACGTGCGACTCAAGGTGTAAGACTTATTAAAGTACATGATAGCAAGGTTTCTTCTGTGGAAGTTGTTGCTAAAAATGAAGAAGAAGTTGTAGAAGAAGGTGAAGAAGAGTCAGAGTAATCTGACTCTTTTAGAAATGAATGGAGAAGAATTAAAAAGATTGTTTAATCGTTTAGATCATTCAAAGTTTAGAAGTTCTTTTCATCTTGCTAAAAAGTATAAAGATTATTGTAATGAAAAAGGCTTAGATGTTATAGAACAACACGCCAGAGATTTTATTTCTAAAAGAATAGCACCGGCTGTGATTTTAAATGATGGAAAGCAAACACCGATGAAAAATCATCCTGTGTTTATTGCTCAACATGCCACGGCTTCATGTTGTCGAGGGTGTTTATATAAGTGGTATCATATTAAGCCACATACACAGTTAAATGACAGTCAACAAGAGATGATTGTTCAAGTGATTATGGCTTGGATTAAAAGAGAATTGCAAAGAAAATAGCCTTGATGTATAATCAAGGCAGTTATTAATAATATAAGGGGAAAGAAAATGATTGATATTAATTTAATTAGAGAAAATCCTACTTTAGTCAAAGAAAATATGAAGAAAAAATTTCAAGATGAAAAAGTTGGATTAGTAGATGAAGCTTATAAATTAGATAAAGATTATCGTGAAGTTGTCACAAGAGCAAGTGAAATTAGAAGTTTAAGAAATAAATATTCTAAAGAAATTGGTGCTTTAATGAGAGAAGGCAAAAGAGATGAAGCTGAAGAAATTAAAGCAAAAGTAACTTCTATGGCAGAAGAATTAAAAGATTTAGAAGTTAAAGAAGAAGAATATGGTAAAGAATTAAAAGAAATCATGATGAAAATACCAAATATCATTCATGATTCAGTACCTATTGGAAAAGATGATTCAGAAAACGTAGAAATTCAAAAATACGGAGATCCAGTTGTACCTGAGTATGAAATTCCATATCATGCTGATATCATTGCTCGTTTTAATGGTTTAGATAAAGAAGCTTCAGGTAGAACAAGTGGAAATGGTTTCTATTATTTAATGGGAGATATCGCTCGTTTATCATCAGCAATGCTTTCATACGCTAGAGATTTCATGATTGATAAAGGATTTACTTATTGTATTCCACCATTCATGATTCGTAGTGATGTTGTTACAGGTGTTATGTCATTTGATGAAATGGATGCTATGATGTATAAAATTGAAGGTGAAGATTTATACTTAATTGGAACTTCTGAACATAGTATGATTGGTAAATTTAAAGATCAAATCGTTAAAGAAGAAGAATTACCAATTACAATGACTTCTTATTCACCATGTTTTAGAAAAGAAGTAGGTGCTCATGGTATTGAAGAACGTGGTATTTATCGTGTTCATCAATTTGAAAAACAAGAAATGGTTGTTTTATGTAAACCAGAAGAAGCTATGGAATGGTATGACAAAATGTGGTCATATACAGTTGAATTATTTAGAAGTTTAGATATTCCAGTAAGAACATTAGAATGTTGTTCTGGAGATTTAGCTGATTTAAAAGTTAAATCATGTGATGTTGAAGCTTGGTCACCAAGACAACAAAAATATTTTGAAGTTGGTTCTTGTTCAACGTTAGGAGATGCACAAGCTAGACGTTTAGGTATTCGTGCTAAAGGTGAAAATGGAAATTATTATGTTTCTACTTTAAATAATACAGTTTTAGCTTCAACAAGAGCAGTTATTGCTTTTATTGAAAATAACTATAATGAAGATGGATCTATTAATATTCCAGAAGCGTTACGTCCTTATATGGGTGGTAAAGATATTATTATTCCTAAAAAATAGTCACTTCGGTGACTCTTTTTTATAGAAAGGTAAAAGAAAGATGGAATTATTTATAAGTGAAGCAGAAATTGAGGATGCTTCAATGATTATTGATTATTTAAATCAGGTTGGGGGAGAAAGTGATAACTTAACTTATGGTTTAAATGAATGTTATTTAAATGAATTTGAAGAAATGGAAGTTATTCAAGATTTTATTGATCAAGAGAATAGTTTACTTTTATGTGGTTTTATTGATGATGAACTTGTTTCTTTATTATCTATTCAAGGTGAACAAAAAGAAAGATTAAAACATATTGGTCATTTTGCAATCACTGTAAAAAAAGAATATTGGAATATGGGTATTGCTTCAATGATGATGGAAGAAGCTTTAGAAATGATCAAAGAAACATCTTTAAAAGTTCTTGATTTAGAAGTGAAAGAGGATAATTTATCAGCTATTAATCTTTATAAAAAGTTTAATTTTCAAGAAATAGGGAGATATCCTCAAATGTTTAATGTCAATCAAAAGTATTATGATGCACTTTTAATGAATTTATATATTGATTAAAAATCTAAAATACGCTATAATCATACTTGCCATTACAATAGGCGGCTTCGAACCATGTCAGGACCGGAAGGTAGCAGCATTAAGAAGTACCGTCTATGTGTGATGGTCTTTATTTTTAGAGGAAAAAAAGATGAATGATGAAGAATATATGGAAATAGCTTATCAAGAAGCTTTAAAAGCATTAAAACATGATGATGTGCCAATTGGATGTATCATTGTAAAAGATGATCAAATTATTGCCCGTGCATATAATCAAAGAGAGTATTTAAATCAAACTTATGGTCATGCAGAAATGTTAGCTATTGAAGAAGCTTGTAAAAAAATAGAAAGATGGCGCTTAGATGAATGTACACTTTATACAACTTTAGAACCTTGTTTAATGTGTTCGGGTGCTATTATTCAAAGTCATATTCAAAGAGTTGTTTATGGTGCAAGTGATACAAGATGGATGTCTTTAGATAAATTGATTCATTTACCAGATCCTAAACTTAATTATATTCCCATGATTCAATCAGATATTTTAAAAGATAAATGTTCAAAGTTAATAAAAGACTATTTTAAAAAGAAACGTCAAAAGATATGATTACTCATATCTTTTTTTCGTGTATAATGTAGGAGATAGGAGTTGAGAATATGTCATATAAAGCTTTGTATCGTACTTATCGTCCGCAAACATTTGAAGATGTCGCTGGACAAAGTCATGTTACAATTACATTAAAAAATGCAATTAAAGAAAATAGAATAGCGCATGCTTATTTATTTGCTGGACCACGTGGAACAGGGAAAACAACGATTGCTAAAATATTAGCTAAAGCTATTAACTGTACAGGAGATCATCCTCCATGTAATGAATGTCCTAACTGTAAAGCAATTACTCAAGGAGATCATCCTGATGTTATTGAAATTGATGCAGCAAGTAATAATGGAGTCAATGAAGTTAGAGATTTGATAGATAAAGTAAAATATGCCCCTATTAATGCTAAATATAAAGTTTATATTATTGATGAAGTTCATATGATGACACCTGAAGCATTCAATGCTTTATTAAAAACATTAGAAGAACCTCCAGCACATATCGTATTTATTCTAGCAACAACAGAACCACATAAAATTTTGCCAACTATCATTTCACGTTGTCAAAGATTTGATTTCAAACGTGTGGATGAACATGATATTATTAGTCGTTTGGAATATGTATTAAAAGAAGAAAATGTAGAATATGATGAAGAATCTCTTGAAATTATTTCTAAGTTAGCTGATGGGGGAATGAGGGATGCTTTAAGTATTTTAGAACAATGTTTAGCGTATGATAGACATTTAACAGTAGAAAATATTAATAAAGTTTATGGTTTATTAGCAAATGATGAAAAAATACGTTTAATTAAATTATTACTGACAAAGGATATGAAGAATGTTTTAAAAACATTAGATCATATGATGTCTTTAAGTATTGATTTAAAGAGATTGACACAAGATTTAATAGATGTTTTAAAAGATGTTATTATTTTTAAAAACACGCAAGATTTATCTTTATTATTTGTTTTGCATAAAAACGATATCCAACAAATTGTTCCTTATATATTAGTAGAAGAAGCATTTCAAATGATTGATATTTTTATGGATGCAAGTAGTCATTATGGACAGGCTGTAGATTCATCAACATATTTTGAATTAGCTTTATTAAAGATATGTAATCAAATTGAAAATGAACATAAAGAAGTTGTTGTAGAAGAACCAAAAGTTATTGAAAATGTTTCACATGAAACATTGGTTGAAGTTCAACAAGAAGAAGTGGTTGAAAAACCAGTAGAAAAGGTACAAGAACCAGTAATTGAGCCTCAAGAAGATTTACAAGAAAAGGTAGAAGAAAAGAAAGAACCGAAAGTTGAACAAGTAGAAACTCCTGTGGAAGAAGCTAAAGAAGAGGTAAAAGAAGTAAAAACAACAGCTCAAATAGAAGTAGACTTTAATGACATTTTAAATATTTTAGTACAGGCAAAAAGAACAGTTTTAAATGATATTCAAGATAAATGGCCAGTTATTAGAAGATATTGTTATAATCTTAATACTGCTAAATATGCAAATATGCTATGTGATGCTAAACCTGTAGCTGCTGGCGAAAAAGGTTTTATTTTGACATTGAAATATCAACCAGAAGTGAATAGTATTAACTATACAGAAAATTATTATCCATTAAAAAATTTCTTAAAGGAAGTTTTAGGATCAGAATATGATTTTATTGCAGTAATGGAAGCAGATTGGCCAAATATGAGACAAAAATTTATTCAACTTAATAAAGAAAAAAAATTACCACAACCACAACCAATTGTTTTACATCATATTGATGAATATCATGAACCGGTTGTAGAACTTACAGAAGCTCAACAATATGCGATTGATATGTTTGGTGATGAGATTGTTGAATTTGAAGAATAGGAGTGTATTATGAATTATCCAAAGTCATTTACAGATTTAGTTGAATGTTTTAAAAGACTACCAGGAATAGGTGGTAAATCTGCAGAAAGATTAGCTTATCATGTTTTATCAATGGATAAAGAATATGTCCAAGAGTTTGCAAATGTGTTAGCTCATTTTCAAGATAATATCCATTACTGTAAAAAATGTGGACATATTTGTGAAGGTGAACTTTGTGAAATTTGTAAAGATGAAACAAGGGATCAATCAGTTATTTGTGTTGTAGAAAGTCCTAAAGATGTTTTTGCTATGGAAAAGGTAAGAGAATATCATGGATTATATCATGTTTTACATGGGACGATTTCTATGATTGATGGTAAAACGATAGATGATTTAAATATTAATTCTTTATTTGAAAGACTTGATGGAGTTAAAGAAGTGATTATTGCAACGAATCCTACAAGAGAAGGTGAAACAACAGCATTGTTTCTAGCTAAGTTGTTAGCGAAAAAAGGAATAGAAACAAGTAGAATTGCTAATGGATTACCAATAGGAAGTAATATTGATTATGCAGATGAATTAACATTATTAAAATCTTTAGAAGGAAGAAAGAAAATATAAGACCTTGCAAGAGGTCTTTTCTTGTTTAAATAGAAAAATCAGTTATAATAATGAAGAAAGAGGAGAGAAGTATTATGACAGGAAAGTTTATTACATTAGAAGGACCAGAAGGTAGTGGAAAAACAACAGTTTCTAAAGAACTTGTAAAAATATTAAATGAATCAGGATATAAAGTCTTACTTACAAGAGAACCAGGTGGGGTTGATATTGCTGAACAAATAAGAAATGTTATTTTAGATAAGAAAAATACAAAAATGGATGCACGTACAGAAGCTTTATTATATGCAGCAGCAAGAAGACAACATCTTGTAGAAAAAGTATTACCAGCTTTAAAAGAAGGGTATATTGTATTATGTGATCGTTTTGTAGATAGTTCACTTGCTTACCAAGGTGTTGCTAGAAATCTAGGAATTGATGAAGTTTATAATATGAATTTATTTGCGATAAACGATGTTATGCCAGATAAAACTTTATTTTTTGATATTGATTATAAAAAAGGATTAGAAAGAATTAAAGTTAATCAAAGAGAAACCAACCGATTAGATTTAGAAAAAAGTGATTTTCATAAAAATGTTTATGAAGGTTATTTAACAATTTGTAAACAATATAGTGATCGTATTGTAAAAATCAATGCAGATCAAAAGGTTGAAGATGTTGTACAAGATGCCTTAAAGGAAATTAAGAAAATATTATGATCAAAGATTATTTAAAAGAAAATCAACCTTTATTCTATAGAATTATTGAAAATGAATTTAACTTAAAAAAAATACCACATGCATTCTTACTTGTTGGAAATAATACTGATCAACCATTACAGTTTCTAACAATGTCACTTATATGTAATGAAACCTTAGCTTGTGAACAATGTATAGATTGTCAAAAAGTATTAAACCATCAATATGCAGATATTATAGAAATTGATGGAGAAGAGGAAAGTATTAAAAAGAAACACATTGAAAATATACAAGAAACTTTCAAAAAGTCTTCTCTTGAAGGTAAGGCAAAAGTTTATATTTTAAAGAATGTTGAAAAAACAACCAAAGAAGCTATGAATGCTTTACTTAAAATATTAGAAGAACCAACAGAAGGTATTTATGCAATTTTTACAACTAAAAATATCAATCGTATTTTACCAACGATTATATCTAGATGTCAGGTTATAGAATTAAAACCAGATAATAAAGAAGTACTTAAAGAAAAATTGATTGCTAAAGGATATGAAGAAGAAAAAGCAAGTGTCTTATCTTATATTATTAAAGATGAAGATGATTTAGAAAATTTAAATCAGGATAATTTTGATGATATTATGTTACAAGCAATTAATTTTATTGAGGATTTATTTTTATATAGAGAAAATCTTATCATAAACACACAAATTCATATGCTTAAAGATCATAAAGAAAAGGAAAATATTAAATTATTTATTAATTTAATTATTCTTGCACTTAAGGATATGTTTCACGTGAAACAAAATGAAAAAGCTGTTTTTTGTAATCACGTAGAATTTTTTAATTCACTAACATATGATAACAATGATATAATAAAGAAAATTGAATTATTATTAGAAACATCATACTTATTAGATACAAATGCTAATATTCCATTACTTATGGATAGTATGATGTATAGAATATAGAAAGGAATTTATATGGAAGAAATTAAACTTGCAAGTGTAAAATTTAAAAGTGCTGGTAAGATCTATTATTTTTCCACAAATTTAAAATTAAAAAAAGATGACCGAGTAGTTGTAGAAACTGCTAGAGGATTAGAGCTTGGAGAAATATCACAGGAATTAAAAGATATATCAGAATTTAATTTAGATACAGAATTAAAAAAGATAGTTAGAAAAGCTACAAAAAAAGATATAGAAAATTATCAAAAAAATGTTAGGGATGCAAAACAAGCATTAGTAACATGTAAAGAAATTGTTTCAAGATATGATGTTAATATGCAACTTACTAATTGTGAATATACATTAGATAAAGCAAAAGTTATTTTTATGTACACTTCCGATGATCGTGTTGATTTTAGGGAACTATTAAAGGAATTAGCTGTTGTTTTCAAATGCAGAATAGAGTTAAGACAAATTGGTCCAAGAGATAAAGCAAAAGTAATTGGTGGAATTGGAACATGTGGTTTACCATTATGTTGTTCAACTCTTTTAGGAGAATTTAATGGAGTTTCTATTAATATGGCTAAAAATCAAATGTTAGCAATTAATATAGAAAAAATATCAGGTGCATGTGGAAGATTAATGTGTTGTTTAAAATATGAAGATGAAATTTATTCTTTAGAAAAAGAACGTTTTCCTAAAATAGGATCACATGTAAAATATCAAGATAAAGATGTAAAAGTAACAGGATTAAATGTTATTAATGATCTTGTTAAAATTGAAACAAATAATGGAATTGTATTCGTTGGTTTAGACGAAATTAAATTTGATAAAAATAATCATGCAGGAAAGAAAAATGGAAAACCAAGAAGTCATTAATTATTTATTAGCACATAATGATTTGAAAATTATCCAAAGAAAAGATATGTTTAACTTTTCTTTGGATACTGTTTTATTATCACAGTTTTGTACAATCAATAAAGATGTAAAAAATATTGTTGATTTTGGTACAAATAATGCTGCTATTCCATTATTGCTTTCAAAAAGAACACTTAAAAAAATTATAGGTATAGAAATTCAAGATGAAGCGGTTGATCTTGCTAGAAGAAATGTTGAGATGAATGATTTAAATGACCAAATTGAAATCGTTCATGGAGATATTAAAGATGTTGTCAAAGAGTTACCAAAAGCACAGCTGATTGTTTGCAATCCACCATTTTTTGAAGTAGGGGAAAATAGTAATTTAAATGATAATGAATATTTAACAATAGCACGTCATGAAATAAAAATTGATTTAGAAGGTATTATTTCAGCGGCAGCTTATTTATTAGACAACAAAGGAAGATTTGCAATTGTTCATCGACCTGATCGTATGATTGATATTTTAAATATTATGCAAAAATATGATATTGAACCTAAAAGAATACGTTTTGTATATCCTAAAATGAATAGAGATTCACATGTCTTATTAGTAGAAGGAATGTATAAAGGAAAAAAAGGATTAAAAATCGAACCACCATTATATGCACATAATGATGATGGAAGTTACAGTAATGAAGTAAGAAGAATGTTTGGAGAGAAGATAGATGAATAGACAAAAGAGTTTTGAAAATGGAAGACCAACATTATATTTAGTAGCAACACCTATTGGTAATTTAGATGAAATGACATATCGATCTATTAATACTTTAAAAAATGTAAAATATATTGCTGCAGAAGATACAAGAAATACTGTTAAGCTTTTAAATCATTTTGAAATTTCAACAAAACTTATTTCCCATCATGAACATAACATAAAACAATCAATTCCTAAACTTATACAATTATTAGAAGAAGGAAATGATATTGCTTTAGTAAGTGATGCCGGTTATCCTGCTATTTCTGATCCTGGATATGAATTAGTTAAAGAAGCAATAGAACATGAAATAAATGTTGTTCCTATTTCAGGATGTAATGCTTGTTTAGATGCTTTAGTTGTTTCAGGAATTGCACCACAACCATTTATGTTTTATGGCTTTTTAGATCATTTAGATAAGAAAAAGAAAAAAGAATTAATTGATTTAAAAAAATATAAAGAAACAATTGTTTTTTATGAATCACCACATAGAATTAAAAAAACATTAAATTTAATGTTAGATATTCTAGGAGATAGAAATATTGCTTTATGTAGAGAAATTACTAAAAAACATGAAGAAATCATCAGAGGTCATATTTCTGAAATTATTTCTATTTTAGAAGAATTAAAAGGAGAAATGGTTATTGTTGTTGAAGGTAGTCAAGAAGTAGAAGAAGAAATAACTTTTGAAACAACAATCAAGGAAGACGTAGATATGTATATTGAAAAAGGAATGTCTACTAAAGATGCAATTAAAGAAGTTGCTAAACAAAGAAATCTTAATAAAAATAGTGTTTATCAAGAATACCATTCTAAATAATGGTATTTTTTTGTTTCACGTGAAACAAAAGATAAAATTATATATTTGTGGTATACTATAAGCAGGAGGAACAAGGAAATATGTATAGTAAACAAAGCTACAATTATGGTAGACATGGAAGCAAAAGAAGATTAAAATCCATACCTGTAATTATTACATTATTGGTTGTGATATTAATATTGGGGGGTATTTATTTTTTACTATTTAATGAGAAAAATAAATATGAAGATTATAATACTTATAATGAAACAAATAAACAATATGGAACAGTACAACACTATGAAAAAGAAAATGATGATTTTTACATTTCATTATACTATCCTAAATTAAAAGAAAAGAATTTAAATAAAATTATTAAAGAATCATATAGCACATATTTAAAATCGGAAAAAAAGAAAAAGGATCAAAAAGATATATTATATCTAGATTACTCTTGTAAAAAGATTTATAAACAATATGTTGTTGTTGAATTAGATTATAAGCGTATTAATGAAGATGAGACAAAAACAAAAGCAACAAAATCTATAATGACATATGATTGTAAAACAAATCAATTGTTAACATTAAAAGATTGTTTACATGGTAAATATGGTGATTTATTAAATACTTTAGGAGTGAGTGAGTATGATAAAGAATCAACTTCTATTAAAGTAGATCAAGATAGTTTTACATATTTTACAGATCAAAAACTAAAAAATAAAATTACTGTTAATTATAAAGAAAATAAAGATTACATAAAATTAGCAAATAAAAATATTCCATCTAATGCACCATTAGATGTCAAAGCACCTAAGTTAATGAAAGTAGATCCAAAGAAAAAAATGGTTGCTATTACATTGGATGATGGACCACATAAAACATTAACAGAAAGAGCAATGAATGCATTTGAAAAATATAATGGTCGAGGAACATTCTTCGAATTAGGTCAAAACATGAATCTTTATCCAGATATTGTTAAATCAGTTTATGAAAGAGGACATGAGATAGCAAGTCATACATATCAACATGCACAACTTACAAAATTAGATGCTACTGCTTTAGATGAAGAAATTAAGAAAACACAAGAAGCATGTTTTAAAGCCTGTGGAACAGAACCAACATTAATAAGACCACCTTATGGAGCAAAAAATGATACAGTTAAATCTGCATTCTATTCGTATGGTTTAAGTATGATTCTATGGGATGGAGATACAGAAGATTGGCGTTATAGTAAAGTAACAAATGGTGCTCAAATCGTATGTGATAATATTATTAGAGATGCTAAGTCTAAAACTGGTGATGGTAATATTGTCTTGATTCATGATATTCATGAAAATTCTGTTGCTGGATTAGAAATGGCTTTAGATCAATTAAGTAAAGAAGGTTATCAATTCGTTACTGTATCAGATTTATTAAAATATAAAGGACATTCTGAATATAAATAGTATAGTTTAGGCTATACTATTTTTGTTTCACGTGAAACATATTTTCTTTCAATGAAACTCATTGACATTGATTTAAGGGTTTGATAAAGTTAATAAGGATACAATAAATACGAAGAATGGAAGATGTTAAAGCAAGACATTTAGAGAGCTGATGGCTGGTGAAAATCAGTATGTTAAACTTTAAGAGATGGCCCAGGAGTAGTTATTTCAAATAGTTAGAAATAATCGTTAACTGCGTTAAAGTTTTGAGTGACACAGCAATGTGTAAAAAAGGTGGTACCGCGATTATTCGTCCTTTTATAAGGGCGTTTTTTATTTTTATAAAGGAGATTAGAAGATGAAAGACGAAAAAGATTATTATCTTACAACAGCAATTACTTATACTTCAGGTAAACCTCATATTGGAAATACTTATGAAATTATTTTAGCTGATGCAATTGCTCGTTTTAAAAGACAAGAAGGGTACAATGTTCGATTCCAAACAGGAACAGATGAACATGGACAAAAAATTGAAATTAAAGCTAAAGAAGCAGGAATTGAACCTAAGCAATATGTAGATCAAGTTGCAGGTGTAGTTAAAAATATTTGGGATATGATGGATACATCATATGATCGATTCATAAGAACAACTGATGAATATCATGAAAAACAAGTACAAAAAATCTTTAAAAAATTATATGACAAAGGTGATATTTATTTAGGTCATTATGAAGGTAAATATTGTACAGCATGCGAATCATTCTTTACTGAATCACAATTAGTTGATGGTAAATGTCCTGATTGTGGGGGAGATGTACATGATGCTAAAGAAGAAGCATACTTCTTTAAATTATCTAAATATCAAGATCGTTTAATTAAACATATCGAAGATCATCCAGAATTTATTCAACCAGTTTCAAGAAAAAATGAAATGATGAATAACTTCTTAAAACCTGGATTACAAGATTTATGTGTTTCTAGAACATCATTTAAATGGTCTATTCCAGTTGATTTTGATCCTAAACATGTTGTTTATGTATGGATTGATGCCTTAACAAACTATATTACAGGACTTGGATATGATGCAGATGGAAATCATGGTGAATTATATAAAAAATACTGGCCTGCTGATTTACATTTAATTGGTAAAGATATCGTTCGATTCCACACAATTTATTGGCCAATTATGTTAATGGCATTAGATATTCCATTACCTAAACAAGTATTTGGACATCCATGGTTATTACAAGGTGAAAGTAAAATGTCTAAATCAAAAGGAAATGTTATCTATGCAGATGATTTAGTAGATATCTTTGGTGTTGATGCAGTAAGATATTTCGTATTACATGAAATTCCATATGATAATGATGGAAGTATTACATGGGATTTATTAGTAGAAAGAATTAATAGTGATCTTGCTAACGTTTTAGGAAACTTAGTTAATAGAACAATTGCTATGTCTAATAAATACTTTGGTGGTATTGTAGAAAACAAAAACGTATGTGAAGACGTAGATCAAGAATTAAAAGATTTAGCGTTAGCTATGCCAGCTAAATCTATTGCTAAAATGGATGAATTCAAAGCATCAAATGCATTAGATGAAATCTTCAACTTATTAAGAAGAACAAATAAATATATTGATGAAACAATGCCATGGGCATTAGCTAAAGATGAAACTAAAAAAGATCGTTTAGCTACAGTATTATATAACTTAATTGAAGCAATCAGATTCTCAGCAGTTATGTTATATCCATACATGCCTTCAACATCTACAAAGATCTTAGATCAAATTAATACAGATCAACGTGATTTTGAAAGCTTAAAAGAATTTGGTAAATATGCAAATGGTACAAAAGTTGTTGAAAAACCAGAAATGTTATTTGCTAGATTAGATCCAAAAGAAGTTTCTAAAAAAGTAGAAGTTATTGAAGCAAAACAAAAAGCTTCTATCAAAGCTGTAAAAGAAAAGAAAGAAAAAGAAGCTAAAGAAACAAAAGAAGAAATTACAATTGATGACTTTTCTAAAATTCAATTAAAAGTAGGAAAAGTTATTAAATGTGAAAAACATCCAAATGCTGATAAATTATTAGTAAGCCAAATTGATGTTGGTGAAGAAACACCAAGACAAATCGTAAGTGGTATTGCTGATGTTTATTCACCAGAAGAATTCGTTGGTAACAAAGTTATTGTTGTCACAAACTTAAAACCAGCTAAATTAAGAGGTGTAGAATCTCAAGGTATGGTTCTTGCCGGTGGAGATAAAAAAGTATTAGGTGTTGTAGATGCAGGAGAATTACCAGTAGGTACAACAATCAGATAATCTAAAATCGCATGATTTCATGCGATTTTTTTCTATTCTGTCTATATTTTTTTTATCAATTATAATATAATGTCCAAGTACAAAGTAAAATTGAATAATATTTATAGGTTTTAAATATTTTATATTTAAGTTAAAAAGGAATCAGGTGAAATACCTGAACGGTCCCGCCGCCGTAATGTGGAGGATAAGCATAAAGTCACTGGGAAACTGGGAAGACGCTTAAACAAAGAAACAGAGTCGGAATACTTGCCTATATCTAAGGATACACTTTACGGAGTATAAAGTAGTTCTTCTAGATGAACTAGGATAACTATGCCTAGTTTTTATTTAGGAGTTATTTAATTTGAAAGGGGAAAGAATATGAAAATGAAAAAAATTATTTGTAGTCTTATGATTTCAGTATTATGTTTCATGACTGCTATTTCTGGTGTATCAGCAGCAACATCATATGATACATCAAAAATTAACGCTGCTTATTCTAAAGTTGTTGAATATTATAAAAATAACAACAATTTAAATAATGCAGATAAAATTCTTGCTGTAGAATCTTTAGGATTAGAAGCTGAAAGCAATCAATTTGATACTTCTTCAGCAGATTTAAGTAGTACATCACTTTCTAAAAAAATTGTTACAGAAGTTTTATTAGGTGTTGATCCTACAGAAGATAAAAAAACATTAGAAAGTCAAATTGATGAAAATGGTAATGTTGAAGGTAGCTGGGGAGCTTCTTCAGATGTTTGGACATTATATGCTTTATATGTAACTTCATCAGAAAAGGCAAATTTAATTGCTAATAAATTAAATGATGAATTAGCAGCATCTAGTGTTTGTGGTTATGAATGGGGCGGAACTTATTACGCTGATTATGATACTACAGGATGGGTTATTGAAGGTTTAGCAGTTGTGAATAAAGAAAAATATGCGACTACTATCAATAAAGCAATTGATTATATTAAAAATAATACAACAATGACAACAACAGGATGGGTTACTGCTGATAATGTAGATACTCAATCACAAGTATTAGAAGGAATGTTCGCCTATGATACAAATAGTTTATTAAATGATAGATATACTATTCATCCAATAGATTGTCTTTTAAATACACAATTAAGCGATGGGTCATTCCCAAGTGGTTATAATGCAGAATATACAACTGCAGAAGTAGCTAAAACATTAGGTACATATAAAAATGGTTCAGTTTTTGAAAAAGCAAAAAAAGCTTATGATAAAATGATGAATCCAGAACAACCTGATAACACAAAACCAGCACAACCAACAGATACAAAAAAAGATAGCCAATCTACAAATAAAGTTGAAACAACAAATCAAAAAACAACTTCAGTAAAAACTGGAGATGAAACTAATGTTGTTATCTTTGTTTCATTATCAATGGTGTCTGGTGGATTATTCTTAGTATTAAGAAAAGAATATGAAAGAGTTCATTAATAAAATAAAAAATATGGATAAAACAAAAAGAATTGTAATATTATTTATTACAATTTCTTTTGTTTTTATTGGTAGTTTTTCTATTTATAATGGTGTTACTGGAAATTATAAAACCAATCAAGTAGCACAAGTAGACACTACAAAAAATAAGAAAGAAAAAAATACTAAGGAAACTAAAAAAGAAGAGAAACAAGAGACAACTGATCAAACACAAGAAACAAGTGAATCTACACAAAATGACAGTCAATCATCAACACAATCAACAGATGAAACAAAAACAAATGATAAAAATAAATCAAATAGTAAATCATCATCTACAACTCAAAGCAATAGTAAAAGTAGTAGTGCAGGTCATTCTCAAAGTTCTACGAATCAATCTCAATCAAATAGTGGACAAACAAGTAATAATCAGTCAAATAATTCATCAACCAATAGTTCATCGAATCAACAACCAACTAATGAAAAAATTACAATAAATATTCAAGTAATTGGAATGGGAAATACAATGATGGCTGGTACTTTAAATGTTGATAAAAATAGTAATGCTTTAAGTGTATTAAAAATTATAGCAGCTAAAAATGGTAAAGAAGTTGAGGGTAGTGATTATTATGTTTCAGGAATAGGTGGTTTAAAAGAAAAGCAACATGGGCCAATGTCTGGATGGATGTATAGTGTTAATGGTGTTGCCCCTAATATGGCAGCAATTAAATACAATTTAAAAGATGGCGATAAAGTTGTTTGGTATTATGTTAACTATGAATAGGAGACTATATGCATTCGAGTAAAGTAAAAGAAATTAGTCTAATAGGAATATTGGCAGCTGTTAATATTGCTTCACGTATATATCTACAAGCATTACCTAATATTAAACCTGTTACTTCTATCATTATTATTTCTGTCATGTTATTTGGATTAGGTTTTGGAGTTAAATTAAGTATTGTTACAACTGTTGTTTCTAATTTGTTTTTAGGTATGGGAACATGGACTTTTTTCCAAATTCTTGCATGGGTCGTTATTTGTTTGATTACACAGGTTTTATTAGATTTTTTAAAGAAAATACATAAAGAACCTAAGTTATTTCCAATGGCTATATTTTCCTTTTTGATGGGATATGTCTTTGGTATAGTTGTTTCTCTAGAACAATTAATGTTAGGTGGTCTTTCTTTATATATTGTTTATTATATGGCAGGATTGTTATTTGATACTTTTCATGCAGTAGGTAATTTTTGTTTTTATTTAATATGTGCACCTATTTTAATGAAAGTATTAAAAAAGGAATCAGAAAGAATAAGATTAAAACAAGACTAAGTTCTTGTTTTTCTTTTTGATTGAATTATAATAAAGTAAGAATTTATCATGAAAGGAAGAGTTTTATGATTGTAAATGAAGAAGCAGTTAAAAAGATATTAGAAGAAGTAAAACCAGCAAAATTAGTTGCTGCAACAAAATATGTAGATGTTAAAGAAATTGAAAAATTAGAAAAATTAGGAGTTACATGTTTTGGCGAAAATAGAGTACAAGCTTTTCTAGAAAAGTATGAAAATTATCATGGTAATGGTGAGTTTCAATTTATTGGAACACTTCAACCAAATAAAGTAAAATATATTATTGATAAAGTGACTTTAATTCATGCTGTTGATCGTTATTCTTTATTAAAAGAAATAGAAAAACAAGCAGCTAAAAGAGATTTAGAAATGCCAGTTTTAATTCAAGTAAATATTGCTAAAGAAGAAAGTAAACATGGTTTTGAAGTAGAAGAAATTGATGAAGTATTTAATTGTTTAAAAGATTATCCTCATGTCAAAGTAAGAGGACTTATGATGATGGCACCACATATTGAAAGTAGTGAAACTGAAAAGTATTTTAAAATGACACAAGAGCTTTTACAAAGACTTCAAAAAGATTATCCAATGTATCAATTGGATCAGTTATCAATGGGAATGTCTAATGATTATCATGAAGCTTTAAATCATGGTTCTACAATGATTCGTATAGGAAGTGCATTATTTAAATAGATATGAAAATATCTATTTTTTTTGTTTTAGTAATTAATTTCAAATAATTTGACATAGTATGACAAAAGCGTATAATGTTAGCAGCCGAACAAAAAAGGAGACATTTATGGAACATCGAATAGGAATGGAAATACGTGTTTTGTCTAAATATATGGGACGTTATTTAGATGATATTCATGGTATTGATTGTATGTTATCAGGGCCGCAGGGGTTAATTCTTATTTATTTATGTGAAAATGATGAAGAAGTTTATCAAAAAGACATAGAAAAATATTTTAATATTAGAAGATCAACTGCAACAGGTCTTTTAAATTCTTTAGAAAAGAACGGATATATCACAAAAGAACCTGTTGAAAATGATAAACGTATGAAAAAAATCAAAGCAACTGAACATGCGTATAGTACAGTAGAAAAGATTGATAATCATGTTATTCAATTAGAAAAAATTATGTTAGATGGAATTGATGAAAAAGAAGTGAAACAATTTAGAAATACAATTTCTAAAATGACACTTAATTTAGTAAAGGAGTCAAAAAATGGATAAATTATATTACATGGGAATTGATGTTGGATCAACAACAGTAAAATTATATGTGGAAGATCAAGAACATCAATGTATCTATTCAAAATATCAAAGACACTATTCTGATGTTAAACCAGCAATAGAAAGTCTAATTAAAGAAGTTCAAGAACACTATGGAAACTTACCAGTTAAAGTAGTGATGACAGGATCAGGTGGTTTGTCTTTATCAAAACATTTAAATGTAGAATTCGTTCAAGAAGTTATTGCTTGTACAAAAACAGTGGAAACTTATATTCCTGAATGTGATGTAGCAATTGAATTAGGTGGAGAAGATGCTAAAATCACTTACTTTGAATCAACTCTTGAACAAAGAATGAACGGGACTTGTGCAGGAGGTACAGGGGCATTTATTGATCAAATGGCTTCCTTATTACAAACAGATGCTGCTGGATTAAATGAACTTGCTAAAAACTATGAAACAATTTATCCAATTGCATCTCGTTGTGGTGTATTCGCTAAAACAGATATCCAACCATTAATCAATGAAGGGGCAGCTCGAGAAGATATCGCTATTTCTATTTTCCAAGCCGTTGTCAATCAAACAATTAGTGGTCTTGCTTGTGGTAAACCTATTCGTGGTAAAGTTGCTTTTCTAGGAGGACCTCTTTATTTCTTAGATCAATTACGTGCACGTTTTATTGATTCATTAAACTTAAAAGATGAAGATGTTATCTTTCCTCAAAACTCACAATTATTCGTAGCTATGGGAGCATGTTTACTTGCTCGAGAAGATAAAGTGAATAAAACAACAATTGATGAACTTGTATATATTTTAGATTCATTAAAAGATGGTATTTCTGATGAAACAGATACTTTGAAACCATTATTTGAAACAGAAGAAGATCGTATTGAATTTAGAAATAGACACTATCGTACAAAAGTAAAGAAAAGAGATTTAAATACATATCAAGGAAAAGCTTTCTTAGGTGTAGATGTTGGTTCGACAACATCTAAAGCTGTATTAGTTGATGAAGATGGTTCTGTATTATATACATTCTATTCATCTAATGAAGGAAATCCAATTGAAGTTGTTCGTAAGATTTTAAAAGAAATCTATGAAATCTTACCTAAAGGAGTAGAACTTGTTCATGCTGGGTCAACTGGATATGGTGAAGCTTTAATTAAATCTGCATTTAAAATGGATGTCAGTGAAGTAGAAACAATTTCTCACTTTACAGCCGCTAAATATTTTAAAGATGATGTTTCCTTTATCTTAGATATCGGTGGACAAGATATGAAAGCTATCAAGATCGAAGATGGTATTATTCAAGATATTTTATTAAATGAAGCTTGTTCATCAGGATGTGGATCATTTATTGAAACATTCGCTAAATCATTAGGATACAATGTTGCTGATTTCGCTAATCTAGCTTTACAATCAACAGCACCAATTGATTTAGGATCTCGTTGTACTGTATTTATGAACTCTAAAGTAAAACAAGCACAAAAAGAAGGAGCTAAGATTGAAGATATTTCTGCAGGTCTTGCTTATTCTGTTATTAAAAATGCTTTATATAAAGTTATTAAATTACGTTCGCCTGAAAGTATTGGTAAATCAGTATTAGTACAAGGTGGAACATTCTATAATGAATCTGTTTTAAGAGCTTTTGAACAAGAAACAGGAATCAAAGCGATTCGTCCAGATATCGCTGGATTAATGGGAGCCTTTGGTATTGCTTTAATTGCTAGAGAAAGATATCAAGGACAAGGAACAACATTACTTAATAAGGAACAAGTTGATGCTTTCGGTTATGAAAGTACAATTCGTTATTGTCAAAAATGTACAAATCATTGTATGTTAACAGTTTCTTCATTTAATGATGGTAGTGAACATATCAGTGGAAACAGATGTGAAAGAGGAGCAAACTTACCTCCTAAATCAAAACAATTGCCAAACTTATATGATTATAAATATCGTCGAGTTTTCAATTATCGTTCATTAACGGCTAAAGAAGCAAAACGTGGAACAGTAGGAATTCCTCGTGTTTTAAATATGTATGAAAACTATCCTTTCTGGCATACATTATTTACTGATTTAAAATTCAGAGTAGTCTTATCACCACGTTCAAGTAAAAAAATCTATGAAAAAGGAATTGAATCTATTCCATCAGAAAGTGTATGTTATCCAGCTAAATTATCACACGGACATATTGAAAGCTTAATTGAAAAAGGAATTAAATATATTTTCTATCCTTCAGTTGCTTATGAAAGAAAAGAAAATGTTACTCAAGGAAATCATTACAACTGTCCAGTCGTAACTTCTTATCCAGAAGTTATTAGAAATAACGTAGATAACTTAGAAATAAATGAAATCATCTTTAGAAATCCATTCATAGATTTAAGTAATCGTAAAACAATGTTTACAAACTTAAAAGATGAATTTAAATCATTTGGTATTAGTGATAAAGAATTAAAAGCAGCGATTGAACATGCTTATGAAGAATTACAACAATGTCGTTTAGATATCCAAGGAGAAGGAGAAAAAGTCCTTGCTTACTTAAAAGAAAATAATATGACAGGGGTTGTTTTATCAGGTAGGCCATATCATGTCGATCCAGAAATCAACCATGGATTAGCTGATTTAATTACTGGTGAAGGCATGGCTGTTTTAACAGAAGACAGTGTTTGTCACTTAGATAAAGAATTAGAAGAATTACGTGTTGTGGATCAATGGACATATCACTCAAGAATGTACCATGCAGCATCCTTTGTTTCATCTCAACCAAACTTACAATTAATTCAATTAACATCATTTGGTTGTGGATTAGATGCTGTTACGGCTGATCAAGTGGCAGAAATCTTAAATGCGAGAAATAAAATCTATACACTTATTAAAATTGATGAAGGAAGTAACTTAGGAGCAATCCGTATTCGTATCCGTTCATTAAAAGCAACAATTGATAAACAAGAAAATAAAGAAATTGATTTATCTAAAAAATATAAACCAGTCAAAGTACCATTCACTAAAGAAATGAAAGATGATCGTTGGACAATCCTTTGTCCACAAATGTCACCAATCCATTTCCAATTTGTTGAAAAGGCAATGCAAGAAAGTGGTTATAACTTAAAAGTTTTACCATCAGTAGATAAAGGAGCTACAGAAGCAGGATTAAAATATGTTAATAATGATGCATGTTACCCAAGTATCCTTGTCGCTGGACAAATGATGGAAGCTTTAACAAGTGGTGAATATGATGTCAACAAAACAGCCTTGATCATTTCTCAAACAGGTGGTGGATGTCGTGCGACAAACTATATCGGATTTATCCGTAAAGCTTTAAAAGATGCTGGTTTAGAACAAGTACCAGTAATTAGTGCCAATTTACAAGGTATCGAATCAAACCCAGGATTTAAAATTACCTACCCACTTGCAAAGAAAGTTATTATCGGTGCAATGTATGGAGATTTATTCATGAGAGTCCTTTATCGTGTAAGACCATATGAAAAAGAAAAAGGAAGTGCCAATAGACTTTACCAATCATGGGTAGAAAAATGTATGAAAAATATTGAAACAGGTAGCATGAAAGAATTTAAGAAAAATGTTTATCAAATCGTAAAAGATTTTGATGAATTACCTTTATTGGATATCAAGAAACCAAGAGTTGGTTTAGTAGGAGAAATCCTTGTTAAATTCCATCCAACTGCTAATAATCAAATTGTTGATATTATTGAAAGAGAAGGTGGAGAAGCGGTTATGCCAGATTTAATTGATTTCTTCCAATATTGTTTCTATTCAACAACATTTGAAAGAAAACATTTCAATGCGACAGCTAAAGCTACTAAGCTATGTGAATTCGCAATTAAAGCCGTTGATTTCTTAAGAAAAGATATGATCAAAGCCTTAGAAAAATCAAAACGTTTTGCTCCACCAGCTTCTATTGAACATCTTGCTGATAAAGCTAAAGAAGTTGTTTCAATTGGTAACCAAACAGGTGAAGGTTGGTTCTTAACTGGTGAAATGATTGAACTTATTGAAAGTGGAGCACCAAATATTGTATGTATGCAACCATTTGGATGTTTACCAAACCATGTTACAGGTAAAGGTGCTATTAAGGCTTTAAGAAAGAAATATCCTCAAAGTAACATTGTAGCTGTTGACTATGATCCAGGAGCTAGTGAAGTTAACCAATTAAATCGTATTAAATTAATGCTTTCAACAGCTTTTAAAAATTTAGATAAATAAAAAATAGTGGTTCGTATGAACCACTATTTTACTACCTTTATATTTTGACAAGATTGCAAGTTGATAACATGATATTTGTTTTATTGATTGAATAATGATTTTTAATTGAACAGATAATCAAACTATCACGGCTTTCTTTATAGGATAATGTTTCACATTCAGCAAGAGAAAGCATAAAGTTTGTTTTCTTTAAATCAATATTTAAAACTAAACTCATTTGAATAAGATCATCTCTTTGAGGTTGAATTTTTCCATTAAGAATACCATTCAAAGTATTTTCATCAATTTTTGTTTCATTATATAACTTGATTGTAGGAATACAGTAATATCCTAATAAAGCATAAAAATAAGTTAAAAAATCTAAATCTGGAAATTCGTGTTTTACTTCATCAATATTGGCGCATGTATCAACAAGCATAAATAATCTATCGGCATTCATCATATCACCTACTTATTATAATTTTAACCCCTTTTAAATCATTGAACAAGTTTAAAAATATTTATTTTACTAATAATATTTTATAATAATAATTTTAAAAAGATTGTAGAAAAAAAGAAGTAAAAAAAGGATATAAAATCTAAATGATTTGCATAAAATAGTATAAAAGAGTATGATATGAATAAGAAGGGGATGTTTATTATGTGCTTAGGATTATTAATGATGCTCTTGGCAGGTAGTGTAGTTTATTTTGGTAAGAGTTATTTTGAATATAAATTGAGGGAATAGTAATCTAGCATTCGCTAGATTATTTTTTTTAAAATGAAAAAACTGATTAGTCTACTTGTATTATTTTTATTATGTGGATGTTTTCCACAATCTTACCAAAGTATAGAAAATAAATTTAAACAAGATCAATGCTTTAAATATCATTATCAGCTTTTAAATAAAAAACAAAAACAACTCTATCAAATAATTTATAATATTGCTTATACAAGAAAACAAAATATTTATATTAAAGAAAAAGAGATAGATAAAGTAAGTAAAATTGTTAATGCGGTTTTAAAGGATCATCCAGAGTTATTTTATATTAAGGAATGGTCTCTTAATACAAAAGGTCTTTTTAATTTTGAATATAGTATGAAAGAAAAAGAAATTCTTAAAGATCAAAAAAGGATAAAGAAAATTGTCAAACAACTAAAAGAGGATACACAAGATTTAAAGTCCTATCAAAAAATAAAATATATTTATGATGACGTTATTACTCATTGTAAGTATAATGAACAAGCAAAATATAACCAAGAAATAATCAGTGTTCTTATTAATCATCAATCAGTTTGTAGTGGTTATGCAAAAACAATGCAGTATCTACTCAATCAATTGCATTTTAAAGCAACATTTTTAACAGGGAAAACAATAAAAGGAAGAAGAGACAAACATGCAATAAATATGATAAAATATGACAATGATTATTATTATATAGATGCAACCTGGGGTGATTTAGTATTAGCTGATGAGGGAATCATCAATAATAATTATTTGATGTTTGATAGTCAAACAATGAAACAAATGTATGATTTAGATGATCATTATAAAATAACTAAAAATGATAAACATACTTATTTTAAAGAAGAAGGGTTGTATTTTGATTTATATCAATTAAATACTTTAAAAGCTAAAATAAATAAAAATCAAAGAGAATGTTATTTGCAATTTTCAAATGAAGTATATAATGATGCTAAAGAAAGATTAACAAAAAAAGGAGATGCCTATCGTTTAATAGAAGGGGTAGATCATATTCAATATATCACGAATGATCAATTGAAGACGATTTATTTAAAATGGTAAAGTTATGAAAAGAATTAATGAAATAGTAGTTGTTGAAGGAAAAACAGATAGTCAATTATTAAAAGAATTATATGATGTTGATACTATTGAAACACATGGACTAGGATTAGATGAAAAAACATTAGAACTTATTAAAGAAGCTAGTAAGATAAGAGGAGTTATTGTTTTAACAGATCCAGATTATCCAGGATTAAAGATTAGAAATCAAGTAGAAAAATATGTACAAAATTGTAAACATGCTTTTGTTGATAGAAAAGATGCTATTGGTAGAAAGAAATTAGGTATTGCTGAAGCAAATAAAGAAGCTGTAAAGAAAGCAATTGAAAATGTTGTTACATTTTCAAATCAAGAAGAAAGTATTTCTTGGAAAGAGTTTTTAGAATTAGATATTATTGGAGATAAAAAGAAAAGATTAAAGGTTTATGATTTATTTCATTTAGGATATGGCAATGCAAAGACTTTGTTTAAAAGATTAAATATGGTGGGTATTTCCAGGGAAATGATAGAGAAGGAGTTAGAGAATGAAGGATATAGCGACTAAAAGTACAACTCAATATATATTAGATAAATATGATTTATATCCTAAAAAGAAATATGGGCAAAACTTTTTAATTGATCCTCATGTCGTAGAAAAAATCGTTCGTTGTTCAAGTGTTAATGAAAAATGTGCAGTGATTGAAGTAGGACCTGGAATTGGTGCTTTAACTCAAGTATTAGCACGTTATGCAGGATATGTAAGAAGCTATGAAATAGATACACGTTTTAAAGGAGTCTATGAAGAGTTTTTAAATCAGGAAAATATTGAGATTGTTTTTGAAGATTTTTTAAAAGTAAATTTAGAGGATTTAATGACTTTAAAGTATAAGTATGAAAAAGTTATTTTAGTAGCTAATTTGCCTTATTATATTACAACTCAAATTATTGAAAAGGTTTTAACTGAAAGTAAAGTTATTGATGAAATTGTCGTGATGGTACAAAAAGAAGTGGCTTTAAAATATACAAGCGATTATAAAAGTCCACTGATGTATATGATTGAAGATATGGGTAAAATTGAATATATGTTTACAGTAAGTCAAAATGTTTTTATTCCTGCACCTCATATTGATAGTGCTATTTTAAAGATTACAATTAATAAGGAAGCTAATTTAGATTTATATAAAGTATTAAATAGTGCTTTTAAACAAAGAAGAAAAACGATTTATAATAATTTAAAACAAGAATATCAAAATGCATTAGATGTTTTAAATGAAAATCAAATAGATCAAAAATTAAGATGTGAACAACTTACATTAGAAGATTATCAGGTTATCACAAAATCATTATATAAACATACTATATAATGGTGATAGAATGAAGATAGGTGATATTGTAAGTAGAAAAAAATATCATCAAGATATTATTTTTGAAGTCATTGATATACAAGAAAATATTTGTTATTTAAGAGGAATAGAGTATCGTTTGATTGCGGATAGTGAAATAGATGATTTAGAGCTTGTTCAAGAGAAAAGAGTAATAGAAGATGTGCATTTACCACAAGAAAAATGTTTAAAGGGAAGTGTTTTACATTTAGATGGAGATCCTTCTTATTTAAAGATGTGTATGAAAAAATATCAAGAATATGGTATTAGAGCATATGGTTATTATTTTAAAGAAGAAGAGTTTGCTAGTAAAATAACCAACCTATTAAAAAAACATAATCCACATCTTTTAGTCATTACAGGACATGATGCTTTGAAAAAAAATGGACATAAAAGAAATAGTCAAGATTATTTGCACAGTTTAGATTTTGTAGAAGCAATCAAAAAGGCTAGAGAATATCAACCCGACAAAGATGCATTAGTAATCTTTGCAGGAGCGTGTCAGTCATACTATGAACTTCTAGTAGCGAGTGGTGCTAACTTTGCATCAAGTCCTTCAAGAAAAAATATTCATGCGTTAGATCCTGTTATTATCACAACTCAAATCGCAAGTACAAATATTAAAGAGTATGTTGATTTAGAAAAAGTTATAGAGAAAACCTCTTTTAAACAATTAGGTGTTGGTGGAATTGATACAAGAGGGGTTGCCAGAAATTTGTATCCGAGGTAATGAAAAATGAAAGTAAGAGCATATGCAAAAGTAAATTTAGCGTTAGATGTTGTAAGAAAAAGAGAAGATGGATATCATGATTTAGAAATGATCATGGCACCTATTACTTTACATGATCTCATTTATATTAATGTCATTGATGAAGGAATTGAAATTGAGTCAAATAGTAAGATCGTTCCTACCGATCAAAGAAATATTATGTATAAAGTTGCACAATTGATGCAAGAAAGATACGGATTAAAAAAAGGTGTTAAGATCTTTGTCTATAAGCATATTCCAACGCAAGCAGGATTAGCTGGTGGAAGTGCTGATGGAGCAGCAGTTATTAAAGCCATGAATAAATTATTTCATTTAAATTTATCTTATGAAGAAATGGCTGCTTTAGGAAAAGAAGTAGGAGCAGATATTCCATTTTGTATTTATGAAAAAACAGCTTTTGTTGAAGGTGTTGGTGAAAAACTACAATTTATTGATGAACCTTTTGAAGCTTATTTATTACTTGTAAAACCTAAAAAAGGTGTTTCAACTCAAAAAGCATTTACTTCATTAGATTTATCTAAAGTAAAACATCAAGATTGCAGAAAGATGAAAAAAGGAATTGAAATGAATGATTATCAAGCAGTTATTGATAATCTACAAAATACATTAGAACTTCCTTCTATTAAAATGGTGCCACAAATTAAAGAAATCAAAAAAGAAATGATGAAGTTAGGTTTTGATGGAGCTTTAATGTCAGGAAGTGGTTCATGTGTATTTGGTATTACTAGAAATCAAGAAATTATGAATAAAGGATATGAATTCTTTAGAAAACGTTATTTTTTTGTTAGAAAATCGAAAATTTTAAACAAGGAAGAAAATCTGTGATAAGATTTTCTTTTTTTGAAAAGATGTAGGAATTTGCAATAAATTGTCTTATTCATCTTTAATTATGAGTTATATTTTGTTAGAATGACGTCGTAGAGGGGTGTGACGATGAAAACTTACGCAGTAGTAATGGCTGCCGGAAAAGGTACAAGAATGAAATCCGACAAGCCTAAAGTAGTACATGAAGTTTTATATAAACCAATGGTTTGTCATATCGTTGATGAATTAAAAGGTTTAGGTGTTGATGGTATTTATGTTATTGTTGGACATAAAGCTGAAGAAGTCATGAAACTTGTTGATGGTGTTGAGTTCGTAATGCAAAAAGAACAATTAGGAACTGGACATGCATTGATGCAAGCAAAAGATGTTTTAGGAGATAAAGAAGGAACAACTATTGTTTTAAATGGTGATGCACCATTAATTACTAAAGAAACATTACAAGGGTTAATTCAATATCATAATGAACATCAAATGAAAGGAACAGTCATGACATGTGATTGTGACTTAAATAAGAAATTTGGTCGTATTATTAGAGAAAATGATCAAGTTAAAGGTATTGTTGAGTATAAAGATTGTACAGATGAACAAAGAAATATTTCTGAAATGAATGTTGGAGAATATTGTTTTGATAATGCTGCTTTATTTAAAGCATTAGAATCAGTAACAAATAACAATGCTCAAAATGAATACTATATTACAGATGTAATTGAAATTATGAATCATCAAAACTTAAATGTTGGTGGTTATAAAATTGATGACTTATCAGAAGTTGGTGGAATTAATGATAAGTTTGAATTACAAGAAGCAACAAAACAATTACAATATCGTATTAATAAAAAACATCTATTAGATGGTGTAAATATTGTAGATATGACAAATACTTATATTGGTAGAGATGTAGTGATTGGTCATGATACAACAATTGAACCAGGATGTATTATTAAAGGAAAAACAGTGATTGGTAATGGATGTCATATTGGACCTTATTGTGAATTTGATAATGTAGAAATCAAAGATAACGTAGAAATTAAATTCTCTGTTATTGCTGATTCGATTATTGAAAACGGTGTTGATATCGGGCCATATGCAAGACTTAGAAATCATTGTCATATCTTAGAAAATGTCCACATGGGTAACTTTGTGGAAATGAAAAAAGCAACTTTTGGTAAAGGAAGTAAAGCTGCGCACTTGAGCTATATTGGAGATGCGACAGTTGGTGAAAACGTAAATATTGGCTGCGGTACTATTACTAGCAACTATGATGGAAAAAATAAATTCCAAACAGTAATTGAAGACAACGTTTTCGTTGGCTGCAATTCTAATTTAGTTGCTCCTGTAACTGTTGGTAAAAATGCATTTATTGCTGCTGGATCAACAATTACAGATGAAGTTCATGAAGATGCTTTTGCAATTGCTAGAAGTAGACAAGTGAACAAAGAAGGTTATAGTAAAGTATTAGAAGAAAAAAGAAATAAAATAGGAAAATAGGGGTAAAAGAAAAAATGAAAAACAAAATTACAGTATTTGCTTTATCATCATCAGTAGAATTAGCACAAGACATTTGTGATAATTTAGGTTGTGAAATGGGAAAATCAAAAGTTCACCATTTCGCTGATGGAGAAATCTTAGTTGAAATTGATGAATCAGTTCGTGGAAAAGATGTTTTCATTGTCCAATCAACATCTAATCCTGTTACTGAAAACTTAATGGAAATCTTAGTTTTAGCAGATGCCTTAAAAAGAGCATCAGCTGGAGAAATTACAGCTATCATGCCATACTTTGGATATGCTAGACAAGATAGAAAAGCAAAACCTAGACAACCAATTACATCTAAATTAGTTGCTGATTTATTAACAACTGCTGGTGTTAATCGTGTTGTAACAATTGATTTACATGCTGCACAAATTCAAGGATTCTTCAATATTCCTGTAGATGATATGCAAGCATTACCATTAATCTGTAATTATTTCAAAAATAAAAACTTAGATGATATTTGTGTTGTTTCTCCAGACCATGGTGGAGCAACTCGTGCTCGTAAAATGGCAGTTGCTTTAGATTGTCCAGTAGCTATCATTGATAAAAGAAGACCAAAACCTAACGTTGCTGAAATCATGGGTGTTTTAGGTGATGTTGAAGGTAAAAACTGTGTCATGATTGATGATATGATCGATACAGGTGGAACTATTGTAGCAGGTATTGATATGTTACTTGAAAAAGGTGCAAAAAATGTTTTCGTTGCTTGTACACACCCAGTATTCTCAGGACCAGCTGTTGAAAGATTGAAAAACTGTTCAGCTAAAGAAGTCGTTGTTACAGATACAATTATTTTACCTAAAGAAAAACATTTCGATAAATTAAAAGTTGTTTCAGTAGCATCATTACTTGCTAAAACAATTGAAAGTATTGAAAATAATTTACCAGTAAGTGATGTTTTCCAAGAATTTGATTTCGAAAAATAATATAAAAAATAAAAGTCTTCCTTTGATGGAAGGCTTTTTTGTTTCACGTGTAAAACATTTATAAATTGAGATAAAATCATGATAATAAGACTAAAAATACTCATTTTGTTACAGATATGAAACAAAATTAGACATTGAAAAATAAAAGAGGCATGTTAAACTCTCTTTGGTTAGCAAAGACTAACTTTATAGGAGGAAAAAATGAAAAAATTATTAAAGATAACACTTGCTTTAATGATGGCTTTAGGATTACAACTGACATCATTAAATGCAGTCAACGCATTAAATAGTGATTTATCAAAAGTAGGAACTTATCAAATTCCTATAAAAAGCTTAACAAGTAGTGCACCAATGCCAGTAGTAAAAAAAGCCTTTGCTGGTGCTTTTGGTGATACATTAGAAGTAACGGTAAATAAAGATGGAAAAATGCAAGCAGTTGCTACGTTACAAAATATGATTATTAACATGGGATCAGAATATTATGCAAATGTTTTAACAATTGCTAATGGAACAACTCTTTCAACAAAAGTAGAAAAGTCTACACAAGGAATGGGTGGAGAAACATTAGAAGTAGAAGTACCAGAAAAAATTTCTTTTGAATTACCTCAATTAGATGAAAATAATTCAACAGTTTTATCAATTACAGTTGATTTTATGAATTATTTTATGGGACAAGGAAAGGATTATCCAACAAATGTAACTTTAACATTAGATTTAGATAATGCAAAAGAATTACAAAAAGAATATGTTTTAGAAGATGGTACATATGACGTTCCTGTAAATGTTTTAAAAGAAAATAGTGATGATCAATCAATGGCAGCACAAGCTGTTGAATCAGCACAAATCACTGTTCAAAACAATGAAGTTGTTGTTACTTTAAAATTAAAAGAAATGACAATGTATGGACAAACTGCTTCTGTTGATAAAATGGAATATCAATTAAAAGATGGAACATATAAAGAAGCAACTGTTATCGAGGAAGAAGATGGACATCCAAAAAAAGTACAATTCAAATTAGATGAAAATAAAGAACTTACAAATGTTAAGTTTTATTATGGTGGAAGCTCAAGAGGTGCTATTGCAAGATTACAATTAAAATTAGATGGTCTAACAAAAGTTGATCCTACACCAGAAACACCAAAAGAGGATGAAGATAAAAAAGATGAAGAAAATACTTCTCGTTTTACAAAAGATGGAACATATAGTGTAGATGTTGCTTTATGGAATGCTACAAGTGATAAAGAATCAATGGCAGCTTCTGCTATCGATTCAAAAGCAAACATTATTGTTAAAGATGGTAAAGCAACAATGTATCTTTCAACAAAAGAAATGTCATTTGGAAGTATTAAAGCAAGTTTACAAGAATTCTATATTGGAAGTGAACAAGAAGATTATAAAAATCATGGTGCTACAATCATTGAAAAAGATGCACAAGGGAATCCAACATTATGGGCCTTTGAATTACCTCATGAAAATGAATATATCAATGTAATGATGAATCCACATGTTGCTATGATGGGAAATATGGATTTAGCAGCAAGATTAAAAATTGATTATACTACTTTAACATATGTTTCAGATAAAACAGAATTAGAACCAAATACTAAAAAAGATGATCAACAAGAAAATACAAATAAAGATCAAACAGCAAATAAAGAGGATCAAATAAATGAAAATCAATCAGTTAAAACAGGTGATCAAACATCTATTCAGTTATTCATGACATTATTTATTATTTCTATAACAATGATTGGATTTATTTTAAGAAAGAAACACGAGGCATAAAAATGCCTCATGTTTTTATGGAGAAACTATGAAAAAAATATTACAAATAAATATCATTTTAATGATGCTATTCATGTTTATTTCACCAGTTAGTGCTTTAAATGATGGGGCATATCTTGTTAGTCGTTCTACAAGTTATACCAATCCTCTTACCGGTAAAACAGAAGACGGAGGAGAAAATATTGCTTTAGGTGAAAGTATGGTAAGTAATATTGTCGAAAGTCAATTATTGGTTGAACAAATTAATGGAAAGTATTATATCACTGTTGGTTTAGGGTTAGCTTCTAATGTCAGCAATGTACGATTTAAAGTGATGACATCAAGTGGATCAATGAGTTCAGTTTCAGCAACTAAAACTGGAAGTAGTAGTGCTAATGGAGATACTGTTAATCATTATAGATTACAAGTCAGTTCTTTGGAACTTTATATAAGTCCTATTATGTATGTAAATCCAATGGGAAGAGATGTACAGTTTTTTATTAAACCTAATATTTCCTCGGCAATAGCAGGAACAGGAATTTATAACAGTCAAATGATCCCTCAAAATACAGAAACCTCAACAAGTCAAAATACACAAACAAATACATCTAAATCAACAACAAATCAAACAACTCAAGAAGAAACAACTGAGGAAACACAAACACCAGAAACTACTGAAATCCAACAAGCAATAGTAGGAACAATTACAAAAGAATCACTTATGGAAAATGCGACAGGATTAAGTAATCACATTATTAATTCAAAAGGAAAAGTCGATAAAAAATTAAAACTAACAGTTAAAAATTTAAAACAAACAACGAAGGAAAGTACAACCAAAAAAGATAATACATTACTTATTGTAGGAATATGTATCGTATTTATTTTAGGAGGAATATTCTATGTTAAAAAAATTAAAAAATAGTTTAGTATTTATCTGTTTAATATCTTTATTAACAGGATGTGTCAATCAAAATCAAGAAGTAACAAGTGATCAAGAAATTACAGTTGCTGCTACTTCTATTGCTGTTACAGAAATTTTAGATCAATTAAATATACCAGCTAAACAAGTTGTAGGAATTCCTCAAAGTGATAGTTATACAGTTCCTAAAAAATATCAAAAAACAACAAAGATTGGTAATGCAATGACACCAGATATGGAAAAAATATCTACATTGAAACCTGATTTAATTTTAAGTCCTAATTCATTAGAAAGTGATCTTTCAAGTAAATATGAAAAAATCAAAATCAGTTCAAGTTTTTTAAATCTTAAAAACTTATCGGGAATGTATAAGAGTATTGAAGAATTAGGAAAATTATTTAATAAAGAAAAACAAGCTAAAAAGCTTGTTGATGAGTATGTTGACTATATGATTTCTTTTAGAGAAAAATATCAAAATAATGTGAGTCCACGTGTTTTAATCTTAATGGGACTTCCAGGAGGAAGTTATGTTGTAGCAACTGAATCAAGTTATGTTGGAGATTTAGTAAGATTAGCAGGTGGAACAAATATTTATGGTGATGGAGAAGGAAAAGATTTTGTTAATGTCAGTGTAGAAGATATGTTAAAACAAAATCCTGATATTATTTTAAGAACATCTCATGCCATGCCAAAACAAGTTATGGAGTATTTTCAACAAGAGTTTTCGAATAATCAAACTTGGCAACAATTTGATGCTGTTAAGAATAATAAAGTATATGATTTAAATAATGAATATTTTGGAATGAGTGCTAATTTTAATTATCAAAAAGGATTAGAAACATTAGAAGGAATTTTATATGAAAACAATTAAAAAGCATTCCTTATTGTTTATATTATCTTTATTTATCTTATTATGTATTTCATTCTTTATAGCAATTAATACAGGAACAATCAAAGTCTCATTTATTCAATTATTAAAAGGACTCTTTGTAGAATATAACAAAGATGTTGCAAGTATCTATCAAATACGTTTTCCTCGTGTCATTGTTACTATGCTTGTAGGATGTGCACTTGCTTTAGCAGGTTTATTATTTCAAGTAGTACTAAAGAATCCTTTAGCAGATCCAGGTATTATTGGAATCAGTGCAGGAGCACAATTAGTTAGTTTATTAGTAGGTATCTTTTTACCTGATTTATATACCATCAAACCATTGTTAACATGTTTAGGAGGATTAATAACATTTATATTGATTTATAGTTTATCTTGGAAATCAGGTTTAAAGACGACAAGAATTATTCTTGTCGGTATTGCTATTCATTATACGATAACAGCAATCATTTCATTTATTGAAAGTATTTCTTCATCTATTTCATCATCGGTAGGTTCTGTTATTTTATATACCTGGAATGATGTTCAATTATTGATGATTTATATTTTACCTATTTTAATTATTTTATGCTTTCTTACAAAAGCATGTGATTTATTAGGATTAGAAGATCGTACATTATTATCTTTAGGAATAAATGTTAATCTTTATCGATTTATTATTTCTTTATTAGCAGTTATTTTATGTAGTGTTTCAGTAGCAATTTCAGGCATTTTAAGTTTTGTTGGTTTATTGATTCCTCATCTTGCACGTTTATTTGTAGGTAATAAGCATAGTTATTTATTACCGACAAGTGGCTTATTGGGAGCTCTTGTTCTTTTAATAGCTGATACCCTAGGGCGAGTCATTATTGCTCCTTATGAAATAACACCTGCTATTTTAATGGCTATTATTGGTGGTCCATTATTTATTATCTTATTAAAAAGGAGTTCTATGCATGAAAGTTAAAAATCTATCATTTAGTTATAATCAAAAATCATTTATTAAAGATTTAAATATAGAATTTAAAGAAAACCAAATAACGACAATTATTGGATCGAATGGTAGTGGTAAATCGACTTTACTTATGTTATTAAGTCGTATCTATAAACCACAAACAGGCTTTATAGAAATTAATCAACAAGATATACAAAATTATAAAATAAAAGAATTTGCACAAAAGGTTGCTGTTGTTCACCAAAAAAATCAAATTAATGGTGATCAAGACGTAAAAACAATTGTAGGCTATGGAAGATTACCTTACCTCCATTATTCACAAAAATTATCCCAAGAAGATTATGAAATCATCGATTGGGCTTTAGAAGTAACCAACTTAAAAGAATACAAAAACAGAACATTAAAAAAATTATCAGGTGGACAACAACAACGTGTTTGGATTGCTATGGCTTTAGCCCAAAAAACACCTTATCTTTTATTAGATGAACCGACAACATATTTAGATATAAGATATCAATTAGAACTCTTAAGATTACTTAAAGAAATAAATCAAAAATATAAAATAACGATTATTATGGTTTTACATGATATTAATCAAGCGATTCAATATTCAGATAATATTATAGCTATAAAAAAAGGAAGAATAATTATAGAAGGAAAATCAAATGAAGTGATTACAAGTGAAGTTATTAGAGAAATCTATGGGATTGATTTAAAGATGACACAATTATCTAAACAACCCTATGTATTTACAGTATAGGGGCAATGCCCCTTTTTCCTTGACAGGTAAATAGGATTAGAATATCCTTATAGCATATTAATTCTATATAAAATAAAGAAACTGTTACAAAATAAAATTGGGGGAATAAAAATATGGAAAGAATAACAAGTTTTAGCGTTGATCATCGTAAACTTACAAAAGGAGTTTATGTCTCAAGAGTAGATGGAGACTTGATTACATATGATATTCGTATGACACAACCAAATGTTGAGCCAGCTTTAAAACCAGAAGCAGCACATACCATTGAACATATTGGGGCAACATTACTTAGAAATGGAAAATATAAAGATCAAGTGATTTATTTTGGACCAATGGGCTGTATGACAGGCTTTTATTTAATCGTAAGAGATTTAGATTTAGAGATAATTAATGGAATTGTAAAAGACGTTTACACACAAATTGCTTCATGGAATCAAGAAATTCCAGGAGCGAAGGAAGAAGAATGTGGAAACTATACTTTTATGGATTTAGAAGAAGCTAAAAAAGCAGCAGATTATTTTGTAAACAGTAAATGGGAACATAAATATCATTTACTCTAAGAAGAAATTGTTCATATACAATTTCTTTTTTTTTGCTATAATGGGGTAAATGAGGTAAAGATATGAAGAAAACAAAATAAATAATTATTGATGCGTTCTGGCAATTATTAGAAGAAAAACCCTTTAATAAAATAACAGTTCAAAACATTGTTGAACGTTGTGCATTAAATAGAAACACTTTTTATTATCATTTTCAAGATATCCCAAATCTTGCTGAATATACAGTAAAATTATGGGCAGATGAAATCATTCAAAACAATTATGAATTTGGTTCACCAATGACGTGTCTTTCTCCTTTGGTAGAAGAATTTATAAAATATAAAAAAGCTTTCCAACATCTTTATTCATCATCTCAAAAAGATGAATTTATTACATATATGAATCATGTCGCTTTACATATTGTTAAAATGTTTATGAAACAATCTTCACATTATGTATCAAGAAGTGAAGATGAAAAGGAAACACTAACACATTTTTATAAATGCTTAATGATTGGTATTTTAATTGATTGGTTAGAATGCCAAGGAGATTATGATTTAAAATTATTTGTAGAAAAAATCTATCATTTAATAGATAGTTCCTCACAGACTTTATTATAAGTCTGTTTTTTAGTTATTTTCTCTTTTTTGTCCATTTTATAATCAATAAAAGAGGACTATATTATAAGTAGGAAGTGATACATATGAAAACATTAAATAAAGTAAAAACAAGTATTTGGATCAACGCACTTAGTGCAATTATTATTGGGATTTTATTCTTGATCAATCCTCAAGAATCATTTCAAATGATTACGATTATTGCAGGAATAATTATTACAGCAACAGGTATTCTTGATTTTATTTATTATTTAAATGGTTGGCTTGATATTTATTTTATGAAGAATACATTATTAAGTGGTTTTCTAAAATGTTTGTTAGGAATCTTTGTGTTAACACATATACCACTTATGACAACTTTCTTCTCTTATATTTTTAGTTTATATATTATTATTAGTGCTTTATATTGTTTTGAAGCCTATACGTTTATTAAATCAATGATAAGTTATTCTTTAACTTTTGATTATGTTGTTGTCACAATTTTAATATTTACAGGTCTTGCGATGTTCTTTTTAGCACCAAGTACAGTGATTTCATCTTCATTTGTAATTGGTATATTATTTTTAATTAATGGAATATCTAATCTCTTTATTGCCTTTAGATTAACAAGAATTATTAAACAATACAGAACCTATATTCAATAAGCAGAGAAATCTGCTTTTTTTAAATAATTAAAACATTTTAGCACTCACCTCTTGACAGTGCTAAAACCAAGAGCTATAATGTATTTAGAAATTAGGAAAGGTATTAATAAAGAACCTAGTTTC